>Ga0307515_10021350_pt1 | contig 11489 bp, 8 predicted proteins | sample 17_EM_MG_FD_194513 | JGI IMG/M metagenome (GOLD analysis project Ga0307515, IMG submission 194513) | Populus trichocarpa ectomycorrhiza microbial communities from riparian zone in the Pacific Northwest, United States - 17_EM | ecosystem: Host-associated > Plants > Roots > Unclassified | place... | reverse complement strand
CCTACCGATATCCAATATTTGACTCTTTCGACACTCCACTCAATCTTTTTCACCTTCTCTACGTCGGGTAGTATCGAACTTTTTAATAGGGTACCGTCCTTCTGGAATGGGTACTTCGGGAATGGCGTTTCCGGCGCTCGGGGAATTGGGTCGAATACCCCCACAAGCTCAATAGGTTTTGCATTACGAGCTACGCGTTGGTTGATGACCACAATATGGTGGAATGGGTTGTTACGCGTTCCATGTCTCGCAAGGCGGATTCGGACGACCATCCTGATGTGTGTGGGGTGTGCAGTCAAAAAGGCAGGCGACTTTGTACACCACACCAAAATAAGTCCAAGTCAACTCGCGCCACCTCACGAACCTGACTAACTTGTCGACTCGCCCTATATTCAGGCGTAGAACATCGAATTCGCGTACAAGTGCGGCGACTGGCTGTTCGCCTTGATGCAGCGCAGCGCAGCTCGCGCCAGTATATTCACATGTGCGGATAAGACGGAAAAAAAAGACCAAATCTACCGCATGATGGTACTCATCTCGTCACGGACCCTCTCAAAGGGCGGTGGGTCGGACGCCGTGAACTGGGCCTCTGAACTGGTAAGCAACCGCGCTATCCGAGGGGCGGGGTGCTGATCATTGATAATTTTTCTCACAGCTCGATTGCAGCTGCTATCATTTGCTTTGCGCCCGCTGCCACTCTGCAAGATCGCACGCCCTTCGACGAGCATCCGCAACTCAGTGTCCTCTGCATTTCGTACCACGCTGCCAGCACTCTGTGTCTTGCACCCACTGCAATACCCTGTTCACAACCCCCGTGATTGTCATTTCTCTCACCCACAACTCCATCTTAGCGTCGAGAAGCACCTGCTCTCGGACTCGTCTCACCGTCCTCTCGAGACTCAGCACAGACTCTGCGTATATACGCCTTTGCTACCTGGTGCATAAAAGAAGTCGTCAGTGTCGTTCGCTGGGGATAACACCCTGCACTGCAGCCGGCCGTCGTTCCGCGAGAGAGACCGTGATACACCTCCATTCTTCCTCAGCTGTAGCGAACGTCAAGGTATCATCGTGGTCACCGCCGACCTCCATGCGGTCCCACCAGAGTACTACCACTGGATCCAGAAGAGACGGGCAAGGGAACGATGTGTCGTCTCATCACGCGATCAATACGCTTGCTAATGGATCACACGAGTGCTATTTTTCAGTGTAGAGTACCTGAACCTCGAGCAATCGACAAGTAACTCAAGCGCCGCATCCTCGAAACCCTCTAGACGCTCGCACGCTTACCTTCGTACGTCTCTCTTTACATTGCTTGGAATCCCTCGCTTACTTCACTTGCACACCCCCGCGGTCCTCCACTCACGTACAAAGGTAGACCAGCCCCTCAATGGCAGCCATGACTTCTGGGTCAATTGGAACCTCTTCTATTAACATCAGCCCTGTTGGGGAGCATTCAGAAGCCAGGACGAGTGACCTTACTGTTGTCCAAAAATTTCTATGGTGTGACATCTATATCTTTGACACGACCGGACGCAAAAGGTTCCTTTGGACTGGACAGCCAGATGTATGTATTGTAGCTAGATGTATTGTAGCTAGTTCGACTACTTCGTCCCTTGGCGTTTGAGCCATACGTGGGACGAAGTCGTTATTTCGTACGTACAGAGGATGCGTGAGCCACTCATTCGTACCTACCTAATCCTATCGATCGTGAATCCATTTCGACTGGTGGAGCCACATGATGCCATACCAGCCGCGTGCCCACTGCGCGTACAAGGGCAGGCGCGCGAGTCCCGCCAAGTGAGAATGGAGATCTGATTTGCCCCACCAAAACTTCTCGAGGGGGCACATAACTTGTCCCGTCCAATCTGCGCTTACGGGGAGCCCGGCCTCAAAAAGCTGTCCAGACATCCAGGCCACCCACATGCTTTCCGTGCGGCGAGCGGATTAGCACTCTTTGACCCCTGCCATCTCCCGGTGCGCTCGGATTAATACCCATTAAATCACGGAAACCTACCCAGACCCATATCCATCATCGCCATGGACTCTGTCTTCGATTGGTATTGGTCTAGCACCAAACGGCTCCACTTGCTGCCCTGTGACAAAATTGATCGGTCGTTCTGTCACAAAGCGCACCTTGTCCCTGTAGAAATATTCTCCGAGGTCTTTCTCTTCACGGTCCAAGACGATCCGCACTCTCAGACGAATTTGATGCTTGTGTGCCGGTACTGGCGCGGTATTATGCTTTCCACTCCGGGCATCCACTCTCAATTGAGGATCTATGGTTGGACAGAGAAGAAAGATGTCGAGAGGTTTGGGAGGAGATGGCTCCTTGATGTGACTGTTGATACACAACATTCGCACCCTTATTCAATTGATAATGATGAACCGTATTCCGATCCTGTCGAACTTCATGCATGTTTTATGGCTGCAACCGGGGCAGCGTCTAGATGGCGCTCGCTTGTACTCATTTCATTTCCACCCCCTGGAGAATACAAGGATTTGCAAATTATGCATCCTTTGCAGCACCTTGAGTCCTTCAAACTTGCCGCAAGTTGCGACCTTGGCGAGTTCCTGGAGCCACTTCTCACCGCAATCACCACAACTGTCACCCCACGCTTTACTGTAATGGAGGTCTTGAACCCTGATACTGCACTCTACATTGTGCAACCTGCTCACTTCCGGGCCTTCTCATCCCTCACAACCCTCAGAGTTACTTGCAGAAAGACGCAGAATCCTGTTGATATCCTCCCAACTCTACACAAGCTGGAGATCCTTGACATTCATCATCTCTCCCTCCCAATTTATTTGCCAGCCGTTGGCCTTCCTCTGACCCGGACGCTCCGCAGCTTGCGCCTGAAGTGTGTTTCTATCCAATGGATGACAGGCCAGATTTTTCCTGCTCTCAAAGAATGCTCTATCATATTCCCACAACATGCTGATATTTTCCAATCTGTGGATATGCCCTCATGTTCGATTCTGAGATTTGATTCTAATAACCTTGGTGCCCTTGAACATTTTGATTGCCCTCGCCTAGGCGAGTTGGAGATAATTTGTGGCCAATGGAGGAAATGGAGAGGCGATTTGCAGCTTGCCGCTTTGCATCCCAATTTTGCTGCTCAGAGCCTGACCCGGCTGCAGCTGGAAATCAAATGGAGTGAGCGGCTATTGAAGTATATGCTGCGACTTGCCCCAGCTCTGGAGGAGCTATGGATGGGACTTTCCAGCCCCCATGCGCTGAGCGGTGCTTTCTTCCTGGCATTTGCTGCTGGAGGGCGCAATGCAACTGTAGGGACATCAAGCCGGGCCATTGTATCACTCTGTAGGCAACTGAGGAAGCTTCATCTGCACTACAAAAGATGGTCGAGAGGCGCAGAAAGAAATGCACTCATCCCAGCCTTCGGTGCTATTGTGGCATCACACCCGGCCAAGGAACAAACTTTCTCATTTCGATTGAGCTTTGGTGAAGGGTCAGATTTGCAGGAATGGATCGTCCATGAACCAGTGGAGAGATTTGATTTTAAATCAAAACGACACAGAACCTTCATTGGGGTTTCAAGCCCACACGGCATAGTTCTGTTATCCAGAGCTTCAGTAGGTGGTCATTATGAGCCCCTTACAGGGTTAGAATACCCTCCACTTCCTAGGGAGTCGGAATACATTGCAACTGATGATTATTTGAAGCTTCCCATTGATTATTTCTTTTCTTTCCATAGCCTCAAAGAAGTGAGGATGAGCTCACTATTGCTGGACATGCGGTCAAACACACGATCTTCACCAGATGCACCCCTTTTCCATACACTCAAGGTACTTACTGTTCGGGCCTGTCACCTGTCACCCTTGGCTAGTCAAACCTTCCACAGGCTTGAGAGATACCAGGAAGGATATGTTAATGATGTGGACAAACCAAGACAGGACTCGTTGACAGAGATGCCTGTCTGCACTAGATTGGTTACGTCGCTCTCTAGACTTGTTGCTTTGAAACTTCCACAGGTCCGTGAATTGGTTGTACTTGCTGATTTTGTCGAGGATCCCGATTACCTCTGGGAAAAGCACGTCGCAGTCAATGCAGAGCTGTCAGGATTGAAGCTCCTGCGTTTGTCCGTTACCAACGGTGGAAGCTCGCGGTTCGTCGATATCTCAAAGATCCTTGGTTTATTACCAGCTCTGGAAACCCTGGTTCTCCACTTTATGCGCCTAGCAGACCCATATGTCACCTTCTTTGAGGTCTTTATCCCAATGAATGCACAGGGCACTTCTGAACTAATTTGGGAGGGCCAGATACCCAAAGTACTTTGCCCCAGGTTGGAGAGTCTGCAGATCGAAGGTGTTGCGCTCACTGTCCAACCAAAGCTGACGCCTATTCTCAAAGACATTGTCACTCTGCGTGCTATTCTTGGGTCTCCTTTGAAGAGTTTCACCGTTTATGATGATTATATTCTGGATCCCATGAAAAAGTGGGAGCTGATTGGGAGAGATGGGAGTTTTATTATGGAAGAGGTTGTTCCAGCTCAGAGATTTCGACTTGACATTTGACATGAGTAATTCTGGCCTGATCACTGCAACGATCATGCTTAGAACTGTGTCAGAAGAATGTACATGAGGATGTTTTTCCATGCCTATGCAACTCTCTATTTCTACGAACGAAACAGGTTTAAATAATTAATGTTAATAACTCGCTCCCACCTCTTCATTCTAATTTCTCTGTGCCTGGCTCATATGTGTGCAGCATCACTCCTGCAGAACTTATTTTTTGGACTCCGGTTTGCAAGAGGGAGGAGTAGGCGAAACATCTATTGGGAAGGAAACGACATCGATGCTCCATTTTCATCCTCATGATGCTGGTGAGCTTACCCTGTGTCCGCTGGTCAGTGTGCAATGTGCGACGCGGCTTTGGCAAATTCTGTGGATGCGAAGAGGGACCATGGGAGATCAATCTTGTCAGCTCGCACGCATGCCATTGCCCGATTTCGTCATAGTGTTGGCTTCTGTGCGTGCCGACAGGTTCGGCTGGTCCGCGAGGACAATTTATGAGATATGTTACGCCTTCAGGATGAAATGGACACGGTGCCACCAGGGCGGGCGGAAGATCACAATGTATACACACCATGGGGGAGTCAGGGTGGAACAGGCCAAGGCATTGCCGATTGTGGACAATGCGGATGTCTTCGCGATATGGCCGAAAAATAACCGACGGAGTGCAAGTGAGCCATAGATTGTTAGTACTCCTAGCGGCCTCTTTCCTCTGGTGGTAAGAGTGGAGCCGTCGATGCAGCCAGTGCTAGTGTTGAGGCATTACTACTTCTGCCCATGGGGAATGGCATGGCGGGTCTCGAACATTGCGAGAGGCCACCGCGACTCTCGAGCCCGATGGCTCTGATCCATTCCCATGCTTGGCCTGATCCAGGCATCCCGAATGACTTCATTGGTTAGCGGTCATTTGATGGGTGCATCTTCGAGTTTTCCAACGCCGTCTCAAAAAAGTCCTCGTGCGCCGAACCAGACGAGACGCCACAGGCTCCTCAGTCGAAAACCCAAGCAGAGGACGAGGATGAGGGAGCGGATGCTGAGTGATAGTCATTGGTTCATGTGCGACCTCGACGGCAAGCGACAACCAGCGGGACGACCCGAACGGCGGGCGTGTGAGCCGGCAGATGGGCCGACATCGTGAATGCGTTCAATACGTAGAAGGGTGTCACATGACAGAGGTGTAGTCCGTTTTCGGTTTGACTCGCCGACCATGATTGTGTTTTTCATCGCTTGATCAGTTCCCCGCCTCCGAAGTCGGCCTCGTGTTGCTACACTGCTCACAGATTAACTTCGATCCATCGCCTCTCAGCACCCCATCGTTAGTCGCGCCACTCCCCAGTTAGAGGACCCTCACGATCACGGCCGTCGTTCGTCGTTCGCCTATTATGCACTCATGGCAATTCGCTTTGAGATACCTGGGTTCGAACTCACTCCAGCGTCCCCGAAGCACTTCACGAGGCCCGCATATCCTCGCCTTCACGGTCCTCCCGCCGCCAGACGAACCGCTGCTGCATCCCGACTCAACCATTTCCTTCAACGGCGCTGTCCAATAAATGTCACGTTGAAGTACGACAAGTGTGTTCTCAAGGACAGAGTGCATGTAAGGTCGCATCTTCCCTGAGAGCCAGGCTCGCCTCGACCCTATGGTTTAAACTGGACGAAGACACAGGAAAAAAGCTTTCCAATTACTCTTGACCTCCATCTCCCCCGACGAACCCGACTATCTTGTCGACTCGCTCCCATATTCCACAATAAATACGCGTAGAACGTTGAACAAGATGCATTCACGTACAAGTCGACGACTAGCCTTTGGCCTTGCTACAGCTCGCGCGATTACCATCCATAAGAGCCGATAAGAGGAAAAAAATATTACATCAACGCGTGATGTAATATTCACCTCGTCAAGGAGCTTCTCAAACGGGGGGTGGGATCGGACGCCGTGAACTCGGCCTCCGAACTCGTTTAACCAGTGAGCAACATTACTATCCAAGGGATGGCGTGCTGATTGTTGATGGCTTTGCTCACAGCTCGAGGGCCGCTGCTATCTTCTGCTTTGCGTTCACTACCACTCCGCAAGGTCGCGGCGGACGAGCACTCGCAACTTAGATAACGAACTGTCCTCTGTCTTTCATATCGCGCTGTCCACACTCTGTCTCTTGCAAGGGACCCCGACTGCAAAGCCCTGTTCACGGACCTGTGGTTGTCACCCGCATGTCCGTCCCTCAAATGGACTTCAAAGAAGCACCTGCTCTCGGGCTCGTCACACCGTCCTCTCGAATCTCAGCGTATGCTTCGTGTATGTATGCCTTTGCCACCAGGTGTATGAAAGAAGTCGTCAGTGCCGTTCGCTGTAGTCAAACCCCTCCACTGCAGTGGATTCCGGCTGTTCTCCCGCGAGGTAGATCGCGATAAACCAGCATCCTTCCTCCGCACGTGGAAAGCGTCAGGATTCTGTCGCCGCCGCCGATCTCTGTGCCACTCCACCGGAATGATGCCACTGGGTGAAGATGAGATGGGCGAGGAAGCGGTGCGTCGTCTCATGAAGTCAATACGCTTGCTGATGGACCACTCTAGTGCTACGTTTCTGTGCAGAGTACCTGGACGTCGAGCAATCGGCAAATAACCCAAGCTCCTCAACCCCGAAAACCTCTGGGCGCTCGCATGCTCACCCTCATACGTCTCTCTCCACATTACCTTGAATCCCCCACTATCCCTCGCTCACTACATTTATACACCCACGCGAAGCTCCACTCATGTACGGAACAGACCAGCTTTTCGATAGCAGCCATGACTTCTGGGTGAATTGGTACCTCCTTTATTAATATCAGCTCTGTTGGGAACATTCAGACAAGAAGTCGAGTGACCTTGCTAGCGTCTACTGTTTCCTATGGTGTAAAATCTAGGTTACTTGATCTGAAAACGGCGCAAAGGGGCTTAGTTGGACTAGACTGCCAGGGATACACCTTGAATAGGTCAATGTATGAACTGAAGCTAGTTCGACTACTATGCTTCTCAGCGTTTAAGCAGTACGAGGAACGAAGCCGTTGATTCGGACGCGCCGCGGACACATGGGCTGCTCACTAGACCCTACCTAACCATATCGATCGTGAATCGATTTCGTCTGGTCGAGCCCCTCCCAGCAACGTACCTGCTTCGCGAACAAGGGCACGCGAGTCGGGCCAAGGGAGAATGGAGATCTGATTCGCCCCACCAGAACTTCTCCAGGGGGGACAGAATTTGTCCCGTCCAGTCTGCGCTTACGGGGAGCCCGGCCTGTCCGGCAGGCCAGGCCACACGCTTTCCGTGCGGCGAGCGCGCTGTCATTCTCTGACTCCTGCCATCTCCCAGTGCCCTCGAATCAATCCCAATTAAAGCACGGAAAACTACCCAGACCCATATCTATCACTCTCCATGGATTCTGACTTTGGCTCGTACCGCACTCGGTCTAACGTCTGTTCGCGCTACCCTGGCTTGACCCTGACTAGCCTCTTCACGCCCACTTTCCACGAAGGTCATGATTTGCTGCCGTACCCCTATCAGTTGCCGCCTCTTAAAGCCCAACGCTTCCCTGTAGAAATATTCTCCGAGGTCTTTCTGTACACGATCCAAGATGATCCGCACTCTCAAACGAATTTGATGCTTGTGTGCCGGTACTGGCGCGATATTATGCTTTCCACTCCGGGCATCCACTCTCAATTGAGGATCTACGGTCGGACGAGGAAGAAAGATGTTGAGAGGTTTGGGAGGAGGTGGCTCCTTGATGTCACTGTTGATATACAAAATGTGACTGCTGTTAAAAGCCGGGGTGAACCGAAATTCGATTCTGTGGAATTTTATGCATGCTTTATGGCTGCAGGTGAGGCAGCGTCCAGATGGCGCTCGCTTGTACTTGTTTCATTTCCACCTCCTGGAGAATACAAGGATTTGCAAATTTTGCATCCTTTGCACCATCTTGAGTCCTTCAGGCTCGTCGCAAATTGCAACCTTGGCAACTTCCTGGAGCCACTTCTCACCGCGATCACCACAACGGTCACCTCACGCTTTACTGTAATGGAGGTCTTGAATCCTGATGCTGCACGCTACCTTGTGCAACCTGCTCACTTCGAATTATTCTCATCCCTCACAACCCTGAGACTCATTTGTGGCAGGATGCAGAATCCTGTCGATATCCTCCCATCCCTGAACAAGCTGGAGATCTTTGAGGCCCATCATCTTTTCCTCCCATTTTATTCACCTGGAAGTGAGCTTCCCCTAACCCAGAGTCTCCGTGTCTTGTGTCTAAAGTATGTTTCTGTCCAGTGGATAGCAGGCCGGGTCTTTCCTGCCCTCGAGGAATGCTCTATCATATTCCCACACCACGCTGATGCTCTACGGTCTGTGTATATGCCTTCCTGTTCGATTATGAAATATCACTCCAATAACCTTCGCGCCCTTGAACATTTTCATCATCCTCCACTGGCTAGATTGGAGGTGAAATGTGACCAATGGAGGACCTCGAGGGGGAATCCGCAGCTCGCCACCCTGCATCCCATTTTTGCTGCTCAGAGCTTGACTTGCCTGCATCTGGAAATCAAATGCAGTCAACGGCTGTTGGCTTATATGCTGGGATTCGCCCCATCCTTGGAAGAGCTATGGATGGGACTTTCGAGCCCCCATGCATTGAGCAGTGCTTTCTTCCTGGCATTTGCTGCTGGAGGGCGCAATGCAAGTGCAAATCCATCAAGCCAGACCTTTGCACCACTCTGTAGGCAATTGAGGAAGCTTCATCTGCACTACAAAAGATGGTCGAGAGGCGCAGAGAGAAATGCACTCATCCCAGCCTTTGGTGCTATTGTGGCATCACACCCAGCCAGGGAACAAACTTTCTCATTTCGATTGAGCATTGGTGAAGGGTCAGAATTGCAGGAATGGATCGTCCATGAACCAGTGGAGAGATTTGATCTTAAACCGCAAGGATACAGAACCTTCATCGGGGTTTCAAGCCCACTTGGCATAGTTCCGTTATCCAGGGCTATAGTGGATGGTGGGGATGATAACCGCCTTACAGGGTTAGAATACCCTCCACTTCCTAGGGAGTCGGAATACATTGCAACTGATGATTATTTGGAGCTTCCCATTGATTATTTCTTTTCTTTCCATAGCCTCAAAGAAGTGAGGATGACGTCATTATTGCTGGACATGCAGTCAAACACACAATCCTCACCGGACGCGCCCTTTTTCCATACACTCAAGGTTCTTGTTGTTGGCGAAGCCCAATTGGCTAGTCATATTTTCCACAGGCTTGAGAGATACAAGGAAGAATTTCCAGGTGATGTGGCCGAACCAAGACTGGACGGGTTAATAGAAATGCCCGTCTGCACTAGATTGATTGCGACAGTCTCCACACTTGTTACTTTGAGACTTCCACAGGTTCGTGAATTGGAAGTACTTGCTTATTCTGAGGAACCCGATTACCTCTGGGAAAAGTATGTCACAGCCAATGCAAACCTGTCAGGATTGAAGCTCCTATATTTATCCTCTACCAGTGATAAAAACATGTCTTTCATTGATGTTCCAAAGATGCTTGGATCGTTACCAGCTCTGGAAACCCTGGTTCTCGATTCGATACATCTAGTTGATCCATATATCACCTTCTTTGAGGCGTTTATCCCAATGAATGCACAGCGTACTTCTGAACCGATTTGGGAGGGCCAGATATCCGAAATACTTTGCCCCAGGTTGGAGAGTCTGCAGATCGAAGATATTATGCCCACAGCCCAACCAGACCTGATTCCAGTTCTCAAAAACATCGTCACTCTGCGTGCTATTATTGGGTCTCCTTTGAAGAGTTTCACCTTTTATGTTTGGAATCCCAAGAAAAAGTGGGAGCTGATTGGGAGAGATGGGAGTTTTAGTATGGAAGAGGTTGTTCCAGCTCAGAGCTTTGAACTTGACATTTGACCTGAGTAATTCTGGCCTAATCGCTGCAATGATCATGCTTAGAACGATGTCAGAAGTATGTATGTAGGACCGGATCTTTTTCTATGCCTATGCAAGTCTCTATTCCTAAGAACGAAACTGGTTTAACAATCAGTACTAATAAATTGTTTCTATTAAAAGCGGTCGTCTATCAAGATACCAAGGCTCATCCACCCACCTTGCCTCCCTAATTTTCATTGCTAGATCAGCTTACCGACTCCGAAGTCAGTCTCGTGTTGCTACATTGCTCACAGATCCCCTTCAATCCATCGTGTCTCAAAACTCTCCCCGCTACTCCAACTGAGAAGAGCACCCCGTCTCACGGTAACGGCCGTCGTTCGTCGCACTCATTCGTGGCTCGCCTATCATGCACTTATCACTCATGGAAAGTCGCGTTGGGATGTACCTGGGTTCGGGCTCACTGCACGAGGCTCGCATATCCTCGCCTCCACTACATCGCGCGCGCGTGAAGGATAGGAGGGACATCCCGCCGTCAGACGAACTGCTGCTCTGCAGTGAGCGCATCAGTGCTTCGTACTACCCCCGCTTTAGCTTTTTGGTGAACACCAGATCTCCCATCATCACCGCCGATTAGGTGTTCCGTACCAGAGGCTCGTAAACCAGTTGACAATCTCAATCACCCTACGAGGGTTCTACTTATTCATCCGCTGTTCTCCCGCGTGGGCTATTCACCCATCTCGACCCAATCATTACCTTGGACGGCGCTGTCCAATGGTGCCATGTCATCTCAAGATGTCAGGTGGCATCTCTTCTGAGACCCAGGCTCATCTCATACAGGACGAAGACACGTGAATGCGGGAAAAGCGTCCCTGTCATTGCTCTTGAACTCTATCTCGCCCGATGAACGCAGCTCACTTGTCGATTCGCTCCCATTTTCTGCAGGAAACACGCGTAGAACGTCTTTGCAAGATGCATTCGCATACAAGTGCGACGATTGGCTGTTGGCCTTGCTGCAGCTCGCGTCAATACTGTCCACAAGAGCG
>Ga0307515_10021349_pt1 | contig 11490 bp, 2 predicted proteins | sample 17_EM_MG_FD_194513 | JGI IMG/M metagenome (GOLD analysis project Ga0307515, IMG submission 194513) | Populus trichocarpa ectomycorrhiza microbial communities from riparian zone in the Pacific Northwest, United States - 17_EM | ecosystem: Host-associated > Plants > Roots > Unclassified | place... | reverse complement strand
ATAGAAGATCTTAATTAAGTATATACTCCTTTATAAGTATTTACAGGATTAAAGAAAGTAAGGTTATATTCTTTAACGCCTTAATATACGCTAATAACTTAATTACATAGGCTAAAATCCTCTTAATATAATTTGGATAAACCACACTAAATTATCTAAAGTTAATTAAAGAGCTTTTAAAGATAATTAAGTTAAGGGACACCTGGGTTTATAGTAATAATCCTTAAAAAGGTAGTCTCTCTCTATTCTAATATATACTACTACTTATTCTCTTTTGTTTTAAAATAGCATTTTAATATATATATTATGCGGTTAAAATTGTATCCTTTTCCTACTAAATAATTGTAATAGAAGGTACTAGCTTAGCCCTTAAGCATAACGGAATAGGCGTTATAGTATTAATTAGACTCTATTTCTACCTTCTAGCAATAGTTATAGAAAATACGTAGTTTTAAATTAAGAATATTATATAATTCCCTACTAAACTTCTTCTCCTAATCTAAGTAGAGCTTTGTAAGCTCTATAAGCAATTTTAAACTACCTCTAATTTAAGATTAAGATAGAGGAGGTAGAAGTTATATTATAGGCTATAGTAAGGACGTAGGTCTAGTCAGTAGAGCCTAAAGATTATTAAATCGCGAAGCAATGGAATCCTATACCTGCTTTTATTAAGGTATAGTATCTAACGTTAAGGTTACGGGTTAAATTGGATATAGAGGAGTTAAAGGCGGAGGTAGGTTCGTCTCTAAAGGTATATTACTTAGGTTTTATCATAAGTTAAGCTTCCTTATAGTGCGTAGTTAGTGCTTAATCTCTTATAAAGTCTATTTGTGCTCTTCTTTTACGTTAATAACCTACTCCTAAATACTATCTCTAATAGTACCCCCGTCCTTAGGGACAAATACTCTATTTTTCTAAAGGAAATTACAAAAGTCCTATATAATATCCTTGTTCACGGGGGCCTATATTTCCTTTATCTATCTAATAAAGTCCTCCTTTATACATTCCTATAGCGCGGTATCGTTATATTTACTATCCTTATAATATGCTATACGGTATAATAAAAATCCATTTAAGTCTTATTTATTAGCGTTTATAAAGTCAATTATAGCTTTATTTTATATCTTTAGGTTAATATCTTCCTTATACTTCTTTAGGTAGGTTAACGCTATAGTAGGTATAAAATTAACGGAGTGTCGTACGTTAAAGGTAGGTAGGATTTTCGGTTTTATAGGATCTTGTAGGTTTGCTATTAAGAGGTAGGCAATTTGAGATGTTGTTCGACGCGTTTTGGACGTCGTTTAATACATTTCGGACATTAACTTAGGACCCTAGGTTTAGTAACACTTCTAACCTAAAGTACTTAACCAAATCTTTGTAAACGCGGTTATTCTGCATAATAGACGCAACTTAGTATCTCCTAGTACTTAGTAATACTTCTATTACTAGTTTTTCGTAAGTTTAAGGTAGCATAGTATCACCGGGATCCATTCCATATGAGCGTATATAGCACCCCTATACGAGACTATCTCTTCTATTTAAAAACCTAGCTGCTCTATAGTTAACTGTATATTTAACCACTAATCAGTATTAGTTATATAGGGTGACTCACCAATAACGACTACTTAAGTAGGTTATAGTAATATTAGTTAATAAAGCTTATTAATTAGAATAAGGAAGGGCGAGGAACTTAAGGCTCCTCACCACGCTAGTGCCGCGGCGACACGTGATGGCAACTTGCCTCATTCCCAACAAGTATTTTAGGAGATATTTTTAGCAGAACAAAAAGTTAAAGTAGTAACTTTTACTATATATTATCTGCAGACAGACAAATAGATAGAAAGATTAAATTAGATACTAGAGTAGTATTTAAAACATTATATTAATTACGTATAAAATAATAAGGTATTATTATTACTAGTTATATAGTTTATATATAATACGACACTATAGAAAGGCATAGAGATATTACTATTTTAGGTAAATTACGGATATAAGCTTAAAATATTATTATTACTATAATAAGCGAAGAAAATAAGCGGAATAGCTAAATAAAGAATAAAAACTCTAATAAATCTTTATAAGGACCTCTATTTTACAGCATAAATAGTATAAAAAAATATAAAAAAGGTATTATAATACTAAGAGATCTAAGGGACTAGATCTAAAGGAGGGGAATAAAGTATAGCTATTATATAAAAATTTTATAAGTTACGTATAGACTTAACCTACTAGCAAATATAAAAATCTACTCTATATAGTATATCGCGATGCTAGAGCTAGCGCATAGAAATATAGAGCTACTACTTTATAAAGTAGACATGTATAAAGAATAAGAAGAAGACAAATAGCAAGTTTTATAGATTATTAACTATAAGGATATTAATAATAAAATATAGTATAAAGTAAAGTAGATAGGCTATAATAAGACTACCTAAAAACTATTATAGAACCTAAAGAAGACTATAGAAAAGGTATAGGAGTATTAAAAGAGAATAGGTTAGTTAATATTAAGAAGGAGCTAAAAATAGAGGGATTGGTTAAAGGTAATAAACGAGCCAGATTATCTAAGGAATCTACTACTAGTATATAAACTGTTTCCGCCTCTGCTTAATTAAAATCCTTTTTAGCCTCCTTACATTAGGAAAACTTTTTTTGGGCACATTGTCGCAAGCGAAAATCAGTGTCTGCAAAACCGGCGTAAGTCGCGATTTTAGCGATTTGCTAGGCTACTTATATAAATTTCTATAAATTGCTATAAATATATAAGCTACTTATGCAAATTGCTGCAAATTACTAAAATTACAACTTAAGCAGACCCTAATTTTAGCTGTAATAAAAATACTACAAAATTGTAATAAAAATACTATAAAGCTGCATAAAGCTCTATATAAAGCTCTGCATAAAGCTTTACACAAAGCTCTATACGAAGCTTTACATAAGGCTCTACATAAGGCTCTACACGAAGCTCTGCGTATAGAGGCTCTATACGAGGCTCTGCACGAAGCTCTACATAAAGCTCTACACGAAGCTCTACACGAAGCTCTATATAAAGCTCTATACAAAGCTCTACACAAAGCTCTACACGAAGCTCTACACGAAGCTTTGCACGAGGCTCTACGGGCTCTATAAGACTCTACACGAAGCTCTACACGAAGCTCTACACGAAGCTCTACACAAAGCTCTGCACGAGGCTCTACAGGAGGCTCTACACGAAGCTCTGCATCGGGTCCCCGCTATATTCCCGATAGCCTCTACACGTACCTCTGCCAAGTATACCCCCTATATACACCTAGGTAGCCACCTTATTTTTTACCCTTCCTTCCTTACATCCTCCCTATCTAGGGAGACACCAGAACGACAGCCAGTAGACGACCGTCGCCAGAACCAGACGACCGTCGCCAGAGCTAGACGACCGTCGCCAGAGCCAGACGACCGTCGCCGGAGCCAGATGACCGTCGTTAGGGCCTGTCGTCAGAGCTAGACGGCCGTCGCCAGAGCCAGATGACCATCGCCAGAGCTAGACGACCGTCGCCAGAGCCACACGACCGCTGCTAGAACCAGACGACAACCGTTCGAACGACCAGCCAGCGAACACTATAAATGATTCGATCGATCGATCGATCGAATCAAGGTGGCATAGACAGGTAGGCACAGACGGGTAGGCAGGCAGGCAGGCAGGCAGGCAGGCAGGTAGATAGATAGACAGATAGACGGACAGACAGACGGATAGACGGGCAGGTAGGTAGGCAGGTAGGCAGGTAGGCAGGTAGGCAGACAGGCAGGCACTAGGCCAATTAACGATTTAGAGCCTCTATAAAAGGCTTCTCCCCTTTACACCTAATTAGATAGCTCTGCATTTTATATAGTTATAATATAAATATATTTAAAAGTATATTATAGCAATCTGTGGAAATATATAATAATTTAGTTATAATTTATATAGACTATAAAACCTGCAAAACCTATAAAACCTATAAAACCTATAAAATCTACAAAATCTACAAAATCTGTAAAACGGGTAAAATGTATAGGCTCTGCGCGGGGTGCTGCAAAACGCATAGGCTACGTGTAGGCTCCGCGCAAAGTGCTGCAAAACGTACAACGCGCAATAAGATCGGACACCCGGAACTCGGTTAACCCCTGAACTCGGACGCCTAACCTAATCGGTCACCCCATCAATTTGAGCTATCTACAACATATCAATCAAGGTTGATTACCTCCGTATACATAGATTTTGATATATTGGCCTTGGCCTTTCGAGCAGACGCCCTTTCGGGTCGTGATTTTGTCTCCTTTGCCTTTGTACGTACGTCTTCCTTCTCTGCCTTACCTATAGCTTCCTTGATCGAATCTATATTTGCAAACTTTGTATTTGGATCTACGGCCACCCGCTTACGTCTTTTTGGGCCCTTAAGGTCCTTAAGCTGTGATTGCAAGCTATATATTTGAGCCTCCTGATATGCAGCGTGTATAGTAAGTTGCTTAAATTGTTAAGCTACTTTTTGTAAAAGAGCCCTTGTCTTTTAATTAGGTGTACGCTCGGTACGAAGGCCCTATAATATATCGTACATATCGCGTGGTTTCTTTGGGGTGGTAAGAACATTAGATTAATCGATTTTGGGTTACTTGAAGCTTAAAGCCTCTGTTAGAGCCTTCTTTTTAACCTATAAGGATTTAAAACCTTTACGCGGATTCTATGGATAAATACTAGAGGCACGCCACCTAGATTTAATTGTCTTTGCTATAAGGCCTTCCTCTTAGGCCTTATGGTAATACTTAATAAAGCGGTGCTTCTTAATTGGAGCTATATCGTTGAGATATGCAAGCTCAGCAATCTACTCTTGATATTTTAACTTAATTGGGTAAAAGCACGATAGATCTAGGGGTTGTAGGACGTGCGTTAAATGAGGAGGAAGGAAGACGAGCTATACGTTATTGATCTTACATTCCTATAGAAACTCTGTAGTATAATGGCTTCCGTAGCCGTTAAGAATAAGTAATTAAGCGTTATTATCGCCAGGTGGCTTAGTCTCTGGTAAGAAGACTTTAGTAAGCCAATTAAATGCGATACGATTGGCTATTTAGCCGTTCTTTAAGGTCGTATATATCCAATCGGGTATCTTATCGTGATGGAACCAGCTTAATTAAATATAATTTCCTTTAAAGATTACGAAAGGCGGAATCGATCGACTAAGTGCTGAGATTAACTCCACTGTAGATACCCATTCGCGATCTTCGGGTGACTGTATAAGAGTCACCTTTTTTAAGGCGTCTCCTAGTTGTACTGAATTCGTATATGCACCTAATGCGATACCAGATTTGTCTATATTCCAGGTGTTCTCTACCTATACACCACTTGCCTTCCGTACTGTCTCTAAAAGATTATAGAACTCTTAAATTTGCTTAGATTGTGCTCCCTTAGCTCTAGCGGCCTCTATCGGTTGACCGATTAATAATTTAATTTAAGGATTGCGTTATAAATAGCTAGAGACCTATGACTTGCCAAGGGCCCCGGTGTCGCAATTTTAATTAATTATTTGAGCCGCTATTTCTTGTAGTTGGGTATGCGACGGGGTAAATCCTTGTACGTCTTGTTTAAGCACCCAATTGGTAAGAATATCTTCTTGTGTAGGAGTTAATCGCTGTTTGTGCTAGTGAGCAATTTATTATGGCTGCTTGCCGTTTATGCGATCGTGAAAAGTTAACTAAGGGACACCGTACGCTCGTGTAGCTTGAGTACCAGATTTAAATTTGCCGGCATTAAAATCAGCGATAGCCATTTGTAGATTCTGCTCCTTTTGATCCATATTGAACGATTGGTGGTGTAGAAAATAGGTGGGCAAGTAGGAGAGTTGATTTTGGTATGGTAACTGAGTTTGGGGGGCGACCGAGTTCCGGGTATCCGATCTTAGACCGTTTACTCTTCGGTATAAATCTACTCCCTATTATTTTAGAGTTTTTATACCTTAGCTAGGGCTAAGGCTAACTTATTTTTAAGGTAGAATATAGTAAACTAAATACGGAACCCTATAGTAAATTAAATAAGGTACTAGATAACTATAGAGAGTTATAAGACGCGTATACTTAGCGTTAGAGATAGATTAAATATTATAGAATAATCGCATATTTGCTTGCGTATACTTGGTATATAAAGAATATTGGCGACTAGACGGAGCCGTAATTATAGTATATACTAACTTCTTCTCCTTATAACGGGAATAGGACGGTATTATTTTACTAAGTAATAATATGGTAGTTACTAGCTAATTATAATAATTAGACATAGAAGATCTAATAGGAGGTATTAGAAATAATAAAGGTTATTAAATTAGAAATGGGAATGCTATACCTCTAATAAACAACTTAGAGATAAGAAATATCTTTAAAGACAAAGATAAAAAGGAAGAGGGTAGTATTACAGACCTTATACTAGCAGTAGTACTACTACTAGAAAGAGATATAAGTAGACTAGTAATAGAAGCGCAAGATTTTTAAAAGTAGTTAAACTATAAAATAAGGGGTAGCCGAGTTATATAATATATTACGTTATAAGTTTAGGAATATAGAAATGTAGGATATACTAGCGTACTAATATACTATTATACTTAGTACATTTCTTAGGCGCAGTATTGTGTATTTAAAAGACTACAGTTCCTACCTAGATAGTTCTCTTTCCTTATAATAAATCTTAGAATATAATTAGAGTTAATCTATTAGGTAACTACTCCACTAGTTATTATTATATTATTGACTTCTTCCTACCTATATATCTAGCCCATTAATAAGTCTACCGTAGTACTTCCTATAAGGCTTCGTTATAATTTACGCTACTTTATAACTATAAAGGAGCTTATACCTTAATAAGCTAAATAGGCAGAGAAGCTAATATAATATAATTTTAAGATTAAATATAAGCTAGGGGGAAATAACCCTATTAATAGACCGTTATAATGGCTAGACTATACTAAAGGCTTTAAAAAAAGAGAAGGAAAATAGATAATAGATATTTTACTCCCTATAGTATATAACAAACTCTAGGTATAGAATACTTAAGACTTATAGCTTTATATACTAAGTCTTAGGTAGTATAAACCCTATTAGCTTTTACTAATATTTTAGCTAGTACTTAGTCTATTACTGTTAAGGGTCTAAATATACCTAGATAGACGTCCTTAATATAAGTTTAGAACCTAATAATATACTACCTCTAATTACTAAGCTATCCACTTAAACTAATAGCGAAGCTATAAAGCAATTAGAACTTAGAGCCCTATAAGAACTAAAGAACCTTAACTTTATAGTAGCCTTCCTAATATACGCGTATTAAAGAGTTATAAGATCTATAGTACTATCTAGTTTTATACTTAAAGTAGTATAAAATAAAATAGCTTTTACCTAAGAACTATTTAAAAGTTTAATAGATATTATCTATAAGGTATAGTAAAGAGATACCTTTTATAATATTTTTAGTATAAAAGCAAATTAGAAATATAACGGAAAAGAAGCTATTAGGTGCTACTAGTAAGAACTAGACTTAATAGGCCTACTATCTAGATTTAGTAAGGTTTAGGTACTATAAGAAATAAATCTATAATAGAAGATTCTTATAAGGAATTATAATAATCCTTTATACGGCTACTATAGTTAAGCTAAAGTAGTAGAATTACTTTAATATAAATACTATTAGCTAAAGTTTAATTAGAAAGTAAAGGAGTATATTAACTACTATAGGAATTATTAAATATATAAAATCTAAAGGTATAAGCTATAGGCTTTACTTAAATTTGTTCCCCCTACTAATAAGTTATAATAATATTACATTATAAGCTTTATTATGGATCTCCTACTATTTAAAAATAGCTAAGGACAAATATATAGTATAATTATTATACTTATTAATAGGTTTTTAAAGTATGTCTAATACCTTCCTATTAATAAGATAATTAATATATAAGCGTTCATTAATCTAATTAAAGAGAAATGATTTTTTAAAGTAGAGTAGCCGTACTCTATTATTACTAATAGGGGCAATGTTTTTATAAACTAGTACTAATCGGCCTATACTTCTATTTAAAGATAGATTACTATTATAGTATAGCTTTTATTTATAAACAGATAGGTAAATAAAATGTTATAACTAGAAACTGGAGTCTTATTTATAAATATATTTAAACTATTAGTAAGATAATTAGTATAAGCTACTTCTATACGCAGAGTATATCTGTAAGTGTTGGGAATACAGGCAAGTTGCCGTCACGTGTCGCCGTGGCACGAGCGTGGCGAGAAGCCTTAAGCTCCTCACCCTTCCTTAAGCAGGAGAGAGAATATCGAACAACAATTATTATACTATCTACAAACCGTAGCTACGTAATATTACCTTGTGTAACCAATACTAATTAGTAATTAACTTTACTATTATACTATAGAGCAGCTAGGTATTCCACTAAGAAGAGACAAGCCACTATACTAGTGCTACTTATGCTAAAGGGAGCTGTTTTTTAAGGTTAGAACTGGTCCTAAACCTTGAATAGAATTCTTTTACAAATCTAAGGGATTTAAAGGCTAGAACTAGTCCTAAGCCTTTCTAAAATTATAGATTTTTGCGTCTATTATATAAAATAATACGCTTTATAAGTCTTTATAATTTAAGGCTAGAACTAGTTCTAAGCCCTATAATCGCAAATATACGTTATAAACGCGTACTAAACGACAATCCCTATACCAATAATACTTCCCTTCCTCCGAAAATATGGCTACGCCTACCTTAAATAACTAGGAAGACTCCTTATCACTAGGGGTAGCTTTATACGCGAAACTTATTAATAAAAATTAGGACGAATTTACCTTTAATATAATAACTTATACTATAAAATAAGTTAATAGCTTTCTCCTATACCGTATTATATTCTACTAAAGTAGATATTACGCTAATTTATAGCTATGGGAATATTTTAGAGAGGATTTTATAGGATAGACCGCTAACACCTAGGCACTTAGCAATATTAATATTATTTAGGATTTTTAAGACTTCCTCTATAGAAATAGGGTATATATTACTAAAAACGGTAACCTAATTACTAGTAATATTTAGGCCGTTATTATTAGTATAAAAGAACTAATATAGACAGAAGCTAAGATTATACGTTAACTATAGAAACCTAGAACTAACCTATATTCTTTAAAAGGCAACTTTAATTTAAAATAAAACCCCTAAAGCGCTACCCTTTTACCTAGAGGTACTCTTCTACCTAAAGGCGCTCTCCTACCTAGAGGTATTCTTCCTCTACCTTTACTGCCTTTAGCTCTTCTACTTTAGCTAACTAGTAAGCCTCTATTATAAGAAGTTATAAATTTAATAAAGGTATATTTAGATAAAGAAAAAAGTTTAAAGAAGAACTATATAATATACTTAGAGTAAAACTATAGGTCTTTTATAACTATTGTAATAAGGTTAAAATTTAATACCACTAGTACTACTACGGTTTCTCTATTATATTAAAGGGATAAGTAGTAATATTCTATTATAACTATATTACGGGTAAAAACTATAGCTTTAATATAGCCTTACCAAAACTTATTAAAATAAGAATAGCCTAAGGGACTAGGTTATCTTAGTATACTATAGTATTTTTAAGTATAACTTAAAACTATATAAACCTATAAATACGTTTAAAGGAGTATATACTAAGCTACGCTCTACCGTAGGTACTATAATATAAATATAAGAATCTTAATAGTTTTATACTAAAAACCTTACCTAACTAAGTATTTCCAACTGATATAATTATAACTAAACTAATTAAATATATAGTGGCCGTAGTAGGGAATATAAAAGAGGGTATAATTAATGTTAACTATAAGGTAATTATAGAGGTCCTTATAAAGGTTCACCCCAAAGTAATTACTAAAAGAAGTACTATATTTATAAGAAGCTAAATTACTAGTTAACTAAACACTCCCTTAATAAGCGAAAAGAGGTATATAATAAGTTCTGTTAAAGTATAAGAAATATTAAAAATTATAAAGTTATTATAGCCTACTTTTAAAGCTTCCTAGTTTAATATAAAGGTATAAAAGATCTTAAGGGTAAGGTTAATAAGGTTAAATAGCTCCTTATAGATATAGAAATTAAGGACTATTCCCCTAACTAATACTTTACTAAGTATAGTAAGGTAGATAGTATATAAACCGTTACTATTCTTAATAATTAATCTATACTCTATTCTATTATAAAATTAAATATCTTTAATAAGCTAAAGGAGAGCTCTGCGTTTTTCTTTAATAATAGATACTTAGGATACGTTTTTTATAATATTATACCGGATATAAGAGCTATAGGAGTATCTATAGTAGGAGAACCTTAAGTTTAAGCTCTTTAGTAACTTAATAGCTCTATTTAAATTAACTAATTAATAACAGGCTAATATATAATTTGCTTTAGTAAAGGTACTATAATTTCTCTTAGTATAATTAGGGTCCAAACCCCCTTAGGATATATTACTTTTTATATTATTCCTATAAATACTCTGTTTCTATTTTATATTAAAGATATAAATAAGTTAGACATTAGGCTTAATAACCTTAAGAATATACTTATTTAGGGAGATAATTAGGTGCCTATTATATATAAGTAGGGTTATCCCTAATTACTCCTTTATTAACTAGAAAGAGTATTACTTAAAGCTACTTAACTAAATTAGAATTATGCCAATTATACTATTATTTTAGCCACCTATCCGTTTATTAATTACTTAGGGTTTTTTAGTAAGTAGGCTATAAAGTTAAAGTTAAGGCAATTAAGCATCTTATAAAGTACTACTATTACTACTAAATAAACTAGAAGTCCCCTAGCTAATTTAAGTTTACCCTTAAAAATAACTATAACTTTAACTTTTATATTATTATTAACGTTATATATTATAGCGGCAAGCTAGTACTTTAAGTTATTAACTTTTTAACCTCCTTCTAAGCCGCGCGTTTTTTAAAAGATATATTAGCTAGAAACGTATAGGATACCCTTTAGTTATACTGGATTAATATCTATTTAGAACCCCCTAATTAAATTATTTATAATATAGAAAAGAACTTCTTATCTATAGAGTTTTAATAATAGATAAAGGTAATAGCAATTAAGGTTAAGGAAGTCCCTATTAAGGCATATAATAGCATTAAAAAAGTAAAGTAATATTACGCGCTATTATACTGCGTATATAAGAGTATCTCTTTAAAATTAAAGAATGCTAGTAAAGAACTTACCTTATAAATAGCTATTAAAGCTATTAATAATTCTGCTAGCCTAGATAGACTTATACCTATATTACTAGTCTTTAGCGCCTACCCTTAAATAACTAATAATTCTTTACTATCTCCCTCTATTATATAATAAGCTAAGGCTATTTATAAGGTAATAAAGAAGGTATAATATCTCTATGCTATATACTAGGTTAATAATATACTAAAAATAAGAAATAGCCTAAATATATTAAC
>Ga0307515_10021348_pt1 | contig 11490 bp, 12 predicted proteins | sample 17_EM_MG_FD_194513 | JGI IMG/M metagenome (GOLD analysis project Ga0307515, IMG submission 194513) | Populus trichocarpa ectomycorrhiza microbial communities from riparian zone in the Pacific Northwest, United States - 17_EM | ecosystem: Host-associated > Plants > Roots > Unclassified | place... | reverse complement strand
GAAGTCGCTGTAGGCTTGGGGGTAGTCCTTGGTGAGGCGACCAGCATTGGAGTCCGTGGAGGCGGAGGAGATAGGGGAAGGGATATCGCCTCCGTGGAAGTTCAAGCAGAGGGCCTTGAAGTCTGGGTCGATGTCGGACGACACTGTCCAAGTGTGAGCGTGAACGAGGAGAAAGGAAGGAACCAAGGCTCATGAACGAGGAGGGATCGATGAAGGCGAAAGGGGCTTACTGGCAAATAAACGATCTTTTTTTCGGGGGTTTCCTTGGTTTCAAGCAGAGGGCGTCGAAGTCCGGGTCGATGTCGGATGACACTGTCCAAGTGTGAGCGTGAACGAGGAGAAAGCCAAGGTTCAGTAACAAGGGGGATCGATGAAGGCGAAGGGTCGAGCTTGCGAGACTTTCGGGGGAGGGTACAAGTTGTAAATTTGTCGTTTCTCCACCCCCTAAATTATCCCGCCTGAATGACTCTGGATGAACATCGCAGCATCTGTGCATTTGTTTGGCCCTGTTATTCCCGGCGCTAACATGCCGCTTGATCCGACGATTGTCCAACGATGGCATGGTATGGGATGACCTGGGGTGGCCCTCTTCTCCGGTTTGCCATCTGTGCGATGCTTCTCTGTGGATCACACTAACCGCAGCCATATGCTTCCGGACGACATTCTGACCGATCAACCAGTAAGTGGTCTCACGATGGTCAGTGTGGCCGCGCGCGTCGGCGAAAAGAGGTGAACACAGGGCAAACTGCTCCTGTTCGGGGAAGCTGAAGGTTGTGGAGTTGGATCCGGGTGTTGCTCGTCCGTCTGCGAGTACGGTGGAGGAAGCTCCCCCTCAGCCATCGTGGAGCGGTGGGTCACTGCAAGTACAAGAGGAGGAGGTGCGTGAGGTCGCTACCGAATATCGGGAGTTTGGTTGTCATTGTGATAACGGTGGATGCCGGGATCCTCATAATCCCGTTTATGATCGCGTCAGACCGCCTTTGATCATAAGCTGATCGCTATGCTGTTGGTCCTCCAACACGTCCGAAAATCGGGGCCCCAAGTCGTCTGGCTCATTCGTGATCCGAGAGGAGTCCATCGAGGTCCATTTGGATGACGGCGAAATAATGATCGGGAATCGCTGTATTCACCGGATTTCTAGAAAAGATCTGCAGTTACCAGACGGTCCGGGTGGATGCGACTAAACCCACACCTCCCCGTGATCTCAACCTCACTTCCTCCTAATCCTCGCAGTGACGTCCGGGGACTCGCTGTTGGCGATTGATGCCCTCAACAGTCGACAATGTTTCGAAAAGTCCCCACCGCACGTCTCCCGGTGTAACTCGTCCGCTGAGTAAGGGTAGATGCTGATGCAGATGAATGACGGTGGTTGTGGAGAGGTACACGGCCGTAAATAATCTCTGTTGTACGCGCTGACCTTACCGTATCCGATCAGGCGCCTCCTTCTGGGTCCGGTGGGCGGCGGTCCGTTGCGCGCCAAAATACGAAGGGATGATAACTTATCGATAGAGGATCATATGCTTCCGCGGATGGTAAAACACTGGCTGGGATTGCGAAGTCCGAGTCAGATGACCCACAACCTGACCGTGGAAACGCTGAGGTAGACGCTTTACGAAACACTGGCACACGTTTCCGCGGTCACACTCCCAGGCGCAGACCAGATACTTAGAAACAGGAGTTCGCCATCCGGTGACCCTGAGACCCAGGAACTTGTTCCTGGCGATCGCTGAGGCCCGAGGTCCTATTAGTGATACCCAATGGTCAGGCCGCCGGTCCCTTGCAGCACGTCTACGTAGAGAACATGTAATAGTGTCAGCGGGAATAAGATCCAGAAAAGAGGTACTTGGAAAGAATAGTAATTCACCTGCATGCAGTTGTTTTCACCTAACTTAGAAGTTAGAGCTGAGGTTGGAGGACCGCGTAAGACTCTCGCAGAATCAATTAGCCCCTAGAGCGAAACACAACCCATAACACATCATGCCGGAACACCGGAACGTGCAGTTCTAATGGTGCAGGTACCAAAACACTCGACACCCGTGACGCATCAAAAAGGACACAGGCACGGAGGCAAACATCACCAAGATCCAGGCTACATTATCTCCCCGGGGAACTCGGGGGCTGGATGAGGGGTAACTCAGCCACTCAGGAGTGCCGCCCGCGGCAGTCCGCTCGTTTGTTCCCACATACGCGTACGCAGCTGCGTGAAATAGGTAGGCATATCCATAGATTCAGGCCGAACCTACGAACACTAATCTAGACACGATCCAGGGTCAAAGGATCGTAAACCCAAAGAAAACGTGTGTCCGCACCACACAGACGTGACGAAAGTCTCACACCTCCGAGTACCGAGTGAAGAACCACCGCGAAAACGTGTCCTTCGATCCGCGTTCCGTAACATATCGCGGCGGTGAGACCGAAACGAGATCGTCGCACAATATCTTTGCGGTGCCATATACGCGGAGACACCTCCGAAACCCGCGGGATCATAATCCTGTGGCCGGCGGCCTGAGGACGCGTGACCATATGTATCGAAAACGGGCGCGAACCCCACACCGATGAGCCTGAAACTCCTAAACCAAGGTTGTTTTTTTTTGAATCAGCACCTAAACCAACGTTAAACCGTTACAACCCCCCCCCCTTTTGTGATGGGTGACGTCGAGGGATCCGTGAGTAGTAAGAAGATTACACATCCTCGCCGCGCTCGGTATGTGTTGGTCGCAGGTGTGGAGTGAGCTAAAGAATTGCAACATGGGAGGCGGGGGACAAAAAGGCGAAACCTGGATTACTAAGTGCATCATGTAAGACCCACGAGGCGCGCGGAAGCCCGAGGGGGAAAGTACGTAGAGGACTACCTGATACGAATACACCCCCAACACATCGAATACGAGACGCATCGACAATGAAGCGTCTTCAGAAGTGGCTCACCCAACTCCTGGCACACTCGCACTCGAAAGCCTCAGCAGACCCGATGATCGACAACCAAAAGGTTCCACCTCGCTCGATATACCGCCTAATAGTTATACACATACCATCAACGGCCTCCGATGGTCCTCCGTCCCTCTCTCCAAGATGCACGAGATTCCCAACCGAACCATGGTTATACAATTTACTCAAACAACACATACAATTTTGGGTGACAACACAACGAGAACTCATCGCGCCATTTTACATAAACAGCCGAACGGAAGAAAACGGAGTAAGCAAGGGTGACGAACGAAGGGCGTTCAAGCACTTATCAGATTTCGGGGAACCGCAAGCTCACTTGTGGCAAATATCCATTGGCAAAATCTCTATCCTGAGCGCTGGCTTCCGGCGGCTTTCAGTTTTCATTGAAGATCGGACATCGTTGCCGCCGTATAGTTCTTCCGGTGTGGTATGGACGGATAATAACCAGTTCCTACTCGCCCTCATTGGACGAGCCAGTACAAACGTTGAAAATTCACTGGGAAATGTCTCGCGAGGTGTGGCACGTTATCTGTAACCATCAGGTTAAGCGTGTATGCGACCCTGGGCTAGAACCAGCATGCAGTACCTGACCGTTTCAAACCTTAAAACCACAAACCTCATCACACGCACACCGCTCGGTCCTAGGCTCACATCGACAGAACCACCTGAAGCACAGAACGGGAATCCAATGATGAGATCTAATTCCACTTCCGAAAGAACGGAAAGTCATAGATGATAGATCGCGAGCATAGCGGAAAGAGAAAACGCCCATGAAGTTTGACGCCCAATGTGTAGCCCTTGTAAGATACAGTATCACACGAAGTAAGGTTATGTAGACAACAAAGGAAAACTAACCCCGTTGGTTGTAACCTCATTCGGAAAGAGAGTTTGACGAGGAAGTTTTGCACCCCCATCGTGAAGCCGCTCATTGAAGCTCCTCGCGTGATGCGTACGCGTAACCAACCGAGTTCTTTTTTTTCTTCAAGGCTTCGAGATATCCTAGCAACCCCCGGAAACCGAGTCAGCAGGGTCTCTCCAAACCTAGCTTGAACCTACAGCAACGACTGTTTCTTTACGCGCTTTGGAAGGTACCAATGTCCAACCGTCCGGTCCGTTTCTGGACGTTTGACATTGATCATCTCTTCGGGAGTACGGCGTTTCGCAGCGTCCCGGGTCTCAACTGCTCCACAGATCCATGACAGATGCACGATACCAGTGAGATCATACAGGGAACGCGCAAACATAATCGGATCTCATCCGTGCTTACATGCGAGATAAGTTACTTGCTTGACGCGCAGCGGATGTGCGCCGCGACTGTGAGTGGGTTCAGTAAATGAAGTGTCAGTTGTAATCGGCTCAGCGCGCAACTTACCAATGAGAACAAGCGAGATAAGAGGTATGGAGGGCGGCGGGGGGTGTCGTTTCTTCGAAACCATTGCAACCTTCAACAAGCATCAGAGTCCGTAATCATGACGACACTTGACCTTCCTTCCCCGAGGAGGTTTCGGGGTCGGAATAACACCCGACGCGAAGTCACTGGAGTTTCGGAACCGAATGCCGATCGCCCCTCGGTACTCCCGCTCCCGAGCGCCACCGATCACCGCACGAGCCATAAACACAATGACAAGTTCACTTCCGAGACGTAACGCCGAAAGGGTCGAGGTTAGAGCCTCTTCGTGCTTGTGAATTGCTAATCTGCCCTGTGAGCTCGACGCGAAAAAGAAGTTCGGGAACATGGAGATGAGGGTTTGAGAAACCCTTGCAGGGCCCTTCGAGACAAGCTCTGGACCACATGGAAACTTCGGTGAATCTCATTCAAATAGAAAAAAAAAAGATTGTCCGGGTACAATACGAAGATGGTAGATAGGACACCACGAGAGGGACTTGAGAACGAGTCCAATACATTCACATCTGGTCAGGTCGTATATGTGCATTACAGATAGTGAGGGTGATTAAAGTAGGCGTCCGATACCGCCACAAAGGTCGCAACTGTTGTCGCTCAAGAGAAGGAAGCCAAAGGTTCTACCGGAGCCACCGCAACCCCAACACAGATTACCCCCAATCCGTGGGTCACCCGGGCGAAGAACGACTGGTGAAGGAGGAGCATTACGAGGCCAAGTAGAAGATGCGCTGCGGTTCACCGGTGGCGCGGTGTAGTTGAGTTGAGGTCGAGGGGGCGGCGGAGGAGGAACAGGAGGGGGTCGGGGCGGGTAAACTGCTGAGGATGGAGGAGGATGTGAGCGCCCAGCCGAATCACCGGGGAAGGGAGAGAGATTGTTCCGAGCTTGATCCACGATTGAAGGGAAGGGTCGGCTGGGACTCGGACTGGGGTTCGTTGCGCTCGATCGGAGATTCAAGAGAGGTCTCTGTTTATTGGACGGACCGTCGTTCCAAGAGGCATAGATGATAGGTCCTGAAAAGGGTTTCGAATACTTATCCCAACATTTGCGACAAGGGTTAGAGGGATCGAAGGATTTGTAACCGGTGTTATGGCCTGATGTACATCATCAGCGGGTGCAGACAGGATTTGGACAGAGGGAAGGACAGACATTTGTTACACTCGTAGCCCGACGGATAAACCAACGTTTTACCGTCGTTGAGAAGTGGATGACCGGGGACGGGGGTTCGGGTAGGTTTTCCGTCGTCTGGGATAGAGTTTTGAGGTCGGTGAAGGGGGGGTCGGTGCGGGAGGGATTCTGTAGATCGTGATGCTCCAGTTGTTGCAGCGTAGAAGTCTCGAGCGAAATCAGATAGTCCTCTTTCTCCGGGGGGCGGTCTGAGGTGTTGTTGCTGCAGGAGAGGTTGCTGCGGAGGGGGTGGAAAGGGGCGGGTAGGCCCAACCTCTAGGGTGACCTCATCTGTGGGGTTGAGGGAGTACGGGGGAGGCGACTCGTCTGTTTCATCGTCCCTTCGAGGGGTGTATGTCGGTGTGAGATGTGAGGACATGATATCCTCGGAGATGCCACAACCTTGAAAATACCAAAAATCGCAAATCACGCCGAGATGCCGATCGCGTTGCCGAAAAAGACGCTGGGTGGTTTTTGGGACGAAAATAGAATCGATATATATATCGCAACTCCCTTTCCCTTTCCGTCTTCTGCAGCGAAATCCCTCCTCCTCCGTTTTGACCATGGGCAGAAGAAAGATCGAAATCCAACCCATTACCGTTTGTCTTCTCTCTACGCCGCACACACGCACGTACAAACCCTAACCCTTTCCCCCAGCACGAGAGGAACAGATCCGTAACCTTCCTAAAGGTCCATATTGCACTCCCACCCCTTGTGTATTTTCGTCCCTCACCCTTTTTCTAGAGGAAGAACGGCCTTTTCAAAAAAGCCTACGAGCTTGGCGTTCTTTGTTCCGTAGACGTGGCCGTCATCGTTTTTGACAACAAGCAGGGCGGTCCTCGTCTCTACCAGTACGGTTCTGACGATGTTGTCACCATCGTCGAACGAGCCATGAGGGTATGGCACCTCCTCCCCTCTGTCCTCACCGGTTGTTCGCTGAACCATTTCAGTTTGAGGGCGATCGGGACACCAAACGGCCATGTGACTTCAATGCTCGTTCGCTTGAAGATCATGAAGAGGAGGACGAGGAGGACGAGGACCATGCTCCAGTGCGGACTTCCAAGAAGCGTACCGAGTCTGGCTCTGTCAAACAAACATCCTCCTCCCAAGCAAGACCGCAAGAGGTACCCGTCTCTGTCTCTCCTCCCCCTCCCCCGCACAAACGCGCCCGCGTCGAATCGATAGACATCCCCTCAGATGCCACTCCGGCCAGTTCGTCGTCCGCTCCCCCCCTTCACCCAGCCCTTCTCCATTCATCGATTCAACCTCTTCTCGCTCAAACTCTTCAGTCCCACGCCCCTCCACCCAACCCACAGTACACGCTAGCCCACCTCTACAACATGGTCCAACAGCAATCACATTCCTCCGAGTCCCCTGCCGCTCTCCTGAACCTCCTCCGATCTGGAGCATCGCAGTCTGGTCGCTTCAATTCTGGGCAGTCTAATCAAAACACTGGTCTCTCTGAGAGTTTCCTTAATTCCCTCGCCGAACTCGCCTCTGCCAACCCTGGTATCAGTGATGGTATCGGAAACAGTCTCGGCGCCTACGGTCTTGAGGGTGGAGCAGGCGCCTTTGATTGGCCAGTGGGTCTCGGGTCGAGTTCTAACGCTCAGGAGCCACAACCTTCGACAAGTTCGTCCCTTTTTTTTTCCTGTGTCCTGACCCACTTTTTCACGTGCTTACTCATCTCGTCACTTAGGCCGCGGAGGCGATGACGGTTCCAGTTGGTTAGACTTTCTGGCGGCACCGCCAACCAATTCTGTCAACGGTATTCCATCACTACCTATGCACAATCCACAACACCCTCATCCTCACCCTCACCACCCCGCGTCCTTCCTGAGCCATCGTAACTTTTCGACCGGTCCCGTTTCTGGTTCTGGGTACCCTCCTTCGCTATCCCCGTCCTTCGGCGGCCTGAATCAGTTCAACCTCAGTAGACTCTCCGGTTCCGAGGACACCCGTTCCAGTCGCAGGCCGATGCCACGGGACAGCACTTATTCACCGTGGGGTAGTGATGTGAGCAGCCAGAGTGGGAGGTCAGATTCGAGTATGAGCATGTTCAGGCCCTCACAAAACATGTATAGTGAGCGTGATCGACGATATGAAGTCGAGGAGGTTACACATGGAGCCGTCAGTGGCTTGAGGAACCTTCTGCCGTGACAATGATTTTGTACACGGGCTCTCGATTTCTTACACGATCTGGACGCTTTTCGTCTTGCCGCAATTGACTTTCCAGTCTCCGCTTCTCATCTTTTTTGCTGTGCTTTCCCTGGTCTCTCCCAATCAGAAGACCTCTGTATTTTATCGTTCCCCTCCTATTTGTGTGTTATAAATTTTTTATGCAAAGTAGTCTACAGGTGTGTTAGAAACTTCCGCTTTCTTGTATGCTATCGACGCCAATGAAACTACGTCGTTGGTCGAATTTTGAGCGGATTGAACAATCAAAGTTGGAGCCGGGAAATTCTCAGTGAATTCGCTCGGAAGGCGGTGATGTCGGACCGGAAAGGTGTAGGTCGGACTTGAGAATCCATCCTGCGCGAGATCATTTCATCCGAGTTCATCCATTGACCGGGCGCAGCACGTTGGTACATCATGCATCAGCATAAAGCCTCACCTAGCCCATCTAACCCCTGTCTTGAGCGTCTGACGCTTTGTCATACCGGAGGGTTTCTGGCGGCGTGGGGGGCAGGATCCATATTTAGATTTGAATGGCCTGATATGATGAGAGGGCCTGTCGATCTTCGACCCTGCTGCGACTTGCTTTTTTTTTTTGGGTCGCTTCCATTGTTGTCGCCCCTTTGGTAGTTTTCTAATTCGAGATTTGATCTTTGGTTGAGCGTACGGGGAGTGACGTGCGGAACTGCGGGGGGAGGTAAGGTGCTCGGGTGCCCAGGCCCAGGAGTGGTGCTCTCTTGAATGTCCCTTGATTACTTAGCTCGGATATGGATATCAACCTTTTCCTTCGTCCGCTTGGTCTCTCTCTCTCTCGAGACCCCGTGTTGAATGATGTGGGACTGGACACCGGTTTGAGCTCCTGAAACATCGTGGATGGTGCTACTGTACTATAACTTCTCATATGTACTATTTCAACAAGGATAAGGATTCAGAATCGGTTTGTATGGGGTAAGATTGCAATTTTATCTTGATTTTCCGAGAGTGTTTGCTTCTATCTTGGAATGAGAGTGAATCTGGATATCGTGCACTAGGGACGAAAAAAATATAGATGTAACGTCTTCAAGGTCGTCTAGGCAACAATGAATACGATCCCAAAATGCATCCCGGTTACGGCCACGAACTCCAGAGGTGTTGCAATCGTGGGAAACCATGGTTTCTCTCCCAGGTGGCACACACCCCCCCCCCCTCCCCGCCGGATCGAATTCCCAGTCCACCCTCCATCATATCCACCACGATAGAAAATGTCTGACAGAGAAACTCTTTTAAGTATGGGGTTTGACCCAGCCAGAGTAGACTGTGAGTGTGGTATCTTCTGTTGCACTCGCCATAACTCCAACTTCCGAGTTCTGATCCTCATGGGATACTACTACCATCTCTCACGCAGGGGCGCTGAAAGCGACGAGTAATCGTGGATTACAACCTGCGATGGATCATCTCATTGAGAATGAAGGTAATCCTGTGCCCGATCTCTCGTCTGTATCATCTACTGCTACTTCGACGCGACCGGCGGGTGGGGGAGATCCAATGGATGAGGATGACGATATTGAAGCGTTGAGGGCTGTGTATGGAACTGGTGCGGGTGGATCTGACGCTACCCAAGCCGAGGCTGGAGCAAAGGTGTGACGATCTTGTTCTGTCCTCGTGAGGTTTTCTTTCACGCTGAAACGTCGTATCTTTTTAGAGTATCAAGTGTAGCGAATGCGGGAAGGTGTTTAAGAATACTGCGCTTGCGAACTTCCACGCAGAAAAGAGCGGTCACGACCAGTTTGAGGAATCCACTGAGGAGGTACGCGTATGATCATCTTTCGTTCATGATCAATGAATGTTCATTCAACCGCGCCCTCCGACCCTCCTTTTAGATCAAACCGCTCACGGAGGAAGAAAAGAAAGAGAAACTGGCCGAGTTGAAGACTCGCATGGCGGAGAAGAGAATGAAGAAGGCTTCCGAAGAAGCGAAAGAGGCTCAGGCGAACGAAGAGATTAGGCGGAAATCTGGAAAGGTACTTGATTCGTTCGCGTTCTTTGGTGAGGTGGCTGACTTTTGGGGTTTATCCAAGGACGTCGGAAAACTGAGAGATGAGTTGAAGGCGAAGGAAAGTCTGAAGGATATGGAAAAGAGGAAGCAAGGTGAGCCACCGCCGTCACTTCCGGTTTTACGGTTGACTGAACTGGGGCGTAGAGAAACTCGATGATGCGAAGGCACGGGCGCGGGTTAAAGCCCAGATCGAGGCCGATAGGCGGGAGCGAGCTGAGAAGGTTACGAGGGAAAAGGCTTTGAGGGAGGGCGCTACTCTTCCTCAAGAGCCCGCGACTACATCCACGGCTGCTCCACCGAAGTCAACGGTGGCTGGGAAGAATTTTCCGGAGACCAGGTTACAGATTCGTATGGTGAGCGGCGGACAGCCGTATGTTACGACACTCTCCAGCGACGCGAGTGAGTAACATACCGAGACCGAACCTGCGTTTTTTTTTGAAAACTCATGGTTGGTTCTACAGCTCTTCGAGAAGTTGCGGAGTATTTGGCCGGTCAGACGCTCACGGTTGATGTCGAGACTGTGAACTTTGCCATGCATTTCCCCAGGTATTTATGATACCTCTTGTGGGTGTTGGGAAGGCCGGCATGTTGATGGGTGCATTTTAGGAAACAATTCACTCGTACCGATTTTTCAAAAACGTTGCGCGAGCTTGGGTTAACCCCTTCTGCTGTGAGTCTAATATCGCCGTCTGATGTCAAGAAACTCTCTGACCCCTCTGCAGGTTCTCATCGCATCATAAGGCTGCTTGTTGTAACACTTAAACAGAAAATACATGCTGTATAGTAGGATTGTCACTCATAAGCATAAGACCCTGTATTTGTCGGAACGCCGCTTTCCACGTCGTCCATTCCATCACTTCCACGTCAACCGATCATCCCGAACTTGATCATCAACCTCAGCCACGAACATCTCCCCTCCCAACGTCAACCTCTTCCTCTACCGATACCATCGCCACCACTTTATACCTCAGCTCCGTTCAAGAATGCTGTTCGCTCGGTTGCCGATTCTGCTCTTGACTGCGGTGTTGTTGCCGTCGTTCGTAGAGGCCGGACTCTTTTATAAGGGCTCGCCGGTGAAGATGCTCGACGCTAAGTCGTTCAAGAAGGTTATGCGGGAGAATGTGCGTTTGGGATTTACCTGGAATGCGTCTTCTTGAATTCTCATTAGCTGGATGAATGAATAGCAAACGAGCGTGGTGGCATTCGTTGCGCCTTGGTGTGGGGTACGTCTTTTTTTTTTGCCTTGCCCCCAACTTCAGCTGACACCATCCACAATCCTTCTCAGCATTGTAGGAACTTAGCACCGGAATATGAGAAAGCGGCCAAGTCTTTCAATTCCCTGGTGCCATTATATGCGATAGATTGTGACGCTGAGGCGAACAAACCGCTGTGTGGCCAATTTGTGTGACATTTTGTACTGTTTCTTAGATATCGATGGGTACTGATTATGTCTGTAGGGTGTCCAAGGATTCCCTACCGTGAAAGTAAGTGTGGGTAAAGCGGACGTATTTCGCGAAACTGACGGTGCTTTCAACGTTAGTTATTCCCGAGGGGGAGCCAAGCGCCACCAGTTGATTACCAGGGCGAACGCACCTCGAAAGCGTTATTCAGTTGGACGATGGGTCAGATCCCTCATGGGATCAAGAGGTTCAAGGCACAAGACGATATTACAAAATGGGTGGAGGTACGTTGGGGACGCCAGTCCCACCGGTACACAGTTAGGGTAACACTAATGTCCCCCCCCCCCTTGGAAATGCTCGGACAAGC
>Ga0307515_10021347_pt1 | contig 11490 bp, 7 predicted proteins | sample 17_EM_MG_FD_194513 | JGI IMG/M metagenome (GOLD analysis project Ga0307515, IMG submission 194513) | Populus trichocarpa ectomycorrhiza microbial communities from riparian zone in the Pacific Northwest, United States - 17_EM | ecosystem: Host-associated > Plants > Roots > Unclassified | place... | reverse complement strand
AAACATAACGAAAACAGAAAAAAACCATGTGGGAAAAAATACTGTAGCAACCAACAGTAATTTTCGAGGAAAGTTAAAGTGCTTTCCTCACATATTGTAACTGTAATTTTTAACCAGTTCAATATTAAAAAATAAAATAAAAAAAGATAATTTCGGAGAAAATCATAAAAAAACTATGCGGAGAAACACTGTAGCAATAAACAATATTTTAAAAAAAAAATTACAAAACTAAATTCTCAATCAGCTCCATATTAAAAAAAAATTGAAAAATATAATTTTGAAAAATAAAGAAATAAAATAGAAAAACTATGTGGAAAAACATCGCAGCGATCCACAGTATTTTCAAGAAAAAAATTACAAAGTAAAAATTTTAACCAGGTCAATATTTAAAAAGTAAAATCAACAAAAATAATTTTGGAAAAAACAAAATAAAAAATAAATGAAAAAAAAGAAAAATTAGGAAAATTGAAAAAAAAAAGTAATTTTGAAAAAAAAAATTTGAAAAAAGGAAAAAGTTAGCAAAAAAAAAATAAGAATCACTGTGGATTACTGTTGTAATCTACAGTGATTTAGGTGTGCCATTTAGATATTGTTTAATATGATAAATTAGTTTTGTTTTGGTTTCTAAATAGTTATTATAATCTCAGAAATCCAAAGCTAATTAATCAAGATTTTACAAAATCCATTCAGTGCATCACCTTGTCAAAATAATAAAAATAAAAATAAAATTCTGAATTTATGTTCTTGAATTTTTTTTGGTCTAATTGTTTTTAAAAAGTTCATTATAACCGCAACGTAACGCACCCTCGTGTCATCTAATAGAGTCATGATGAACTGGCCATGACCCAGTTCAATGTTTATTCAACTTGCACTTACAAAGGAAAAAACGACCTGAATTTTCAATTCTGAGGGTCATCAGACCTCTTCAGATGGTTATACCGAGGATAAATTTAGCGGTTAGCACGTAGAGTTAAAAATATTAGCGATTTGATATAAAAGTAAAAAATTTCAGTGAAATAATATATTTTTTATTATATGTATTTCAGAAATACAATATGGTGAAACTTCAATTATCTTATTTAAGTGGTTAATTGGTTCACAATGATCATAAAACCGGTTGATCAATTTCAAAAATCATAAGAAAAATCTTAAATCTATCAAAACTAGAGGCCTCATAGAGATTTTTTTTTATCGAAAGATTCGACGGTTCGTGTAACGACGCAGTATTTATTTCAGAAGAAACAACATTTAGAAATTCTTGTAAAAATTTGAGCGTGTTCCAATGATCGAATAAAAAGTTATGGCCATCTTGAGCTATTATTCTGGTTCAGCTTGACCAAACCTCCTATTGATACATAAATACATCTATTAGGCCATCCGCATAATCTGTTTGAGCTAGATCTTTATTTAGTTATACTAGACTCACACCTGACTAATCAGAATCACCCACTATTATGTGAACAATAACCTTTTAATATTTTAATTGAATTCTATTTTTTAGTAAACAAGTTAAACAAGAGATGTATATTTTTTACCTATAAACATGTTTAGAAGAAAATCTTTATAGAATTATGATTTTTGTGTAAAAAAATCAATTGATTAATACAATAAGATCCAACTAGTTAATCAATTAAAGTAAAAAATTAAAATTTAATTATTACATGTTTTTGAAATATTAAACTATGGTATTTTACCAGATTTTTTTAAACGGTTCAGATAAAATTTTACATCTACTGTGCTGATTTGTTTTTTAAAATCCTTGTACCGAGACACCTTCATCACACCATGCAGAGAGTGTCAAATGTTGTAATGAGTAGATACACCCTTGGCATTAATGGAAACAACATGCTAATTTATTTCTTTTGGCCTTTTCTTTCATTTTTTTAATTGATAAAATATTTTCCAATTAGTTTGTGATTTTTACATATAAACATTAAAAATTAATGAAATCAAGTTCGTTAGGATAAGTTTAATTAAATCACCTCCATTTAAATTAAATTAATAACTCTAATATCTTATTATAAAAGATCAAAAGTTATAAAACACTTCAAAAAAATAAAAAATAAAAAATAAAATTAACCGGATATGAACTAGTCAAAACTTTAATTATCCTATAATTTAATCAAAAACTTATTGGCTTTTTTATCAAAATAATATTAATATAAATTAATATTATTAGAATACAAAATCAACGCCCATCCATCTACTTTTTTTTCAACTATAAAACCCAAAAGTTTTAAATGCGAATGCGTCAAACAAAGCAAGTCCAAATGACTATTACCACTCTTTGTTGGATTATATTTTACCCCACCTGTTATGACGTCGTCAATGCAATACCTATCTCTGTTTTTTTTTTGTCTGGATCAGCTTGCGCGTATCTCAACTAATCTTACGGACCCTGAAGTTAACAACCATGTAAGTTTCCAGTGGCTATCATATAAGCAACCACAGGACTCAAACCTGAAACCACAGAAAAAATAAATCTTTTAATCCTAAATTATTACTACTGGACCACCACCTACCTATCTCTGTTTTAAAAAATTATAAAGGTGAGTCGGCATCACAAATTCTTAACTTTTTATTATAAAGTAAAGCTTACGGGCCCACGAACTCGAGGTGTTTATGGGCTCAATATAAGGCCCAGATAAGAGGATCAAAAATACACTCGAGTAGTTTTAATTTTTTTGAGGCTCATACTAAATCTCTTTATTTTCTGGATCGTCGATGAATTATTCTTTGAATTCATTTTGAAAGGAAAAAAAAATCAAATCCGAAACCCAATAAAACTAATAATAATATTATCATTTAGATTGTAAATATTTCTTTTATTTTCTCACATTCTTTTGTTTACATCTCTTACTTATCTGAGAACCAGAAAATTTCCTTTTCAATTCTTATATAGAACTACAGTATATTAGTAACAAAATAGTTTATGGGGCGCGCTACGTCCAGATTGGATCATAATTTTTTTGAAAAACAATTTAAGGCACTATTTTGTATCGTAGTTAAATCTAACCTAAAAAATCTAACTCTTTATATAATTTAAGTTTAAAATTAAATTGTGAAAAAATTACCTTGATATATTTCAGTCAACTTGAAAGATTCAAAACAACTCAAATAATCGGTAAAATATATAATTTGTTTTTTTAAAAAAATCATGATGATTTTTTTATTTTAATATTAAAATAGTAACATATTAGATCGACTCCGGCTTCAAGGCTTAACCGATCACACCTATATTATAAACTCCATTATGTTTAATAACTTTGATTTTTTTTCTTTGTTTTTAAAAACTACTTTTTACTTTATGATATAATAACAAAATTAAACACTTGTAAAATTAAGTACCAATAAAAAACCAGAACATTTGTTTGAAACTACAATAACCTCATAGAAAATAAATATAAACAAATTATAAAGCCAATTCAAAATAAATCAAATATTAAAGGATGTAATTAAAAAAAAAGATTGAATCAAAAGAAAAATACTAGAAGATGACTTAAAACTAAAAAAAAAAACCCAACTCAACAGATAAACTTTGAAACCTCTCAATCCGACTATTTGCTTAACTTGAATTTAAAATTAACTCACGTGAAAGCTGTTTGACATGACCCAATTAACTTGATAAGTATAAAAATAACTAAGAATACTGGTAAAATGAGTGGTTTGATTTTTTTCAAATAAATAAATAAATTTAAGATGATATTTTTTTTATAATATTGAAATGATGACATATTAAATCAACTCAGACTTTATGACTCAACCTACCAAACTCATGATTCAAATTTTGAACTCCGTTAGGTTTAAAAACTTTTTTTTTACTTTTTTTTTACTTAATAGTATGATAACAAAAATATATGTCGGTAAAATTAAACACTGATCAAATTTCAAAATATTTGTTTGAGATTGTGATAATTTTATATAAAACAAAACCAAAATAAAATATAAAGATCAATTTAAAATTAATAAAATATAAAGGACAAAAATAAAAACAAAAAAAAAATCTAAAATCTATGACTACAATAATTTCATAGAAAACAAAATAAATAATGAATACCAATTTAAAATTCATAAAATATTTTTAAAAAAATTGAAAAAAAGAAAGAAACAATGGGGTAGCTCCTTCACTGTTAACACACAAACACAGTGAAGTTGCTGGAGTTTCACAAAGAAAAAAAATTGAAAGATAAGAGTGTAAAAAAAAAAGAAGGAAAAAAAAAATATGAACGGTGAAGGAATCCAGTTCCTTTTTAGTAGAGTAGATAATTACTCCCCTAAATATCTTAGAGCTCGCCATTAGAAACAAAAACTGCGTGAGAATAAACATCCCCATACATCATTTTCTTATCATAGACAAGCAGTGTCTTTGTAATGTCTTGTAAGAAAGAATTGTGGTATAGTGACTGCTACTTCCAACATCAGAGTTCAGCAGCCTGGCCATCAGCTTTCTCCAGCTTCCATGTCCACTTTATTTGGAGAGGAGAAAGGGGAGGTGCAAGTTTCATGAGAAGTGAGATTGTCCACGAGTCGTCCACATCCCTGGGACTTCTGCCTTCAATTTCAATGCACCCTCCATGTGCTGACAGGGATGAAAATATGCAACAGCCATGGTCATCTGTCGACCAATCAGTGATTACAAGCAAATATCTAAGAGTAACAACAAGAAAAAAGGAAGCAATATATGCCCAGACAATAAGATAGAAGCAAGCAAACATCTAAGAGTTATACCAAGAAAAAATGTGGAATGCTCGTGAACAAACCTAGCCCTCCCAACTCAATTCTCCCAATCTTCAAAACTGGATTGAAGGTTGAAATTGTCAAGGGTTTCTTTCCCCAATTCGACAAGGTTTTCAAAAAAAATTTCCGCATGTCCATATGCAAAGATCAATGCAACAGTTTGCAACAATGCATGCCCAGACAATAAGTTGGAGGTTACTTGAAAAAAAATCACTTCATCTAAACACTATGAGAAGAATTTTTTCAGCACAATTTTCCATGGGATGTTCAAATGTCTGAGAGTCATGAATTTTTATGATTAACTGCCAATACATGTATAACAAAGTCAGACCAATGTATCTCTTTTTTATGGCAATACATGCATATTAATATGCAGGAGATGTCAACGCGCACACAAGAACTATGTTTGCAAAATCTTTTCCTTAAAGAAATTAAAAGTCGTGTATCTGGAGACAATAGTACTATTATTGATCGCAGAATTGCCAAATATAATGAATACTTTCTAGATGTCAAAAAAGATAACTTACTTAACATGGAACAAACCCCGGTTGTTTCCAAATGATGCGCAAAATTTGTTGGAATTTTCTCAAGGCCGCACCCAGGAAGATCAAATCAACGCTGCTGAATTCAATACTACATAAAGGCTAGAACCAGAGACCGAGGAAAATGAGAGATGCAGGTGTCCCCGGGCAAGTCAGCAAGATATTAACGGATATGACACATCCATCTAATACATGAATGAAAAAATTCAAAACACTGTTTATCAGAGGTATCTACCTGCCAAGAAGATCATCACACTGAATCACCATGTTTTACTGTTCTCCATCTTTCAGTGGGCTTTTGAATGAGAAAAATCAACCCAAAGTTTTGGAGCATCTGGGTGAATTACATGTAAGCGAGCTACAAAACTCTTGTCACTGGTTGCAACAATGCTTGCAATGGAGTACTCCTGCTTACAGAAACCCCTTTCTGTGAGCCACATATGAAATCTATGTCTTGGTTTAATCCGATTCTCCAGGTTAAAACACAAAAATGAAGGAAAAATATCAAGGTACTGCAAGGAGGATTTCATGTCCTCACAAAGGTAGTTTAATTTCTGCTGCAGTATCTCAGGTTTTTGGCTAAGGATCTTTGGCATCATTCTAATCATTGAGCAAAGCTTCGAGAATACAATCCCATAACGAAGAAGGCAATCAACTCGTTCTTGTAATTCACTACTAGTACCATGCAAGTCAGTTAATACCTTAATAGTTAAAGCATTCTCTCCAAACCCGATTGCATGCAAGAACTCCAACTTATTCATTGTATGCATGGGCGTTCTTGTACATTGGATCCTTTCCAAGCTATCTCTATATTTTTCATCCAAATCTTCATCAGGATCACTCATGACATAACTAGCAAGCAACTGATGATTTCCATCCTTAATTTTATTGAAAAACCATTCATGTAACTCCATAGCTCTCATCACATGAGGCAAATTGGCCATTTTATTTCTGCCAAATACATGGCCATAATTTTGAGCAACAGATTTCAATTCTTCAGCACTCAACCCAAAATGCTTCAACAACCCCTTAACTGAAATCACCTGCCCTTCCAACTGAAAATCCAAAATTCCTGGCTTCTTTAGTAATAACAAACCAACATCCTCCTTTCTAACACCAAATTTACAAAAAAACTCCGCCTTTTGAACCAAAACCTCTACTGGGTAATCAACAAAAATTCTTTTACTCTTCCCCATCAACTCCCCTACTTTCCCTTTCTCACAACCCAAATCATAAAACACCCGAATTTTCCTACAAACCTCATACCAAGCATCCACATTTCCTTCAACACAACTCTCCAAATCAAAATCCACAAAAACCCTTTTCAGATCATCAAACAAAGCACCAATCTCGCCACTCAATTCACCTCTCAACACAAAAGGAAACGCCAAGGAAATACCAATCACCGACGTAGTGCTAAACCTAAAACCCTTAAGCCCACAAAGCCTGGACTTCACCTCCTCTTCACTCATACTGAAAACACGTTTCTCCTCTTTATACAACATCCCCAACTTATTCCAGGGAAACCCAAAATCACAAAGCACACAAGAAACATTTATAGCACTCCCCTCTTCAGAAATAAAAAACTTGTCATTAGACAAAAACCCACTAACCTCATCATAATCAATTCCAATACTTTCATAAAAAAACTCTAATTCATTAATGGGATGGTACCTGAGATATTTCTGAAGTGAAGTAGCGAATGTTGGTGAAGTGAAATGAATGTTGGAGACGAGATTTGAGAGAGAAACAAGAGAATTCTTGCTTATTTGATCTGCATAACTGTATGGTAGTGACCTTGTTGAGTGTAGATAATCTGTTAAAGCTTGCTGGGCTAGTTTGATTGCTTGATTCTTGTACTTCCATGGCACACTCGTAAATATTGGACGTTTTGGTAGAGAGCTGCTAAAATGGCGGCAAAATGTTGTATAGATTGAAATTGGTATTGGCATCTTCCACATATTAGGGTTTTTGCTCTGATTTTTCAGGGCTTTATGTTTATTCGCTTGAAAGAGTTCGGGTTTAGTTTTTATATAAAGGGTATAATTGTGATTTTAATAGTTTTATGCGTCCTTATTATTCAGGATAAACCCCATTTTAGCTCCTAATATATTTCCTTGTTATCAATTAAGTTTCAAATCTCTTAACTCTATCAATTTTAGACAATTAAACAATTGCACCCGTCCACTATGCATATCATCTTTTAGTATCTTTATTTAAATATCAAATAAACTCCAATCTATCTAAAAAAATAATTATAATATCAAATCATTATAACAATTTTTTATATGAGATAATGAAGATTTTAAAAAAAGAAAATTATTATAATTTAATGTTCTAAAATTAAATTTTAAAATAGATTGGGGGTTATTTTTATGCTTTAAATGGAAATATATAAATTGAATGATTTTTTTATTTGTCATTATTTGTTTGTTTTGTATAAAATATTTTTTGGATTTTTTTGTGTTTATTTTCAAAAATATTTTATTTCAAAATATTTTACAAAAAAAACTGATTAATAAAAAATATTTTATAATCAACATTCAAATTTAATTCATTTATTAAAAAGTATTTTCAATTCATAAAATTCCGTAAAATATTAATATTCCAGTTACATATCAAACTATTTTAATATTTTTCTTCATCTCATCATCATCATTTTCTTCTCTTTTAACTATTATCATCTCATCATTATTTTATTACCATCTTCTCCTCCATCTTTATTATTAAAAAATATTTTAAATATAAAATATTTTACACAAAACAAACTAATCACCGTAAAAAAAAAGGAAGGAAAGCATTATCAAATATGGATTATTGGATGGTATTGATAAAATCAAAAGATTTAAAATTTAATTATCAATATAGTAAAATATCAGGGGTTACATTTGAAGTTTTTCCTATTATTTATTGATGGCAGCCTCCGGTCTTTTGTCTATTTGTTTCTCTCTCCAAACAAGGACTAACGTTCTTTGATGGCGCAACCATGGGAATTACAGTTAAATCCCTCGCCGCCAGGCACTGAATTGCCTAAGTTAAACGCCCTCCCGGTGACAGCCAAGCGCCGGCGTGACGATTTTGACGGTGGTGAAACATCCGCCGCAAAACGGCAAGCTAGAGCAGATGTTATATTCAGGATCGTGGTCCCGTCGGGAAAGATCGGAAAAGTAATCGGCAAACAAGGCCATCGTATCCAGAAGATTCGAGAAGATACCAAAGCCACGATCAAAATCGCCGACGCCGTCGCCGTCAGTAATAAAATCCATTCCCCCAATTTTAATGAAAATTAGGGTTTTGTACTTAAATTCAAATGATTGACTATCGAAAGTTTTTTTATTTTTTGTTTTTTTAATGTTGTGTAGAGACATGAAGAGCGTGTGATAATTATAAGCTCGAAGGAGAATGAGAATGGGGCAACTGACGCGGAGAATGCGTTGCAGCGAATAGCAGAGTTGATTTTGAATGAAGATGATGGAGGTAGCAGTGCCGGCGGCGGCGTGGAGATAGGGAAACTAGTCAATGCAGGGCATGTGGCTGCAAATACGATAAGATTATTAATAGCTGGGTCTCAAGCTGGTTCTTTGATAGGAATGTCTGGTCAAAATATAGTGAAATTGAGGAACTCATCAGGTGCAATGATCACTGTTCTTGCGCCGAATCAGTTGCCTCTCTGTGCTTCTGCTTATGAATCTGATCGTGTTGTGCAGGTTGGCTTGTTGTAATGGTTTTAATGAACTTGCTTTTTAAGATTAAGATGGGGTTTTGATGCTTCTTTATTTGATTTAGCTCGTTGTTAGCTGTTTCATGAGTATAAAATAATTGCCTTGCTAGCCTTTTTTTTTTTTTACTGAAAATTTGTTTAACTTGGTATAATATTGAGAATTTTAAGGTTGCTTTAGTTGATTTCATTTTCATCAATTGTGAAATGGATAACTAGCTGAAACCGGATAGAAAGAATAATGGGTGACTGAAATTTTTTGTTAAATACAGATATCAGGAGATGTACCTGTAGTGCTAAAAGCTCTGGAGGAGATTGGTTGTCAACTCAGGTTTTGAATGCTATGTTGGTTGATGTTATTTGGTGTTTCAGTCTTGTTTGTTGTATTGTCTTGGGAAAATATATTTTTAAAGTTAAATAATGCTTTGAGTTTATGTGGTTTAGGGAGAACCCACCTAAACAAGTAATTTCTATCAGTCCATCGTACAACTATAGCGCAGTTCCATTTCAACAATATGCGCCCCAAGCTGCAGGTGATTTCATTGTTGTGTTTATAGAAGGAAAAAAAAAATTATACCTGCCGACTGTTTTTCAAATGTTAATATTTTTGTGTTATAACCACATCATCTTTAGGACAACCAATCTTGCAGCTGATTATGTAACCATGGAGATGATGGTCCCGGAGACAATGATGGGTGGCTTGATAGGAAGAAGTGGTTCTAATATATCAAGGATCAGAGTGGAGTCTGGAGCAGTAATCAAGGTCAGCAGATGTCCAAATCTTTATCTGTGATATCCAATTCCCAATCTCTTACTGATTTCTGGTTGAGAATGCAAATATTTAAATCTTTTATCAGTTCTGGGTTTATTGATTTCATAAATTACCTGTTTCACTAGCTGCCTAGCTTGACAAAAACATTGCGATATACAACTTGGTGAGGACGAGTGAGTATTCTTCTCTTTGGTTTTCTCTTCTGCAGGTTCATGGTGGGAAAGGTGCGCAAAAACATAGGCATATACAACTAGCTGGTAGTTCTCAGCAGGTATTCCTACTGTCAACCATCAATTTTCCACAACAAATAAGAAAAGCTCAAAAAAGTTCATCATTGTAACATATAAAAAACAACTATTTTATGGGCTTTGCTTATTGTCCTCATGTTTTTGTAACGTAATCTTATGTATCAAAAGAGCCAGTCATCTAAGTTGTATTTTCCAAGGTTTTCTTTTTATTGAAACTGCTGGATGCATTACAGGTGGCGCTAGCAAAACAGAGGGTAGATGAATACATATATTCTCAGTTGGTTCAACAAGCTGGCACTCAACAGTAAGTGCTCCTGTCTCAAAATGTTTTCAATTCTTCTCTCCTTGTTTGGTTGTGAAGTTTTCTGTCGTATATCATAGTTTGCTAGAGAGCTGGCCAGTATACTTGCTGAATTTCCACTCCCCATTATTGTGCAATTGAGGGAGAATCGATACTATATTATAAAAGCTTTCAGATATGCTTTGAAGGATAAATTTGTTGATACTTGTTGATTTCTTGCTCTGTCTAGTGGCTGGAATATTAGTTGTGCCAACCTCGAATACAATTCAAGGAATCTATATATAATTTAACATGATAAGGTGTATTTTCAGGTTGCAGATATGATGAAGCTGGAATGGCCAAGATCTTTGTCAGGCTCTCTCGTCTCCACATTTGTTAAAGTTCCTGGCAGCTGTATAACCGGGCCTTGTACCCTTGGTGCTTCATTGATGGGGCACGAACATGAGCCATCTAGGTGGATATCTATTCATTCTGTTGCGTGAATGGTGTATTGGGTTTTGGGATGCTAGTGCTCAATGAACAAACTAACCTTTTGCCTTTATTATTAATTTGGTGAGACTTTTGTAATACCATTTATCTTCTGAGCTGCTCTCACATTACGAAGAAGAGCACCATGAGAAGAGTTCTGCTAACTTGATCAATTGCGTTGGCATTGCATTAAACTGGTTGAGCAATGGAGAATAGCCGAATGGAGGTTGCAATAACGAAGCCATGATGCCTGCGTCTCGCTGTTTGATGCTAAATCACTTGTTTTGAAAGTTGAAACAAATGGGTATGCCTTTAATCTCAAGGCCAAGGAATAAAGGCAGATGCATGCTCTTGGATCTAGAAAGAAGTGGAAAGAACAGAACCGAGTGTTTATCAAATACAATCAGTGATAACTCGCCCTCGGGACAGATAACATTGCAAAATTAACGTTAAGAATCTACAGGGGGCAGGTTTCTGGGCCTTCAATCCAACAAATTCTCAAATAATGTTGGGGCCATGGGATGAATGTTCATGGGCCAAGGAGCCATGAAATTGACACTCAAACATTTCACTATTCATTATAAGGTTTCTTTTGCTTCATTAGGTCCCTGTAGTTTTCTAAGCTTTACAATTCGATCAACAAAGTTCATTTCTATTACATAAAAGTTGAGAAAGGAGAGAGAGAGGAGAGAAGGAGAGGAAAG
>Ga0307515_10021346_pt1 | contig 11490 bp, 12 predicted proteins | sample 17_EM_MG_FD_194513 | JGI IMG/M metagenome (GOLD analysis project Ga0307515, IMG submission 194513) | Populus trichocarpa ectomycorrhiza microbial communities from riparian zone in the Pacific Northwest, United States - 17_EM | ecosystem: Host-associated > Plants > Roots > Unclassified | place... | reverse complement strand
TGGTATAATTGAATTGTAGGCGAGGAATTGAAATGGACAGACACACCGCCCGCTTTCATAGTATTGATATTTGAAATTTTGAAGAAAAAAAATTGTTCTTTTTTTTTAATTTATTCTGAATCCCAATTGAAGGATCTCCATAACTATTCATTTTAACAACACGACAACTTAGATTGAGCAATAATTGCCCGCCATCATAATCTTAATTCACCCATTATTTTTTTTTTTATTAATGTAAATATTCGGATGAATTTGCATGTATCTCGACTAATTTTACGGATCCTGAAGTTAATGACCGTGTAAGTCTCTAATAACATTAAAATTTATAAGACTCAAATTAATAATTTTTAAAAAATAAATCTAGAACATGATAAATTTCTCAGTATACTATTTCATTTTATCTTCAAAGGTAAGGCCCGGTCACGGAGTTACCACAACCATGAAGCCTTTTTTTTTTTTTAATTTCAATTAGAATTAATTTCAAGAGGATTTTAAGAGTAGAGTTTAAAATCAGTAAAAAAACAATTGCTGCCGTGATGGTGTTTTGAGCATTGGTGCAGGGCGTATATTTGGCATTGAGAATATATTAAAAATGATTTTTCTTATTTTTTAATTCATATATTAAAATCACCTAAGAAATCTAAAAACTATTAATTTTAATTTATTTTTAAATAAAAAACATTCTGAACGCACGCGCTGGAAAAAAAGCACCTGAAGCACGTTGGCTGGGATGGTATACTGGAGAAGCCACGAGGTTCGGAGACAGGTACGGGGGGAGAAGTAGCTTAGGAGAAACGGAGTGGGCAGACAGGGAGGGAGAGAGAGAGAGAGAGAGTATACTGAAATGAATACTACTGATGCTATATATGAAGCAAAGTCATAAAAAGGAAGAGATAATTTATTAGCTTTTCTAGGTAGAAGAAGGAAGAAAGAGAAAAGGCAAAAGCTCATGGAGAATGAATGTGATATATCTCTAGATGTTCTAGCATCAAACTAACTTCCTAAGAAAATAAAAATATCCTCCTCCCTTCCTCTTCCATCTCTCTCTTTCTTCTCCGATTTTCCTTTTTTCAATTTGTTTTAGCTCCAACAGGCTCAAATTGAGACATTTTGATGGTGGAATTGTGAGAGAAGGAGGCGGAAATATATAGTACGTTGCAGGGATTTCTTACGACATGGCTGTTGAAGGAGGAGCATTGTCGTTTTCAGTGGCGTCGGTCGTGGAGGATGTGCTGCAACAGCATGGTAATAGACTCAGAGATCTTGATTTGGACTCTAGAAAAGCTGAAGAAGCCGGTACCTTTTATTTCTTCTTTTTGTTTCCTTCTATGTTTCCCTTGCAACAGAATAGTTGCTTTCCTCCGAATTGTCTACGAGAAGCGTTAATTTTATTGAGATTTTGCTTATGGTAGCATCAAGAAGGTATGAAGCTGCGGGGTGGTTGAGAAAGATGGTAGGAGTGGTAGCAGGTAAGGATTTGCCAGCAGAGCCATCTGAAGAAGAGTTTAGGCTTGGATTGAGAAGTGGAATCATTCTCTGCAATGCTCTCAATAAGGTTCAACCTGGAGCTGTGCCTAAGGTATATTTTATTTTATTTATACCGCTAGTATTATTACTTTTAATTGATTCTATCTATTGGATGATGGTGATTAATTTAATTAATTATATTTTAGGTTGTGGAGAGTCCATGTGATGCTGCTCTTATACCTGATGGAGCTGCATTATCAGCATTTCAGTACTTTGAAAATGTTAGGAATTTTCTTGTAGCTGTACAAGAAATGGGGATTCCTAATTTTGAGGCATCTGATCTGGAACAAGTATGTATTGCAATTGCAATTGTGATTTTACTATATGCAAAAGATGCTTGGAATTAGATAAGAGCTTCATTTGTCTAACTCTTGTTGTATTTCTAGGGAGGAAAATCTGCAAGGGTTGTGAATACTGTTTTGGCACTGAAATCATACAATGAGTGGAAACAGACTGGTGGAAATGGGATTTGGAAATTTGGTGGAAATGTAAAACCTACAGTGTCAGCAAAGTCTTTTGTAAGGAAAAACTCGGAACCATTCATGAATTCCTTATCCAGAAACTTGTCAATGAATGAAAAATCTTTCAACACTCTGTCCAGTGATCTTGAAAACTCTAATAAAATGGTTGGTAAGCTTAACTGTTTTAAATTTGAGCTTTTGCTTGCTCCGACAGTTTGAACTTCAGATTTATGTCTTCTAAATTTTTATCTCTTTCCTCGTTTTTTAGCCTGGGTCTGGTTCTTTGAGTATGCTTGTTCGTGCTGTTTTGTTGGATAAGAAGCCTGAAGAAGTTCCAACAGTAAGAATATACGCACCCACTGCTACTGGTTATTTTCTCGGGCATTATTAGAAGCAAATTTGCATTTGCATTATATTAACATTATGTTAAATCCATACTCAGATTCTGAGGCTGCCAACTTCCCCAGTATTGAATGATTACTTGCTGATATTTTGATCACATTTCCACAATTTCAAAATCTTAATTCCCTAATTTTTTGAGCTCAAATACTAGCACTCCTAAGAATCTTCTGGTACCGCTGATTATATTGCTTCTAACTTCGATTCTACATGCCTTTTGCTTGCAATAGTTAGTCGAATCAGTGCTCAGTAAGGTTGTGGAGGAATTTGAGAATCGCATGGCAAGCCAATATGATATGGTAGGCCAGCCGATCATTGAACACGAAAAAGTTTACAGAAGATAATTAGTTCATTTCTAATTGTGCAACTATTTTTTTATCCTACTCTGCTGTAAATTATAGGTAAAGGCAGCTCCTAAAGAAATGACCATCTCTCAGGGCAACAGGTTTTTGCTGAAATCTGCATGTGGTGATAAAAGGGTAAATCTCTTAATCTTCATCCACTGAATAGCAAAAAGCCTCCTAAGTCCAACAGATATTAAGACAATGAAAACATACTACCACTGTGAAGCTTATGATGCTTATAATTGTATGATAATCACTAAAGAGTTTCTTGTCTGTTGCTGAAATCCTGCAGACTGAAGAAAAAAATGTCAGAGTGATGAAGAAAGAGGAATGTTTTCATAAAAACCTAATTGATGATGAAGAATTAAAAAATAAAACGCAGAAACAGCAAATTATCTTTAGTCAACAGCAAAGAGATATCCAGGTACGCCTACTAGTAATTTCTTCTCCATTATTTTCTTTCTTGGATTAACAAAGTATAGTTCTCGTGCTAATTATTCTTTGCTGCAGGAATTAAAAAACACACTCCGTACAACAAAAGCTGGTATGCATTTTATGCAAATGAAATTTCATGAGGAGTTTAACAGTCTTGGTAGGTACTCAAAAAAGAAATTTGATTTTTTCGTTTCGTTATCTACAAACTTCTCTTTTTTGGGGTGGGGATGGCCGTGTGGGGAGCAGAGTTGGTTAAGTGTTCTTTCTATCTAAGGTTTGAGTCCATATCTTTTTCTACGTAGGCATGCACATCCATGGTCTAGCTCATGCTGCTTCAGGCTACCATAAGGTTCTTGAAGAAAATCGCAAGCTATATAATCAAGTGCAGGACCTCAAAGGTAAGTTACTGTTGTCCGCAAGGGACTAGGAATCATTTTTTTTCTATATTGTGTACCTATGCCCTTCGTTTTATTTTTGTCCAGGAAGTATTCGGGTATATTGTCGAGTGAGACCATTTTTGTCTGGACAATCAAACTATATGAGCACAGTGGATCACATAGAAGATGGGAATATAACAATTAGCACCGCATCAAAACATGGGAAAGGATGCAAGTCCTTTAGCTTCAATAAAGTATTTGGACCATTGGCTACCCAAGGTCAGTTGGTTCTTAATTTGGAATTTGGTCTGATTAATGCTAATTGACACTACTTTTTACGCTAACTCTCACTGAATTGCAGCCGAGGTCTTCTCTGATATGCAGCCACTAATTCGTTCCGTTCTTGATGGCTACAATGTTTGTATATTTGCATATGGTCAAACAGGATCGGGAAAAACTTACACCATGGTAAAACTAAAGTTAGATACATCTGTGAAAGTAGAAAACTTGTTTTTGCTGTTGTTCATTACTAAAATATGCAAAATTTCTGAACTTCATCATTCATGTTTCCAGACAGGACCCAAAGATCTCACAGATAAAAACCAAGGGGTGAATTATAGGGCATTGGGTGATTTGTTTCTTCTTGCAGAGCAAAGGAAAGACACCTTCTGCTACAATGTTGCTGTACAAATGATAGAGATTTACAATGAGCAAGTCAGGGATCTCCTTGTTACTGATGGAAGTAACAAAAGATATCCTTTACAAAGTTTGTTTTCTGGTTAAGCGCTAGTTAAGAACTGGATTGCATGAGCAGCTACTACTATAGCCAAAACTACTTAATAAGGAAATAAGAAGTCATTCGGACATTTGTATTCTATAGAGGGTTAAGAGTATAATTGTCCATCCTTAATTGTTGACACGTTAGAAATTCGTAACAGCTCTCACACAGGTCTGAATGTACCAGATGCAAACATCATTCCTGTGTCATCAACATGTGATGTTATTGATCTGATGTACCTTGGACATAGGAATCGTGCAGTGGGTGCAACAGCCCTAAATGATCGCAGCAGTCGCTCGCATAGGTGACTTCTTGTTCTTTTGCATATTTCAGTTTGTAATGTCTCCTAGCAGTGCCTTCTAGTGTGGATGACTTGTACTTTATATTTTTGTGAACTGCAGTTGCTTGACTGTCCATGTTCAAGGAAGAGACTTGACATCCGGAACTATTCTCCGTGGCTGTATGCATCTGGTTGATTTGGCTGGGAGTGAGAGAGTAAACAAATCTGAGGTGACAGGAGACAGACTAATAGAAGCAAAGCACATTAACAAATCCCTATCAGCTCTGGGTGATGTCATCGCTTCCCTTGCCCAAAAGAATCCACATGTCCCTTACAGAAATAGCAAACTTACACAACTGCTCCAAGACTCACTTGGTACGGTCGAAGTAAACACATTTTTCAATCTACCGTCTTTGTGTTCCTTTCTCCTCATGAAAATGATTGTGGCTTCGGAATGAAATTCTTCTTTCAGGAGGGCAGGCCAAGACACTGATGTTTGTTCACATTAGCCCCGAGCCTGATGCAGTAGGAGAAACAATAAGTACTTTGAAATTTGCTGAGCGGGTAGCCACGGTGGAACTTGGTGCAGCTCAGGTGAACAAGGACGGTGCAGATGTCAAGGAACTCAAAGAACAAGTATTACTTTCCTTTTCTCCTTTCTGCTTTCGATATAACATTTTTATCTTAATCATTCAACACAGATTAATGTACTCTGTATGAAAATCTTTCATCTCCGTAGATTTCTAGCCTAAAGGCAGCATTAGCGAAAAAAGAGAGAGAACCAGAACACAGAAGAAAAGAAAGTGAATCATCACCATTCAACTCTAACCATCGGCTCGGAGATGCAAATGACAGCAATGCCTCCTTCCGCCAACCCATGGGGGATGTGGGCAACATAGAGGTGAGCCTTGCTTTCCAATCATGATTGGTAAAGATATTTCTTAAATCAAGCGATTAAATTGCAGTTGTTGAGTGAGTGTTGACACCATGGAGACAGCTGAATATTTCACTTTGTTTTATTTGGCATGGAATCTATAACAGCATCAAATATTTGAGTCTTTAGAATTTATAAAATTTATGAGCAAGAAGTTCAACCTTTGAATAACATTGGGGGTTAAATGTATAAAAGATTGTTGATCATCGAAAGTAAGGCTTCCTCTACTTTTCTCTATGATTGATTCCCTTCCTTTTCTTCTCATTCAGTTAATTTGGTTCCTATAAATTGATGTGCTGCTGCTTCAGGTTCACACAAAGTCTGCTCCGAGACAGAAGAGACAAAGCTTCGATCTTGATGAGATATTAGCAAACTCGCCTCCCTGGCCTCCGGTCATTAGCCCTGGTCAAAAGTACCCGGAGGATGAGAAGGAAATGGGCTCGGGCGAGTGGGTAGATAAGGTCATGGTGAACAAGCAAGATGCTGTAAACAGAGTAGAAAAGTCTCTAGGATGTTGGGATGCAGAAAATGGCAATTTGCCTGATGCCTTTTACCAGAAGTATCTTTCAGACTCCTCAAAAATTTACCCAGAACAATCCTATAATATGTTCGCGGGTAACAACCAGATCAACCTTGCTAATAATGACGACATGGACGATATTGATGCTGCCACCAGTGATTCATCAGAACCTGATTTGCTCTGGCAATTCAATCAGTCCAAGTTCACCGGTATAACAAATGGGATTGATTCAAAAACTAGCAAAGCAATTTCAAAAGCAGCCAGGAATCCAGAGTTGAGGTACTGTAGATGTGATTTGGTGCTGGTCAAATCCTATCTATTAATTCATTTTCGCAAGTTTCTCTTACAAGTTTCAACTTTTGCAGCAAGAACTTAAATCCCTCGCTAGGCCCTTCACCGTCACGAAAGTCAGGAAATGGAGTTGGAGTTCCCCCGCAACAGAATAGAAGGCAGGCCGCTCCAGTTGACGGGAAACGCAAGAATGCAAGTAGGAAGTAGGAAAGTTAGCCGTGCTGAGGGGGGAATTGCAGATTGTTTTTCCTTGTATATTTCTTTGATTTTTTTTTTCCCCTGAGCGAAGAAGGAAGGTTTTAATTTTTTCCTCTGTATTGTTTATAATATAGTTAATGCAGCAATAATTCCAGTTGCTTGTTGCCATCCTTCGGCGAGCCCACCAGATGTGTGTCCTGCTGACCTGCTTGGATTTGATGAGAGATCTTTTCTTTTTTTTCTTTTTTCTTTTGTTTTTTTTTATTCTATATCACCACAGATATTCTTCATGTGAAATATTGTGAGCTCAGAATCGATTTCAGTGATAAGAATTTTCATTCTAAGATTAAAGGTTTTTTTAGATCAACTGGATTTTAGTGATTATCTCTGCAGATGGCATACAGAATGAGGAACTGCAATCCATGTGCGCGTTCTTCAGTGAGAAACTAGGAATGGTAAGAACTGCAATCCTGACACAAAAGGATGGTCCGGTAACATCTCAGCAGTCAATCGATCTGAACACAGGTTTCCATCCCTTCAAGAAATCTCTCCCGTCCTTGGAGATCTGAGGAGGGATTTCAGGCAATTCGTCACCAATCTTTCTCAGGAGTTCTTCAATAGTGGCCTCAGGCTTCAAATCCCAGACTGGCTTCCCTGTAAGCATCCCGAAAACTATGCATCCAAGAGCCCATATGTCAGAGGGAGCCTCTTGGACATGATCAACCACGGACTCCGGTGCCGTAAACAAAGCAGTCCCTCTGAGATAACGATCGGGCTTCCTTTTCTTATTCAGACCAAAATCCCCAATCTCTGGCACAAATTCAGTGCCATTGCCACCCCTTCTACTTGACACGAGTAGAATATTATCAGGCTTCAAACTCACAATGCACATAACCATGTCTATGAATATAATCAACACCCAACACCATTAGATTTCTATGAATATAATCAAATCACAATGCAACCATGTCTATGAATATATGAATATTTCCTTTGGAAAATATTTTTAATTGATTTTTTTTTTAAGATTTCATTCTCAAATATTAAATTAGTTGAAAATTGAGTTTTTTTATTGAACAAAAATCTAGAATTTTAACAAGTTGCGAGTTTGGATGATTAATCTGGGTCTAGGATATTCGCACGAGTTTTCTTGATTTTCCTCTTTTTTTTAAACTCGTATTTTTAATCAAGCCCGAGTTCAATTAAAACTCAATCAAGGCTCATCCAAGAAGAGAATAAAAAAAAATAGATAAATTGTACAACTAGATTAACACATTGTGATCATATGCCCATTACCCATTACGATATGTCTTCATCTTTTCATTTTACTCCCTGAATGTTTTTTAACAATTTAATCATTTGACAATCCATCATTTCACATTTAAGCTAGGGTTAGGAAAATGTTAAAAATGATGATGACTTGAATTTATTTTTTTTAACCAGATCACGATTTGAATTAGACGACTAATTCGCTTTTAGCTTGTTGAGTTGAACAAGTCACTCAATTTTTTTTCATTTATTAATATATATGGTGGTTGATTAATTTGATCTGATACACTAATCAAGTTTTTAACCCTCATTTCAAATATTTTATCGTGTGCCAAAACAAATAGCGACGCTTGTATTTTTAATATAATAATTGGATTTTTATCTAACTTGCAGTAAAGCACATGTTGCGAGCTTAGTATTATCTCAAGACTATTAGGTGAACAATTTCTCAGTTTTATTATTAAAAAATAAATTTAGTATTTTTCTTGAGCTCGAGCTTTGATATTGGAGATGGTTGTAAAATAATATAACACCGTTTGGGAACGCGGTGCAAACCGCGTTCCTAAAAAATTCAATTTTTTTTTTTGCTAAAATTTAATATATTTTGGATCGTTTTGATGTGCTGATGTCAAAAATAATTTTTAAAAAATAAAAAAATATTATTGGCATGCATTTCGGCACGAAGAGTTATTTGAAAAGCAACCGCAACCACACTGCCAAACAAGAGGGTTTGGGAGTGTGGTAGCAGTTGCTTTTCAAAGTGTTTTTTACTTAGAAAAACATCAAAATAATATTTTTTTTATTATTTTTAACATCAACACATCAAAACGATACAAAAATATAAAAAATTAATTTAAAACAAAAAAATTAAATTTTGATAAAAAGCAAGTTGATATTTACTCTCAAACAACCTCTTAATTGAAAAATAATTTTTCAATAACACCTTTAAAAACACTATTTTTTATACACTATTTTTATTTTTTACAATTTTTAATTATAACATTTTCTTGAAAAAAAAATTGTTGATTTTTATTTATTTTATACAAACAAATTCATGTTGATGTAGGGAATAACTCGAAAAGCTTTATTAGGAATAAAACCTTTGACAAAAAAGAAGAAGAAGAACGCATAACATGCTTGGCCTAGACTTATTTTTGGAGCTTTAAAAAAAACCGAACATTTTATCTTTTTAAGTGGCCTCATAAACCCAAAACCATTGGGTCAACTCAAGACTCGATTAACCTAGAGTTTGGATTGGCCCAACTTGAAAAAAAATAGAGGAATAATTAACTTGGTCTAATCCAATAAAAAAATCAAGTTGACTTGTGAACCGGTCAAAAAAACCATTAACTTTTATTTAAGAAAATATGATTTTTTTTTCTAAAATCAACCCAAGTTTAATCCTCCTAATTCATGATCTAAGAAGGTGTTTGGTATTGAGGTTGAGTCTGTTTTACATCAAAATTTAATTTTTTTTTACTTTAAATTAATTGTTTTCAGTGTTTTTGAATTGTTTTGATATGCTGAGTTAAAAATGCATTTTAAAAAAAATATTTTAATGTATTTTCAAACGAAATTTTTTTAAAAAAGCAACATCTACCTCACTATCAAAGACTTCTAAATCTTGCTACGATTATGGTTTTAAAACTACATGTCATCACATGTTCAAAAGTTAGGTGTTCTGTAGAATATGCTCATTTCAAAAGGTTTCTTTGGAGGTAGATGGGCAGCATATGCTATAAGAAAACTGTTTCCAAACATCAACAAACATACAAAAATTAGCAATAACACAATTAGTTACAAAACGAAGAACAACATACATATATTGAGCTTTTAACAAAAAAAAATCTAATAAATTCAAGCAAGTTCAACTTAAATAATCAGCCAAACTAACATCATAATTATTAAACTCGGACCAGCCCGGCAGATCAATCTGGGACCCAGTTGACCCAGTGGTTAGACCAATCCGGGTAAGGTAAAAAACCGATGAGAGCAAAAAAAATGATCAAACTCGGTCGACTCGTGGCCCAAGCAACCTAGGGAACCCGGGTGAGACCCGACTTATATATATATATATATATATATTAATTTTATTTAACACGATGCCTAACAACAAAGGAAAGTTAAAGTTTTTGTCCTAATTTCTTTCTTTGAACAATAAAGAGATCTATTAACACCCAAAAGCTAAATTGCTTTGTTTCCTAATAGAGAGTTCATCGGAGAAATTGGTGCTACTTCTAGTTGGTGCTACTTCTACAAGTGTTCTATCTCTCCTACATTGATATTATGTCCAACACATCTAGAATTTGAGTATACATATAGTATTTGAGTAAATTTTTAAATATAGATATTATGTTCAAGCTAAATTGTTTGCTTATATGATTTTCACATCTGGAATTTCAAATATAGATATAGTATTTGAGCAAACTTTCAACCATAGATGGTGATGAGATTTTCTTTCTAGTTGCATTAATTAGTGTTCTGCTATTTGTTAAAAGCAATGAAAAAGTAATTTTTATCTATATTTTTTCATTTAGAGTAATTATTAAACTCAGAAACATGAATTGATAGATATAGAATAGATGCATGTCCAGTGCTATTAGCTACTGGCCATGATTGGGAAATAATTTTATGTATGGTCAATTATTACCCCAACAAATGTTTTTTTAATAATAGAGGACACTTAATTTAATAAATTATGATTTGCTTATTAGAAATTTGGATATGATGTGTCTTATTTTTTCTATGCAAGCTAGTGGTTTATTCAGTCAACAAGAAAGTTCATGACTGAATTTGCTAATATATTTTGTTAGGTAGAGGCTATCTTTCTTTTATTTTCATAACAGATTTATAGATACACAAAAGATGTTTTCTTGCACTTAATGGTTTTAACAACTTTCTCTTGTCTTTGAGGGTTAATTGGCCCTACTGAATCCTTAAATGTTACAAAACTGATTAACTTACCTATCATAATAAGCATAAGATGAAGTGATGAACTTATACATTTTTAATAAGGCAATCTACTACAATCAACAAAGCAATGGATATCACAATGAGCATCATATATGTTTATGTTATATTTGGTGAATGCAGTATAACATGTTAATCATTTTTTTTTCCAAGAGGGAAGAAATCTCAGGACAATTTGTTCAATCTCTGAGATAGACCCTCTTATAGTAGAGGGTTAAAAAAAAAGCATGCACCAACTTCTTGAGCCTTGAATGATATGCCCTTTGATGAAAGAACAGGGCTTTTAATCCTATCATTTTTTCTTCACTTGTTGGATATGTAGGCTTGAACAAATGCGCCTGAGTCACTTAAACAATTCTTGCTGCTTCAGAACTAGAAATCATCACACAAGAACATCCAAATATTATGACATAACTTTCTTTGTTGCTATTTGCTTGTATATGAACAAATTAGTTTTGCCAAATGAGATGGGCTAGCAAGCAATAATGGTTTTTAACTTAAGTTTGATTTGGTTTATTACAGGTCTTTAAAATGTCTTCTCAACATGGTAGCACTCCAAATAATGATACTTCAACTGCCTAATCATCTTAACCTTCAATTTCAATGTCAATGTCAAGTGGTATAAGAGGAAAAACAGATTTAGCATAGGGTCATTGCAAAGAAGCTCCTAAACTTAGTGTGGGATGTAAAAAAAAAAAAAATTAGTA
>Ga0307515_10021345_pt1 | contig 11491 bp, 8 predicted proteins | sample 17_EM_MG_FD_194513 | JGI IMG/M metagenome (GOLD analysis project Ga0307515, IMG submission 194513) | Populus trichocarpa ectomycorrhiza microbial communities from riparian zone in the Pacific Northwest, United States - 17_EM | ecosystem: Host-associated > Plants > Roots > Unclassified | place... | reverse complement strand
TACATTAAAAAGAGATATATATGAACTTATAAATAATAAAAGAGTTGTCAATATTAATTAAAAATTAAAGTGAAAAGTTGATCTTCTTTATAAGAAGTATGGAATAAATACACATACAAATATTTATTTGAGTTCGTCTCATAAGGTACCTTTTAGATTTTTTTTATTTAATTATTTGACAATTAAAATGGATTTTCATTAAAAAAATGATTTAAATTTTGAAGGAAAATGTGTTTTCTAGTTCAAGTTCTCTTTTCTTATTCATGAATTGTTTTTGGTTTTTACAAAAACATATTTTTTCAATTAGTAATATGGTTTATTGAATAAAAAATAAATAAATATTCACAAACATTTTAAATAAAATGATTTCTAATAACCTGATATGGATATTATGACTGGAAAATTGAGGTTTAAGTTTTTTAACTTTAAAAACCTAAATTTTAGCTTTTTCAATCCAAAAACATTAAAAAAAATTATATTGACCTTGAAAACCTCATTTCTAACCACAAAACATATTTTAATTGGACTAAAAACTTAAAATCAAACCAATCAAAATACTTATTGAGTCAAGATCTACTTTCTCATGCATGCATCATTAAAGGTGAGAATAACTTCTATTGAGTTTTTCTTTTAAAGATGAATTCATGAACACTAAAAATGTAGTTATTGGTGGATGAAATTTGGTTATTCGAGAGCTTGCTCTCTTATTTTTTTTAGACAATTTTGTCTCTTCTTTCTGAGCATTTAGGGATTAAAACATAAAAAAAAAATTATGATTTAATCATAAAAAGCTTAAAGAACTGAGATCACATATTGAAAAAATAAAACTTAAGGGATCAAATTTAACTTTTCACACATTTTAAATAGTGTAAATGAGAAAATGCTTTTTTTTAATGTTCACTTTGATCATAGTTCTTTGAATGTTTTTTAAGAATAACCTAAAATTCAATTTCGTAAAAACATTATTCAATTTAACATCAAAGTATTGCAACTCACATTGGATACATGAAAGCATGAAAATTAAAGTAGATTATAATATACAATATCATTCCAACATAACTTGCAGTGACTAAATTAAAAAGAAAGAAGTTTGATGACCAAAATGTAAAAAATAAAAGTTTTAAGGACTAAATTGAAAATTAAATATCAATAGTAGAGTGAATAGGTAAATGTGAGAGGAAAAATAATAGCAATAGAGTAAACACAACAATTTGTTTTAGTTGTTAATAAATTTTGTTCTTAAGAATACCTAAAATCCTATTTCACAAAATTGTTAATCAATTTAATATTACAATACTACACCGTGCATTAATTATGTAAGAACATGCAAATTAAAGTAGATTATAATATTTAAAATGGTTTCATAATAACTTGTAAAGATAAAATTAAAAATAAAAATCAAGAATTAATAAAAAAAAAATCAAGAATCAAGAAGAAAAAAATTGGTTATAAACAATCGGATGAACCGGCAAATATAAAAGGAGAGGAACAACCCAATAAAACAACGTTTCGTTTTAGATATTAGTGTTAAATTAATAAGAACCTGTTTGGCAATATGGCTAGCGGCCCGTTTACTAAAAATTTAGAATTTATTTTTATTGAAAAATATTTTTTATATTTTTAAATTATTTTGATGTTCTAATATCAAAAATAAATTTTTAAAAATATAAAAAATATATATTTTAATACATTTAAAAAAAACACTTTAAAAATTATCAAGCTAACACAATAAAAAAAAACACTAATTAGAATATACAGAAAAGAAGATAATAATGATTTTTTTTGGAAGAAAAGGAACATTTTACTAGACATACAAAACCTGACTACAAATAATATTCCTGACCGCCTTTGAATTCCTACATTGACAGCACTCCGTATGCCTAATAAAGTATTGTGTAAGAAGTAAAAATAATTATACCAATGATATACATCATCTAGAAAGAGGACAGCAAACTGTCCAGGTAGTCACTCCCCAGGTCCTGAAATTCTACCACATCATTCGCATACAATTCTTCTACGCGAGCCGTTCTCTTGAGTCCAGGTTGTTCCATCATTGTCGACTCACTTTTCACTTCCCAATCTCTTGAAGCCCTTTTTCTATGGATAACTGAAACTTTGTCACTGCTTCCCGGAAATGAGCAAGAAGTGTCGTTCCCTTGAGAATTTGTGGTGGACAAAACATTGGAGTCGTTTTTGGAGCAGTCAATGCACATAGCCTTAGCAACTGTTTCAAGTGGGAAGTTGAGGTATGTCTTGGGGCCTCTGATTCTCAAAGCAGCCTTGTCGTAAGCCAAAGCTGCTTCTTCAGCTGTCTCAAAAGTCCCAAGCCAAACTCGAGCTCCTTTTCTCGACGAGTCCCTTATCTCTGCTGCATACTTTCCCCAAGGCCGCCTCCTTACTCCCCGGTAATGCCTGGTGGTCACTTTCTCTACTTTCACAGCACTCGCTTTGGAGCTTAGGCTGCTGGGGCCTTTGTTTTCTGCCCTATCATTGCAAGTATCGTTAGGAATGATTCCATCAAGAAGTTCCTCCCAGGTCTCAGCACCCATCGAGATCCACCTGCCTAGACTCGGTAGCCTTTGTAGAGCCTCCATCGACTCATCTCTCCTATCAAGACTAGGCAAATCCTGCCATGATTTAGACACCTCTTGTTCACTATTACTAATTCCTATGTCTCCTCTATCTTCTCCTATGTAGCTTGCCCAAACATTCTCTAAGATTCCTTCAGATGCTGCACGATGATCACTTTGTATAGTCATGTTGTCATTTACATAAAAAAGAATTGGCTAGTTGATTTCACACAAACAATAAAAGGGGAGGAGGACGGAAAGTGTTATATATATATATATATGAGCACACGCGTAATCTGTTAATTAACAGCTAAGCTATGCTTATCCTACAACATTGATAGGATTTTAATCCACTTGGAAACTTGTGCTTTAATCCACTTAACATCTAAAGTCATGGAGGATATTGGAATTTAAACACTAATTAAGAAAGAGGTGATACGTGTATTTTAAGGCTTCTCTGTTGACTTGTGTACACGTTCTAATCATTTGCAGGGATTTATCTACGTATGTGCTCTGCATATTTTACTGGAAATTTTCCGGTAGCTCATGATTAAATTACATGAGAGACATGGAACCTGAGGAATTGAAAGCTGGCAAAGGAGAATCTGCTGAGTTTTATATTGCTCTTGCTCTGGTGTGATTTTGCATTGTTATCCCCATGTGTTACCACTTTCCTTATATTGAAGTACAGTCACACACAGATACAGATAAAGCTACCCTAATTAGAAAATAACTTTCAATTTCCTAAATAAATATTCAATTTTAGACTCTAAGTACTCTTATAGTTAAATCTTTCCTAGGTCTAAAAATTCTTGATGTACCTATACTGGCCATTTCTTATCCCAGGTGCAGAGTACTGAATGACTTCAGGTGAATGTGGCAGGAGTTCAAGCATAATACACCAAATGATGAGTCATTCTATTGAATCCTTTGACAAATTCAAGTTGCTGAATCTTGAAGAGTGACAGTTGTGTATTTTCAAAAAAGTGAGGGAAGAGGGTATAAACCTTGATGCTTAGTTTGCTTTGCAGATACTTTTTGTTAATATCTAGCTGTAAGGCATTTAAGAGATCATGTTCCCATTGAGATTCCTGGTTTAAAAGCTTAAAGGTCCTTTCCAGACATTCCTTTTCAGTCGTCTCGGATCTTGAATATTCTGTATCACTTACCAGCATTATTGAATACACTAAGATGCAATTCCATGTGCCAGATGCTTTAAGTACTGAACTAAAGGATTCTATATAGAACCCGTTCTGTTGTGAGCTCTTCGAGGTGTTCTAACCCGCAAAAACCCTCCAAACTAATCGTCAGAGTAATGCTTTCTCCGAGACGAAGGTGTTGGGCTCGAGCCCTGTCCTTCTGTCAAGGAGATTTGGTTAAGAAACCTGCATACCATGAGGACCTTGAATACAGTTATGGATACCAAATCCAAAAGCTTAATCTATCAGAGCACGGATTCATCCATAAACACCTTACAAGCTCCTTTTACCTTTAACCCAGAGTGAATTATAAACTCGTTATGGTCTAGTCATTGGGTTTGAAAATACCCCTACAGCATCATCAGTTGCATAATTTTTGCGGTCAATTCTCGGTGATCAGGGATTGTGAACTTGATTAATAATAATAATAAAAAAAGAGATCCACACGAATGGGACATGGAAATTCAAACCCAAAAGGGAGGTATGTATAAGCTTGTGATAGAAGCAGCGATAAATTGTACAAATGCGGCTATCTGAATTCAATGGATTGGAGAGAGATGGCTTATTATATTCGATGCCAGACACCTACAACATCGAAGTTGTGCTTTAGACTCCGCCGCATCAGGATGTTGTAGTGTGCTCGATCAATTTAAAAAATCAACTCCTTTTGCTTCCTTCATTACCCATCTCAGAGAAAACGTTGTGCCAATGGGTCCCACACGTTTATTGGGTCCCATTACGATTTCCTTCCTACTTGGTTCTTTTATATCTTTTATCTGAAACTACTGGCTGAGAGTTCATTCGGAAGAAAGAGATGAAGACCTTTGATTTCTCTTCCAAGTTCTCTCTCTCGAAAAAGCTGTGGATTCAGCTGGAATTGGGTCTGTATATGAGAGTATTGGGCGTGGTATGATTCCACAGCATAGAAGCCTCCTATTTTTTCTGTCTAACGGGCTTTTATTATCTGCAACAACTAAATAATGAAACTCAAGCAACCTCTTAGGCCCGGTAGTCATATGGTTGGTACAATATAGTTCATTGGCCGCCAGACATCATTAATAATGCCTTACAGCCTATTTATTTTTTATTTTAAATTTATTTTTAAATTTTTTTAATATATTTTCAAATAAAAAAAATTTAAAAAAGCAACCCATGTTTATTTCTTTGTTTTAAAAGTGTTTTAAAAAAATAATTTTTTTATTTTTTATATATTTTAAATTAATAATTTTTTATATTTTCAGATATTTTAATATGCTATATCAAAAAAAATTTTAAAAAAATAAAAAAATATTATTTTAATATATTTGAAAATAAAAAAAATACTTTCTGTACTATACTTTTAAACATCTTTTACGAAAAAGTGGTCAAAATCCTTTAAGAAATAAGTTTTGTTTCTAGATGGTAGGGCCATGCGGTACCAAAACACAGAAGCTAGTTATCGAGGTGTGGAGAAAGAATCTGCAACGCTTGTGCTTCAATTATCACAAGCTCTTGAAGCACATCCTCTTGCATTTTTTACCCTTCAGGACAGCGACGACCACATTCAAAGGAAACATAAACTGCATGAAACCAGTAATAACATAAATCTAATGTAGAAAGACAATGAAATCCATCATCTTGCAATAAAAAATAAAAAACCCTCCCAGCAGAAAAGACTTGACGCATAAAAGGGATCGAGCATGCATACCAGAGTTGATTACTCACATGGATAAGAACATGAATTTGTCGAAGAAACAAACTTCAAGAGTCAATCCAGTACTGACTAAGAGAGTTAAATCAAAAGGAACAACATGTGCGTAAATCCTTCTGTCAACAAAATTATATTTTTAAGATTGGCTATGTCTGAGATTCAATGGAGAAAATAAGAAGAAGAAACTAGTAATCAACTTCTATATAAGTACCGCATTACAAATTCAGATAAATCAAGTTATGGTAATACAAAGAAATAAAACTCTATTATTTATTTATAAGATCTAAAACTAATAATAAAAAACCTAATTTAAAAGAGAGAGAGAGAGAGAGAGAGAGAGAGATTTTACTTGAATTTAAAAGAAGAGACAAGAGTAATAGCCGAATACAAACAAAAGCATTCTACGCCTTCAAAGTTTGAAGGTAATCTGAAGTTAAAAAACAAAGAGAAGGGAAAATGTTATTTATACCAAGAACTTTTAAGGGTTGCTTACATTTATTGAGGTATACGGGCTGGGTTGGGATGAGTTAATTGGATCAGTTGAGCAGTTTTCAAATATTCTGACTCACATCCAATTTGTAATATTTATTTATTAAGTTTTTTTACCGATCATTATTTATAATATCTATATTAACCGATTTTAACAAGTTGGGTTAGGTTAAATAATACAAATATATTTATTTTTAAACAATCTTATTTGTAATTTAGGTAATGAAGGGTAAGTCAATTTAGGTTAATTCATTAAATCCGTAACCCAATTAATTAGATCGGGATAATACAATTGAAAATAAAATTAAAAAAACTACAATGCTTATTTTTTAAAAAAAAACCAATATCAAATAATAAAATAAAAAAAATAAGTTTTTTTTTTTAAAAAAAGTCAACCTGTGTCGAACCAATAACCCATATCATTAGATTGAAAACACCTTATCTTAAAAAATCTAGAAAAATGAAATTAAAAAGAAAAAAATCAATTATCCCAAATTATTCAAAATCAAAAATTAACAATTTAAAAAAATTTAAAAATAAAAAAATAAAATTGAAATAAAAAATTAATTAGAAAACAACTATAAAATTTTTGTTGAAAAGAAAAATTAATTTAAAAAAAAAATCAAAATGTAAGAGTCAAATTTTAAAAAAAATACAAATTAAAATTAAAAGAGGTTGTTTAGCTAGTTCACGATGAGGAGGGGAAGGGTTGTGGCCGAAGAGATGAAATTTTATCACTTAACTCTTTTTTATGTTTTTGACAGTGATGACAGTATGTGAGGGAGAGAGGAACCGTTCATGAGGGTATGGTTTTGTTGATGGTTCACTTGGTTTTCTCTGGTATTCCCCTTGCTTGACTACTGGAAAACGAGGTCACAGGTTTCTGGGCAGGTTTCTCTTGTGTTCAGTATTTAGAAGGGAGGCTGGCTGCGTGGGTAGTGGCAAACAATCACAAATTAGCGTTCAGTATTTAGAAGTGTAGAATTTACCCAACAAGCTCGTGTCTGAAACGATCTGCTTAAATATAATTGATATAACAATTGGAACAAAAAATAAAACTAGGAACAATAAACTTAGTTTGACTTGAACAGTACATTACTACTATAAATAGTGTTACGAGATTATCAAACAGTAAGAGTGAAGAGGATTAGAGGACGAAAAGGATTTTAGTTTCCAGTTTCGTTTTTCCAATCTTCACAGGCTGTTGGGTGCCTGTTTGCTAGCCTGTAATCAACAGTAACAAAAACACCCTTTAGTCTATGAGTGCTCCATCAAGAGATGCTATAGCCTCGTCAGCTAAAATCCGGTACATTTTTTCTGTAGGATGAACAGCATCCCAAAACGCATATTTTGATGGATCAGCACATGTGGTCATGCCTTTGCATGTGTCCCCATATTCTATAGTTCCTGATCCACAGCAACCTTTTGAAGTTTCCACCAATCCTGCCGAATAGAGAAAAAGATCATCACCAACTACTGTTGTTTTTTTTTAATATATATAGTAAATAAGAGTGAAACAGAAGATTTTTTTGGGATATGTACTAACCAAATTTCTTTGGGGTGTTGATTGCATTTTGTATGACACCATAGCAATCAACATAAGCATCTTTAATCCCTATTGTTTTCTTGAGAATGGCCAGTTTCTCTTTTATCTTTGCGTTGAGTGACCAGGCTACTTGGTTATAGCTCTCGACACAAGTATTCTGGCCCGCCAGGGTCCTGACGAGTGGCATGCATCCCAGAGGAGGGACCCCGACAACCACCACTCTTGTGGCCCCCAGTCTATTCATTTCCTGCAAACATATTGATGATCAACGCTGTGCCAACTTACCAAAAGAAAATATAACATAAATTTGTTCAGAAAGTAGATATCGATCAGTTGGCATGGCATTCAATGAGAAATGTAAATTGCCCCTTTAATATGTTCATGATACTATGGACAAGCAAGAGGCCGAGTTATTGGGGAATGGAAAGACCGTTTCCAGCAAAGCAACGAACTTGGTAGAGGATGTAGAATTATCACCAATATTTCAACTGGCAAAGGCATGTGAAATGATTTTGAGCAAATATCAAGCGGAAGTGCACAAACTTGTCTAACTTGATTTCCTAGATCACTGAGGTTTACGAAATAGTAATAACTTATTGAAAGAGAGAGTAAGCACCTTAATGTCCTCGAACATCCTTGATGCCAAGAAATTTTGGTACTGTTCAACATTGAATTGCTTGGGGCGATTTGGTTCCAAGTAGTAGTTCTGGAGAAAGTCATTGGTGCCCATACTCAAAAGAAAAATAGCATTATTTACGATGTTTTGTGCCTTCTTTACACCTACCAACCGAGACAAATGGAGCTTATAGTGCTTCAAGTACTCTAGCTGCTTGGAAACCGGCAACACTTGCTATTGCAATTTGCAACCAAAGAGGAAAAAAAGGAAAGGGAAAAGGTTAGCATCATACAATGACAAGCATTTCAGAACTTTTGCTGGTATTCGCAAGATAATGTGGTTAAAAGAAAAGTAGAAGGATTTTTTGTGGGCTTACTGAGAGATTGGCAGTAAGGTCATCGTAACCAGAAGCAGCAGAAGCAAAACTAACACCATGAAGCAAATCTGTTGGCTTCAGATTAGGATCAAGAAAGGCTGGAATTATCTTCGTATAACCAATTGCCTCAGCTGGGGAAAGAAGCATAAACTATATATTAATCAAATGAAGGTGACATACGAATTTTTGTAGCGTAATGACAAGAATTCACCTATGAAATCTGTGGCAAGTCTTCCGTTGCTGAACCTTCCAGTGGGGCGACGGTCAAAGAAGTCCTTCCCATAAGGAGGAAAGTTGCCCTTCACAGTCGTTGGAAGGCGGTTGTTATTGCCAGGATCAACGCTTGAGTCTCCAAAGACTAGAACACAAGTCACATTGTGTTTTGCTGTCAATTGCCTCAATTGACGAATGTCCACTGCTCCTGAGAACAATGGCATCAGTGCCATTAATGCTAGAACCGTCACCATTGGAACTCTTGAATGCATTGGTGTTGTCTCCTTGTAAATTTGTCAAGACTGATAAGATTTAAAGAGAATTTGATTAGTGAACGCAAGATTTGAACTACTACACCTTTCTTAAATAGGCAACGAGCATCTCCGATAGATGAATATGCTATTTAAAAGAGTTAAATAGATAATATAGTTTTCGAATAATGAAAATATAGCTTTTCATTTATGAGAATTTTAAATTTAAAAAATCATTTAAAAGAGTCATTTGTATTTTAATATAAATGATCTACAATTATTTTAACAACTCGATACAATCCTGGTTGACTTAATGAGTTTAAAAACAATCCAAATAATTCTTAATTAACATAATATTAAAGAATAAAATTAAAAAAATAATAATTTAAGTTAATCTAGGTAAACTAGCTAAATTCATGACACAAGTTATAAAATCAGGATAACCTCATAAAAATCAAACAAAATTTTTTTAAAAAAAAAAACCTAGTAAAAAGAGACTATTATAATAAATAATATTTTAATATTGATCTTACAAGAAATAGTAAAATGGTATTTTATTTAACACTAGACTTGAAACATGTGAAAAAAAACATTGAAAAAGTTAAATTAATATTTTTTTTATTTTTATCTTTCCATTAAGAGAAGCTGCTCCATTGGTTGGCAATAACACGTGCATAAAAATGACAAGCTTTATTGTAGCAATGACACTGGCTTTGTAGTAGAAGCAAATCAGAATTAAATTTTAGCCAGAAGGCACCACCGTAGGGACAGTTGTCTTAATTCTGCACAGAGTTTTGTTCATTTTCTTTTTTTAATAAAAAAAATTATAAGAAGGAAAATATAGTAGAAATCTACGTATAATATGTTACACTTTTTAGCCTGCTCTATGGTTTGGGGCCCCGAGGCATTAATCAAATTCTGCTTTTTTGCGTTGCTTGGAAAATTTTGCTGTTTAGCGTTACACATGACATTAGTTTATTTTTCTACCTACCAAGCTTAAAACAATATGGGCTTTGAACAGCGTGGTATAGATTTGGTGATGAAAGTATTTTTTTTATTTATTTTTTAAATTGATATTTTTTATATCAAAAATACAATTTTATTAATACTGAAAATAATACATAGCCATTATAATTTCACAATATTCGAATAGAGATTACAAGCACGACGATCGATTCTAATAACTGAAAAAAAAAAAGATTTGATCACTACATCAAAAACTATTGACCTTGTAAGTAGCATCTCCTCCTCTCCTCATTTGATGTACTTTCAAATGAGTTCTTTCAGGGGGTTTTTTTTTCAGTTTGTTCACAATAAGACTGTTTTTTATTTGGTTAAGTGTATGTTTGTTATTGTGATAATAATTATTTTTTAAAATATTTTTTTATTATTAAATTTAATAGTTTTACCGACAGAAATTTTTTTCAATATTTACATTAACATTCCCTCTGTGATTATTTTACAAACAGAATCACGGACGAAAACCGTTTGTTGAAAAATGCTCGTCGGTAATTTATGGTATGTCGATAAGTCCGTCGTTAATAAATTTATTGATGGATGTACAGACAGACTATGCATGCCAAAAAAAAAATTAACTCGCTTCAATTCATCGATAATTCCATCGGTGAATTGCAGTGGCATTAGCAGTAATCTGAAATATACCAATAGAATAATCTCGTCGGTGATTTAATAGTTGCAGAGGTGTTTGTTGTAATTCTTTGTCAACTCTCTGAAATATACCGATGAAATTATTTCATCGATAACCCCGTCAATAATAATTTTAAAATATTTTAAAAAAAATCTATTGAAAAAAAATAGAAAATAATTTTAAAATATAAATTAATATAAAATTCAAGTATTTAAAAATCAATTATCTTAATATAAAAATAAAATATTTATTACAAATTTATACGTTCAAATACAATGAAAGTAGAATAGAGGAGGCTGGTCCTCCCTAGGACCGTGGGGCTAATAATGGGGTGTACATGTATCGTCCATCTGTGATCTCATATACATGATTATTCGGCGGAATTCTTCATAATCCGCAGAGTCATTTATATTTTTCTTTGAGATGGGTCGTATGTTATTGCAATCCTTAACCTAACAAAGCCGCAAACTCCAGAGACTAAGTGCTTGGGACCAATTACGAACATCCAACGGTTGAAACACTACATGTTGTTTGCAAGTTCTCGACCGTAATATTAAAGAGTCCGTACACTTGATTTCTATCGGTTCCACTGGACGATCCTGTCTCCAACCACAAATCCGGATCGAAATCCGAGTAAGTCAAAGGATCGTCCCCGTATCTCTCTTTCAACCAGCTGTTATATGTCTTCTATGAATAAAAAATAAAATCATCAAATTTAAGTAAATAATAACTTAAGAAATAAAAATTGTTGAAAACAACATACCATAAAGTGTTGAGCTCGGTTGTCGACAAACTGCTACACCCTTTTTTGACAATCATCACTTTGCACGTGCGTTTCTATAAAAAGCTCCATTGAGCTTGGCTCACATCCAAGAGTCATAGCCTGTATGATA
>Ga0307515_10021344_pt1 | contig 11491 bp, 20 predicted proteins | sample 17_EM_MG_FD_194513 | JGI IMG/M metagenome (GOLD analysis project Ga0307515, IMG submission 194513) | Populus trichocarpa ectomycorrhiza microbial communities from riparian zone in the Pacific Northwest, United States - 17_EM | ecosystem: Host-associated > Plants > Roots > Unclassified | place... | reverse complement strand
AAACGCTGTTCAGTGACGAGGATGTCTGGTCGGCAATCTTGAGTATCGGCTCAAAAGGGCAATAACATTTGTTCTGACCGTTGGATCGCTATCAAATTTTTACAAGGGTTTCCAGAGGCTGTTATCCTATGGTAGATATGGAATGAGTATTAGGTGACGAGGATGCCTGGTCGGTCGAACTTGAGTATCGGCTCAAAAAGGCCATAATTTTTTATCCCACCGTTGGATCGCGCTTAAATTTTTACAGGGGTTTCCTGAGGCTGTTTTCCTTGGGTAAGTTCTGGAATCGTTGTTCAGTGACAAGGATGTTTGGTCGGCAAACTTGAGTATCGGCTCAAAAGGGCCATAACGTTTGATCCGACCGTTGGATCGCTAACAAATTTTTACAGGGGTTTCTAGAGGCTGTTATCCTGGGGTAGATATGGAATGCCTACTAGGTGACGAGGTTGTCTAGTCGGTCGAACTTGAGTATCGGCTCAAAAGGGCCATAATTTTTTATCCCACCGTTGGATCGCGCTTAAATTTTTACAGGGGTTTCCTGAGGCTGTTTTCCTTGGGTAAGTTCTGGAATCGCTGTTCAGTGAGAAGGATGTCTAGTCGGCAACCTTGAGTATTGGTTCAAAAGGGCCATAACATTTTATCCGACTGTGGGATCACGCTTAAATTTTTAGAGGGGTTTCTAGAGGCTGTTTGCCTTGGGGTAGATATGGAATGGCTACTCGGTGACGAGGATGTGTGGTCGGTCGAACTTGAGTATCGGCTCAAAAGGGCCATAACTTTTGATGCGACCGTTGGATCACCCTCAAATTTTTACAGGGGTTTCTAGAGGCTGTTTTCTTTGGGCAAGCTATGTAATCGTTGTTCAGTTACGAGGATGTCTGGTCGGCAGCCTTGAGTTTCGGCTCAAAAGGGCTACACATTTTGATCTGAGCGTTGGATCCCACTAAAATTTTTCCAGAGACTGTTTTCCTTGGGGTAGCTATGGAATTGCTACTCGATGACGAGGATGTCTGGTCGGTCGAACTTGAGTATCGGCTCAAAATGGCCACAACTTTTGATCCCACCGTTGGATCACGCTCAAATGTTTCCACAAGCTGTTTTCTTTGGGGTAGCTATGGAATGGCTACTGGGTGACAGATATGTCTGGTCGCCGGTACTTGAGTAGCGGCTCAAAAATGCCATAACATTTGATCCGACTGTTGGAACGCGCTCAAATTTTTCCACAAGCTGTTTGCCTTGGGGTAGATATGGAATGTCTACTCGGTGACGAGGATGTGTGGTCGGTCGAACTTGAGTATCAGCTCAAAAGGGCCATAACTTTTGATGCGACCGTTGGATCGCCCTCAAATGTTTACAGGGGTTTCTAGAGGCTGTTTTCTTTAGGCAAGCTATGGAATCGTTGTTCAGTGACGAGGATGTCTGGTCGGCAGCCTTGAGTATCGGCTCAAAAAGGCTACACATTTTGATCCGACGGTTGGATCCCACTAAAAATTTTCCAGAGACTGTTTTCCTTGGGGTAGCTATGGAATTGCTACTCGATGACGAGAATGTCTGGTCAGTCGAACTTGAATATCGGCTCAAAAGGGCCACAACTTTTGATCCCACCGTTGGATCGCGCTCAAATTTTTCCGCAAGCTGTTTTCTTTGGGGTAGCTATGGAATGGCTACTGGGTGACAACGATGTCTGGTCGCCGGTACTTGAGTAGCAGCTCAAAAATGCCATAACATTTGATTCGACTATTGGAAGACGCTCAAATTTTTCCACAAGTTGTTTGCCTTGGGGTAGATATGGAATGGCTACTCGGTGACGAGGATGTGTGGTCAGTCGAACTTGAGTATCGGCTCAAAAGGGCCATAACTTTTGATGCGACCGTTGGATCGCCCTCAAATTTTTACAGGGGTTTCTAGAGGCTGTTTTCTTTGGGCAAGCTATGGAATCGTTGTTTAGTGACGAGGATGTCTGGTCGGCAGCCTTGAGTATCGGCTTAAAAGGGCTACACATTTTGATCCGACGGTTGGATCCCACTAAAATTTTTCCAAAGACTGTTTTCCTTGGGGTAGCTATGGAATTGCAACTCGATGACGAGGATGTCTGGTCGGTCGAACTTGAGTATCGGCTCAAAAGGGCCACAACTTTTGATCCCACCGTTGGATCGCGCTCAAATTTTTCCACAAGTTGTTTTCTTTGGGGTAGCTATGGAATGGCTACTTGGTGACAGAGATGTCTGGTCGCCGGTACTTGAGTAGCGGCTAAAAAATGCCATAACATTTGATCCGACTGTTGGATCGCTCTCAAATTTTTCCACAAGCTGTTTGCCTTGGGGTAGATATGGAATGGCTACTCGGTGACGAGGATGTGTGGTCGGTCGAACTTGAGTTCAACTCAAAAGGGCCATAACTTTTGATGCGACCGTTGGACCGCCCTCAAATTTTTACAGGGGTTTCTAGAGGCTGTTTTCTTTGGGCAAGCTATGGAATTGTTGTTCAGTGACGAGGATGTCTGGTCGGCAGCCTTGAGTATCGGCTCAAAAGGGCTACACATTTTGATCTGACGGTTGGATCCCACTAAAAATTTTCTAGAGACTGTTTTCCTTGGGGTAGCTATGGAATTGCTACTCGATGACGAGGATTTCTGGTCGGTCGAACTTGAGTATCGGCTCAAAAGGGCCACAATTTTTGATCCCACCGTTGGATCGCGCTCAAATTTTTCCACAAGCTGTTTTCTTTGGGGTAGCTATGGAATGGCTACTGGGTGACAGAGATGTCTGGTCGACGGTACTTGAGTAGCGGCTCAAAAATGCCATAACATTTGATATGACTGTTGGATCGCGCTCAATTTTTTCCAGAAGCTGTTTTCCTTGGGGTAGCTATGGAATGGCTACTAGGTGACGAGGATGTCTGGTCGGTCGAATTTGAGAATCGGTTTAAAAGGGCCATAACTTTTGATCTGACCATTGGATCGCGCTCAAATTTTTCCAGAAGCTGTTTTGCTTGGGGTAGCTATGGAATGGCTACTGCGTGACGAGGATGTCTGGTCGCCGGTACTTGAGTATCGGCTTAAAAGGGCCTTAACTTCTTATCCCACCGTTGGATCGTGCTCAAATTTTTCCTCAAGCTGTTTTCCTTGTGGTAGCTATGGAATGACTACTCGGTGATGAGGATGTCTTGTCGCCCGTACTCAAAAGGGTCATACATTTTGATTCGACCGTTAGATCCCGCTAAAAATTTTCCAGAGGCTGTTTTCCTTGGGGTAGCTATGGAATGGCTACTCGATGACGAGGATGTCTGGTTGGTCGAACTGGAGTATCGGCTTAAAAGGCTATCGCTTTTGATCGGACTGTTTGATCGCGATCAAAATTTTACAGGGGTTTCCAGTGGCTGTTTGCATTGGGTTAGCTATGCAATGGCTACTCAGTGACGAGGATGTCTGGTCGATCGAACTTGAGTATCAGCACAAAAGGGCCATAACTTTTGATCCCACCGTTGGATCGCGCTCAAAATTTCCCAGAGGTTGTTTTCCTTGAGGTAGCTATGGAAAGGCTACTCGGTGACGAGGATGTCTGGTCGCCCATACTTGAGTATCAGCTCAAAAGGGCCATAACTTTTGCTCTGACTGTTGGATCGCACTCAAAATTTTCCAGAGGCTGTTTTCATTGGGGTAGCTATGGAAGGGCTACTGGGTGACGAGGATGTCTGGTGGCCCGTACTTGAGTAACGGTTTAAAAGGGCCTTAACTTTTGATCCGACCGTTGGATCACGCTCAAATTTTTCCAGAAGCTGTTTTCCTTGGGGTAGCTATGGAATGACTACTGGGTGACAAGGATGTCTTGTCGCTCGTACTTGAATATCGACTTAAAAAGGCCATAACTTTTGATCTAACCGTTGGATCGCGCTAAAAATTTCCAGAAACTGTTTTCCTTGGGGTAGCTATGGAATGGCTACTGGGTGACGAAGATGTCTGGTCACCTGTACTTGAGTATTGGCTCAAAAGTGCCATAACTTTTGATCCTACCGTTGGATCGTGGTAAAAAAATTTCAGAGGTTGTGTTCCTTGGGGTAGCTATGGAATGGCTACTCGATGACAAGGATGTTTGGTTCGTTGAACTTGAGTATCGGCTTAAAAGGGCCATAGCTTTTGATCCGACTGTTGGATCGCGCTCAAAATTTTACAGGGATTTGCAGAGGCTGTTTTCATTGGGGTAGCAATGGAATGGCTACTCGGTGACGAGGATATCTGGTCTGTCGCACTTGACCATCGGTTCAAAAGGGCTATAACTTTTGATCCAACTGTTGGATCGCGCTCAAATTTTTCCAGAAGCTGTTTTCCTTGGGGCAGCTATGGAATGACTACTGGGGGACGGGGATGTATGGTTGCTGGAACTGGAGTATCAGTTGAAAAGGGCCATAACTTTTGATCCCACCGTTGGATCGCTCTCAAATTTTTCCACAAGCTATTTTCATTGGGGTAGCGATGGAATGGCTACTCGGTGACGAGGATGTCTGGTCGCCCGTACTTGAGTATCAGCTTAAAAGGGCAATAACTTTTGATCCAACCGTTGGATCGTGCTCAAAAGTTTCTAGAGGCTGTTTTCCTTGGGGTAGCTATGGAATGGCTACTTCATGACGAGGATGTCTCGTCCGTCAAACTTGAGTATCAGCTTAAAAGGGCCATAACTTTTGATCCGATCGTTGGATCACGCTCAAAATTTTACAGGGGTTTTCTAGAGGTTGTTTTCATTGGGGTAGCTATGGAATGGCTACTCGGTGATGAGGATGTCTGATCGGTCGAACTTGAGTATCGACTCAAAAGGGCCATAACTTTTGATCCAATTGTTGGATCGCGCTCAAATTTTTCCAGAAGCTGTTTTGCTTGGGGCAGCTATGGAATGACTACTAGGGGACGAGGATGTATGGTTGCTGGTATGGAGTATCAGCTGAAAAGGGCCATAACTTTTGATCCCACCGTTGGATCGCTCTTAAATTTTTCCACAAGCTATTTTCCTTGTGGTAGCGATGGAATGGCTACTCGGTGACGAGGATGTCTAGTCGCCCGTACTTGAGTATCGGCTCCAAAGGACAATAACTTTTGAACCAACCGTTGGATCGTGCTCAAAATTTTCCAGAGGCTGTTTTCCTTGGGGTAGCTATGGAATGGCTACTTGATGACGAGGATGTCTCGTCCGTCGAACTTGAGTAACGGCTTAAAAGGGCCATAACTTTTGATCCGACCGTTGGATCGCGCTTAAAATTTTACAGGGGTTTTCCAGAGGCTGTTTTCATTGGGGTAGCTATGGAATGGCTACTCGGTGATAAGGATGTCTGACCGGTCGAACTTGAGTATCGCCTCAAAAGGGCCATAACTTTTGATCCGACCGTTGGATCGCGCTCAAATGTTTCGAGAAGTTGTTTTCCTTGGGGTAGCTATGGAATGGCTACTGGGTGACGAGGATGTTTGGTTGCCCGTACATGAGTATCGGCTCAAAAGGGCCATAAGTTTTGATTCGACCGTTGGATCGCGCTAAAAAATTTCCAGAGGCTGTTTACCTTGGGGTAGCTATGGAATGGCTACTCGGTTACGAGGTTGTTTGGTCGATCGAATTTGAGTATCGGCTTAAAAGGGCCAGAACTTGTGATCCCACCGTTGGATCGCGCTCAAATTTTTCCACAAGCTGTTTTCCTTGTGGTAGCTAAGGAATGGCTACTCGGTGACGAGGATGTCTGGTGGCCCAAACTTGAGTATCGGCTCAAAAGGTCCATAACTTTTGCTCCGACTGTTGGATAGCACTCAAAATTTTCTAGAGGCTATTTTCATTGGGGTAGCTATGGAATGGCTACAGGGTGACGAGGATGTCCGGTCGCCCGTACTTGAGTATCGGCTGAAAAGGGCAATAACTTTTGATCCAACAGTTGGATCGTGCTCAAAATTTTCCAGAGGCTGTTTCCCTTGGGGTAGCTATGGAATGGCTACTTCATGACGAGGATGTCTCGTCCGTCAAACTTGAGTATCGGCTTAAAAGGGCTATAACTTTTGATCCGATCGTTGGACCACGCTCAAAATTTTACAGGGGTTTTCCAGAGGCTAATTTCATTGGGGTAGGTATGGAATGGCTACTCGGTGATGAGGATGTCTAATCGGTCGAACTTGAGTATCGACTAAAAAAGGCCATAACTTTTGATCCGACAGTTGGATCACTCTCAAATTTTTCGAAAAGTTGTTTTCCTTGGGGTAGTTATGGAATGGCTACTGGGTGACGAGGATGTTTGGTTGCCCGTACATGAGTATCGGCTCAAAAGGGCCATAAGTTTTGATTCGACCGTTGGATCGCACTAAAAAATTTCAAGAGGTTGTTTACCTTGGGGTAGCTATGGAATGGCTACTCGGTTACAAGGTTGTCTGGTCGATCGAACTTGAGTATCGGCTTAAAAGGGTCAGAACTTGTGATCCCACCATTGTATCGCGCTCAAATTTTTCCACAAGCTGTTTTCCTTGTGGTAGCTATGGAATGGGTACTCGGTGACGAGGATGTCTGGTGGCCCGAACTTGAGTATCAGCTCAAAATGGCTACAACTTTTGCTCCGACTGTTGGATCGCACTCAAAATTTTCCAGAGGCTATTTTCATTGGGGTAGCTATGGAATGGCTACTCGATGATGAGGATGTCTGGTCCGTCGAATTGGAGTATCATCTTAAAAAGGCTAGAGCTTTTGATCCGACCGTTGGATCGCGCTCAAACTTTTATAGGGGTTTCCAGAGGCTATTTTCATTGGGTTAGCTATGGAATGGCTACTCGGTGACGAGGATGTCTCATCGGTCCAACTTGAGTCTCGACTCAAAAAGGCCATAACTTTTGATCCGACCGTTGGATCGTGCTCAAATTTTTCTAGAAGCTGTTTTCCTTGGGGTAGCTATGGAATGGCTACTGGGTGACGAGGATGTCTGGTCGCCCGTACTTGAGTATTGGCTCAAAAGGGCCATAACTTTTGATTCGACCGTTTGATGGCGCTCAAATATTTCCAGAAGCTGTTTACCTTGGGGTAGCTATGGAATGGCTACTCGGTGACGAGGATGTCTGGTCGCCCGTACTTGAGTATCGACTCAAATGGGCCATAACTTTTGCTCCGACTGTTGGATGGCACTCAAAATTTTCCAGAGGCTGTTTTCATTGGGTTAGCGATGGAATGGCAACTCGATGACGAGGATGTCTAGTCACTCGTAGTTGAGTATCGGCTCAAAAGGGCCAGAACTTTTGATCCCACTGTTGGATCGCGCTCAAATGTTTCCACAAGCTGTTTTCCTTGGGGTAGCTATGGAATGGCTACTGGGTGACGAGGATGTTTGGTTGCCCGTACATGAGTATCGGCTCAAAAGGGCTATAACTTTTGCTCCGACTGTTGGATAGCACTCAAAATTTTCTAGAGGCTATTTTCATTGGGGTAGCTATGGAATGGCTACAGGGTGACGAGGATGTCCGGTCGCCCGTACTTGAGTATCGGCTTAAAAGGGAAATAACTTTTGATCCAACCGTTGGATCGTGCTCAAAATTTTCCAGAGGCTGTTTTCCTTGGGGTAGCTATGGAATGGCTACTTCATGAAGAGGATGTCTCGTCCGTCAAACTTGAGTATCGGCTTAAAAGGGCCATAACTTTTGATCCGATCGTTGGATCACGCTCAAAATTTTACAGGGGTTTTCGAGAGGCTGTTTTCATTGGGGTAGGTATGGAATGGCTACTCGGTGATGAGGATGTCTGATCGGTCGAACTTGAGTATCGACTCAAAAGGGCCTAACTTTTGATCCGACAGTTGGATCACTCTCAAATTTTTCGAGAAGTTGTTTTCCTTGGGGTAATTAATGAATGGCTACTGGGTGACGAGGATGTTTGGTTGCACGAACATGAGTATCGGCTCAAAAGGGCCATAAGTTTTGATTCGACCGTTGGATCGCGCTAAAAAATTTCAAGAGGCTGTTTACCTTGGGGTAGCTATGGAATGGCTACTGGGTTACAAGGTTGTCTGGTCGATCGAACTTGAGTATCGGCTTAAAAGGGTCAGAACTTGTGATCCCACCATTGTATCGCGCTCAAATTTTTCCACAAACTGTTTTCCTTGTGGTAGCCATGCAATGGGTACTCGATGACGAGGATGTCTGGTGGCCCGAACTTGAGTATCGGCTTAAAAGGGCCACAACTTTTGCTCCGACTGTTGGATCGCACTCAAAATTTTCCAGAGTCTATTTTCATTCGGGTAGCTATGGAATGGCTACTTGATGACGAGGATGTCTGGTCCGTCGAATTGGAGTATCGGCTTAAAAAGGCTAGAGCTTTTGATCCAACCATTGGATCGCACTTAAATTTTCCAGAGGCTGTTTTCCTTAGGTTTGTTATGGAATGGCTACTAGGTGACGAGGATGTCTGGTCGGTCGAACTTGAGTATCAGCTCAAAAGGGCCATAACCTTTTAATCCGACCGTTGGACCGCGCTCAAAATTTTCAAGAGGTTGTTTTCCTTGGGGTAGCTATGGAAGGGCTACTCGATGACAAGGATGTCTGGTCCGTCGAACTTGAGTATCGGCTTAAAAGGGCCATAAGTTTTGATCCGACCGTTGGATCGCGCTCAAAATTTTCCAAAGGCTGTTTTCCTTAGGTTAGCTTTGGAATGGCTACTCGGTGACGAGGATGTCTGGTCGCCCGTACTTGAGTATCGGTTCAAATGGGCCATAACTATTGATCCGACCGTTGGATCGCGCTCAAATATTTCCAGAAGCTGTTTTGCTTGGGGTAGCTATGGAATGGCTACTCTATGCCGAGGATGTCTGGTCGCCCGTACTTGATTATCAGCTCAAAAGGGCCATAACTTTTGATCCGACCGTTGGATCGCGCTCAAAATTTTCCAAAGGATGTTTTTCTTAGGTGAGCTTTGGAATGGCTACTCGGTGACAAGGATGTCTGGTCGGTCGAATTTGAGTATCGGTTCAAAAGGGCCATAACTTTTGATCGGACCATTGGATCACGCTCAAATTTTCCCAGAAGCTATTTTGCTTGGGGTAGCTATGGAATGGCTACTGAGTGACGAGGATGTCTGGTCGCCGGTACTTGAGTATTGGCTTAAAAGGGCCATAACTTTTGATCCCACCTTTGGATCACGCTCAAATATTTCTACAAGATGTTTTCCTTGTGGTAGCTATGGAATGGCTACTCGGTTACGAGGATTTCTGATCACCCTTACTTGAGTATCGGATCAAAAGGGCTATACCTTTTTCATCCGACCGTTGGATCGCGCTCAAAATTTCCCATAGGCTGTTTTATTTGGGGTAGCTATGGAATGGATAATAGGTGACAAGGATGTCTGGTCGCCCGTACTTCAGTATCGTCTGAAAAGGGCCATAAGTTTTGATCTGACCGTTGGATCGCGCTCAAATGTTTCCAAAGGCTGTTTTATTTGGGGTAGCTATGGAATGGCTACTAGGTGACGAGGATGTCTGGTCGGTCAAATTTGAGTATCGGTTCAAAAGGGCCATAACTTTTGATCCAATCGTTGGATCGCGCTCAAAATTTTCCAAAGGCTGTTTTCCATAGGTTAGCTTTGGAATGGCTACTCGGTGACGAGGATGTCTAGTCGGTCGTATTTGAGTATCGGTTCAAAAGGGCCATAACTTTTGAACCGACAGTTGGATCGCGCTCAAATTTTTCAAGAAGCTGTTTTGCTTAGGGTAGCTATGGAATGGCTATTGAGTGACGAGGATGTCTAGTCGCCCGTATTTGAGTATCGGCTCAAATGGGCTAAACCGTTTTAATCCGACCATTAAATCGCGCTAAAAATTTTCCAGGCACTGTTTTATTTGGGGTAGCTATGGAACGGCTACTAGGTGACGAGGATGTCTAGTCGCCCGTACCTGAGTATCGTTTGAAAAGGGCCATAAGTTTTGATACGACCATTAGATCGTGCTTAAAATTTTCTAAATGTTGTTTTCCTTTGGTGAGCTTTCGAATGTCTACTCGGTGACGAGGATGTCTGGTCGGTCGAACTTGAGTATCGGTTCAAAATGGCCATAACTTTTGATCTGACCATTGGATCGCGCTCAAATTTTTTCCAGAAGCTGTTTTGCTTGGGGTAGCTATGGAATGGCTATTGAGTGACGAGGATGTCTGGTCGCCGATACTTGAGTATTATCTTAAATGGGCCAGAACTTGTGATCCCACCTTTGGATGGCGCTCAAACTTTTCCACAAGATGTTTTCCTTGTGGTAGCTATGGAATGGCTACTCGGTGACGAGGATGTCTGGTTGCCCGTACTTGAGTATCGGCTCAAATGGGCCATACCTTTTTAATCCGACTGTTGGATCGCGCTCAAAATTTTCCAGAGGCTGTTTTATTTGGGTTAGCTATGGAATGGCTATTAGGTGACGAGGATGTCTGGTCGCATGTACTTGAGTATCATCTCAAAAGGGCCATAACTTTTGATCCGACAGTTGGATCCCGTTCAAAATTTTTCAGAGGTTGTTTTCCATGGGGTACCTATAGAATGGTACTGGGTGATGAGGATATCTAGTGTCCTGTAGTTGAGTTTCGTCTCAGAAGGGCCATAACTTTTGATCTGACTGTTGGATCGCGCTACAAAGTTTCCAGAGGTTGTTTTCCTTGGGTTAGCTATGGAATGGCTACTCGGTGACGAGGATGTCTGGTCGGTCGAATTTGAGTAACGGCTCAAAAGGGCCATAACTTTTGATCCGACCATTGGATCGCGCTAAAAATTTTCCAGAGGCTGTTTTCCTTGGGGTAGCTATGGAATGGTACTAGGTGAGGAGGATGTCTGATCGCCTGTACTTGAGTATCGTCTCAAAAGGGCCATAACTTTTGATCCGACCGTTGGATCGCGCTCAAAATTTTCCAGAGGCTGTTTTCCTTTGGTGAGCTATGGAATGACTACTCGGTGACGAGGATGTCTGGTCAGTCAAACATGAGTATCGGCTCAAAAGAGCCATAACTTTTCATCCCACCGTTGGATCGCGCTCAAATTTTTCCAGCAGCTGTTTTGCTTGGGGTAGATATGGAATGGCTACTCGGTGATGAGGTTGTCTGGTCGCCCGTACTTGAGTATCGGCTCAAATGGGCCATGCCTTTTTAATCCGACCGTTGGATCGTGCTCAAAATTTTCCAGAGGCTGTTTTATTTGGGTAGCTATGGAATGGCTACTAGGTGACGAGGATGTCTGGTCGCCCGTACTTGAGTATCGTCTAAAAAGGGCCATAAGTTTTGATCCGATCGTTGGATTGCGTTCAAAATTTTCCAAAGGCTGTTTTCCCTAGGTTAGCTTTGAAATGGTTACTCGGTGACGAGGATGTCTGGTCGGGCGAATTTGACTATCGGTTCAAAAGGGCTATCACTTTTGATCCGACCGTTGGATAACGCTCAAATTTTTCCAGAAACTGTTTTGCTTGGGGTAGATATGGAATGGCTACTCGGTGATGAGGTTGTCTGGTCGCCCGTACTTGAGTA
>Ga0307515_10021343_pt1 | contig 11492 bp, 15 predicted proteins | sample 17_EM_MG_FD_194513 | JGI IMG/M metagenome (GOLD analysis project Ga0307515, IMG submission 194513) | Populus trichocarpa ectomycorrhiza microbial communities from riparian zone in the Pacific Northwest, United States - 17_EM | ecosystem: Host-associated > Plants > Roots > Unclassified | place... | reverse complement strand
TCCGCCCAGCTCTGCCACCTTTGGCCTGAAGCGCTCTACAACCCCGCAGGCTGAAGTCAAAAGTGCGGAGCCACAGGTGGTCCGCGTCATCACCAACGTGGGCGCGCTTCCCCACCACAATCACATGGACCCCGTGAGTAAAGATATGTGAATCATACACCGGCATTTCCATAATCACGGCATCTCTCTTCCACTCATCCCAGGGTATGCAAGTGTCCGAACTCATCGAACACGCACGTGCAACCAAAGTCTGTATGCGCAAGACGAGGGAAAGGTGGTGTGGCTCGTCGCCATCACAAAGGTCCACGACGAGGATCGCTTGGGCCGGATCGGTGATGAGGGATCCATCTTGCGTTCCCAAAGGCCCGTCACAATCGGTAATCACGGAAGAAAACCTCCCGCGGTATCTCAGCGGGATGTCGAATCGTCGTAAATTCCTTGGATGGTCCTGTGGAAGGAGCGTGTTGAACAAGACTAACTCAGCAAGACCACCATCATGGTTGGAGGTCGAAACCATCATTCGAAATTCGTCGAGAAAGGTGACCTTGGTACCAAGTCCAACCAACCGACTCTCGTCCACGGATGAAAGTTGGAGTACCTGAGGAGGTGAAGTGAGAAACGATGACTACCGAATCCACGGTACCCTCACCAGGTTCCCAGTTTTCCAGTCCCATACATGTATTCCCCATTCCACTTGAAAGGCGCGTGGGATCAATTCCTGACGACGAACGTACACCATGACTCTGGAACTGGTGATCGCCAAATCTTCGATGGATTGCATTCGAAGATCTGGGAGAACGGGCGATCTCATGACGTTGGATGGGGGTGGACAGTAAGGAGATCCGTCCGATAGGTTGAGAAGGTGGATGTCGACGCATCTACACAATCAGTCCCTGAGCACTCGCCTTGGGGAAAGGACCTACTTCTCCTTTTGCTCAGCAACGGCGAGTATATTGTTGGGCAGGTGTGTAGCAAAGATCTCGACCCGAAAATGGAATGGAGGGACACTCCACCACTCGATCGGCGTTCGACTGATGGCCGACGGGACACGAACGAAAGTAAGGCTGTTATCCTGCGATCCACGAGAAGCGAGAAGATTCCCGCCGAGGATCGTGATGGAATGAAATACCGATATTTTTTCCAGAGGCAACTCGTGAACGCTCCCCACTACCCTCCCTGCATCGGACCACTTGTGCGCATAATCTTCGCATGCCTTTCGACGCTGAGAAAAATCGCAAGAAACACGGGGGTTGTCGCTCAGGCCAGCAGAAAAGAGTTCACGTCGATAGTGAAGGGCGGGCAAGTCGCATAAAATATCCCGGAAGTGTCGACTGACCTAGGCCACCAGCGCAAAGTCAACCACCGCACGGAGTTGGATGAAACTGCCCGTACCGCTTCCATCTTGACGATATCCTGGCCTGGCAGGTGTAATAATATTTGCTCCAGAATCTCTATGGGGAGCTCAGTTAAGTGGGGTGCCGGTGCGGACATGAGGATGAGAGGGAGGTCCGAGGTGCCAGTTGAACGAACGCCCACGTTCGATCAAAAAAACCCTTCCTCAACTCCCGCGCTGGCACTCACGCTCATTGAGGGACGCTTCCCTCAAACTCTCGGGCGACCGAAAGGAATTATTCCACATAATCAGAACCAAATGCTGTCCCTCTTGACAAGGATGATACTCGACGCTGGACTCTACTATACGCGTCCCGGAGCACGGCCTGATGCTGGGCAACTTTGAATTTGGGGATACCGGCCGCTCCGGTTCATCCGTTGTCCTTCCAACGGAAGAGAGGAGAGTAGAGTGCGTTCCCTTCGGCAAACCTTACATTTGCTAGGAGGGTAGGACCACTCGGAGACCGTTGTTTATGGTGTTACTCGGAAATAGGAATGGGCTCATGAACCCCACGAACGTAAGACATTGTATCAGTTTCGCCACTCGCCTCTGCACCATCCACCGGCGAGGGCGAGTGTTGTGTGCCTGATGATAGGTGTACGCCATTTCGTGTATCCGCTTCACCGAAGTTGACGTTCTGCGTAGGTCCGCATTCCTCAATGTGCGTCCCAGCGAGACGCATGCGAAAAGGCACTCTTGCCCTCAAGCGCACATTGGCACGCACATTAAGGGACTCAAGATGGCGGGTCCGCTTAGGCGTGGGACCAATTTTAGGCCATAAACCTCATCGCCGAATCAGCACTTGGGACAGAATCTCCGGTTTGCCGTTGTCTGGCAGGCATGGATACAATTCTGGTTCCAAATCTCACCATGGAATCGATCCAATCGCCACTCCAAGTCCATCCAGCCCAACGATGGGCCGGCGATTTCGGACGGCGGCTTCTGGCTCACCAACGTTGTCGTAGCTACACTCCTCTCCTTTCTCCACCCACCACCGCCTACGTCGTATTCGGCTCTTCCAATTGAAAGACCTTCTCAAGGCAGCTTCAAACTCCCTGAACGATTCCGGCGACCATTTACCGGCCACTACCTCCCGATGCCCTTTGTTCGAATTCAGAACCAAATGCGAGGTAAAGGTTAAATGAATGTATGTAACGCTACGGCACCCACAAAATCTAGACCCAATGCAAAGCTACTTAAGGTATACGGCGATCACGCAAATGCTGAGATCCAGATCTGGAACGGTGAATGCGCAGCCACAGGAGCGTAGAACGGCGAATAGTACCAACTATTAAGGTTTACCCGCACATAATTCGACTTTCTTTGTACCCTATCCAAACAAATAAAAAAGGGGGTTATTCTACGCATGTCTCCTAGAGACCCGGGGGTCCTCGAGGGGCGGGGGGTGAAAATGTGATGTACCGGAAATGCGGGATACATACAACTCGGAGGGAGAAAGTCCACAAAGTATGAGACTCCCGTCTATTCACGACAGGCAACTACATACGGGTGGAAATAGAAAATCTCCGCTCGAGATGTTGTGATAACTTTTGACAAGGGCAGTGAGGAACAGTGGATCGATCGCAGACGGAGATTGAGGAAGGAGAGAGATAAAGACATAACTCAGATTCGGACGGAGAAAGTACCGAGGGGAAACGGAAAGCTAACTCCAAGGGCGACTCACTCTCCTCCGTTCGCCCCTCCAGCTCCATGGCCAGCATCGCCGTTGTTCACCGCGGTAGTACTCTTCTCGGACAGCACAATCCTTGCTTCGAGGACTCGGATCTTCTCAGCCTCCACATCTTCGTCCATGCTCTTTCGCTTCAACTCGCCAGTGCCCGTGCCTTTGCCGGTACGTGATCGTTGGAGATGGGCGGCTTTGAACAGTCGGATGACGAAATTGTAAAGCTTGGTCAAGGAATCCGCTGGAAGAAAAATTGATCTCGAGCTCAATCTCAAGCCCAATCTCCTCAGTGTTCTGCAAATAGAGAAGAGCATGCATCAGTAGCTGGGATTATGATCTGAGAAATAAGAAGACATACACCCCGAATCTCGGGAACACCTTCGTGAACGATCTGAATCACCCCCTCCAGTTTCTGACCAGAGTGTTTGGATGATCTCAGACGAGTCCTTCTTCTGTTCAAAGGCCAAAACATCGTCGTCTCCAGGGATGACGGCGTTTTTCTTGCCAGACCCATTCGTTGTGGTCGCCTTCTTTGAGGAAGAGGCGGTGAAGTAGTGGGCGTCGGATGTTGGCGAACCGCCTTCTCCAGTGGCTTCTCCTGCTTTTGTCGTTTCAAGAAATCGCCTCGATCCGTTTCTCCATCTCGGCAATTCCTAGAGTACGTCCCTGTAAGCCCTGGAGGGCGAAAGGGGCACGGAAAATAAAATAAAATAAAATAACGTACGGTGTTGATTATCATCCCCAACATCCATGTCGTCGTCGTACGCAGGTTGGGGCTTGGGTCGGGGAAGGTTCTTCCGCCTGTCGTCGAACAACCGTTGCAATTCAATACCCGCTAGGTTCGCGGACGTATCAACGGGATTGAAGTAGAAACAATCGCGAATCATGAAACGTTATGGCCAGGGGACCCTGACCATGATGGGGCAGCTTTGGCGATACCCTCCAAGTCTGGGAATTCCTTTGAAGATGTTCTTCGGTTGTGTCTTGCTCTCACGCTATGAGCTGGGCGTGGTTGCGACGGTACCGTGCACCTGGGTTTTGGTTCACCTGCAAGTATGATCTGCATTTACCTGGATTTCGCTGTAAATAAAATTGATTGAACTTGGACGGGAAACCTGCCGCTATCCATCCTCACAGCCAGAGCTGGTGCGGGGGGTAATCATGTGAACCGCCAGCCACGTAGCCCAAAACACACCTACCGAATTTCAGTCGCGGTTGCCTTTACAATGCCAGCCAATGGGAGGCCGGATTGGGATCTGGGAGCCAATCCCGAAACCCTGGCGACGCTTCGGTTGGCGCTCTCGGTTGGAGGAGGATTGTGTTCAAGGATAGACGGAATTGCGTCTTTGAAGGGGGTGTCCGCGTTGGCCGCGTCGAGCCCGCGAGCATTGGTAACCTGAAAATCGCGCCCGTCGGACAAAACCAAACTTTTTAACGCCACCGGACTCTGTGGTTCTCTCGGATCCATCGCGTTTGACATACCGTGCTCAGAGGTGAACGTGCTAGGTCCGTTGGCGGGCCGATGGGTGAGACCGGTCAAAGACATGTGAGGGAGAGGATTAGAATTGCTCGACGGCGGGTGCACTGCTGGTTCGGCTAAACCCGCCGCATGTTGCTACCTTGAGGTCAGGATGAGAGGACTTCATTACGTACGGAAAGCTCCCCAATGCCACGAGGTCTGTTCCCGGCGGATCGCATATCGTAAAGATGGTATAGGCTATAGCGGAGAAGGTTGATGCTTCGGAACAATGGACTAGTTCAGCCGGTAAATCTACCACGTTTCTTTTGGACGTCGGCCGGTTTGAATTTCGTCATAAATTTCATTTTGCCCCCACGCCATATAGCCGACTACAGAACAACCCCTCTGCCTATAACGAATTAACAACAGACCGAAATGGGCTTCCTGGTGCCCTGCTACAAGGGCGTTACCTACACTCTGCCGAACTGGACATGCGTGAGGGGAAATATGGCACTGAAAAAGCTTTAGTGGTTGGAGGATTCAGGCCGGAGCGGTACCTGTACATCGCATAAGAAACCGTTTGAAAGACGCAGGGTAGTGTTCAGCCCGGCTTAAGGTGGAAGGCACACCTTTCAGGACCACTTCTGCGATAGAGATAACAATCAGATTCAGAAACGCCACCTCACGCATCAGTCGCGGTCATACCTTGTTTCCGCAATGAGCCGTCGGGACGGTCGTAACGGTTGCACGTGGGGTGGGCTTTGTACTTTAGCAACCAGCTGCCTTTTCTTCTCGGTAGACTTGGTGCGCTGGAATGACTGTGCGCCATATCTACAGACTTTCCACCCGCTTCTGACTCAACGCCGTGAGTTGAGCCATTACCGGGAGCGGATCGGGATACAATGGATGACTTGGCGAGCCTCCAGAGCCGTTGGAGTTTGTAGGACACGGCCGCCGACCAGGAAGGTTGGTAACACGGCCCTTCCAACCTTATTGAATACGCATTGCTGGAGGGGGTGAAAGAGAACTTACCAGATGATATCTCATCCTGTCCAACGCTCCCCAAAGTCGTGCCATCCAGTTCTGCATGAGCCAAAAGAGTTCTTAGACGTAGAACAACCTCCGAAATTTCTGGGCGCCGTCGCGGATCATGATTCCAACATTGTTCTGTCAGGTCCCAGAGATCGTCGGTTAAACTCGAGTCGATCGGTCGGTCGGGTCGGTTCCCCGATAGAACATCCACAACGACCGTGGCGGGTATGCTGTTATGGAATGGCACATTCCCGGTGAACACCTTGTGTACTGATGAGTGGCGCGCTCTATCAGGGTGGGGTTGCGGATCCATACCTCGATAACGACCATCGCCCACGAATACACATCCGATTCTTTGCTGACCGGCCGTTCTGTGCCCAGGACCTCAGGTGCAGCCCACCGTACTGCATGACCGTTGATTGTGGATGCAGCGGCTCCTGAGTCTGAAGTGACCCCAGCAAGACCAAAATCGGTGAGTCGTGCACGACCCGCATCGTCCACGAAAATACTTGGCTAATGCGCATGTCAGTAGATTTGTAAGACAGTTTTGACCTCACGCACCCCCTTGAGATCGCCGTGGATTACACTGTGCGAGTGGAGGTAGCTGAGACCGTTTGCAACATCGGATAGCTGGACAGGCGGTCAATTTCGTGATCAGAGACGGCGTGGCGACAACCCACAATACTGAGTCGATCAGCACACGGGTGCGTGCTGATGTACTCCGACAGCTCTCCATCGGGCATCCAAACCGAAATGAACTGGAAGGGATCGAAAGTCACACCCAGGAAGGGGACAATGTTCGGGTGCGCCAAGCGTTTCCACACCACCGCCTCCTGGCAGAACGCCTGTGCGTTTCATTAGATGCGAGCGTGTGAATGCGGGAATCTTGGTAACGTACACGCTTGACATCCGTTGGTCCCTCCACGGAGTAGATACGTAGCCGTTTGACATAGACCTTTGAGTCTTCAAGGAGACCCTCGTACACATCACAGAAACCTCTCGAGGCGACCGGCCATCCAGCGGTGTCCAGGAGAGAAGCTGGAAACATGTGAGATTGCGGTAGTACCCCCCAAGAACCGCAGATTTCCCTGAGTTCACGTAGAACTTTCCGGAACGCAGAGCTGGTGGGGTGGAGAGCATCGAGAACCTAAGCAAGCTTCAGCGATGAGTTTGTGAAATGCGACCCGAGGACGTACATCGTCTAGATATTCAACCAGCCACGACAAATCCTCGTCTTGGAGGCTCGTCACCGTGTGGTCCTTGTACCCTTGTTCACGGAGGAGGCCCGTTAATTGATCGGGGAACTGAGGCGAAAGCTTGTCGAGGCGACGGAGCTGTTGCAATGGTGCGAGTGAGGACATGGGGAATAACTCGCTAGAGGAGTGAGATACCCTCAACGCTAATAAGATGCGAGCAACCTTGGTGGCTGCGCAATGTACCAAATCGATTCACGCGACTGGGAGGCCTTGAGCCAATTGTATCCCGTTCGATGACAGAAAGACTGTCCAGACCTCCAAAGGCCGCCTCAACAGGCTCCCACGGCTGTTACAAATTCGGAACAAGCCGATACTTGTATGGAGTAGCAGGCATCTGATCTACAACTCCAGAAGAGGAAATCACCGTCTTGAACCATCGATATCAAATCCCATCTCGAGCCCCCGACTATGCTGTAGGAACTGGACCAACCCGGCGGTCATTTGTCATTTCTCCAGCCAAAACTGAATTGATCAGGTGAATTTGACGCCATGTTGGTTGTCTTGAAAGTTTTATTTTACAGCCATTCCAAAAAAAACTTGTCCTCATAAACTTTTTTTTTTCCAATGCACGTCAAGATTGAGTGACTGTCTGTAAGTTTGCAACATGTACACGCGAATACCCGTGGACTTTTAAGGGAGTTGTCAGGACAGGACCCCGTCCGTTGTGTCGGGTCGTAGATACTGTCCCCAAACCATACATCTGAAATCGCGGTGCCACGGCCGTTTCGCTCGAGATCCGCCCAACCTTCAGAATTACGGGTTTGGGAAGGACTGTAACCCTACCCGCTTTAGTGCCGCTGTGCACTGGTGTCATCTCGATGCTCGACTTCCCAGCCCCCATCGATGTACGCGATGTGGGAGTTTCCAGATATTGCGGAGTAAATCCCGTCTATGTAATTCCACCCTTCTAGTCATAGATAGTCAACGTTATTGCGTTATGGACAGTCGCTCGTTGTACAGATCCCGCAGCCGCCCAGATCCCCCCGAGCTTATCAGATACCAATGCAAACTGCTGTACTGGACACCCTGGAGGCCTCCGTACAACGTATGACAGGTACGGAGGTAGGTTGACACCCACAACTGTATCCAATAGCTTGGAGGAGTTCAATCCACTTGAGTACGCGTACGACGTTGAATGGCTTTCTCTCTTCCGGACGACTACTCCACCGAAATGCCCGCACACTATCAGCACTGATGGAACACATAACAAGTTCATGAGATTCACACACCGCCAGTGGCTCTTTCTGGTTGTTCGCATCCGTGTACAAAAGGATTGGCGCTCGTTTACATGTCTGTCAGAAGATTTGTGATGACGGTAAAATGTCGTGACCACGGATATGAGGCAGTCGGCAGAGGCAAGGGTGGGAACAAAGTATCCGTTACTGGAATAGTATCTAGCACCTAAGGCGGGTAAGGGTTCAATACAAGTGGAGTTGCACAGCGATTCGGTTATACCCCATCCAAGAAGTTGACTAGCCGAGCCGACTCGGATTGTTGCAGATTGAGAAAGTATTCCCCCAGTTCTCGTCAGAGCCGGATGAGTGTAGAGTACACGCGAGAACTCCGATGAAGATCTCTCCAGGACAGGGGGGCTGTAGTCCTTGAGAAATGGCCGATGGATAGGAAACGAGGGGAAAAAAATAGAACAACGGAGACGCAGGCAGATGGCTAGACTGGAGCATAACATCGCGGGTGCATTCGGCACGCATGGCAACGGCGTGTACTGGCCAAAAATTGAAACGGCCCCGATATAATCACGTTTCCCCCAAGTAGGCAAATGTTGCCGTTTGTTCCCAGTCGCAAACGAGGGCGAGTTGAACCAGAGTCATGTTGGCGCCACGAAAGGCACAACATTTTCATGGGATAGCCTAACCCACATCGTCACCCATTTCCATAGAATCTATAAATTTCGTTGGAAAGAAGACCTTCAATGTTGGTTGTTTGCGCACCGACTTTGCCCCCCCTAAACTTTTAGCGAGAAGTATACGAAAGGCTTTGATAGCCACCTGAGCGCCCCACCCATCTCGAGGACATCACCTGTGGAGCAATTGGACACCTGACCAGCGACATGAAACATGTCATTCAGTCTCACAGCCAGAAACAAAAGGAGAGCGCTTACACGGAAGAATACGATATTGTCTTGGCTCATGTCCGCATCAAATAATTTGTTCATGTCCCACGGGAGCTGCGCATTCGTGCCAGATGTCTTATTCTGTTCAGGTTTGCATAGTTAGTTCGCTCAGGTGTTTCGCACGTCCCTGGATGCTGAAGCCGTACTCTCCATCTGGGTGCACGGACATACCCCGCTGAAGTGACGGAAAATAACTGGCATCCTGACACCCAAACAATGGCAAGGTACCACCCGATCTCGCACCCCTCGCGGCCATCAACCAGTTTCAACAACGCCTCCACCCGGACAACGAGGAAGCGAAAAAAGAACATGGCACGCTCAACCCGACGATCTACTGAGCAGGGTCCCGATGGAACGAGACCAGGCGCTCTGTGTGGGGGGTATGTGCGCACCCCGCCCAAAGCAAGGAAACGGGCGTGCGAAACCGCAGAATTAGGGGGGGGAGTGGAACAACGTCTGCGCATGGGCACCTCTCGCACCGTTCTCCGTGCCCACCAACACGATACATGGCATTCCACCCTCCCACAACCAAAGGCTGACCAAGAGTCGACAATTGTCGATAAACCCCAGGGTCATAACGATCGGTTTTCAAGCGCCTACATTGGTGCTTTAGCTTCGTTTGTTGAATTACAACGAATCTGACGTACGAATAAGACTTGGGCGGTTCCCAGCCCCAAATAACCGTGTACGCTCCGGGTCGTGCACTGGCCAGGACTGCAGCTGGGAGCTTGCTGTCGATACGGAGGGGATGATACGAGCGTTTCACCTTTTCGCGAGTACCAGATTGTTGGACGCCGGGCCGCGGGATGACATCCACCACTCAACAAAATCTTCAGGTGAATGGAAATCTTCATATTGCTGTTAGAGCTCGCAGTGACGAATCTTGTGACCAATGTACGCACGTCACTTCCTGTAGTTCAACAAAGGCGATTACATCGGCGCCAGATCCCAGAGTGAACAGCCGAACTGATTCCTTCATGATCGCGTATACGCCACCTGCTGCCTTTGTCGGGATTCATATATCGTAGGTTGTCCACCGCCCTCTCTCCAATCGGGCGCAATGGGTCCAAATTCGAACGGGATCGGTGAAAGGTTTTTTTGGCTCTCGGCGAGCCCAGTTCCTGCCGCCACATTATATTCCAATCCAGCAGCAAATAGGCGTATCTTGTGTTGAATCGAAGGAGGTGCGATGATAAGCATCACGGAAGATGCGATTGACCTGCCGGGATCGTCTGTATTCAGTTGATCTGCCTACATGGGGGGCGATATCTCGACCTGCTCGAACCTCAAAACATCTAGAACAGACACGTGTCCGAGTATCTCTGCCAGCAGTTCGACCGGCGGTCTTTGGTTTGAGTAATGTCCGCCATGGTGGATTCGGTTGTGATTCGGAGGGAGCGTATCCCGCGGCGGATGCGTTGAGTTTGAGGTAGGCCGAAGCGACGCGGGTGGTTGTGGAACAGGAAACGGACCTGCGATCGGATGTTGACCCGCCCCGGGCTTCCGGAGTCCTCAATCCTGATCGCACAAAAACGCAGGGGGGCAGGGACCACAGAGCAGCCGGCACGCTGTCTGGGAATGATTTTGTGTATTGAGCTGTAGCAATGCCTGTAAAGAACATTTTATTGCCATATACCAATGTAAAATGACCGGTGGGTCTTATGTGGTGATACAGTGGAGGGACCGGATAATCATCCCGATATTCCAGGAACCCACGTTTGCCGCTGGCACCTCTGGCGGTGAGCACACTCTCATTAAGCGCGCACTCGAGTTCTAGGACAAAATGAATAAACAGAATTATCTTGTACGTACTAGATACAAGGTCCTATCGACAAGATTGCATCGCATACCGAATCAAGCAACACCCGTTTAACCACGGACCAAAATGTGTTTCCTGCTACGAGAACATTACCCAATCTCTACAAAACCGGGCATACACGAGGGGAAATATGGCGCTGAGAGAAACTTTCAGAAACGCCACCACATTCATCCCTTGCAGCCGTACCTTGTTTCAGCGATGAGCAGTCCGGGCGGTCGTAACGGTTGTGCTCTAAGTATTACCTTGTTGGATGGAATGAAAAGAGAACTCACCGGGTGATGTCTCTTCCTGCCAAACGCTCCCCAACGTCGTGTCATCCGGTTCTGCATGAGCGAAAGGTGTTCTCAAACGTAGAACAACTTCCAAAACTTCTGGGCGCCGCTGTGGATCATGATCCCAACATTTTTTTGTCAAGTCCCAGAGGTCGTCAGTCAAGCTCGAGTCAGGCGGTCGGTCGGGTCGGTCCCCCGATAGAACGTCCACAACTACCGTAGCGGGTATGCTGTTATGAACTTTCCAGTGAACACCTTGTACGTATACCGATGAGTGGCGCATTCTATCAAGGTGGGGTCGCGGGCCCATACCTCGATAACGACCATTGCAAACGAATACACATCCGATTCCCTACTGACCGGCCGTTCTGTGCCCAAGACCTCAGGTGCAGCCCACCGCACTGCATGGCCATTGGTTACGGATGCAGCGGGTCCTGAGTCTGAAG
>Ga0307515_10021342_pt1 | contig 11492 bp, 8 predicted proteins | sample 17_EM_MG_FD_194513 | JGI IMG/M metagenome (GOLD analysis project Ga0307515, IMG submission 194513) | Populus trichocarpa ectomycorrhiza microbial communities from riparian zone in the Pacific Northwest, United States - 17_EM | ecosystem: Host-associated > Plants > Roots > Unclassified | place... | reverse complement strand
GAACCCACGCGTCCGGCCATCGTGCAGCCGATGCACCTCGTAACCCGCGCCGCCCGCCTGGTCCTGCAGGAACCCGGTGCCATATCCGGCAACCAGCGTCACCTGGTGGTGGCCGGCGCAATGCGCCGCCAGGTGCAGGCTGTCGCGGACCACGCCGCTGGTGCGCAGGTCATGCACGTAGATGACAAGCCGGCCCATCAGGATTCCCTGCAATCCATCCCGCTACCGTACGTCCCTCATGTGACAGCTCTGCACGCAGGCTGCCGGATTCTCCTGCCTGTAACGGTGGCCGTGCAGGATCGCCACTCGCATGGGATACGACTGGTTCTATTACCTGAAGAAGGCCTACGCGCTGTATCCGGGCGTACTGCGGCCGGTCTCCGCGAGCGCGCTGGAGGCGCACTATGCGCGACGTTGCCGCGCGCGCGGGCCGTTGCGCGCACTGCTCGACGCGGTGATCGGTCTCGGCTTCCACGCCTGGGTGCCGCTGCGCGCGTGGCGAGTGCAGGCGCGTTTCGGCCACGACGCCGCATGGCGACGGCAGGTCGCCGCCATTGCGCACACCGGATTTGCCGATCCCAATGACATCGCGCTGTTCCGTATCGAAAACGCCGCTGGACTGGGGACGTATATCCGGCGCTACGAAGATGCCGCGCTCAACAAGCTGCTGAACCCGCGCGGCTGGACGTGCCACTGCGTGCTCGCCGACAAGCGCCTCTTCGCGGCACGTTGCCATGAGGCAGGCCTGCCGCATCCGCGCACCATCGCGATCTGCGAACACGGCACCATCCGCGTACTGGAGGATCCAGCGGGTCGCGAACTGGTGGCGAAGCCCGCAGACGGTGAGGGCGGCAGCGGGTTTCGCGTACTGGGCAAAGTGGCCGATGCTGAATCACTACGGCACCAGCATGCCGGGCTCGGCCACGCGCGCAGTCCACTGGTGGTGCAGCCGCGGGTGGAAGTGCATCCCGCGCTGCGCGATATAGCGCTCGCCGCGCTGCCTACCGTGCGCATCGTGACCATGCGCGATGAAGCAGGCACTCCGGAAATAGTCAGCGCGACATTCCGCTGCCCCACTGATCCCGCCGCGCGCGTGGACAACATGAAAGCCGGTGGATTGATCTCGGCCGTGGCGCTCGACAGCGGCCGGCTCGGCATCGCCTGCCTCGGATACGGCGGCGGCGATCACACGCACCATCCAGGCACCGGTGCCGCGATCCAGGGTCGCGAACTGCCGGACTGGTCCGCGGCCCGGGCGCTCGTGCTGCGCGCGCACGCGCAGGGGTTTGCCGAATATGTGTTGATCGGATGGGACGTGGCGCTCACTCCCGACGGTCCCGTGCTCATCGAGGCCAATGGCAAGCCCGGCGTGCTGATGCCGCAGCGCGCCGCGCGGGCGGGCCTGGCGCAAGGACGCTACGGCGCGCTGCTCGCGCACCACCTTGCCGCGCTGTCTTCACATTGAAACAACACAACAGCAAATCCCTAACAAACGCCTCGTAGGCTGGGTTCACCCATGACACATAGAGGGAATCCATGATGCGGACTGCCACGCCCCGCAAACTGCCCGATGCCGCCAGGCGCGCCCTGCGGGTGATGCTGGTAGCCAAGCACGCACGCTGGGAAGGCGGGCTGCATCCCAGCGACGGGACGCATGCGACCTACCATCTCGAGATGCGCGACACGCTGGAGAGGATCGGCGTGAACCTCGCCATCGCCGACAGCTACACGGCGCTGTTCGAGCGTCCGGAAGTGGACTTCGTCTTCCCGCTGCTCAACCGCGGTGGCTTCCTGAACTCCGAGATGCTGCTGCCGCTGCTGTGCCAGCGGCTCGAGCTCCCGTACCTGGGTGCCAGCCCCATCGTGCGCGGCCTGTCGGACGACAAGCACCTCACCAAGCTGGCCGCCGTCGCGCGCGGCCTGCCCACTGCACCATGGGCGATCTACCGGCGTGGCGCACCCATCGAAGTCCGGCCGCAGTTCGAGGCAGCGCGCTACGTGATCAAGCCCAATGCCTCGTCGGCCAGCTGGGGCGTCTCCAGTGCGGAACAGTGGAGCGATGTACTCGCCGCCGTGGAGTCGCTGCACGCGCAGGGCCATGACGCACTGGTGGAACCCTTCATCGAAGGGCATGACATCGAAGTGTCGGTGATCACGCTCGATGGCCGCCCGTTCATCCTGCCCACGCACATCGTCGAGCAGCATGACCCGGCGCAGCTGCGCACCTATGCCGAGAAGCGCAACCTCGTGGAAGGGCAGGCCTACCAGATCCGCCTGCTCGAAGCCGGCGCGATCCGCGACGCTGCGGAAGTGCTCACCGAACGGCTGCTGCCGGAGTTCATGCCCTTCGACTATGGCCGTTACGAGTTCCGGCTCGACATCCGGACCGGTGAGGTGCAGTTCCTCGAAGTGAACCTGAACTGCAACCTGTGGTCGCAGAAGACCATCAGCATGGCCGCAAGGCAGATCGGCTGGAGCCACGCCGAGCTCATCGAGACCATCCTCACCGAAAGCCTGGAGCGTCACGGACTGCTGCAGAAGGCGCTGGCACTTGCCGCCTGAAGTCATGCGGCCGCTGGTGGCGATTGTGCTTGCTGCCCAGCGGGACGGAACCATCGATCCGCTGGCGGCCGGCGCCAGCGTCACGCACAAGTGCCTCGTGCCCATCGGTGGCAAGGCACTGATCGCCCATGTGCTTGATGCACTGCAGGCCACGCCCCGCATCGAGCGCATCCGCATCGTCGTCGAACCGGCCATGGTGGAGAAGATCCGCCCGCACCTGGGGGTGGGCAATGTGCCCGTGGAGTACATCGCCTCCGCGCGCAACCTCGTCGACAGTGTCTATGCAGCAACGCAGGACCTGGACCAGCCCACCATCCTGACCACCGCCGACAATGTGTTGCTCACCCCGGGTGCCGTGACGAGTGTGGAGACGGCGCTGCGCAACGGCGCGGATGTCGTGTTCTCGATGGCGACCAGGAGTTCGGTGCTCGACGCGCATCCGGAAGGGCAGCGCCGCTTCTATCGTTTCACCGACGACTCGTATTCCAACTGCAACCTGTTCGGCTTCGCCGGCGCGAAGACCTTCCGCGGCGCCGAGATGTTCCGCGGTGGTGGGCAGTTCGCCAAGAAGCCGATGCGCCTGCTGGGCGCGGTTGGTGTGTTCAATGTCGCGCTGTTCATGCTGGGCTGGCTGTCGCTGGACGGCGCGATGCAGCGCTTGTCGAAGCGCCTGCGGCTGCGCGCCGTGGCCATAGTGCTGCGCGATGGCGCCCACGCCGTGGATGTGGACAACGAACGCACCTACCGCGTGGCGTCGCTGCTGCTGGCGCAACGCGCAGCGACTGGTTGAGCGCAGGCGCGCACTCAGGCTGATTTCGCGACCGGAAAATTGCGCCAGCGCCGGTGGGGCCAGCTCCACAATTGCGGTCGCATGCGGATCTCGCACTCCAGGTGCCGCAACACGGTGCCCGTATCCTCCTCGAGGGTCCCGCCAACAGTCAGCGCGATGCGTGGTGCGATGGCAAAGTGCCAGCGCGGATCGGCATTCAGCGTCACGACGGGCAGCATCGGCGCGCAGCATTTCCGCGCCAGCTGGACCACACCGCCAGGCATGGGCATGTCCTTGCCGAGGAAGCGCAGTTGCAGGCCGGTTTCCGCGTTCTCCACGCCCTGGTCCATCATCGCGAAGAGCAGCCGGTTGCGACGCAGCGCATCGAACATGCGCGCATAGGCGCGGAACCCTTCATTGGCAAGGATGGCCTCGAAGCCGTAGCGCGGCAGCCCCGTGGCAAAAAACTCCTTCGACATCATGCGGGTGTGGCGATACACGATGGACACCGGCCAGCCAGCCTCGGCCAGCTGCGCCGCCAGCAGCAAGCTGTTGCCGGAATGGGTGGCGAGCAGGATGGCTCCGCGACCCGCGCGCGCCGCCTCCAGCAACTCGATGCCATCTACCTGGCAACGCTGCTGCAGGCGCACCGGATCCAGCCGACGGTCCACCATGGACAGCACCTCGAGCACGGCAGTGGTATTCACCCGATAGGCCTCGCGCAGGGTCTGTTCGACCTTCGGATCGGCAAGGGGACGTCCCATCAAGGTGGCGAGTCCGGCGAGGCAGCGTCGCCGCGTCCGCCTTCCGAAATGGTAGTGAACGGTGCCAAGCCATCTGCCGATGCGGCGCACACCATCGAATCCGGTCAGGCGCACCAGCCATCGCATGGCAAGGAACATCATGCGCCGCCGGAGCCCGCGGGCCGCATCGCGCAGCCGGGCCGACCAGTCGGAATAGTCCAGTACGGACAGCATCGGGGGGAGCATTGGAACAATTTGCGCAGGTGCGATGACGCCAGCATGACCGGGCGGTTGTGGATGACCACCATCCGCGCTGCAAGAAGCCGCCACTCTCCGCTAAAGTACGACGTCCGGATTCCCGGGCCAGGGTGGTAAAAAAAGTGACAGGCAAGTCTCCCGCCATCCGCGTGATGGCGTTCAGTGCATTCCTTCTATTCGCCGCGGGCTGCAAGGACGCATCTAAGCAGGTCGAGCCGGAAACCCCCGCTGCGATGGCGCCGCTGCTGCTATCCGCGGAAGACATCCTTACCCTCAGCACGGCGACGCTGGCCTCCGGCCCCGCCATCACCGGCTCCATCCTGCCGGAGAAGCGTGCCGACCTGCGCGCCGAGGTCTCGGCCGTGGTGCTGGCTGTACTGAAGGAGAACGGTGACCCGGTGCGGCGCGGCGACGTGCTGGTGCGGCTGGATGACACTTCCATCCGCGATACCTTCGGTTCCGCGAAGACCGCCGCCGATTCCGGCACGCAGGCCTATGAACAGGCGCAGCGCCAGTACGAGCGCATGGTGAAGCTGCGCGCGGATGGCCTGGTCTCCACGCAGCAGGTGGAAGATGCGGAAGTGCGCCGCAATACCGCGCAGAGCGATCGCGATGCCGCCAGGAGCCGCCTCGTGGCCGCGCAGCAGCAGCAGGGGCGTACCGTCGTGAAGGCGCCCTTCGATGGCATCGTCAGCGACCGGCAGGTTTCAGCGGGTGATACCGCCCAGATCGGCAAGGAACTGCTGAAGGTCATCGACCCGCGCAGCCTGCGCTTCGAAGGCTTCGTGTCAGCCAGCAATGTGGCTGCGGTAAAGCCGGGCCAGCTGGTGGCCTTTCGCATCCACGGCTTCGACGAGAAGGCATTCACCGGCAAGATCACGCGCGTGAACCCGGCAGCCAATGCGACCACGCGCCAGGTCGAAGTGCTGGTGGAGTTCCAGAAGGGCGAGCAGCCGCCCGGTGTCTCGGGCCTGTATGCCGAAGGCCGCGTCGAGACCACGCAGACCGAGGCCATCACGCTGCCGGGTGATGTCATCGTGCGCGATGGTGACACCGCGCATGCCTGGCAGGTGAAGGACGGCAAGCTGCACAAGGTGGAGCTCAAGCTAGGTGATCGCGATCCGCGCAGCGGTGAAACACCAGTGGTCTCCGGTCTGGCCGCAGGTGATGTAGTCCTGCGTTATCCGACCTCGACCCTGCACGACGGCCAACCGGCACAATTGCCGAAGGGGTAGCCCGTGTTCCTGTCGAATTTCAGCATCAAGCAGCCCATCACCACGGTGGCCATCGTCATCGTGCTGATGTGCCTGGGTCTGCTCGCCATCAAGAACCTGCGCGTCAACCAGATTCCGGACGTGCAGCAGCCAGTGCTCGTGGTGCAGGTGCCGTATCCGGGCGCCTCGCCAGAGACGGTCGAGCGCGAGGTGATCAACCGCATCGAGAAGCCGCTGCAGAGCATCCCGCAGGTGTACGAGATCCGCTCCACCGCCTCGGAGAGCAGCGCGCAGTTCGTCATCTTCTTCAATTACCGCAAGAACCTGGTGGAGGCGGCGGATGAGATCCGCAATGCCATCGGCTCGGTGCGCCACAAGCTGCCGCTGGAAATGCGCGAGCCGGTGCTGTTCCGCGTGGATCCCTCGCAGGAACCGGTGATGCAGCTGGCGCTGTCTTCGGACAAGCAGTCCCTGGCCGAAATCTCGCGGCTCGCGGAAGACCAGCTCGCCGATCGCTTCCGTGCCGTCTCCGGCGTATCAACCGTGGACGTCAACGGCGCGCTGCGGCGTGAGCTTTCCGTGCTGCTGCACGCGCAGAAGCTGCGCGAGTACAACATGTCGGTGGCGCAGGTGGTCAGCGCACTGCGCCGCCAGAACACCACCGCGCCCGTGGGCAACCTCAAGGGTGAACTGGCCAACAAGAGCATCCGCCTGGTGGGACGCATCGAATCCCCGCGCGAATTCGAGGACATCGTGCTGCGCCGGGATGGCGATGAGGTCGTGCGCCTGGCTCAGGTGGCGACCGTGCAGGATGGCTTCGCGGAGCAGTCCGGCTATTCGCTGCGCAATGGCCACCCGAACGTCGGCATCACCGTCACCCGTGCGCGCGATGCCAGCACCGTATCGGTGGCCGACGAGGTTCGCGTGTTGGTGGGCCAGATCCAGAAGGAGCTGCCTGCCGGCACCACGCTGAGCATCACGCAGGATGGCGGCGAGGAGGCCGATGTCTCCCTGCACAATGTGATCGATGCGCTGATCTTCGGCGCCGGCCTCACCGTGCTGGTGGTGTTCGCGTTCCTGAATTCCTGGCGCTCCACGCTGATCACCGCGCTGTCGCTGCCCACCTCGGCGCTGGCCGCGTTCATCGCGGTGTGGCTGGCGGGTTTCACGCTGAACTTCATGACGCTGCTGGGCCTGTCGCTGGCCATCGGCGTGCTCATCGATGACGCCATCGTGGTGCGCGAGAACATCGTGCGACACATGGAACGTGGGGAAGACCGCGTCACAGCGGCGCGCGAAGGAACCGCGGAGATCGGTCTTGCAGTGACGGCAACCACGTTCTCCATCATGGCCGTGTTCGTGCCAGTGGCATTCATGCAGGGCGAGGCAGGTGAATGGTTCCGGCCCTTCGCCGTGACCGTCGCCAGCTCGGTGCTGGTCAGCCTGTTCATCTCCTTCACGCTGGACCCGATGCTGTCGGCGTACTGGGGCGACCCGCCAGGCTATGGGCAGGCCAAGCGGGGCTGGCTGGGCACGCACCTGCAGCGCTTCAACCACTGGTTCGATGCGCAGGCGGATCGCTACAGCCGCGTGATCGCCTGGGCGCTGCATCACCGCAAGTGGATGGCCCTGATCGCAGTGCTCAGCCTGGTCGGCGCGCTGGCCGTGCAGAGCACGGTGGGACGCACCGACTTCCTGCCACGCTCCGACGGCAACACGATCGCCGTGCAGATCAACACGCCCTCCAGCGCCAGCCTCAACTACTCGCGCATGAAAGTGGAGAAGGCCGCGGAGCTGGCGCGCGAGATCAAGGAAACCCGTGCCACCAACAGCAACGTGAACGCCGCCGGCGGCCGCGTCTATGTGGACATCGGCCCGAGTCCGGAGCGCAGCCGCAGCGCTGCCCAGGTCGCCACCGATCTGCGCGCCAAGCTCAAGCAGGTGGTGGGCGCCGAATACATCGTGATGGATGACCTGAACAACGGCGCGCAGAAGCCGGTGCAGATCCAGTTCTACGGGCCGGACATGCGCCGCCTGATGGAGATCACCGAAGACTACATGGTGGAAATGGCGAAGATCCCCGGTGCGGTGGATGTGGGTCTCTCCGAGCAGGCGCCCAAGGACGAGCTGCGCATCGAGCTGGATCGCGGCCTCGCCAACCAGCTGGGGATCGCGGTGGATGACGCCGCGCAGGCGCTGCGCGTGGCCTTCGCCGGCGTGGAAGTCGGCGACTGGGTGGACCCGACTGGCGAGACGCGTGACGTCGCGGTGCGATTGCATCCGGACGATCGCGTGGATGCCGCGAATATCGAGCACCTGCCCGTGGCCGTGAGCGGCAGCAACCTGATGGTGCCGCTGGAGCAGATCGCCTCGATCTCCATGGACAAAGGCCCCGCGCGCATCCAGCACCTGGATACCAAGCGCACGGTTACCGTGTCCGCCAACGTGAATGGCCGCGGGTCCGGAGAGGTGACCGCCGATGCACAGAAGATCGCGGCGGCCATCGAGTTCCCCGCGGGCTTCGGCGTGACATTGGGCGGCGCCTCGCGCGACCAGCAGGAAATCTTCAGCGAGATGATCATGGCTTTGCTGATGGGCATCGCCGTGATGTACCTCGTGCTGGTCGTGCAGTTCGGCTCGTTCACCGCGCCGCTGCCAGTGATGATTTCGCTGCCGCTGTCGCTGATCGGCGTGGTGCTGGCGCTGTTCTTCACCGGCGGTTCGCTCAACCTGATGAGCCTGATCGGTGTGATCATGCTGATGGGCCTTGTGGCCAAGAACGCCATCCTGCTGCTCGACTGCACGCGCAGGGAAGAAGAAAAGGGCGTGGCACGCGAGGAGGCGTTGATGAGCGCCGGCCGGCAGCGATTGCGGCCTATTCTCATGACCACCTTCGCGCTCGTCGCCGGCATGATGCCGGTGGCCATCGGCATGGGCGCGGGTGCGGAGTTCTACAGCCCGATGGCGATTGCCATCATCGGTGGCGTGATCACTTCCACGTTCCTGACGCTGCTGGTCATCCCGACCTTCTACGACAGCATCGAGCTGTCGCGCGAGCGGATGCTCGCGAAGCTGCACTGGCGCAGCGAACGGATCGGGGCATTCACCGGTTCACTGCTCACGGTCGGTGAGGCGTTGCTGACGCTGCTGTTCATCCGCGCCTTGTATCGGCTGGTGAAACGGGTTGTGCGCCACGACGCGACGGGACGCGCGACAGCGGGGTAAGTCTCCGGTCCGGTCAGTTCGCACCTGCGATCAGACCGGATCGCCCTCCGGCTGCTTCTTGAAACTCTCCGGCTTCAGATTCTGCGTCAGCTGGAACACTCCTTCCATGACGCGCCGCTGCAGCACGATCTCCACCATCACCGTCTGGTTCGGCGCGAAGTACTTCTTCAGCGCCGAGAACGTCCCCTGGTGCCGGCCAACCACATAGTGCGCATAGCCGCTCGCCGGGCGCGCTGATACCTCGAAGCCGAACTTGTCCTCCAGCTCCGGCTTCCGGAACCACTGTTCCATGGCGTCATAGTCCAGGAAATAGGTCAGCTTGCCGGGGCTGCGGCTGTTGCGCTGCCGGTCGGCGAAGAAGCCCGGTGGCAGGTGGTTCGCGTTGTAGGTGGGCCCGGCCGTGAACACGATGTTGTAGTCGGTGAGCTCGTTGTCGCGATCGTCGATCACGCGGAACACCAGCATGAAATAGCGGCTGGTGGTGAACTCGCGCTGGAACAGGAACGGGCCTTCTTCCTTGCGGATGCGTTCCATCTCCTGCGTGGCGCTGGTCATGGCGTCGAATGCCTGCATGCAGGCCTTGTACGAATCCGCGTCCTGCACCGCGAGGCAAAGCAGCACGGCGGCCACCGTGGGATGCGTGCCGTCGTCGCGCGCCTTGACGCTGCGCATGATGCCGATCTTCTCGCCGGAGTGCGCATGCCCCGGCAGCACCGCCAGCGCCGTGGCCGGCGAGCGGCCTTCTTTCGAGAGCTCGAACCCATCGCCACGCTGTTCCAGGCGAATCATCCCGTAGTTCATGTTGGCAGCCGCCACGCGCACCACGCCATCTGAACCCGCCTCGCCGGTGTAGGAGTTCAGGCTGTCGTAGAAGCGACGCTCGATGGTCTGGCCGGTGAGCACGAAGCAATGTATTCCCGCGGCCTGCAGCTTGTAGTCCAGCCAGGCCTTGTTCAGTGCCCAGCCCTGCGCGCTGCCCAGCTCCAGCCAGTCCAGCACGCCGACGCCTGGCTCCACGCCACCGAGCAGCGTCTTCATGCGCGACAGCTTGCCTTTGCCGAGTTGCGCCAGTGCCGAGCCGTGGTTCGCCGGCGCCAGCATGATGAGGTGCCCCAGCGGGCAGGCATCCAATGCCTTGCGGTAGAAGAGATCGATCCAGGCGCGGACCACCGGTCCGCCGGTGGAATGCGTGATGCAGGCGAAGCGCTCGCCGCGAGCCAGCCGCGGGACGATCTCGCCCCGCACCGCGGCTTCCATACCGCGTGCGATGTCCTCGACCATCACCTCGTCGGTGAAGCTGACGTACTTCGCGAGGTAGAGATGGTCGACGGTGACCTTCAGCCCTGCCGGCGAATGCCTCGCCAGCGCCTCCGGCAGGCCGCCGTAGGTATCGGTGTTGGTGACGCTCCATCCATGCACGAAAACCAGTCGCATCCCTGCACTCCTTTATGCCAGCGCGAAAACCTCGTAGCGATTCCGCCCTTCTTCCTTCGCGCGATACATGGCCTTGTCCGCCTGCCTGTACAGCAGGTCGAACCCGCCCTGCGAACCGCGGCTCACGCTGATGCCCACCGAAACACTGAACCGCGCCGCGGCGGGGTTTGCCCGCACGGCCTGCAGCAGCCGCTTCGCGATGAGTTCGGCGCCATGCTGGTCGCAGTCGCGCCCGAAGATCAGGAATTCATCGCCGCCGAGTCGCGCACTGATGTCACCGGGCCGCACGCAGTCGCGCAGCGCATGCGCCAGCGACAGCAGCGCCTCGTCGCCGGCAGCGTGGCCATGGGTGTCGTTGATGGCCTTGAAGTTGTCGATATCCACCAGCAGCGCGGCATGCGAATGCGCATCGCCTTCGCGCCACAGTGCATTGATGGCTGACAGCGCCCCGCGACGGTTGGGCAGGCCCGTGAGGGCATCCTGCATGGAGGATTCATAGTGATGGCGCAGCTCCAGCTCCTCGGCGTGCCGGTAGCGCGCATAGAGGAAACCCAGCAGCAGTGCCAGCAGCAGCACCACCACCACGCTGGCGATCTCGATGCGCTGGAAGCGCCGCTCCTCGCTCAGGTAGTAGTTCAGGTCAAAGTCCACGGCGGCGAAACCAGCCACCTTGCCCGTGCTGTCGAAGATGGGCGCGTTGCCGGAGAGGAAGTAGCCATAGTCGTCGTACTGGAAGCCGGAGTTCACGTAGGTACGGCCGGCCTGCAGCGTGGGCAGCCAGTCGGCCGAGTAATCGCCACGCAGGTTGAAGGATTCCATGTAGCGCGAGGCTTTGAGGCCGCGACGTCGTGCGAATTCGGCATCCTGCGCGGTGTCGAGGATGAAGTGCGCCTGACCGTCCTGCACGGCCATGGTGTAGACGTAGAAGGCTTCCGGCCAGTGCTCATGCAGGCGCAGCAGCGGTGCACGCGCCTGGGCCAGCAGGCTGGCGTCGTTGCCACGGCCTTCGATGAGCTGGCGATGCAGGTCGCCATCGACCTGGCTGGCCACTAGCCGCGCCACTTCTTCAACGTGGTTGCGCAACACCTCGAGCCGCGCGGAGCGGGCGAGCATCTGTGGGGTCAGGACCGCCGCGAGCAGCACCGCGGCGATCAGGCCGCTGGCGATCAACAGGGTGCGGGTGTGGAATTGGAAGAAACCGGGGCGGGCAGACATCGGACGCGATTCTGCCATGTTTGTGCAGTGCGGATCAGGCCGCGGTGGGCGGCAACTGGTCGCCAGGTACCC
>Ga0307515_10021341_pt1 | contig 11492 bp, 6 predicted proteins | sample 17_EM_MG_FD_194513 | JGI IMG/M metagenome (GOLD analysis project Ga0307515, IMG submission 194513) | Populus trichocarpa ectomycorrhiza microbial communities from riparian zone in the Pacific Northwest, United States - 17_EM | ecosystem: Host-associated > Plants > Roots > Unclassified | place... | reverse complement strand
CGTTCCATCCCGGCGAAACCAGGATGGACGTCGCGCGGCCATGTCGAGGGTGGCGCACATTGTGGCCCGCCGTGCCCAAGGCGCGCGGGCCATAGAACCATGCCGTGCCTCGGGCGGTCGCCCCGCTTTGATAGGTGATCGTCAGCAGGACGATGCATCGCCAGGGCAGGGCGGTCGTGTCCGGCACCGGGACGCGGCCATCAGGTCCGAACACGCTTTCGGTGCGAAAGGTGTCGTCCCTCGCTCCGGGCGCTGTCTGGAGCACGAGGCCGGCGTTGCGCGCCCGGTAAGAATCGAAGCCGGGCACGACCTCTAGCGATCCGCCGCCATTCGTTTCGGTCATGAAGGGCGACGTCTGGAGTTCGCCTTCGGGCACGCCCGAAGCGGACAACGACGAGGGCTGGCTCAGATCGAACCCACGCGGCGGTTCGAGGTCGACCGAGGCGGGTTTGGCGACGGGCGCCTTACGGTCAGAGCCCATCGTTGCTGCTTGTCGCAGGAGGCGCGTCGTCGTTGACCACGGGCTTGTCGGTCTTGGAATTGATCGTGACCAGGACCGGCGCTTTGTAGGCTCCGACGATCCCGATGCTGAACAGACTGCCACCGGTGACGGCGGCCTCTTGCTTGGCGGCGCCGTCCTGCTTCGCCGCGTCGTCCTCTTTCTTCTCGAGGGCCTCGACAGCCTCGCGGTACGCCTTCTCGGCGTCGAAGGCGGCCTTGCGCTTGGTGAACACCCCCGCGATGGCGTCCAGATAGGCCCCCACGACGGCGGCCGGAATGGAGACGACCGTCAGCGCCTCAGAGGTGCGCGTGACTTCGCGCTTGGTGAGAATGCCGCCGTTCAGAGACAGCTTGGTGTCCACATTGGCGAAGGGGGAGCGGTCGATCGGAATGACCGCCGGGTCCGCGCCGTTCGGGAGCATCATCATCGGACCGCGCTTCTGCGCGCTCCCACTGCCGATAGAGACATAGGCTGGCGTCAGCACGGGGACGCAGATCCCCTTGGCGCAGTCCGCCGCCGTGGGGCGAGCCCCCGCCGGAAACCGAAAGGGCCTGTAGTCCTGGACGTCGAGCTGAAACAGGTCCTTCTGGGCGGCCAGATCGCCCTTCACGACGATGGCGCTCTTGAGCGTCTTCAGCTGGCTCAGGCCCCGGCTGAGAACGGCCTGGCGGATCCGGTATCGCGCCGCGGCGACGGATCGGCAGTCACCGGGATCGAAGTCGGTCGAGTAGACGGCGTCGAGGCTCGGGTCGTTCTCGAGCATGGCGACAGACTCCGCCAGCTTGGGAGCGATGAGGCTGATCTGTTCCTCGCTCTTGGCGTTGGCAGTCTTCAGCAGGCCGTCTTCCACCTCGACGGTGATCTCGTCCTTGTGAAAGCCCGTGGGAGCGTAGTTCATCACGAACGGTCCGGTGACGGGCGGACTGGTCTCCGTTGCGCACCCCGCCAGATATTCCTGGGGGACCGCCTCAGCGGACCTGTCCTGGCCGCGATTGTCGACGACCAGTTTCGGCGGCTCGAGTGCGACCTCGATACCGGTATCGGCCTTCACCAGCACATGGGCGGTGATGACGGCGCGCGGCAGGAAGTAGACCTCGCCATCCGCGCGTCCGGCGCCGCGGGCCGCGGCGTCGAGGCTGGCGACGTTTTGGCTCGAGAGCACCGAGGCGCATCCCGACATGCAAAGGCCGGCAGAGGCCAGCGCAAGAAATTTAGCTTTCATGGCGATTTCCTCAATTGCTACGAACGGCCAAATCCTGTGGGGGCGTGCTTTCGATCCGATGTCGCCAGCGCCCCGACGTGATGCCGTCCGAAGCGCACGATCCGCGTTGCCGGTCCCGCGAGCGTGACCGAACCGTCCGGGAAGCGTGAAAAGCGCATCAATCGCGCCGTTCACCCGCTGTCGACGAGACCGTCGTTCAGCCCTGGGTGACGGATTGATAGCCTTGCAAGACGTTCAGCAGCATTTCCCGCTGTTCGAGGGGCCGCATCTGGCGGGCCACCTCCAGTCCGCCGCCGCTGATGAGCGCCTGAGCCAGAACGCGGGCCTCCTCGCCTTTTCCGACGAGATGAGCGCTGATGCAGAGGCCAAGAAGCGTCGGTGGAAAGCCCGGGGCAGCCTGATGCCCCTCGGCGAAATAGCGATAGGCGTCTTCGAACTTGCTGCGTTGCAGGGCGGCAAAGCCGATCCCCGACAAGGTCTGCCCCAGCGCGCCCATGGCGGGATTGATCCGCAGCGCGAGCTCGAACCGTTCCGTCGCCCGCTCCGCGTCGCCTCGGAGGACATCGACCCAGCCGCCCCAGAACAGCGTCGGCTGGTGGGCCGGCAGGAGGTGCAGCGCGCTGGAGACGATGCGGTCGGCCATTTCCATGTCGCCGCCGATATTGATCAGCGTGCCCACGCAATAGCCCAGCGCCTCGACATTCTCGGTGCCGTACCGCATCGCGGCCTGGTAGTTCTGGATCGCCCGACGGTACATCGCCTCGCGATCCGGAGTATGGTTCATCAGGTAGGCGATACTGCTGCAATAGGCGGCGAGCGAAGTCGACCACGGGCAGGTCGGATCGCTCTCCACTAGTTCCAGGGTCAGTTTGAGGGCCTCGGCGATCGCGCTCTTTTCCCAGCTGCGGAACAGCGCGTTGGCCCGCCAATATCGCTCGTAGTCACCCGAGACGGGTCCGATCAGCCGGAGATTTCGCTGGCGTTCGGCGCGATCGACCTTGGTCCAGATCTGCGGCGCGATCTTGCCGGCGATCTCCTCCTGGAAGGCGAAGCTGGCGTTGGCTTGTCCGACGAACGCTTCAGACCAGAACTGCTCGCCGTTCTGGCCATTGATCAGGGATGCCGCCACCCGCAGGCTGCCGCCTTCGCTGAGTATGGTGCCTTCCAGCAGATACCGGACGCCCAGGCGGCTTGCGATTTCCACGCGGGAGAAGCCCTGTTCGGCCAGGGTGCGCGACGCCGAGCTCGAGACGATGAAGAGCTGGGGATAGGCGCTGAGGCAAACACTGATCTCATCAGCCAGTCCGACGCCGAGCCATTCCCGCTCTTTGGAATTGAGGACGGAGAAGGGCAGCACGGCGACCGAAGGCTTGGGAGGGGGCATGGGCTCGCCCCGCGTCTTGAGCGTTTCGGTCGCGGTGGGGACTTCCGAGCCGAAGACTTCACGCGCGGTCGGCAAGGAAGCCGGCCGTTCCAGTTGCGCCAGCTCGAGCATACCCTTGACGCGTTCGCGTTCCTCTCGAAGCCAGTCCTCGAACTCCTCGCAGTCGACGAGGTCCAGACCTTCGAGGAAGTCGCCCGTGACCCGCGTGCGCGGATCCGGGGCCGCCAGGCCCAGTGTGAAGATGTCGACTTCGATGCGATCGATGGCGATGGCCACGCGCTTGGTTTCGATGACCAGGAGGTCCCCAGCGCCCTGTTCGACCAGCAGTTTCCGAAGGTTGGAGAGCTCCCGCCGCAGGCTGTCCTGCGCCTGCTTGGCAGGCCGCGATCCCCATAGCATGGCCTCGAGCCTGCGGCGGGCCCGAACGCCACCGGCGGACGCAACCACGATGGCGATCAGCGCGATCGCCTTCTGGCTGGTGATATTGATGCGGCGTTCGTCAGGCGCGAACAGCCCGAACGGCCCCACCAGATTGATGCGGTAGTTTGTCATTCCCCCGTCCCCTGTGGAGGAGCTTACCTGCAACCCAGGCGGTAAGGTAGAGGCTTTCACGTTTTTTGGACGTGCGCCTTTCTAGGGTCCCGGAACGCAGCGTGTTGGGACTATGGAGGGGGCGGACATGCGCATTTTCGGGATCTTGCCAGCCGCGTTCCTGCTGGGGGGATGCTTTCATCTCGGCGCCAAGCCGATGACTTTTACGGGCGGCGCGATGCTCGACGCCCACACCGAAGTCTACAGCGCTAGGCACTTCACCGAGCTGCAGCGCGACGCGGGGCGGGACGACTGCCCAGCGAACGGTTGTGGCGGGGCGAAGGTGATGAGCCTGGACAGCAGCGAAACGGCTGCCGTCGCCGACCCGATCGCCAAGGCGCTCGACCGCTGGCGCGATCAGCATGCCGCGCTCGTTTCACCGCGGGCGATGTCGGAGCAACCGGGTCCGCCCGTGCTCATGCTGTCGGGCGGGGGCAGCTGGGGCGCGTTCGGCGCCGGCTATCTGGAGGCCCTCGACCGCCGCGACTGGGCCGTCGTCACCGGCGTCAGCACCGGCGCGCTGCAAGGTCTGTTCGTCGCGGCGGGCGACTATTCCAAGCTGGTCGACAACTACAGTCCAAGCGGCGAAGACGACATCGCCAAGCACAACGGCGTGTGGGGGCTGCTGTTCAAGGGGGCCGAGTTCGATCTCGCGCCGCTGCGCGAAAGGCTCATGGACTATCTGCTGCCGCCCGACGGCGCGGAATCGCCGCTGCTGCGCATGCTGCGTCCCGGCGCGCCCGAGCTCTCGGTGGCGATGGTCGAGGCGAGCAGCGGCGACCTCAAGGTCGTGCATGTCACGCAGATGGTGCGCGCGGCGCTAGGACGGCCCGATCAGCGGACGCCGGCCGAACTGCGGCGCGTCGCCGAATGCGTCGCGGGTGTAGCGTTGGCCTCGAGCGCGATCCCCGTGCGCCTGACGCCGGTTCAGATCGACGGTCGCACCTATATGGACGGCGGCGTCCGCAGCTCCGTGTTCGACGCCGAGCTTGGTCATCGGCTCTCCCTCTACGCCGCCAACCGTCCCTCGCTCCCGCAGCCTCAGATCTACATCATCCGCAACGGTCCCACGATCGTCTTCCGGGACGAGGACGACCGCGCGAAGCCTGGAACCGCCGCCGTCGACGCGCGGCCGGACGCCATGCGTGTCGGACTGCGGGGCTACTCGACGATCGTGAACCAGAGCGAGCTGATGTCGATCGCGGGTCTGCGGCTCAAATATCCAACTGGGACCATCAAGGTCGCCACCGCGGACGGCTACAATTCGCCGATGAACCCTGACCACTGCGAGCGAAAGCCCGAGGTGATGTTCGACCCCGCGTTCATGAAGTGTCTGATCCGGTGGGGCCGGTACAAGGCTCGCTCCGGTCCGGGATGGATCAAGCTGAGCGAACTCTTGCCCGCCGATCAGGCGAAGACTTCCAACTGACGCAGGGAGGATCACCATGCCGACGATGTCCTACGAGGCGAACGCCGCCTGGGGAAATTATCACATGACACTCGGCGCGCCCGAAACGGGCGGAGACAAGCCGGTGATGAGGATTGAAAGCCTCGCCACCATTGACGCCACCGATATGACCCACGTCTCGGGACTTGAGCGTTTCGCTGCCACCACGACGACGCTATTCGGGCACCTGAGCAGCCTGGAGGCCAAGTTGGCGGGCGCTTCGCCCTTCGCCGCCGGCATGGTGGGCAGCGCGTGGAGCTTCTCTCCGCTGATCGGCACGCCTATCTCCCAGTTGCTCTGCCAGAAGCTCTCGGGGATCAGCATGCTTACTCCGGCGGAGCGTCACATCGATTGCAAACTGCCCGCCGACTACATCGCGCTGACGAGCGGCGGGACGACCATGGAGGACATCGCCAAGTGGGCGGAAAGAGGGAGCAGGACCCTGCTGACCAGCGGCTCGTTCCTGGGGCCGACCATTGCGGGCGGCTTCGCGACGGGCAGCCACGGTTCGCGCCTGGGCTATGGCGGCATCCAGAACATGGTGCTGGGCATGCATCTCATCGTCGGCAGCGGCGAGCACGTCTGGATCGAACGCAAGTCCTGTCCGGTGCTGAGCGAGGCTGGCCTCGATCAGCTCGCGACCGGCACTGGCGTCAAAGTCAGATTTATCGCCGACGATGATCAGTTCGAGGACGCTCTGATCCACCTGGGGGCGATGGGGGTCGTGAACGGCGTGGCGCTGGAGTTGACGGACAATCGCAAGTTCGCGCTGATGCAGCGTAGGCAGCCCCTGACGCCCGCCTGGCTCAATGACATCGCCGCTGGGAACTTCAAGCACATCGCCGAACAACTCGCATGTTCAGCGGAACCTTCCTTCTATGAACTGACCCTCAATCCTCACAAGCCCTTTGAAGATAGTGCAGCCCACACCATGTACTTCCCGGCGAGCAAGGTTCAGTTGACGCCGGCGGGGCCGGCCGACAACGTTAATCCTGCGGAGGCGATCGCCAGCCTTGGTTCGAATATGTACCATCTCAATCTGGATCGGTTGACGGTTGAGGCGGAACAGGCTGTTCATCTTTCGTCGCGGTCGAGGCCGATTCCGCCTTGGGTGTTCCAGGGTCTCTTCAGCGGCGCCGAGACGGCATTTGATTACTACTGCAATCTCAATCCCTTCGAGCCGGTTGGCGCGACCTTCGATCCTGAGAATCTGTCGGTTCACGCTTATCAATGGTCGGAGCTGCACAAAGGCGGGATAACGTCGGACATCCCGGGCGCGCTTTACAACGCCTCCTTTGCCATCCAGCTTGAACGCGTCCCCGAAGTTATCCCTCTCCTATGCGCCGCTGTCGCTGATCTGCCGCCGGCGTTTGTGTTCACCCTTCGCTTCGTCAGCAAGGCTGCGGGAACTCTAGCCTTCACGCGCTTCGTTCAGTGCGCGGTGATTGAGATCGACGGGCTTTCGCCTTTGATCTGCCAAATGACAAAGGCGAAAGTCGATCCGTCTCATCCCCAGGCGGCGGTTCTCATTCAGGCGCTGGATGAGCTTTCCATCACGCTTCAGACCGGTGCGGCGGCCATTCGCAAGGCACTTGGTGACGCCAACGTTTGTTATTCAATGCATTGGGGCAAGCTTGGCGACCTCGATCAAGCGAAGGTTTATGCCGACTATGAGCATCCGTGCGGGGATCCGCAGAAGGTGGATTCCCTGATCCGCAGGTGGCGCGAAACGCGCGACTTCCTACTTTCAGACTTCGGAAAGAAGATCTTCTGGAACAAGGCCGTCGTGTCATACGGCTTGCTCGACGAAGTGAAATAGGCGGGTCGGGATGACGGCGGTTGAACGGCTGAAGGCCATATCGGCGAAAGGACGGCCGCTGCGCATCGCGCTGTTTTCGGGCAACTACAACTACACGCTCGACGGCTCCAACCTTACGCTGAACCGGCTCGTGGGTCATCTTCAGGACCGGGTGGGGGCGCAGGTCCGCGTTTACTCGCCGACGACGCGCCGCCCCGCCTTTCCGCCGGCGGGAGATCTGATCTCGGCGCCGTCCGTTGCGATCCCGTTCCGGCCCGACTACCGGCTGGCTCTGGGCATGCCCGCCCGCATCCGGCGCGACGTCGAAGCCTTTCGGCCGGATCTGGTGCACGTATCAGCTCCTGACCTGCTGGGCTCGGCTGCGCTGCGTCTGGCTCGCGACCTCGATGTTCCCGTGGTCGCGACCTTGCACACGCACTTCGACACCTACTTGGACTACTACGGACTAGGTTGGCTGGTGCCTCTCGTGCAGCGCCGTTTGCGAGCCTTCTACAGTGCCTGCGATTTCGTCTTGGCGCCGACTCCGGCGATCGCCGATGAGGTGCGGGTCCACTGCACGTCGGCGCGGGTCCGCGTGTGGGCGCGCGGGGTCGATTCAACACTCTTCAACCCCGACCGCCGTCGGAACGATTGGCGGCGCGCCCACGGCTTCGAAGACGACCGGCCCGTCATCGTCTTCATCGGCCGAGTCGTCATGGAAAAGGGCCTGGCGACATTCGTCGAGACGATCAGGCGTCTTGAGGCGCGTGGCGGAGCCTCGCGGATTCTGATCATCGGCGACGGTCCCGCCCGTCGCTGGCTCAAGCAACAGCTGCCGGGCGCAGTCTTCACGGGCTTGCTCTCGGGCGAGGCCCTGGCGACGGCACTGGCCAGCGGCGACATCCTGCTCAACCCGAGCAGCACGGAAACCTTCGGTAACGTCAATCTCGAGGCGATGGCTTCAGGCCTAGCCATCGTCTGCGCTGACGCGCCGAACACGCGAGCGCTTCTGCGACACGGAGTCAGCGCCATGCTGTGCCGGCCTTTAGATCCTGGAACTTTTTGCAAGGCCGTAAGCACTGTCATTGACGATACGGCGTTGCGAAACCAATTGAGAAGAGAGGCCCATAAACTCAGCGGCGCCTATCGATGGTCAGAAATTCTCGACAATGCGGTCGATGTTTACGGAGAGGCGCTATCCGTCCGACGCGCGCCGTTTGATTGGAAGCACAACATGTCCATTCCTGCCCAAGCAACAAACTCGTAGCATCCATTTCCTGGAGGTAGGTCAACGTCCGCTGATGGATCATACGCTCCCACACATTGCGAGATGGTGCTGAGCGTTCGGTCCTCGCCCCCCAGCAACCCGTGGGACCCGCCCCGCCCGTCATCGGCGTCATCTTCGACCGCCCGACAGGCTCGCCGTCGCGCAATCGCTCGGTATCTGGATCGTCGGGATCTAGCGCAGGAAATGTCCGTGCGCGCGCCTCCGAACAGAGTGAGCGGATCGCTGCGATATGCCGCTAAGCTTCGCGGGCGCTCGTCGAAGTAGAGCGCCGTCCCGGTGGGACGACGCTCTCTAGATCTTCAATCAGCCGCCGAACTTGTACCGAAGGCTGACGCCGTAGATCCGGCCGTTCATGAAGGATTGGCGCAGGATATCGGTGTCGTAGCCGTTGTCCGGCTCGCCCACATAGCGTTGCGGCGCCTTGTTGGTCAGGTTCGAGGCCGTCAGCGACAGCGTCAGCTCCTTGCGCAGGTTGAAGTTCACCGACGCGTCGAGCAGGCCGTAGCCCTTCAGGTAGCGCCCGTCGATCGGGTTAGCCGAGACCCCGAACAGCACATAGTCGGAGCGGTAGGTGTAGACGATCCGCGCCGACACGAAGTCGTTCTCATAGAGGCCGGCGAGGCTGTAATTGTTGTCCGATTGGAACGGCTGGCGAACGACGGTCGTCGGGCCGGTCGTCCCCGTCAACTTCACCGGGAGCTCGGTCTTGACGTAGGTATAGGACCCCTGGACGCCGAATTTCTTCAGGGCGTCGGGCACGAAATCGTAATCGAAGAAGGTCTGGAAGGCCACTTCGACGCCCTTGGCCGTGCCGGACTGGGCGTTGACCGTCTGGGTGACCAGATACTGACCGTTCTGGCAGAGCGCCGACGTGGCCGGCGGCGCGGTCGACACGGTCTGGCAACTGTCGACGCCCAGGAAGAAGCCGTCGATGCTCTTGTAGAACAGCGCCGCCGAAACATAGTTCGTGCTCGAGAAATACTGCTCCAGCGACAGGTCGTAGCTGTCGGCGCGCAGCGGCTTCAGGTTGGGATTGCCCTGCGAGCCAACGCCGGCGGCCGGCGCGCTGACCGAGATCGAGGGGTTGAGATCGGCGACCCCGGCCCGCGTCAGCCCCTTGCCGTAGCCGAACCGCAGCAGGGTGTCGGGAGTGATGTAGCCGGTGACGTTGAGGCTCGGCAGGACGTCGGTGTATTCCGTGCCGGCAGTCCGCGGGACGATCGTGGTCGGGGTGGTGGTGGTGTTGTTGACCCGGGCCTCGGCCGAAAGGTCGGTCTTGACCACCCGCACGCCGGCGTTGCCGCGGATCCTGTCGTTAAGGAAGGCGAAGTCGGCCACTCCGTAGACGGCGAGGGTCTTCTCCTCGGCGGTGCGGCGCGCCAGCAGTACTTCGGGAAGCGAGGCGTCAGCGGGAATGCCGGCCAGCGGGAAGCGGTTGCGAACGTTGTCGCCCAGCAGGGCGTCAGGGTTGAAGACCATATAGCCGCCGCCGTAGCCGGCGTCGCCGCCGAACCAGTTGGTCGGCGAGCCGGTGACCAGATCCGGCATGCTGGTCGCGAAGATGGCGTTCGACTGGTTGGCGGTCAGGCCCGCCCCGTCCGTGGTCAGCCACTTGCCGCCGTAACCATAGCTGAAATATTTCGACTTCTGGGTGGCGTAGCGCGTCCCGAACTTGAGGGTTTTGAGGAACCCGCGATCGAGGTGGTACTTGCCGTCGAACGCCACCGCCAGGCCGGTGTCGTCCCAGGTCTGGTTCGTGCCGTTGCCATACTGGCCGAACGCCCAGGTGGCGGCGCTGGCCAGGTCAGGCCCGGAATAGGCGATTGTCTGGGGCAGACCCATGCTGCGGGTGATGTCCCAGGTCAGGCCGGTGCGAGGGATCAGGGTGACCGAGCGGTTGTCCTGGGTCTGGTCGGCCTTCACGTAGGCGACGTCCAGATGCAGGTCCAGGTTCTCGCTCGGGCTCCATTTTACCCCGCTAGCCAGCACATAGGTCGTGTAGGGACGATGCTCGTCTCCGCCGGTGGTCGAGAGGTTCGAGCCCACGAAAGTCCCGCTGGCGAACTTCTGGCCGGACAGCACAGCGTTTTCGCCGCCGTTGATGTTCCGGTTGGCCAGGCCTTCCGTGATGGTGAACGGCGTCGTCTTCAGGTTCTGGACGTATCGGCTGTCCGACGGGATCAGGAAGCGATAGCTCTGATGGTAGAGGTAATAGTTGTAGTTGCCGTCGACATAGAATTCGAGATTGGGCTTGGGTTTCCATTGGAAGGCGCCGTTCAACCCCTTGCGGGTGCGGCGGATGTCTTCCTGGAAGACGTTGGTCTGGACCCCGGACATCGAGATCAGGTTCTGCCGCTCGGCCGCGGTCATGGCCAGCGCCTGGGAGTCGCTGACATTGATCAGGCAGTTCAGGTCCGAGCGGCTGGCATAGGTCGCGTTATAGGAGCCGCCCAGATTGGCGGCGCTGCAGTCGGCGCTGTTGGCCGCCGCCGCCCGCCGCAGCTGCGTGCCGCCGGGACCCGGGGCGTTGTCCGAGCGGTTGAAGCTCTTTTGATAGTTGGCGCCGAGCAACAGGCCCATTTCGCCGTCGCCCACCGCCCAGCGATTGGCGATCAGGCCGAAATATTCCGGTTGAACGCTCTTGGTCAGTTCGTTGTAACGGCCGGAGATGGCGGCGCTGGCCGTGAAGCCCTTGAGGTCCAGGGGCCGGCGGGTGAGCACGTTGATCAGGCCGCCGATGCCGCCCTCGATGTGCTCGGCCGACGGGTTCTTGTAGACGTCCAGGCCGGCGATCATGCCGGGGATCGCGCCTTCGATGTTGAACTCACGGCCGCCGGCCGTGAAATAAGCGCGACCATCGACCTGCGACGCCGTCTGACCGGAAAGGCCGCGGATGGTCAGGCCGCTGCCGGCTCCGACCGGGGAAGCGCCTTCACCGCCGTAGCGATAGCCCTGCACGCCGGGGATCCGGGTCAAGGTTTCGGCGACGTTGGGGTCGGGCAGCTTGCCGATGTCCTCGGCGCGGATGGAGTCCACCACTTCCATGGTGTTCTTCTTCATCGACACGGCCGATTGCAGGCTCTGGCGGATGCCAGTGACAACGACTTCTTCGACGGCTTCCGACGGGGGCGCAGTCTGGGCGTGAGCGACACCACAGGCGAGCATGGCCGCCACCGAGGCGGTGGCCAAGAGACCGACCTGGCTGTGGCGGCGCGGGTTTTGTGCTGACTTCATGGTGTTCCCCTCCTTGTTGTCGATGT
>Ga0307515_10021340_pt1 | contig 11492 bp, 2 predicted proteins | sample 17_EM_MG_FD_194513 | JGI IMG/M metagenome (GOLD analysis project Ga0307515, IMG submission 194513) | Populus trichocarpa ectomycorrhiza microbial communities from riparian zone in the Pacific Northwest, United States - 17_EM | ecosystem: Host-associated > Plants > Roots > Unclassified | place... | reverse complement strand
ACATTAAACTACTTTTTTTCAACCTCAATTTCAACCACAGTTTTAACCAAACACCTATTTTTTCAAACCAGCCTCAATTAAAAGTACTTTTTATAAAATTATTTTTTTCAAACCACAACCACAACCACTACCGCAATACCAAACACACACGTAGCATTAATGGCCATGTAAAATAATTTTTTATTTTTTTTTCTTAGTAAGCATTTACCAAAATTTTGGTTGTTAAGAAAATCAAGATCTATGTATCAAAAATATGGTTGACATTTATTAATAAAGTTCTAATCTGAATGTGGGTTTTGACCTCCCCATTTTCGCAGAAAAAATTGTCGTTTGACTCAATTTTCAAAAGACACGTGATTATTTCTCGTGTGACTAGAAGGACGTGTCAAAACTAGAAATGGTCTCACGGGGAATACAATGTGTTCGCCTTCACATTCACAAACATCACACTGCGTCAAGCAATTATCTAACTTAACATCACGCGCCGGATGCGCGTCGGTAATGCCTTTTTGCCACCACGATATTTTGCAGTTTTTTTTATTATTTTCCTTCGTTACATAAATTGAATAATTGCGTGGACTTATCTATATGACCGTGTACGCTTTTATTTATTCAGAGAGTTAATTATAACTTAGTCGGTGTAGTTTAATAAAACTACTAAACCAGTCCTCATTAATTTAAAATATTCTTATTTGAACCTACATTCTTAAATCCATTAAAAACTCAACCCTGCCAATTCCATATTCCTTTTTTTTTTCCCGAAAATATAAAAAGTCAAAGACAATCAGGAGAGGTCTCAAGATTTCGATCAAGAGAGAATGTGTTCTAGAAACAACTTGCTATTAAAAAGATGCCTGGAATAGTAATATTCAATACTTTTTAAAATATTTTTTATTTAAAAATGTATTAAAATAATATTTTTTATTTTTTAAAATTTATTTTTAATATCAGCACATCAAAAAAAATAAAAAATAATTTAAAACAAAAAATATTCTCAAAATTTTTTAAAACAACCCGACCTCAAACACCCTTGAGATCAAGTATGGTCAACTTCAGTCAAGGGATTAATTAACTATCTTGATACTATGGGTACTGATTTAATTTTCAGAAACTCAAGGACCGAGATGTGAAGTATTTTATTGTTCAAATGCATGCGTGGCACTCGGTTTTAAAAATGGCGGCACATATAATAGGTATTGAAGCCAGACCCAAACAACACGGCTTTAAATAGCCTCTTTTTTTTTCTTTTTTTATCGTTTTATGGTAAGGGTAATAATTACTAGGGAGGGATTTTTCGTCGTTACTTCAAAGCAATGTGAGAAACGAGGATTGTTAGTTCACATTAGTCAACAGGGAGTTTTTTTTATTTTTTAACACAGTAAAAAAAGCAGATAAAATAATACAATTTAAAAAATAATTGAAAAATTAGCATAGTCATGTAATACTCTTCATTATAATATGTTATGATAATGTATAATTAGTTTAATTTCTAATAAAATATTATATTATTTTAATTATTAATGTATATTTATTATTTGTAATTAAATATATTATATATTGCTTATATGAATTATATTTTAATAATAAAAACTAGTTATTTGTAATGGTGTGAATTGCTGTTTTTTAACAGGAAATTAATAATAAAATATTATATTCTTTATCATCTATAAAATATTAAAGTAATAAATAATATCTATAATTTGTTAAATTTCTAATTATTTTTTTACTCATATTATTTTACCTAATTAATTTTTTAAAATATACTTTCTTACCAAAACACTAACAAAAAGGTATTGCCGAACGGAATCCCAATGATTATGTCTTTGTTGCCGTCAAGTTAGGCTATAATTATGGGGAAACTAATCAATTGAGATGAAGCTATAAACTGGTAAGGGATGTTCCAAATGGAAACTCAAAAGTAAAACGACAAAAAAAATATATTTTTTATTTTTTATTTTTTATTTTTATTGCTTTAAGAGAAGAGATATAAAAAAAAGTGTCAAAATAGTATTTCTATATTGGAGAGTTATTTTTATGTATAGGTTAAAAATGCTAAAAGTTTATTTAATATATTTTTATGTAAAAAAAAAGTTTATAATTAATAAATAGTTTTATTAATATTAAATATATTAAAATATAATTTGCTCTTCTAAATAACTTTTTATCATTGGAGTTCATGTATGAAAAAAAAGTTATATTTATACTATTTTAAAAAAATTTATTATTAATTTAATTATTCTAAATAACATCTTCCATTTAAGATACTCTATGAAAACAAGGAAATGGATTAAAAGTACCTTAATCCTATATCCAAGCTTTTGAGTTTTAACTCCATCACATGGATGATAGAAGAAAGTCATAAACTGAAATTTTGATCTCAAGCTATCTCTATTTAATTGGTTTAAAATTTGAATTTAACATAAATAGGGTATTTTAACCTATGAGGTCCTGTATAAATTAAAGTATTTGATTATTTATAGTTATTAAAATTAACTCGGGATTGATCATTTACTAGACCCAACGTGTTTTGATCGGGTCACAGATTGATCCATCAAGTTAATCGAATCAACAACGCTTGACTTTTTTAAAAACCCAAATTAAACTAGGTGACGGGTTGATAAGGTCCTGAGTCGATTAGTTAGGCCACATCGAATTGACTAGTTAAGCGAAGTTAGGTTTAATAATAATGAGTAAACTATTGTTGCATCTATCTATTTACAATATTAAGATGTATGCAATACTTAGTATATTTTATGATTAAGACGCATGATTTACTTATGTATAAATATATTTAAAATCTTAATCAATAATACTTTGAAATCTAATAAAAAAAAAGCAAAACAAATATTGGATCCTTTTTACTTTATATGTAGATTAAAAAAGAAAAAAAATAATTAAAATTGACTCGGCGTTGATCTCTTACCGGACCCAACGTGTTTTGATCAGGTCGCAAATTGATCCATCAAGTTGATCGAATCAACTACGCTTGACTTTTTTTTAAACCCAACTTAAACTAGGTGACGGGTTGATAGGGTCCTGAGTCGATTAGTTAGGCCACATCGAATTGACTAGTTGGGCCAAGTTAGGTTTAATATTAATGAGTAAATTATTGTCGCATCTATCTATTTACAATATTAAGATGTATGCAATACTTAGTATATTTTATGATTAAGATGCATGATTTACTTATGTGTAAATATATTTAAAATCTTAATCAATAATACTTTGAAATCTAATAAAAAAATCAAAACAAATATTGGATCATTTTACTTTATATGTAGATTAAAAAAGAAAAAAAATAATTAAAACTGACTCGGAGTTGATCTCTTACCGGACCCAACGTGTTTTGATCAGGTCGCAAATTGATCCATCAAGTTGATCGAATCAACTACGCTTGACTTTTTTTTAAACCCAACTTAAACTAGGTGACGGGTTGATAGGGTCCTGAGTCGATTAGTTAGGCCACATCGAATTGACTAGTTGGGCCAAGTTAGGTTTAATATTAATGAGTAAACTATTGTCGCATCTATGTATTTACAATATTAAGATGCATGCAATACTTAGTATATTTTATGATTAAGACTTATGATTTACTTATATGTAAATATATTTAAAATCTTAATCAAGAATACTTTGAAATCTAATAAAAAAATCAAAAAAAATATTGGATCCTTTTAGTTTATATGCAAATTAAAAAAGAAAAAAAAAATAAAGCATTGATATCAAGTTGGAAAAAAAAATATTAAAAAATAATTTAACTAAAAACAATATATTACAATTTCTTAACATATAATTTTTGAAATTATTTCTACTAAAACTAATTGAAACCTCATATCATAAACTTCAATTTAAAATGCATATTGAATTTGTTTTAGATCTAAAAGCAAAAACAAATCAAGAAAATTATCTTGTATACTTAATTTATCCACAACAAGTTCCTTCAAATTGTTTGAAAGTTTATAATAGTATAAATATTGAATATATATTATTTCAATGCTTATTGCCTTTTAATTAAAACCCTTTCCTAAATAAAATTATAAAATCAAGCGATATGATAGTATTTATTTCAAAAGTCACGAGTAATTAGGAATTTAATGTTAATAAAATTTGTTTTCTTAAAAAGATTTATTACCTTTTGATTTTATTTTTAGGTTACAAAATTTTTAAATTGAATTTTAATCAATATAAAATTAAATACTAATACTAGATTGGAAGGAATAAGATGCCAAAAACATTATAGAATTTTGGTTTGATCATTTTTCATATATATAAATCTATTGCTATATATTGATGTTTAAATATGATAACAACAATATAAACAAGTATAATCATAATGACTATGACAGTACACAAACAGAATTATGATAATATAATTAAATTGCTAAATAATTAATTATATATGAATGGTATAAAAGATAAAATTGTATTATTCTGTAATATAGTAGCGTACAACTAGTTTTATTGTAAATTTAACACTTTTAAGACCTTTCTTGATTTCTCCTTCATGATTAGCAGATTATATAGACAAGCATAGCATTGTTAGCAACAATTTTGTTGTTATTGTTGTTGTTTTCATCATTATTATAATGTTGTAATTGATTACTTTAAAGAGAAACTCCTTTTACGTTTTGCCTTCATAGTTTTTGAAAAGTTTCAAAACACAAGGCAAATAATAACAACTTGATTATTTAAATGCCTAGTAAAAAATATCTTTATAATTATCTTGTATAACTCTAAAATTAATAAATTTCTCAAAGTTTATCTTGATGAAATTATATTCTTATCTGTACGAGCTCTATTAAATAGAAAATCTTGTCACCGATCTTTAGTGCTATAAGTAAGTTTGTATATGGTAATTTCTATTTTCTGATAATAAAGAATCTTGTTCTAATAAAAGTAAGTTTCTAACTCTAACAATCATCTAATAAAGTTTTTTATTGAAAAGTTTCCATAAAAAAGAGAATCTTATAATACTAATAAAAACAAGTCTAAGAACAAGATGATTGTGAATTAAGTCTTAATTGCTTCACAAGTCATAAGGGCAACTATTCATATAAACATGATACCTATAGGTTTGCATGTTTAGTTTTATTTGAGGTAAGGCTTTGAGCCTATCCTTCACCTCACCATAATTCTTGTTTGCACCCTTTTTTTTAATTGTTAGATGGTTCAAGTGTCTTATAATTTTTGCTAATGAGTGCTTCATTCGATCTAGTATCTACTATTGGGTTCTTTTTTTGTCATATGAAACCTCGTAGTACTTTAGATGACCTTCTTTCCTACATCATAGAATGAGAGGTTATTGTCAATATCTTCATTCATCGAATAGTCTAACTTGATTCAATACTAATTACTACAGCATATAACATAGATAAGGTTCCTTGATATATAAAGTTTTATAGCCCTAAATAATAAAGAAAGAAACTATGGTTCTTAAGCCTTAAGGTTATAACCTTTAATGGTAAAGAAAACTTTGGTAGTTTTTGAAAAGTTTTTATCTCATTAATTTTCTAGTAAAAATATCTTATAAGTATATTTAAATACAAGAAAAAAATCTTAATTAATAAAATTATAATTAAGTTAAAAGTGCTAATCTAAATAGTAAAAAGAATCCAAAAACAAAAACAAAAAAAAGAAAATCCCTAGCAGAAACTTTGTAACCAACTAGAAATCAGAGTGACATAATTATAAAGGATGAGGTAATTTAGGTTCCTAACTAAAAAATTAAAGGATATAATCGAATAGTTATTATTCAATAGAAAGGACTGAATTACAATAAAATTAGACTCAATTTAACAAAATAAAAGTTTTTTGGGCATAATCGAGGTAGCCCGTGCCTCTTATAATAAAACTAAGTTGTTCTAAAACATTTCTCAATGAATAAAAAGACAAAAAAAATTTCAATTTAAACTATTGCTATGAATTTAAAATTTAAAAAATAAATTTGAGATTAAATTCAAAAGGATTTTAGACCAATTTGATCGAAGACCAATTTCACACTTCAAAACTCTATCGTATAAGACATATACTTCCACATGTCATTCAGTTGTGGTTTAATGCATGCCTAGCATCCATATAGATTCTTTTTTCCTGTGCAATATCTTCATTGTTCGTAGGCTTTTGGATTAATCATCTTCTTGCAACTTTCTGCACAAGTTGCTTACTTGTAAAGAAAGAGTGTCTAGAAAACCCTACTTTGTCTTCTCAAGCCAAATCTTTTCTCAAACCTATTATAATCCCACTTTTCTTGAGAAATCCTTGCTTTTGAAGTGAGGATGGGTGTTTTTTTACCCAAAATCTTCCACCTAAATAGCATCCTCGTGGTTTTGTCCTTCTCACATGACTAAAACTTTGTTCTTAGTCATACATATGGTGTGACACTCCCTTCAATCTAGTATTTTAACTGGATCTGGTTAGGGTTTACCTTTCAAACTATAAATGGTGGCAACTTTGGTTCTAGTTGTTTATTTAGGTCGATCTGTCATTTTAGTATGGAGAAATGAAAAGTAGGATGAACTTTTGTTCTTTTTGGTAGCTCTAAGCAGTAAGCAATTTTTCCTACCTTAGTTTTTATTTTGAAAGGCTCATAGTACTTGAATGCTAACTTTTGATTTTTTTTCTTTGTTATATAATTATCTAGTGGTGCGATTGGAGTTTAAGGTATCGTTTGATATTTACCATTATATTTAAAGCACAACCTCATTTCCATCTTTTTCTTAAGCTTGGCTATGAATAAACTTTATATAGGTAAAGTAGATTTGAAATTTGCTTTTGGGTTGGGTCTAGAAGCTAGTCTTCGCTTGAATTTCTAATGAGCTGGGCTTCTAGCTTCTTCTTTTTTAAAATCATATTAAGGTTTTCCTCTAACATTCTGGTTAACCTATAGGTAGCCACCAAGTTTAGAGGGATTAACATCCTAACCCCAAACTTGATCTCTTCTTTGAGCTCTCCTAATAAACTACTCAATCTATGTCAATCTAAGAGACTTTTAGCCCTGTTTGAAAGTAACTAAAACTAGAACTTATAAGCCTTAACCAAAGAAGTTTACTTTAAATTGATAAGTGCCTTTATGGGTTCATTATAGGTCAAAACCCCAAATTAAATTTGAAGAGCCTTTACAAGTGCTTTCTAATTGGTAAGCACTCTTGTTTTCTCCAACTCCTTAAACCAAAGATTTGCCTTCCCTTCTATATATAAGCTTTTCGTAAATTACTAGTGTTGGAGAGATATGTTGTAATAACTAAATAATTGGGTGGCCTTGTACACCCAACCAACTAGATCATTCTCGTTGAAACGAGGGACATCTAGCTTAATTGCTTTAAGTTGAATCTACTATTATTCAAAGGTGATGCAATCAACCTCTTGCTTTACACTCTAGTTAATTGATCTACCTTGTTAGACATGCTTTATAACTGCTGAACTAATTCTTCAAAAACCTTTTTTTATTGTGATTATTGGTAGTGTTGTTATTCCTCTTATAATTGTGATTGTTGGCCACTATTTCTAATAGCTAGGACATTCATGTTTAGTTTGTCATTGTGAATGAGAGATCGAAAGACTCTAATATGAAATTGTAATAGACTCAAAATCAGAGGGATGTAATTAAAAAGGATTGGGTAATTTAGGTTCTTAACTAAACAATTAAATGGTATAATTGAATAAGTTTTATTGAATTAAAAGGACTAAATTACAATAAAATTAGACTCAATTAAACAAAATAAAAGTTTTTTAAGGCAGATCGAGGTAGTCTCGGCATCCTAGGATGAAATGAAATTGTTCTAAAACATTTTTCAATGTAGAATAAGTCCTAAATTATCAAAATTAAACTATTAGTAGGAATCTAAAATTTAAAAATAGATTTGAAATTGAATTAAAAAAAGATCTTGGACCAATTTGATTAAAGACCAATTCCATGCTTCAAAATGCTACTGCACAACACCTATCCTTCCACATGTGATTCTGCTACGGTTGAGTGCATGCCTACCATCCACATAGTTTTCTTTTCCCTATACAACATCTATATTGCTTGCTGACTTTAGAATTTATCACCTTTTTACAGCTTCTCGAACAAGCTACTCAGTTGTAGAGAGAGAGATTTAGAGGTGTTAGTTTTGTCTTCTTTGTTACAAACTTCTGGGCTGAATTTAGATATATCTCTAGTATCAAATGAAGCTTTAATCTTAATTTTGTAAAGAATATAGTTTTTAGAACGTTCTAGCAAACTTTAAGTTCAATATAATGATCAGATAAAAATTATGACTTTTTTATAAAAAAAATCTTTTAATATGTTCAAACTTCTTCTTAAAATAGAACTCTTATGATAAATCCAAATTTAATGAATCTAAAAACCTCAAAAGCCCAAAACCCATGGTCTTAATATTTTCTCTCATTAATACTTGTATAAGGGATATTTATCTCTCATTAGAATTATTAGAATAAAATTACACTCTAATCCCTCATCTCCACAAAAAAACAAGATTCATGAACTATGAATACCTCAAGTATCTTTCAAGCTTCAGGTTCACAATTTATATTCTTTACTGTATATATATTTTCAGAGTTTATCTCTTTTAGTATTATTGCATTCTCTCTTTTTAAAATAATACTTATTTAAGCATTTGAAAGACTCCATATGTATCAAAAAATATTTTTTACAGGTATCAGCTATTAGCTACTCTAGCATTTCAGTAGGGCTGAGCATTTCCGGTTCGGTCCGGTTTTGAACCAAAATAAACAACCAAACCGAATTATTTTTTTTTAATTTTTTAAACCGAACCGAACCGAAAACCGGTTCAAACCGATTAATTTCGGTTCGGTTCGGTTCGGTTTTTTTCCCTTCCAAACCGGTTCAAACCCAATGGTCCTCTACCAACACTAGTAATATTCCTCCCTCTGTTTTGGATCACTGGCTAGGTCTGTGGCTTTTCAGAAAACAATACTCCAGTCCTCAAAATGTTGTTTTGCCCTCCCCGAACACCCTACTGCTGCATCACTTGTCATCTCAAATGCTGAAATTTGAATAAGAAACAAGCAGAGCATAGGCCTCAACTAGTAATCAGAAAAGTAGGAGCCTTTCTTCTATCTTTAAAAAAAAATAAGTGAAAGTACAATAATGTACTGTTTGACAAATTATTTGAGATGCCTGCAACTTCTGGTAAGCAAGCAGTCCTGTTGGTGGAGACTAACATCAGAGATGAGATTTTTTGACGGAATAGAGAATGGAGGGGGTTTTCTTGGTGGACCTGATAGTCCTCTATTTGGCTGTTAGTAGAGCCAACCACAAACTCAACAGGAGAACTAAGATCCGAAGAAAACCCAAAGGAACCAAATCCATAAGATCAAGTCAGAGCAGATAGTAGAGGGAGGGGAGAAAAATCAAAGCAGAGCAGAGAGTAGAGGGACGAGAGAAAAAAGAGAGTAAAATGAGATATGCAGAGAAGGGAGGGGAAGGGAGGGGGGCGGCTAAGGGGTGAATGTTACATTAGGGTTAGAAAACATTCCTTTTATAGTTGTTTTTTTTTTTTAAAGTGCTAGATGGTTGAACCGGTTCGGTTCGGTTCGGTTCAATCGGTTTCAGATTTTAAAAACCGAAACCGAACCGAACCAGAATTTTTTTGTGATTTTTTAATCGGTTAATTCGGTTTTTTTTTTCGGTTCGGTTTTTTCGGTTTTTTTTTTCCGGTTTTCTCGGTTTAATCGGTTTATCGGTTTTTTTGCTCACCCCTACATTTCAGACATCAAGTACCGGTTACTAACCACCTTGACCAGAAAAAATAAATCAAATTACAAGAATTAATAGAGAAATCCAATATCTAAATCATAAACTTTGCTTTTAAGCTCTTGAACTACTTGTTTTTTTTTTTTTTACTTAATCATCTTGTTACACACACGTGTCAGGTACTCCCAACCAGAGTTAAGTTCTAGAAAATTAAGCAACCAATCCTAAACTAAAGAATTCTAAAATGGCGTAAGGGTCGGAATTAAGGTCACAGCCCTTACCTGGACTTCATTGAATTTGGATAAGAATAATAATAATATATTGTGATGAAAAAAAACGTCAGCCAATACAATAACATGAAAAATCTTTCCTGCCAGGAGTAGCCTTGTCCATGACTAGATGGCTACTCAGCATGTGGGCATGTCCTTATCTGCAGTCGCAATTGTTGATGTGAAAATTAGCACAAGCGCCTTTTGATTTTACGAGAGCTTTTTGGACATAGAAACACGACAAGCATTTAACTGTTGGTTCACATCTCCGTCTCCAAAGTCTCCAGTTCCATTACTGTTTCTGCGATTTCTGTAGATATCACATGTTTGTATTTTCTTCAGATTAGCCTTTTGTTTTCCTGTGTTCTAATGCATACGCCCTAGTTTGTTCAAAAACAAAAACTAATCCTGGAGAATATAAATATAACTGATGATAAACATATTGTTAGTGAAGAGTCAATCATGGTAGAAATTAGAAAGAAGTGGTTAAGGGACCTAATCAACTGGGAACAACAAGAGTACAACTATATCTTTTAGGTATCTGTTCATCAGCAGCTCCATCTTCATCTGTTTGCTGAGATCTCCAAAATCTTTTAGGTATCTGTTTCCACTTTATTCAGGCAATGCGAACTGATACTCTTCTGGCAGCATTTGAATTATTACTTTATTTGTATTTATTTTAGCAGAAATCTTGTTTTTGGCAAGTATAGAACAACATAGATCTCCTCCTGCCGACACATCAAAGGGTTAAAAAGGTGCCATTTTGCTTTCTTGGATCCTTGCTACAGATAAGATATGCACTGGTAGCTAACTTGATGGCGACCTCAGCTATTACTTAATGCAGATGGTGAAGGTTTGACTTATAATGCAATTACTTAATGCAAGAGTATCAAAAAATAGATTAAAATGAAGGAAACTTTTAACATGATTTCCATTTAGAGTTTGGTAAGCGAATGGTCTGTTTTGTGCCTCTGGTAGATGACGAGATTTTCATGTAAATAATTAACTAAACAAATCCAATTCAATTGAATTTTCCTTCGTCTTCTTCTGTTGTCACTCTCTTAATGATTAAAGATTTGCAGAAATAATTGACTTTGCGCAATGCATGCCTTCTGATCACATTATACAATTCCATGTCTACACTGATAGCACACAGATAGGAATAAATGACTTTTGCTGCAAAACTGGAATCAAGAAACAAGTGGGGGATGAAAATTGAGTCGCTACCCATCATCTCAGAGGATATTATTCTCTGTCTCTCGTGGAAATATTAATATATGCCATGATTAACCATAGTGTGCATGAGAATCATGCGCACTCCATGATTTCTATCATGTGCACTCAGTTATTTCTCCGAAAACTCAAAGATACTATTTGGCTATGCGGTTGATTTTTTTTTTAAAATTAAATTTTAGATAGTTTTGAATTATTTTCATATACTAATATTATAAATAAATAATATTTAAAAGTAATCATTACAATAATATTAAATATTACCTCACATT
>Ga0307515_10021339_pt1 | contig 11492 bp, 10 predicted proteins | sample 17_EM_MG_FD_194513 | JGI IMG/M metagenome (GOLD analysis project Ga0307515, IMG submission 194513) | Populus trichocarpa ectomycorrhiza microbial communities from riparian zone in the Pacific Northwest, United States - 17_EM | ecosystem: Host-associated > Plants > Roots > Unclassified | place... | reverse complement strand
GAGACCCTGCCTTTGGAACTTTTCTCGGTCATCCAACTTGGCACCATCAACGAGCACTTGCTCCCGAATCTGAAAACTCTCGAACTATGGGGAATTGGGGGACACGTTGTTCCATTCATCCCCTTATCCCTTTCCCTCAGGACCACGAACATCGCCCTCAGGTTTGAATTCCGCACTCCTGAGGCAGCGGTCGCTTCAACGATTACAACCTTACCGACACTGTGCCCCAGCTTACAAGCGATCAGCCTCGACACCCTACTAATAGATCCGACGATTGCTGTCGCCGTTTCCGGAATGCTTCCCGCCACCAATCGAAACACTCTTCAATAACTCGATGTGGATTCCCCATTGACAAAGGAGGCCAGTGAGGTGCTTTACGAACCACCAAGCCCGCGCAGTCTATCGGAAGCCATGTGGCCGGACAACGAGCGGGAGCTGCTCTGAGCGTAGTCCAGCTGTCGAACTATGTGATTAGCTTGCAGTTTCGTGAATCCTGTATCTAGGTCGTACCTGTACAGGTGAAGAGGGCTTGCTTCTAAAATGTTATTTATGAGGGTTGTCCCTCATGGCAGCGTCGAACTCGCCCATTCCGAACTTTTTTCATGCAAAACCCAATTTCTTTCACTATATATTTTGTGGCCTGGATTTTTTCAGATTTTCGTGTTGCCAGAAATTTGAAGTCCACAACTCGCTGGTGTGGGAAACGCGCGCGAGCCGACTCGCGGAAATTAGATAAGCAAATTGTATTACTAAAAAAGGTAATACGTTTGCTGACAAATCTACGCATTTTGGACTCGCTACGCTGTATAGAGTCTCGCAAGCTCGACTAATGAGCAATTCGTGTGCCATGTATGGCGGAGCCCCGGTCTACTGTTGTGATGGCTTCTTGTAGTGAGAGTTCGTAGTGGCCATCAACAGCGAAAGATCGTAGTTGGTCGGAACCCCATAAACTCTCCGCTTCATCTCCTCTCTCGCATTCTTATAGAACAGGCACATGATGTTGTTGGGACTGAGGTCGCGGTGAAGGGTCCCAGCATATTTGTACAGCCGGTGATGAACTGAATGCACCGGAGTGAGCGGACGACAGCCGAAAGCCGGGAGGGCCCACGTACCGCATGCAACATCCAGGAGGATCTGTCCGATGTCCTTCACCCTCGCCAACGATTTGAACGGATGCAGCCGTTCCCGGATGACAATCCGGAGCGTCCGTCGTTCGTAAACGTAGAGCTGGTGATGAGAGGTGCGACTATTCAAACTGATCCTCAGCACTAGATTAGCGCACCGTGAGCATCATAGTTGGTGGGCACCCACCTGAAAGCCAGGTAGGGTATGGTAAGGGCATCAAAAGGACAAGTTGTTTGGCTCCGACCAACAGGAGGACCGAACCGTGGAGGTGGTTTATCTTCAGGCCTCATGACCAATAGTATTCTTTTTGACCTCGCTTCTCCGCTCCGTCCGTGGCCGACGGCAAGGCACTTGGATTCCGCACTGCCACCAATCCGCCCTTCAAGGTGGTGCCTCAGGGGATCAGTAACGTCAAGGAGGATGGAGTCGGCGACGGAGGTTTGGTGAGGAGATGGGTGGGGGAATGACGAGAGTCGTTGAGTAAACAGTCGTTGGTTGTAGAAATCATGGATTTGGATGTAATGGGACAAGGAGGATCGACGGAGGTCTGATGAGAGGAGGCATGTGGAGGAGACGTGAAAATGGGTGTTTCGATAATGTGCCCATGCGGAGCAATCTGACAGGTCAAGTCGGAAGAAAGATAAATTTCGAAGAACCGACCGCTAGTGCAACGTCGAGTCTCTACCCCCGCCTTTCGCAGGGGATGGGGAACAAACAAAGGTCCCGGTGAACAGCCGATCACACATATCTTCAAGCGCTACAGCCACGAGCACAATTCTTTCCGCCAAATGGGTCAGCTTGCACAGGACCCCTGAATATAGGCGGGGAGGTCGGTCGGAACGGCCGGAAAAAAAGTTCGGACACAGGTTTTGGCAGCCTAGTGAAAATAGTTCGGACCGGGACCGACCTATCCGTCGGGCCCTAAAATTCGTTCGGACGGCACCAAAATATCAAAAAAATTCGCCAAAAAATTCCTGCAAGACCATACGGCTCAAATCTAGTTGTACATGCGTTCAGTCTGTGAATTCTATGGTTTGTACTATGAATTCTTCCCCACCTCCCGCATGGAAGTGCCGAAGTTCTTGATCGCGACAGTCAGTGCCTTCTTGCGGTTCACCATCTCTCGAAACGGGTGCCAGTCTCTGTCAGATAGTGACAACATCCCAGAGGGAGCGGTTGGGTTATCTTGCGTCTTACACAGAAAATGTGTTAATGGGAGGTGGAAGAATGTATGTGCTCGCAGGCTGGCGCGGGCGGAATGAATTGACCGGAAAGAATTGGGGTTGCCAACGTCCTCGTATGCATGAACGACAATGTACGAAAGGCCAGAGATTGAGGTTGTAGACGGCCGCCAAGCATGCCTGCTTCCTGCTCCGGCTTCCTTGGAATAGAGTATCGTCACTGATGATAACGGAAGGGATTGTCAGTAAAACTCGTAATGCCAAGCGTACACTCTCTAAGATATATGTTCGTTAGTGTAAACGACCCCCCAGCAGCCGGCTGTTAATAGGACTCGAGGAGGGTTCGACTGATTATTATTCCCCACGAGTCCATCGACCAGATATCTCGAGAGGTGGATGAACTTGTCATTAAAGAATTTCGCCCGCAGCCCAACAGGCTGCATGCATCAGAGTAATTAAAGGCGTTAAGTGACAGAGAGACAAAGAACCGCATACCGCATTTACGCGTTCCTTTGCGGCCAGCTCAGCATTTGCTAAGTTCCCACTTAATCGTGACACCTCGGCGGGGTCCTTAGTTCCGAAGCAAACTCACTGTATTCAAATGTCTGTTTTTCGAGATCCATGCAGAAGACGATCCAGTGATTTCCTCCAACATGTGCGGGAATAAAGAGGCGCGAATACTTGTGATCCTGCGTTGCGCGTATGCTCCGAGCCCTTCATGGGCCTGTATTGTTTCCGCGGTTGCTCTCGAGTTGTTAGAGAGGTAGACTTGGAGGTCCAGGTCTGCAACCGAGCTCTGAGTCTGAGTCGTAGGTCTCGAACCTAGCTCTCTCCACGCCCGAGTATTCAGATACGAAGAGACGGTATCGATGCGTCTCCCCCCGAGCCACCCGCTCGAGAGGAGTCCAGTGAGATAGCCAACACGGGTCTTCTTGTCATAACCCGTGAGTGACCACAGCCTCAGCCCCCAAGGAACCTTCTCGAGTAGATTCCTAGCGTTGTGGATCTCGAAACCCTGGACCCTCCTCGACAATCAATCTTCGGCCGCCTTCCATTGGCCACTCTGCTCAACAACCTCCACAGCCGTATTCCAGAAATTTGCAATCCATAATGGGAGCCGCAAGTCGGGACTCGACGACGTAGGGGGTTTGATCGAATGGGTCCCGGAAGTCCACATCTGACCGAGGTTTTCTTCCGGGGTGTACAATCAGGCGCGAGATGGTAAGGAGGTTCCGAACAACTCATCAATTGTCCAGCACGAATCTAATGGGGAGGTACACAGATGAACCGGTTGGATAATGGACATCGTTTCTAGAAGGCGGGTCGGGATGTTGGTTTTAAGAAGGTCGATACGGGAACCGTCTCGGAGGATAGGTAGGACCGAATAGCCTCTGGCGTGTCTGTCACTTCAAGGAAGACTGCATTGGCCAACTGCGCAAGCCCTGTGGGGGCTACAGGGTCAACGCGCGGTCGATATTCAATATTCAATATTCAATGACGATCATGGGTATGTTCGAGGACATGGTCTGCGTGAGGAGGTTTTTTTCCCGTCGTTACAATACAAATGTTATTTCTCGGCTCGACTACCATTTCCGTGTTTATTTCCCGTCGACTTAGACTACCATTTCTGCATGAGCATTTCTAAAAAGTGGTAGCCTAATAGGCGCCGGTATCCCCGGACCCCCGATCCAAAAGGTTCGGACTGCCCCGCCCGACATGCCTGTCGGGCGGGTCGAATTTTGTTCGGACCCAACCGACCTTCCGCGAATTCCGGGCCAAATTTCGTTCGGACTCCCAGAGTGACCTCACCCCAAATTTTCAGGGGTCCTGCTTGCACGAGGCGTGCCATGGCAAGATTGCCGCTCATCTCTATCGGCGTTCGGAATCTTCCTCACAGCCTCCACCCCGCACGCTTTCCTCCCAACTACCTCGAGTTTCGACAATGGAGGCCGAGTCACAGCGACCTAAGGGGCGGAAGAAAACTATCTCAGCGTTGAATGTCGCCATCGAAACCTTGAATCTCGCCAAGGAAGTCTCGGTTATTACGCCGGCAAAGGCTGTTTTGGGTTCCGTCAGCGTTATCCTCGTAATGATCAGAGTGAGTTCCTTTCTGATCTTTTTGCTGGAGGAATGCAGACCGAAATGGACCTAGGACGCGATGATCAACCGAATGGATTACGTCGAACTTGGGCTGGCCTGCGCTGACGTCTGTACCGCCCTGTACCGGGGACTGGATGGGAAGAGGTCGAACGACCTAAATAACTCCGTGCGCAAGGCAATCAAGCAGCTGAAGACGTGAGTTACACCAGCACTGTACGCTTTGAGTAACTTTTCGGTGACAATTTCGATGTAATCTCAGGGCTGTGGCGGAGATCAAAACAAAAGTCACTGAGCAGGAGAAACGAAACGTGATTTCTCGACACTTCCACGCAAGGAACGACAAAGACAAAATTGCGGCCTGGAAGTTGGATCTCAACAGGATCCTTCAGGTCTTCAACGTGCGTTCCATGATTTGCGTACGACAACCGCTAACTCGGTATCCCCAGACCGAACTTGTGATAAACACACACATCACTGTTTCCGAAACCCATGCCATTGTCTCCGAGATCCATCGCACCGTTGTAAAGGGTCAAAGATCAAACGATAGTAGGAATCTGTTGGTAAGCGACGCTCGCGCTCTATCCACCACCGAATGACCACTCACCGCAGCCCTAGACTCAAACCAGGTCAGTGATCCAAGCTACCGATGGACCAATCATCTCACCCGAACCCAGCATACCCGGAGAATCTCCACCTCCCCCCCCAAGAACGTTCTTTGGACGCGACGGGCTGATCGAGAAGATAGTCGATCTCGCAGAGAACCTCATGCCGATCGCCCTGATTGGTGCTGGCGGGATCGGCAAGACCTCCGTCGCACTGGCTGTTCTCCACCACGACCGGATCAAGCAGCGGTTTGGTCACGAGCGTCGATTCATTCGTTGCGATAAATTCCCTGCCTCATCCACCCACCTCCTCCGCCAGCTCTCCAACACCATCGGCGCAGGCGTTGAGAACCCCAAGAATCTGGGACCTCTACGGACATTTCTGTCCTCGAAGAGGATGTTGATCGTCCTCGACAATGCGGAATCCATTCTCGACCCACAGGGAACAGACGCACGGGAGATCTATGCTGTGGTGGAGGAGCTGAGTCGATTCAGCAACATCTGTGTTTGTATCACATCGCGCATCTCCACTACCCCCCCAGGCTGCAAGCGCCTCAATGTACCAACCCTATCAATGGATGCCGCACGGGATACCTTCTACGGCATCTACAACAGTGACGCCGATCGGCCGAACGTGGTCAACGGGATTCTCGAGCAACTCGACTTCCACCCACTTTCGATCACCTTGCTCGCCACAGCCGGGCATCAGAACCAATGGGACACGAGGCGATTGGCCCGAGAATGGAAGCGACGGCGAACGGGTGTGCTGCAGACGCAGCATCACGAGAGCCTTGCTGCCACAATTGAGCTATCACTTGCCTCCCCACTATTCCAAGAACTCGGCCCCGAAGCCCGCGCGCTTCTTGGAGTCATTGCCTTTTTCCCACAGGGTGCTGACGAGAGCAACCTTGAATGGTTGTTCCCCACCACCTCGAACAGAACTAGTGTCTTCGACAAGTTCTGCATCCTTTCCTTGGTATATCGGAGCAACGGATTTTTCACGATGCTTGCACCGCTCCGAGACTACCTTTCTCCTAAAGACCCGGGGACCTTCCCACTACTCCACACGATCGAACAGCGCTACTTCACCCGGATGTCAGTCGATATTGATCCGAACAGGCCCGACTTCGGAGAAACGCAATGGATCACGTCAGAGGACATAAACGTCGAGCACCTGCTCAATGTTTTCACCACGATCGACACGAACTCGGACAGTTTCTGGAATGCTTGCGCCAATTTCATGAAACACCTCTATTGGCATAAAAAGCGACTCACAATCCTGGGGCCCGGGATCGAAAGTCTCCCGGATGATCATCGCTCCAAGCCGAGATGCCTGTTTTGGCTCACACGGTTGTTTGACTCGGTCGGAAATCAGGTAGAACGCAAAAGACTTCTCATTCATGCCGTAAATCTCCGGAGAGAGCAAGGACGTGACCACGACTTTGCCGAAACATTGATGGAGCTATCTGATGCGAATCGGCTCCTTGGCTTCCACAAGGATGGGATGGAACAGGCGAAAGAAGCATTGGGGGTTTTTGAACAGCTTGGTGACACAGTAGAACAGGCACAATGTTTGATCGTACTTGCTTGGTTGTTGCGTTCAGACAATCAGCTCGACGCCGCAGAAGAAGCCGCATTCCGCACAATCGATCTTCTCCCGGAGGAAGGCCAACAATTTCGGGTCTGCGAATCTCACCGTATTCTCGGCAACATATATCGATCCAAGGGCGATACCGAGAAGGCGATTCACCATTTCGAGGTGGCCATCGGAATCGCATCTCCTCTCGATTGGCACGATACCCTGTTTTGGATTCATTACGAACTGGCGGGGCTGCTTCGCAATGAAGGCAGGTTCGGCGATGCTCACGCTCACATCGAACACGCCAAGTCGCACGCAGTCAACAGCGCTTACCACCTAGGTCTTGCGGTGGAGCTGCTGGCCCGGGTTTGGTACAATCAGCGCCGACTTGGAGAGGCGAGGTCCGAGGCTCTGCGCGCGGCCGACATTTTCGACAAGCTTGGGAATGTGGAGGACACGGAGCGATGTAGACGCCTCCTCCGGAAGATAGAGAACGATTCAGTTGTCTCTGGTAAATCAGGCTTTGATCGTGAGTTCCTGAAAATATTACTATTTCCTGCACGTATTGACTCCTCACTCTAGGCTTATGGAACTGGGCGATAGCACCGATGAACCGCAGGCCGTCAAAACCTTAGGCCTTATTCTCCGTCTCGCATTCCCTTGAACTCGTTGATATCGTTGTTTTCTTCCTCTTCGACGATGCTCTCCCTTCTATTTGTCTCTTTCATTCGCGTACACCGTCTCACTTGTTGTCCTGCCGCTCGTCGTTTTTACTCTGTCTCCTGTGTTACGTGTCAACATAGCTATTGGTCCTACCGACAATCGATAATCTACGGCAACATCTGTGTCCCTTAGAGTAACGAGATTTCAAAATGCTCCTCCAGCGTGACGCACTCCTCCCAGATGTAGGCTCCGTATGCAGGCTTTAGGTGGGCCCTAGGGTTTCTTCGAGTCGAGAAAAATTCTAGGATGACCATGGCACGCTATTTGCTGTCCAACGCTCTAGCTCGCGTTACTCAATAAGAAGCCATCACAAACTGCAGAAACATCCGTCCAGTGGTAGCCCAAACCGATGGTGAGTACGCCCAGGACCTTGGAGGAGTATGCCCGGGCCACGGTTCATTCAAGGACGAAGAATCCTGAAACGCTGGAACGCCGAGCGGGGTGAGCCGGAGAAGATGGATAGTTAGACAGGAGATTCCATTCGGGTGCGGAGGAGACCGAGGATAGCAAAGAGGGCGTGTTCCCTGGTTGAAGAACGTAAGGAGATGGGCGGACATGCGAAAAGAAGGGGGACTCGCCATATCGCCTCCATCTGCGTCAAACCCGAAATCTGAGCTGCAACAAAGGGCCACGATGTGACCAGATCTTGGCAAGCTGCGAGGGCTTTGTCCAATCGTGGCCCAAAAAGATAGTCGGAGACCTTTATCATGAAAGGACCGGTACCACCCTGCTTGACGATGGTTCTGGCCAATCCGACGCGAGCAGAGAACTCCTACTTTCAATGCCCCAAGTCGGTTCAATTCTAGACGTTGCACCCGATGGGGCTGCAACGGCCGCTGGCTTGATTGTGATCAGCGATGCATAGAATCGCGCGTCCCCCGTGAGGAACAGTTCCGTGTACCTTTTCCTATCTTTGGTCCTTCGGAGGATGCACGTAGGCGACCAAGGACCCTTTTTGATCCCGTCCAGAACCGCCGCCGTCGCGAATTCCCACCTCTTGCGAGTGGTGGTGATTGAAGTCGAAGGATAGAATCGGACGAAATCCGGGTTACCTTTTAACACCAAGTCCCCAGTGGTCGTGCCGAACAGAACTTTATAGTACCTCGGAGGGACCTCTCCTCGTGATCAAACTTTCCCGTCAACCTGCGCCGATCCAAAAGGCGACGTAGACGGACTTCAGCCCCATAAGAATGTTTCCTCCTTCGAGGGTGCAATCTTGTTAACTTGTCCCGAGTTTGGTGGTGGTCGTCTGCCAGAATATTCCAAATCAAACGACCACCGTGCAAGGCAAGAGGTTGTGACAAACGTTTGTCAGTAGACGGTCGGTCTCCGGGTGATGGAAGGAACCGGCAATGGAAAGCAACGACACGTCCTGTTTCGTATTATTCTCGATGAACAGGTTGATGACATTGCGTTCCTCATTGACCACGTCTGCGGGTGTCGATCAGATCCTTTTAACGGTCTTGGACGAATGGGTAGGGGGAACACGTACGGCCGAAGGGATTGTTGGAAGGAAAAGAACCTCGAGACCCGGCGCTGGCTCTGGCTCTGTCACCGTCTCTTCGGCGACTGTTTACGAGTGAGAACGCCAAGTATCACCATGCGGCGTCCATGCTACTCAAATGACTCGCAAGTGGAAGAGAAGAGAGTGACGAGGGATACTAAATCGTTGGCGAAGGAAGCCAAACGCATTGTGGTCTGGGCGTACCGTATCTGACCAGGATGAGGGGAAGTGAAGGAGGTTCGAAATACTTATATGCCGCTAATTTTGATCCGCATCAACGCGTGATCTAGTACCTGTTTCTTGGTGGGTTACCTCGCGGTCACGACTAATACAGAAGAGTAGAGCGCGTTTCACGTAACTGTACTTGCCCCAGTAGCTGCAGACGGAACAGAACAGGCGCGGGAGTTCCTTTGGAGGTGGGCCAACGGCAAAATGATAGCCTGGCACGGATGGGGGCAAGTTCCCGACGCCCTTCGAGCAGGAAATTTACACTTCCCACAAAAACTGCCGATTGAGCTCACCGATTCTTCTATCAAGGTAGCAAGGTTTTTCTTGTATAAAAGAGCTGTTCCAACGCCCATCGCCGACCCCTTGTTTGGATGGACCAACGGGCGTTTGTTCATGGGTAATAAGGTCTGCCGGGCAGTTCTTCGTCGGCGACATCCTGAGCCTTCAGTTGTGCCATCAATCTGGTCAGGGTCGATATTAACCTCAGTGTGGTTTGACCTCCGTGGGCGGAGGGGCAGTCGCGGAGGGTCAGTCCCAGATCTGGATCCGGTCACTGTGCTTTGTGATACGATTACCTCAAACTCGTCCAGATATTTCTTCGCCCTGCGCGCAGTTATCGCAGGGCCCAAAGGGTTCGAGCTCGCCTGCATCTGACATACAGCTGCCCCTTCTTAATATTTTTTCGCATTCTTGGGGAATAAACGGACTTACGCTGAGCGCGCCGTGGTGCCATTCCGAGCGATGAGCAATTATGGTGACAGATGATCTTAGTAGGCGCTCCCTGCAGAGCCCGAGCGCGTGACGTATAAGATTAGACAGACTCGACCAAACTCTTCTTGGTCTCACGCCATTTCTTTTGTTTTCGAAACCCGACCCAACGTGTCTGCTGCCGACGCCCCATAACCTTCCGGTGTCGGTCTCAGCCAGCAACCTCCATCTTCCCCAGACATCATGGCCCCATCGATATCTACCAACAAGTCCCTTCATGATCTCCCCACTCCAGAACCAGAATCGCCTGCGAGATTCAGGAAGCCGTACAAGTTCTCCACCCTCTGCGCGACGGTAGAGAACCCAAACCTCAAAGACCAGTACGGTTCCAGCAGCGTTCCTATCTACCAGACCGCAACTTTCAAGGGCGTGGCCGGAGAGTATGACTACACAAGGAGCGGTAACCCCACACGGTCGCACCTAGGTCAGTTTCGGTTCGATTCCGTGTCTCTTATATTCCACGGGCGGTCGCAAGACACCTGAAGCTGAGCGTTTTTCATTATGCAGAACACCATCTTGCGAAAATCTACTCCGCATCACATGCGTTCACCGTTTCGTCAGGCATGGCGGCCCTCGATGTTATCACCCGTCTTGTGAAACCAAACTCTTCGATAATCGCTGGAGATGACCTCTACGGTGGTACAAACCGTTTGCTCAACTACCTTCGTAACAACAACGGCGTTACCGTCCATCACGTTGACACCACCAAGCCATCCTCCATCCTCCCGTACTTAACGCCCGAGGTCTCCATGGTTCTACTCGAATCCCCGACCAACCCACTGCTCAAGATCGTTGATCTCGCCAAGATTAGCGCTCAAGTCAAGGAGCGAGCCCCAGATGCAGTCGTGGTAGTTGACAACACGATGATGAGCCCGTATCTCCAACGCCCGCTGGAGCACGGCGCGGACATCGTTTACGACAGTGCGACCAAGTACTTGTCTGGCCACCATGACCTCATGGCTGGAGTCATTGTATGCAACCGAGAAGACCTCGCGAAACAGATGGTTTTCATGATCAATTCCGTCGGCAACGGCCTCTCGCCATTCGACTCCTTCCTCCTCTTGCGCGGTGTAAAGACCATCGCTATTCGTATGGACCGACAACAAGCGACTGCTCGTCTCGTCGCAGAATTGCTCGACAGTCTCGGTTTCAACGTTTTCTACCCCGGGTTAGACTCCCACCCGGATAGGGATATACACGAGCGGATCTCCGATGGAGCTGGTGCCGTACTCAGCTTCACGACCGGAGATAAAGTCTTGAGCGAGAAGATCGTCGCAGCTACCAGATTGTGGGGTATCAGCGTTAGTTTTGGATGTGTGAACTCATTGATCAGCATGCCATGTGCCATGTCGTACGTAATATTTCTGCCCTCGTCTATTTTATCGAGTTCAACCCTTCCCTCGCGTAGACACGCCTCGATTGACCCCGCCACTCGAGCTGCTCGAGGCCTGCCTGAAGATCTTATCCGCCTTTGTGTAGGAATCGAAGACTCGGGAGATCTCTTGGATGACTTAGAGCATGCCTTGTTCGAAGCTGGAGCCATCGAGCTCTCTACTTCGACCGAGCAACGCTATGTTCGGGTTAAACCACGAACTATGGACCCAATTTCACGTGCGGTCGAGCAGCTGGCAGAAGATCTTTCTTCGATCGGAATCAAACGTCCCAAAGAGAACAGACAATGG
>Ga0307515_10021338_pt1 | contig 11493 bp, 1 predicted proteins | sample 17_EM_MG_FD_194513 | JGI IMG/M metagenome (GOLD analysis project Ga0307515, IMG submission 194513) | Populus trichocarpa ectomycorrhiza microbial communities from riparian zone in the Pacific Northwest, United States - 17_EM | ecosystem: Host-associated > Plants > Roots > Unclassified | place... | reverse complement strand
ATTAAAGATACCACAAACTGTTATAGTGCTATAATAAAGTAGACTAAATAACTACGTTATAGTATAAAGAGGGGAAGAAGGTAGAAAGGGGGTATTATATATAAATAGTAGGGCTGGCCGCTAAGTCACTAGTGGTGGGCCAGCTAATAGTAGGAAATAGTACGAGACAGTATAAAACAGTATGCGTTAGGTCAGTGCTGTAATACTTCCTTTCTATTATATTTCTAGTCTACTTCCGTATTAAAAATAGTGTAGAAAGCATCCCTTTATTATACCTTATAGATAAAATCCGTTAACCTTTTAAATAGTTTCTAGGTAAAAGCTATTTTGTCCTATACTACTCTAAATATAAGACTAGATAGTACTATAGATTTTATAACTTCTTAATACGTATATATTAGAAAGGCCGCTATAAAATTAAAGTCCTTTAGTTATTATAGGGCTCCAAGTTCTAATTGCTCTATAGCTTCACTATTAGTTTAAGAGGATAGCTTAGCAATTAATAATAGTATATTACTAGGTTCTAAAAATATATTAGGGACGTCTTATCTAGGTATATTTAGACCCTTATTAGTAATAGACTAGGTACTAGCTAAAATATTAGTAAAAACCAATAGGGCTTATACCGCCTAAGACTTAATATATAGAGCTATAGGTACTTAAGCATCTTATACCTAGAGCTTATTCTATAATATAGGAAGTAAGATATCTATTATCTATTTTCCTTCTTCTATTTTAAAGCCTTTAGTATAATCTAGCCGTTATAACGGTCTATTAATAGGGTTATTTCCCCCTAGCTTATATTTAATCTTAAAGTTAAATTATATAAGCTCTTTTACCTATCTAGCTTATTAAGGTATATGCTCCTTTATAGTTATAAAATAGCATAATTTATAATAATTTAAGAGTATATAAGTGGTATAGCTCGCGTACTTAAGGTAGTATCGCCACTATTTAAAGTAGTTAACTATAGCTAGTAGTTCCTTATTATGGGTATAATACCTAACTTTAAGTCCCTAGAATTTTTTACTATAAAATACTACTAGTTTTTAGTAGAGCTAGGTAGTATCTAGATACCTATTAGGTTATAGTAGGATACTAATATAAATAAAATTTAATATATTAGTAATTATTATTAATAGCTAATTTAGGTTAAAATGCCGTAGGAATAAAGCTTCTATAAACTTTACGCGTAGTTTTTAAAAGGCCTCTTAAACCTTTTCGGGCTATAGCTATAGTTTATACTATTTAGTTAGTCCCTTTTTAGTTTTCTTCCTTACCACCTTTAAGCTTTTTACTCCTTAGGTTAAGTCTTAAAAAGCTTCCGTAATATAGTTAAATAGGTATTAAGTAACGTCTAAATAGTTATAAATAAAGCGCCTATGAAAATTAGCAAAGCCTAAAAATACTTAAATATTCTAGTAGCTGTCTAGCTCTAGCCACTCTTAAATTATCTACATCTGTACTAGGTCTATAATTACGCCTATAGGCATTACAATATAACCTAGAAACTCAACCTATATAGTATTAAAGATATACTTTAACGCCTTAGCGTAGAGGCCCTAATTATCTAAACGTTCTAGTACTTTACGGACATATTACTTATACTAATCCTTATTTTCTAAGTAGATTAGGATATCATTTAGATAAATAAGATATATACGGTTAACTGGTCCTCTTAAGGCTCTATAAATATACAATTATAATATTATAGGCGTATTAGTTAGCCTAAAAGGCATTACTAGATACTTAAAGTAGCCGTATTAGGTCTTAAAAGCAGTTTTTTACTTATCCCCTTTTTTAATACGGAGCCTATAATAGGCGTCTTATAAATCTAACTTTATAAAGATTTTTGCCCTAAATAGTTAATCCAGTATTTTACTAACTAGTAATAGTAGTGTTTGTATCAATTTAATAATACAAGTGAGTTATATCCAGGGGCATAAAATACGTATAGTATCGTATGCTCTTTTGGATGGTAGTAACTGTTAATTTTATTAAGATAGACTACGTAGTCTATATACTGTTGGTAGGGGGGGTACTTGGGCAGTCTCTTTAAGCTCAGCGACGTGTCACGTGACAGCGCGCGGGCCATCGTGTAGATATCTTCTCGGGGCCTTCGAGCCCCTGAGATTCTTCCATATAGGGTATCATATGTATTATTCCATCAGCCTGCTCAGTGCCCTGACATATACTAACGCGCCCTCCCCCCTAATTAGTTATAAGCGAGTGGTTAGTGTACTAAACGCGTAGACACGCGTTTAGTATACTAGCTGCTGTAATTATATACTAGTAGCACTTAAAGATAGACCTACTTGTATATAGCCTCCGTAATTGCCTTATTAGAACCGTAAAATATAAAGGAAATATATAGGAAATCCCTCTTAAGGTGCCTTCTAGGCTACCTTCTAAACGGTGCTTTAAGCTAGCCGTAAGTCCTACTTACGGCCCGTAAAATAAACCGTACGGCCTTTTAACGGGCCGTAAATAAACTATAAGTACTCTGTTAGTCTCGTTCCACCTATTTTATAACCTTTAGATTAAGCTTATTTATATTAATTAGGGTTTTAAAAGCTTAACACGGCTTTGCCTTAGTTATAGCATCCGCTAGGTTATCTCCACTGCTAATCTATTTAACCTTTATAATCTTACGTCGTTTATAGGCCTAACGTAAGCATATTAGGTTAACTATAAGCCTCTTTTTTTATATTGTACCTAGTTTAACTATACAGTCGTAAAGGGACTTTAAATTAGTGTATAGAACTAGGGGTAATTGCTCTAATTATAGGATCTTCTAGATTATTAACTTAATTGCGGCTCCTATATTAAAGCTATAGGCTAGTACATATAGTTTAGAAGCCAGTATACTACGGGTTACTTATTTATATTTAATTAAAGACTAGTACAGTATATTTACGTCTTAATTATAGTCCATAAGTATAATTATAAAGCCGATTTATAATAATAGGTCCCTATTATTAGTAAAAGAGGCGTCCATAAATACTAGTACGCTAAGGGAATTTAGGTCTAGTGGTATAAAAATAAGTCCTCTTATTACATTATTAATTTGCCACTAAATACGCTTATTTAGCTGCTTAATATTTTCCTCTTATAGATCTATTACTTAGGCCGCAAAGGATAAATTATAGGCAGATTTAGGTTGACAGACTATAGCAATATAAGCGCCTCTTACACGCTATGCAATGTATTAGTCCTTTATATTTATGGTCTTATAGGTCTCTCCGCGGGAACTGGTAAGGTCTATAAGCTTTACTATAATAAGCCTTAGGTTTTAAGCTTAGCGTTCCTAAGTTAGCTAGATTAGGTTGCCCTTTTATATAATTAAGCCTTTATTAAATTTAATTAGAGTCCGCTTAGTTAACTACTCTTACAGCTTTACTAAGAACTTTACCTCTTATAGTTTAGTCTCTTTAGCGTCCGTAAAAGTCCAGTCCGCTAAAAAGAGGGTATTATCTATTTAGAGTCCAATAATACTAAGGCCGTTTAATAGGGTGTATAGAAGGCAGGGGTTATAGGTTAACTGTTCTATTTTAAGTTTACTAATATAATGCTAGTAATACGTTTTAAACTAGTGGTTTCTAGCTTCTAGCACTATAGGCGATTATATAAGAACTAAGTCCTTTCTTTAGTCATTATAAGCTTATATAATAAGCCTTAATTTTTTAAAGGCTTTATTAGTACTAGGGTGCTTAATTTTGTTAATAAAGCGTAAGTTAAATATACGGACGCCTTACAAAACGTCTCTCTCCGTTACGGCCGTAAAAATACCCTTTTTAAGTAGTCCATTAATCTCCTTACGTTATAAGTCCGTAAAAAGTGTTTTCTATACTAGAACTAATATATCTATAGGTAGAAGTTGCCTTACAGATATACCTATAGAGGTTAAGTAATTCTCTATTATAGGGTTCTTAGTTACAGGGTGCTTTTAGGGGCGTCCTTAGCCGCGCTTTACAGTAGGTTTAATAGGTTTTTAGGGGACTTCTAAAGTAGGCAGGGGTGCTTCTAGTTCGTCTAGTTTAGCGGGTGTTTCTAGTTTATTTAGTTTAACGGTATAGGTATTTTTGGACTAAAAGTAGGGTTTTACAGATATGCTTCTAAAGTTAGTTAGTCCGCTAGGAAGTTATATATATTATATTTCGTCTTTTACAGCTAGTAGATAATAAGGTTTAGTCTAGTTACCGCTCTTACACTATATAAGGACTTTAGAATTAAGCGGGAGGTTATAAACTAAGGTTATATTAGGTCCGTTACGGTAATATAGGGCGCTATTAACAGCTTATTTAGCCCATAATTTAACTATTTCAGCTATTACCTCCTATATTACAGCTGCTTATTCCGTAATAAACGGGGCAGAAGGGCCTAGGTTGCTTATCCTTAGGTAAGCTCCATAAACTAAGAGGGTAGGTACTAATCTATTAGGGCTAGCGGTATTATTAATGGCTTTTACAGCTATCTATAAAGCCAGTTCCTTTTAAATATCCTTATACTCGTCCGTAATAATCTAGTAAGCTCTCTATAAAGCTAGGTAAGCTTACTTAATAAGTCTAATAAACTAGTGCGCCTTAACTAGGACGGCTTTTGTTAAAATAGCTATAGCTATAGCGTACTGTTAGAATTCGTTACTAATAAAGTTCCTACTAGCGTTATAGGTAATATACTTAGGGGGTCTAATATATATATCAATCCAGCAGGTCTGTAAAATATCCTAAGTATATTTTATAGATATATTTTATAACTAATAGGCGGCTTAATAGCGGGTTACCTTATTAATTATATGTAATACTAGGCTGCCGTTAATATACATAATATCTACATACACTAAGTGGTTAAAATTAAGGTCTTTATAAAGAGTGAACTTAAATTAGCCTAGGGAACGTCCATATTTCTAGCAAAAGGAGTAGTATTTAGTTAGGTAGTTAATTGCCTTCCTATTAACGTCGTGATATCCAAAGCGTTTAAGGACTCTATACAGCTTTTCGGCTAATAGGTAGCCGAAACGGTGGTATAGGCGGTAGATTTTAGTACTAGTAAGATAGCACGGGTTATAGTTAAAAGATTCCTAAATATAGGTCCGTAAAGTCTCTCCCTATATAAGGAGCGAGTGTCCGAATTGTCGTGTAATTAGTAGGGTAATATGCTTACTTCCTAGGGCAGTCATAGGGCCAATTAGGGTGTCCGTAATATTATTATAGTAAACCTATAACCTATCTATATCCGCGAGACAGAGTAGAAAAGGGGTGTCTGCTTTTACTACGTAGAAGTTAACTGGGCTAATTAGGGTCTTAACTGCAACTAATCTAATTAATGCAGTTAAGCCAATGCCGAATTAGACGTTTACGGCCCCAGTTTACATAGTATTAATGTCCGTATTATTATTTATAGTGGTCCTATATATAAGGTATTATCCATAACCTATAATAGACTTTTTAGAGGCACCTATATTAATTATAACGCCATAGAATTCTTTAGGGGTATAGCGTTTTATAGTAATATATACAAATAGGTCCTATTTATAGTCTGTAATATCCATAACGGGTCTAACAGGTATACTTATAGGTTAGTTTTTAGGTGCGATTAAGTATATAAAGGAGCGGTCGGCTAATACGGTCGTAATATTAAAGGCTTAGCCGTCCGTAAAAGGTCTAAAAGTAGTTAGGAACGTCTTTAAGGTCTTTTATTCCTAAGTATTTAAGTTAAAGTTAATTATAAGGGCTTCTATTAACTTATTAAGAGACTCCTCTACTTCCTTTCCTTTATAGTTTAAGATAAACTAGTTAATCTAATTATTAAATCTCTTCTTAAACTTATTATATTCTTTCTAGGTATACCTTATAGACTAATATTCTTCCTTACCGTATATAAAGCACTTCTGGCTAGTTTGTTTATAGGGGTATACTTTTATATAGGAGTTGCTTTAGTAGTTATAGGCAGGACTTAGTTAGTACAGGTACTGCTAGCAGTAGCGGCGGTCCGTAAAGTAGGTATTTAAGTTAGTTTATAGGTTTTATAGGTCCGTAATAAAGGCTTAAGTACTACCCAGTAGGTTTAAAACTTCGTATATTATAATAAAGGACCGTAAATTATTAATAAGGCTAGTTAAGGTATCTGTAGGCTTATAATAGGTATATTTATAGGGCTCTACTTCCTAGTAAGCTATAATAAGTTTATTATATAAAAAGTCGTCTATTTAAAGCTTAATATTAAGGCCGTGCTATAGGTGCTAAAGGTCTTTAATAAGAATTTGCAGGCACTCTATAGTCGATTTTTTGGTATTCTTATTAATTACGGTCCGTAACTTAATTATATTCTATTAGATAAAAATATTACACTTATATTCCGGCCCTTTAAAGTAGTTATATATAGCTTTATATAGCTTATTAAAGGAAACACTAAAGGGGTTACTCTTAAGGTTAGTATAGTAGTAATTAAGGGCTAGGCCGCGTAGTATAGTAGAATAAGCTTAGCTAAATTCCCGTTTAGGAATATCAGCCTTCTAACAAAGGTCCGTAAAGATAGTCAGTTTAAAGTTAAAGTTATCATTTTCACCGCTATACTTAGATTTGTCGGTATAGAGCTTAGCCAGGTTAGCTAGCTCCTTACTATAGGTTTTTACTTAGGTAGTTTATATATCTATAACTTAAGTAACGGAAGGGTTTTAGTCTATATTTTAATTTACGGGGGTATTACGGTCCGTAACTTAAGTACTAGGTATACTTTAGCCCATAAAATTAATTCTAAGATCTCTTTAGTCCATAGAATGAATTTAGTTAAATAGGTTGTCTATAAGACCGGAGATCCTATTAAGTTTAAAAAAGGTAAAGAGTCTACTAGTTTTAATATAATCTAGGATCTACTCTTTAGTCTATTCCGTTTAGTCTTTCTTATATAGTGTGTTATATAGAGACCATGCAATAGTAACTCGCCTATCCTTTTTAACCTATACGCCTTAGTTACGTAAGAGGGTTTATAGGTTATGGGTAGCTATAAAGTTATAAGTCTTAAAGATAGCTTCTGTAAAGTCCGCAAAGTCTTCCTTATATTATTCCTATAGATCGTTATTTAGAAGCTTAAAGTGTCCGTATTTAAGGATTTTAAAATTAATATAGTTGTTAACGCCGTTTATAGACGTAAGGTTGACTCCCTAACTCTACTTCTTTTAACCTTCATTAATTTGCTTACTTATATCTGCTATATTATATAGCGTAGTATATCCGTATAAGCTATAACGGGTTAAGAGGAGCTTATAGCGGGTAGTAGTGGCTTATAGCAGGTGGGGGAGGTCTTATAACGGTCCGTAAAATTAATTAATATAACGGAACCTTACAGCAGGAACTACGATGGGCTCGTTATTAGGCTAGGTGTGTAGGTGAAGCAAGTTAAGGTTAACAACGTAATAATAACTAGTGAAGTAGTTGCCTAACAGATTAACTTTAATTATATTCTAAGAATTACTACAAGGAAGGAACTATCTAGGTAGGGATTAAGGGTCCTTAAATACATAACCGTACTCCTATAAAATCCTTCTTATATATAATATACGTCTTATATATAAGGTATATAAGTTCCTCTTATTCCTCTTATTTAATACGTAGCATATTATATAACCTTAGCTACTATTCCTCGTTATATAGTTCTACCGGTTCTATCCTAGACCGTGCCTAAATTAACCAACTAGCTTCTTCCGACTTTTCCCCAAGTAGTCATAACATCGTACTTAAAGCGTCCGTAACAATTAATAGGTCCGTAAAAGTTTAAAAGGTCTTATAATAGTCCGTAAAGGCGATTAATAGGTCCGTAATAGTTTATAGGAGGATAGGGGGTTCTGTAAAGGTCTATATTTATATTTATAAACTTCTAATAAACCGTATTAAGACTTAAATAAGTATATAGAGTTAGTAATAGTCCGTAATCCCTAACTTCTAACCTTCTAGTAGGTCGTACTAGGATATAAACAGGTGGTTACTGTTATATATTACTTAAGGGAGGTATTAAATAATTACTAATCTGTACGCGCTTACTAATTAGTGTTTATATTAATTTAATAATATAAGTAAGTTATATCTAGCGGCATAAAATACGTGTAGTATTATATGCTCTTTTAGATAGTGGTAACTAGAACGCCACCACTGGAGATACGTATTAGTAACTAGGTATAGCTAAATATATATAATATCTCTATATAAAGGCCTATAAAGTCACTTAATTATAAAAACCTTAGCCCCTATTTAATTAAACAAGTTATTAATAGAGGAGCTATATATAAGCTAGAACTCCTACCTACCCTAGCTACCCGCGGGATATAGCCTATATTTTACCTATAGCTACTATACCTCTATTAGCCTAACCCCTTACTAGGGCAGATATAACCTAAACCCCTATTAGTACTAATCTGAGATAAAAATAAAGATAAGAACTATAAGGAGTGGACTATTAAATAAATTATTAACTTTAAATACTTTAGTAAAAGTAAAGGACAACGGCTCTATTACAGAGCTATATATATAGGATTTAATATAAATTAGCCAGAATGGCAACTATAGGAAGACTTTAAAAATGTAAAGGATCTAATTAGCGACTTTTACTACGCGAACCTATAGAAACTGGGCCTAAGCAGAGATTTTATACCTAATTCTCTATAGGAGCCCTTATAGAGTTAAACTGTTATACATTGCTATATAAGGGCAAATTACTATTAGATTGCGGTAAAGTGCGATTATATAACTGGAATATTATTAAGATGTCTAGGAACTTTAACCGGCGGTTAAAGTTATCTAATTGGTTAGATTTTTAGATGCTAAGCCTTATTATATAATGTTGTTTTAAACCTTTAGCAATACCCCCCTTTCTTCTTTTCTATACCTTAAGTGTCCCTTTTATATATATATAGTAACCACAGCGTCACCAGAGCTCCGCCTCTATAGAAAAGGGGGTGGTATTATAGAACCCCACCGTAGGGGCCTCTATAGGAGAGCCCCGTGCTCTTATATACACCTCGCGTATAGCTTATATCAGCTACACGTAGGTATATTACCTCCTTACGCCCTTAACCCTTACGATTAATCGCGTAACGTTTTGTAGACTCTTTAAATACATACACTCTATAGCCACTGCCCACGTTCCGTAACAGATAGGTAGTGGACCCCTAGTAAGGGTCCTTTATCTTTTCTTTATTCCTTACTTTTTCTATTTTTACTTTCTCTAAAATATTTAGAACTTCTATCTCTTATATCTATACCCTAGTTACTACTTATTTTATATAGAGCTTTCCGTTTTTATATCTTATATTTTTACTGATACTTTTATATCTAAATCTGTTATTATCTCTAGTTCTTTCCCTATTTTTACTAGTTAGCTATATACCCTTTATAGGTTAGCTATAAATGTTATATTTACCGCATTAAGTCTAATTCTTAATTATCCTAGTCTTAAGCCTACTGTTGCTGTCTATAGGGCGTCCTCTCCCTTATATCCCCTATAACCCTTATATCCCTATTTAGTCTAGTAATATTACGCGGTATTACTTCTAGCCTATTAAGGCTTAGGATAGCTAGCCTAGCCCCCTAGTATTAAAGGTAAAAAACGCTAGAAAGGCACTTACGTCCCCCTAGCTTATTGCCTATTATTTCTATTTATATAACCTAGCGTGTAGTTATTCCCGCAGCTATTAGGCCCTTACTTTCCGTTTCCTATATTTACTATAGTCTTCTCTCTCCTATGCCTTATATATGCTTTAGTAGCAGTTTACGCATTTTATTTAGTCTTAATTTAAGTAGTGTCTTATATTATAGGGGCCTATATAGTAGCCGCAACACACCTATACTACGTATATAGATTAGGTTTGTCCCTATTATATATAGTAATAGTATTATTTTAGGTAGAGTCTATAGTTATAAAGCCTTATATTATATATAAGGCCATTTATAATAATACCTTTTTAGATAAAAAGTTTTTATATTTTTAGTGTGTGAGTGCTAATAATAAGGGAGCTATACGTTTAACTAGTAACTCCCTAACAAATCTCTAGCGACCCTTATATCCTTTTATTATTCTTATTATATACTTAATTTATATTTTTCTATTAAAGCTATTAGATTTAGGTAATCTTAAGTCCTAGTATAAGGTATTCCGTTTATTTTACTATCTTATATATAGTTACTATATTATCCGCCTAGCGTCCCTTTTCTACCCTAAGGCTTAGGGGAATTACTAGGATTTTAACTAGGTAATCCTTATAGAGCACTTTTATACTAATACGTTCTCCTAGCCTATCCCCTACCCTTATAGCTTATTTCTTTACCTATTAGTCCTTTAAGGTAACTCTAATATCTCCGCTTTTAAGGTATTAGACTATAATAGCGTTAAAGACCTTTTTATAAATCTCTATAAGGATTTCTATTTCTAATTATTCCCTAAGCCCCTCTACCTTTTCTATATTTAGTTATATTATAATTATATACCTAGTTATTATTTTAGGGGGAGTAGGTTTTCTATGCTGTAAAAGTATAGCTATTGGCCTAGGTATAGCTTACTAGTAAAAAGGGTTTTAATTTATTTTTAATTTTACTTAGCCGTTAGAGGATTTAATTAAGGGTTTACTAAAGGGGCGCCTAAGGTTTACTAGACTAGCGGAGCTATTTTACTAGCTATATTAGTTTATTATAGCTAATAGTTACTCCCCTATAATTACAGATACTAAACGCGTCTAATAGGCTTTATATTTTATTAGATGCCTTCTTAATAGAGGTCTTCCCGCTTTATAGTGTAGTATTCGCCCGTTTTTATTATAGAGGGCTATTGCTAGGCGTAGGTCTGGTGGACGCGCGTGAGTACAAACTACCGTCGTTTGACGTGTGCCTCCCCTGCGATGCATGCATCTTAGGGGGATTCTCTGGGTGTTTTTTAGGGTTCTTTTGGTTGGTTTTAGTCTTTTTAGGCCGGGTGCAGCAAGAGCTCCTTTTTTTTCCAAGGTTGGTAGTACTAATATGATTTATCACGAGGGTAAATTCGCAGACGGTGCTGTTAATTATGTCTTGAAAAGCTTTATATCTATCTGGAAATCCGCCTCCATTTTGGAGTTGGCGCTTTTGAGCTACACCCTCTGCTGCTCTAAGCACGTCGATATTACTTTATAATACGTGCGATGCTCAGAGTAGGAGATTATTGTATAATTGGGTTGTTTGGAGGCCTTTATAGTTAACTTTACCTAACGTTTTAAAAATTAGGTTTATAAAGTGTGATGATTTTCCCTAGGTATCTTGGCATTATACACTAGTAATAATAATATTTAAAAAAAAAACCTACTATTTTCCATACTGCTAGATCTAGAAACTTAATATACCTAAACTAGTTCCCTAATAAAGTACTAATTACTAGTAATAGTACGTTTTTCTAATGGCTCTAACATTAAATAGTATTTGGGTTCTCTTGTAATTCTTTTAGGTTAACGATAATTATACACCCCCTAGCTGGTAC
>Ga0307515_10021337_pt1 | contig 11493 bp, 13 predicted proteins | sample 17_EM_MG_FD_194513 | JGI IMG/M metagenome (GOLD analysis project Ga0307515, IMG submission 194513) | Populus trichocarpa ectomycorrhiza microbial communities from riparian zone in the Pacific Northwest, United States - 17_EM | ecosystem: Host-associated > Plants > Roots > Unclassified | place... | reverse complement strand
GCGTTCCTTGTCTATAAAGCTAGAAGCTGAGGCGGCCGCGCCGATTGGCAGTGCAACACAACGCAGGGAGACGAATTAGGAGGAGAGTTCACGGCGGTGAATTTCAAAAGAAAGTGAGAGGAGTGGTGCAAGTCAATTGAGGTCAGAGGCGGACCCTCTATTTATGAGTCGTAGTGAAGTCATCAGGTGCAACATCGTGAACAAGACGGCTGGACGCGGCACGATCGCCAGCCGCCACTCAGGAACAAGGGGCAAGGGTAAGCCCAGTATTCGTCTAATCACCTCACGCGCCATATACTTGACACGTAATGGAATCCGCCGATGGAAAATTTAAGTAGCGGACCTGACCCTTAGAGGAACGAAAGGCTTTACAGAGCAATCATCTTCGGCAAAGTGACAAGGACAACAACGCTTATTATCATACACTCTACACCATGTAATCCGCACATATACCCCCCTTGTACAACCTTAGACCTCACGGAGTCCTCTCCGCATATTTTCAAAGTCAATCCAACTTTCCCCTGACCACTGAAGCCAACCGGAAGCAATGACGAAGCTGCACCGGAATTATTCCCTGAGCTGCGCCTCGCACCGGAAACTCCAGGAAGAGGAATATATTACTGAAGATGGCCAATACTAACGGACGAGGAGGACTAGGAAGGAACCTATCACCGAAAGTACTCCTCAAAGAGCTTCGATATTCCATCTAGCATCCAGTTGCTGTTTGAATGTGTCATCGAGAGCCATGCTGTTGGGACCAAAGCCGGCGCAAAAGCTGTTGTAGCACGCGCGTCTTACCCTTTCACGATAATTTCTAACTATGGAATCGTTCCAGATCCTACCACTAACCCAACGTGTCTTCACAGCACTGGATATTTTCAGCGCACGTGTGAGGGCTCCGTCGCGTATAGGTTGCTCAATTCAGCTCGGCTTGTCAATTAATGACTCTGCTTCCAGGTCACGATAGTTTTCGTCATGCACCATCAACGTGTGCGGGGAAACGGGAACGGGAAACGCTTGCATTAATTACTCAACGAAAACAGCGGTGTGCTTCGATGCGTACGAAACTTTCCCGTATACTTCCCTTACTGCCTCCAACCAATTTTTGAACTATTAAGCAACTGAATCTCACATTCTCTATGTACTATAATCCTTTCCGTCTACCTTGACAGCTACCTTATAGCCAATTCCACCTATAGCCCAATTCTTCTTCTTTCCCGCCTTCTCTACAGCATTAATTGCCTTCTGGAATCCCTCATCCCAAGCTTCCATGCCCTCGGTGCGCTTTCCAAACGTGAAATCAATATTCAGAAACAAATGGGATTTCCCTTGACTCCATACCGTGCTCAATTCGAGACGATTCTGCCTCACCAAACCAGCTGGATAAACGCTCGCAACAACTGCGGCGACACGGCCTAGGTACATGCACCACCAAGGCATACTCTCTGGGACTAGCTGAACGATGCGACGGTAGAAGTCCTGCTCGCTAGGGCTGATAGAGCCTAAGCCGCCGTAGCGTTCACAGAGCAGTAGGGCAAGTAGTGCACGTTGCTCGTGGCTAACACCATGTGTTCCTGCTAAATAACCCGTCGTGGTGCAGCGAAGTGCTGCTCCCGCCCGGAGATCCTTGGGCAGCGCAGCGTGCACGTACATGGCCTGGACGAAAGCAGTAAGTAGTGACACACTGAATACACACGATCCTGAATTTTTGCCTGCAGAGGGGGGAAGGGGTGCAGCTGTAAGCAACAGTTGAACCAATTCGGTCACAGACTCTGGAGCATTTGCAAGAGTTGCAGTAACGAATGGATCCAGAGCCCGAGTTGATGGCTCAAGATTTGAAAAGTGCATCCCTTCCCTCACGCCTCCTTGGCAAAAGTGAACATCGTGGATGGATGGAAGTGCTTCAGCTAGGCATGAGACGAGGAAAGCCACTGCAGGCACTTGGGAAGCACGACGTTGAGAGACCCGGAATATCTCTGGTGTCATCTCCGAGGACGCTTGCAGGACGGCTGCCTGTACCATGGCAGTGTCGTGGAACGCGTCCTTTGTAACATGGAACCCGTTAATGATTGGAATTGGGTATGGCTTGATTGGGTGCTCGCTCATGAGAACGAAGCCCCAACCACGGAACCCTCCACCAGAAAGATAGAGCGATAGGCCACTCTTATTGGCCTCCTGCATCAACTTATCTGGAATCCCTAGATCCTTGATTGCTGCTTTGAGGTTCTGAATCACTTCTTGCTTAAAGCTGTCACGGCCTTTAGAGCCCTTCTTATTCGCCACTTCTAGTTCACGAGTCAAAGCAGCAGCCCCGTACGGCATGCTTATAGACCCTTTCTCACTTATGTTGACCTCACCGTTCTCTGTCATCATCCAAGTAACCTGGGTACTTCCTCCACCCAGATCCATGACAAGACCATGAACAGAATCATAGCTGCTCGCCACGCCAAAAGCGCCAACCCTTCCCTCCATTTCTTTAGGTAGCAGCTGGACAGTCCACCCCGTCGCAGCGCGAATCTGCTCGCGAAAGTCATCCGAGTTCTTCGCCTGCCGCGTCGCCTCCGTGGCCACGATACGGATGTGCTCTTCTTTCACACCATGATCCTCGCACGTTGATTTGAAGCGCCGAAGCGCCTGCACTACCTGCTTGATCACGGGGTCCGGAATCGCAACCGCCTGGCCGTTTTCCCACTGCGCGTCGTAGAGCGAGATAGCGGCGCGGTCTTGGTAAATGGTTGGTAAGATGCGCTGCGTGCTGAGCGCGAGGTCCGTGATTGAAAAGCGAATACCATTGCTAGATCCGAATTAGCTCAGAATGGGTAAGACAGCTCAGCCGATCCCCCAGGCTCGCTCCGCATTCGTACAGGACCGCAGAAAGGCACCCGCCGCCGTTGTGATACTGACTCTCAACAAAAATCTTTTTCTGACACCTACATACCTTCCCATATCCACGAGACCGTGGTAATGCTGGTTAATTGAGGCCGCCATGTTTTAGTATGTCTCAGGCGGAAGCGATGGGGTTTTTCAGCTTATCAAGAGCACGTAATATGACTTGTCGAGAGGCAAAGAACGAAAACTCTGCTTTAACCGTATTGGATCTCGTAACGCCATGAGCACCCGAGAGATTTTTGAATAGTCGCGCAATGACGCCCATTACCTAAAAGTTACTTTTTCTGCACCCTCATGTGACTGCGCGCTCCATCAGCTTTTGGAGATGAGAAAAATAGGAAGTTGGTCGCAAATAATGCATCTTAGTGGATGACTGACGTAGTCCTGCATAATTCAATGTTTGGACCGCTTGCAATATTGAGCCTGAGGTCAGTTAAAGTGCCCAAGGCTTAAGATAACTTCATTTGTATTTCAATTTATGGTAATTTTACAGATTCATGAACGCATGATCCAAAAGAAGCCCAGAAAACAACCTCATATATGACTTTTCACCTAGACATTGCATAGGACAATGAAAGTTTCGTCCACTATTCGTAACAATATACTGGTTCCCGATTCCATCGAAGGTTGACCAAGCCGCCCAAAGATTAGTACATGAAGAATTGTAGACATTAAGCATATCCGATGAGTAAGGACGACCTGCTAGGTCATGTTTGCGGTGTGAATGTCGAATACTTCATTTCTCCAGCCGCCCTGATCGTAATCATCGACACGTTCGCCAGCCTTGGTAGCTTCCTCGTTCCACAATTTCATAATACTGCCAGGTGCATATTTTCCTTTGAAGACACCCTTTCCTGGTTCGGTAATGCCAACACGAATGTAGAGGTCGGGGTCATCTTCCGGCGTTAAACGGGCCATCAAAGCCTTGAAGAAGGTGCGGATGTCCTCTGGATTAGAGATGCGAGTGGCACGGAGTCGTTCACGAGCAAACAAAAGCTCTCGATTTGCGGCATGCAGGCCATCTGCAATAGCTGATGCGAGCTGCTTCTCCATGGCTTTACGGATGATTGGGCGAAGGAGAGGTCTGAAAAGCCACCCGATGAAAGAGAATTTGCTCTTGCGCATTTTGTAGGTGAGCTTGTGAATATGTACGCGGACAGCTCTTAATGTGACGATTTTCTCAAGCCTTTCCTTGCCAATCTCCAAATCGAGGTGGATGTCGATGCCCCTCTCATCGAGATGGAACGAGGCGATACCTTCATCTGCCAAACGTAGAAGGCCGGAATGGGCTCTAAGCAAAAAGCCTATTTCGTCTGCTCGCATAGATAGACCATCTATTTTAAGGGTGACCAGTGACGTAACCTTGGACACTGTCCGGAACCGTGCCTTGCGTATCTCCAGGTCGTTGTAAGTCTCTACACGAAGTCTGTACGGTAGGAAGGAACTATGATTCACAGTTTTTCCTGGTTCAATAATGAGATTCTCAAGGAGAAGGTCGATATCAGGAGTAGATATTTCAAGACGAGGAATTGGGATGTATTGAATAGCTTGCACAAGTAAGGGAATGAAGACGTTGATAACATCAGTAACAAGCTCTCCGTTGGTATAAGTGTGAGCAGAAGAGAGAATCCTAAATATCTCCGTCGAAGTTTTCATCAGTCTAGCGATGTCCTTATCGTGAACTACGGAGTTGAAGGTCGTTTGAACTTGTCCAAAGAATTCGTCCACATCCTTCCGGAGTGATGAGTCGGGTCCTACTCCACGAGATTTTTCTCTTAGCTCCTTGAATTTCTCATCAGCATGGTCGAAGAAGTCAGGATCAGTCAAAAGCTTTTGCAAAGAATTGCCCATATCCATCATCAAGTCTTCGAATTCCGGATCTCTTTGACGGTGGTCCATGACTCTCCTGAAAATTTGTTCGAGTTTGTTCCATTCCTCTCTTTCTCCAAATGAACTTAGAAATGTCCAAAAATTCTGTACAGCCCGATCCATTGCATGGTTACTATTAATATCATCTTGAATAGTGCTAACTGTATCCCCAATTGCTCTGGAGTATGTCATTGCATACCGCTTTAGAAGCAATGATATGGTAGATACCGAATCGGAGTAATCTGTTCGCTTTCGGAGGTTTAACACAACCTGTTTCAGTCGATAGAGCAGTGATGCTTTCTCGTCTCCGGTCAATTTCTCAGCCAAACTCTGCTCGGCTTCTTTTACAACCGTGACAGCACCATTACCAACAATGTCTGCTACTTCTGAGAGCTCCCCATTGAGCTTGCCCGCAGAAGGCGGGGCACCCGCATCCGCTCTAGGCTCTTTCAAAGCCTGTTGCTCTTCTTGAGAAGGCTCAAGCCGCCTGCCAGCATCCTTTGCAACCTCAGATAATGTAAACGCAGTATCCTTGAACACTTCACGACCGATGACATTGAGATCAGAGAGGAAGAGGCGGAAATCCGAATTCATAAGGAGCAGGGAGCCAACGGTTTGTAGACTTCGATAGGCTGCATACCAATTAGCTTTATGCATGTAAGATCGCAATAGCTTTAGCGTACCGGCGGCTGTATCCGCTTTAACTTTAGCCTTCGAGGCCCGTGATGCGATGTCGTCAACATCGATAGAAACCTTAGACTTTGAGAGGAACCAGATAAAATCCTGTATCTGATCCTCACTGTTCTTATGCTGGAGAAATTCTATAAACTCTTGGAGCCATTGCTTTGTGTATTTGACAAGGAGGCGTCCAGAATCGCTCATATCTGGGTTATCGGGGTTGAGAATGTCGGCAGAAAGCAGTGTCCGCAAGTTGATGATTACCTGCTCGTTTGATGGCATATATCCTTTTGACAGCGCCCGAATCATCTGATACGAATGCAGCTTCTGGTGGAGCTGCCGCTGGAGCGAGGTATCATCGTGGTACTGTGGAAGTAGAGGTTGGCGATCATCTGCCCGAGACTTACGGAATCCGAAACAGGAAGACATTCTGGAGAGGTCCGGAAGTTTCAATTGGTGTCGTTCAAGTCATTGCAGAAATGGTGGCTATTTGCGAAGGCGTTCGTATTGTAGGTGGATTCCATGGATATCGGCTTGATGTTATGACGCAGTTACGTCGTAGTAAGCCAAGCCTTCTTTACCTCTTGTGGAGCTAATATAACACGCCATACCTGGCGCACAGTAAGTATCTGGACAGCTTCAAAATTTTCTGCCTTACTGTGAAGAACAACTCATTCAAGCTTCCTCTGACACTGGGATATTTCCGACTGTCTCTTGCGTCGCGTTCGCACTCGCGATTTGGCCTTTAAGTTCCTCAGCACAGGCGCAGGAACCTGCTTTGGCATGTGCAAGATAATCGAGGCCGAGTTCTTGGTATGCAGCCTTGCGCAAATCTCTACCTGAATAAAAAGGCCAATCCCCCACAAAGCACTGGAGGACTCTTGGACTTTTTCCAGCATCTTCGGAAGCACTCGTAGCACTATTACCATAAAGCCACCCCCATGGAGCTTATTCCGAACTTTTTTAGCGAAATGCGGAGAGCTGTCTGTGTGTGCCTCGTGGCAAATGCGAGGACTTCTGCCATCATGCCATTATCCCGGGTAGCCAATGCCGTACAGGCTGACAATTTTTGCCCTTTTTTCTCTTCGGACCCCCAAGACACGGCGCATATGGTGGATGCCGGAGTCAATCCTTTGCACACTCTGGCCACGCATCTGACTGCGCATCTGACTGCTTACCCAGTAGTGTTTGGCAATTACTGGCAAATACGTAAGCGTCTCGCACGCAGAGCAATGGTCGGTGTGCAAATGGATGCGTTGGACCACTCCTCCAAAGTCCCCCAGAGGCATTCCCGGTCCTGAAGCGCGTGGTCAATCTCGATGAATCCGAAAGTGTAAGACCGAAGAGCACAGATAGCACCGCCAATTACAGAGTGTCTGAAGCTGCAGCGCTCGGGCTTGCACGATTCAACACGAAAAACACTTCCCTCCGGTTCGTCCCGGATACGTCCTGCTCACCCTTCTTCGAACACTCAAGAGCGTCAACGGTCACGTCAAAGTAGTCTTCACAGGTGGAGAATTGCTGTGCTCTCATCCCAGCTCTAGACCAAGAGCACCAGCGAAAAGGCCAGCTTCGTCCTTAATGCGCAAACACAGATGCACTTCGGGCGCCAACGGGTTGAGACTACTCGTCTCCCCCACGATCCATCTTTGTTGAGAGGCGACCGCCGGCATGGGTCGCGCCACTCCAGCCCTGTCGGTGCGAACCCCAGCAATCCCCGAAGCCAAATTTTTGTGACATTGTCCGTATGAGGGACTGTACCACTCATCCTCAGCGCGCCGGCTCTCCACGACTCCCACGGCCACTACCGACTCCATCCAACTAACTGGTCCTGCCCGATTGGTTCTCACTTCCCCCCTTCGCACTACCTAAACTGCTATTTCTTTTGTCCACATATGCCGCAGCATGCTTCACGCCCTGATTGTCAATGCTAAAAATCAACCCCATAAAAGCTCGCCCGCCCTTCCAGAATTTCTTCTCAATTTCAATCGCCTCCACCACTCGTCCGTTCCGCACCATGGCTTCTCTCGAGCTTGCCCAACCACACGCGAACATTAAACAGTCACAGCACCATGTGTCGTCAAAACCAATATCCACCATGTACGTCTTGATTTCTTGTCTGCCCCCTTCAATGACTGACGACAAGCTTGTAGGAGCGGCGATTATGACACTGCCAATTCATTAGAGGTTCGCAAATACCTCCGAACCTACGGCCTGACTCCTCCGGTTGTGGAAAGTTTTGAGATACAAGCACAGCGGTGTAAGCATTATACTCCGGGTACACTCAACTTCAATTTTGCTTACCAATTGTAGGTCTGAATCTCCTTTCGATGAAGCCGACGCCCATCGAGAAATACCAGTATCTGACTCATCTGCGTGCTACGAATGTCCATCTCTTCTACCGTCTTTTGGCAGACAACATTAAGGTGAATTGACTGCAGTGAGTCACCATTTTCTACAATATAGTTCTAACTTAGCTCCAGGACATTACACCCCTAATCTACACGCCCACTGTTGGAGAGGCCTGCCTTCGGTGGTCCGAGATCTACACACAGCCAGAAGGTCTCTACCTGTCCTACTCGGATCGTGGAAACCTACACACAATTCTTGCCAACTGGCCTCATAATGTGGAAATAACTGTGGTCACGGATGGATCTAGAATTCTAGGTCTCGGGGACCTTGGTGTTAACGGCATGGGTATTCCAGTTGGCAAGCTGGCTCTGTACACGGCGTGTGCTGGTATCAGACCGGATGCTACCCTACCGCTCCAGCTAGACCTGGGAACCAATAACAAAGCTTTCCGGGAAGACCCACTGTACATGGGCAGCAGGATACCAAAAATCTCTCCCGAAGAAGAGCGGGATTTCTTAGACGAGCTTATGGCAGCACTAACGGAAAGGTGGCCGGGGTAGGTCACTTAATTTCCTATGTCCTCTACTAGCTCTCACTAACATGGTGACAGTATCGTCATCCAATTTGAGGATTTCAAGAATCCATTTCCAGCTCTCGAAAGGTACAAGGATGTCTACACTTGCTTCAATGATGATGTTCAGGGCACTGGTGCTGTCATTGTTGGTGGATTCATCAACGCCGTGAAAGCTAGCGGTACTCCTGTCAAGGACCACCGTGCTATTTTCCTCGGCGCAGGTAGTGCCGGTGTTGGTGTTGCTAGGCAAATCGTCGAATATTTCATTAAGGAAGGTTTGACAGAAGAAGAGGCACGACGCAAATTTTGGTTTGTGGACTCAAACGTAGGTGCTCTTATTTTTTTAGGTTCAAAGTCAAGATCTAACATCCAACAGGGCCTTGTCACTCTAGATCGTGGTGACAAACTCGCGGAACATAAGGTTTACTTTGCTCGTAATGACAATGACGGCAAACAAATCCAGAGCCTGTCCCGTCTCATCGATTACGTCAAGCCTACCATTCTCATGGGTCTCTCTACCATCGGCGGTGCCTTCAATAAAGGCATCCTAGAGCAAATGGCTGGATTAAATGACAAGCCTGTCATCTTCCCCCTATCAAACCCCTCCTCAAAGTCCGAGTGTACGTTCGAGGAGGCAGTCAGGTATACCGAGGGCCGGGCGCTATTCGCCAGCGGAAGCCCCTTCCCCTCGCTAGAATTTGATGGGAAGACTCTTACGCCAGGTCAAGGTCAGTAATATACCCCTTTCCGACTGCAGGGCGCATGAGCTGATCTAAATAGGTAACAACATGTACGTGTTCCCTGGTATCGGGCTTGGAGCAATTCTCTCCAAAGCCGTCAACGTTACACAAGACATGATCTATGCTTCTGCCGAATCACTATCAACTTCACTTAATGCTGAAGAAGTTGCTGCCGGTTGGTTATACCCAGACATTCGCCGCATCCGCGAAGTTAGCGTTATCGTCACTCGTGGTGTCATTCGGGCTGCCCAAGAGAACGGAGTTGACCGCGAACTCTCTCTTCGCAATCTCACTGATGAGCAACTTGATTCGTACATCAAAGACCGCATGTATGACCCTCATCGGGAGCGAGAAAATGTCAAGGACGAAGTTGCTCAGTTGATTGCTACTGCTAGTGGTGGTGCACATGAAACCACGAACGGTCATGCTAATGGTCTCGCTATGCGTGGGTCGCATTTGTGAGCATGTTGTGGGGTTGCTGAATGAAAAGGAAGGGCATTTTGTCCCCTGCTTGTACATTCCACTTTCTCATTGTTAGATCCGGCTTGCTTTTAGCTGCCGTGGGTGTTAAGAACTCAAGATCGGTTGGCTCAGGAAATGGATGGCTGGATGGCTGGATAGATGCCCACCAACGGATCACCTTCGTGCGCTGTGGCTTTGAGAGGCCCCAGCGCCTTGATCTCACAGGGTGGAAAATATGCATATCCTGATTGATTTGCTTTTTTATCTGACGTCCCTCTATCGCAATCGCGAAATGCCTCGTCAAAGTGAGCTGATCTCCACATATGTGATTGTAATTGAATTAGATGACACTTGCAGCAAACAACACATGAAAAAGCCCCACGTCGTTCACAGTCACGCTAAGTTAGGGGCAGATTCCATCGCTCTGCGTGATCTACTTGCATGCCTGTACGTTGCGTTGACGTGCATTGCGATATTCCGAAACAACCCGATCCTACGCTAAGCTCGCCTTTTTACCTTTTGGGAGAAGACAAGCTTCGGGATCCGAATATATTTGGTTATACGCTTTGCAATTACTATGGAACTATGCTACAAAGCCATAGAGCTCCGGGAGAAGGGGAGTCATACTGTACATTGCATCAGCAGAAAGGAGGGAGCTGAAGTACCTAGGCATCTTCTCGGTATTCGTGCCAAGTTAGTATCTCCCGGTTTTTCCAGGCTTTCCAAGCTTTCCAAGCTTTCCAAGCCTTCGGAATATGAGAATCGAGTACAATACATGCTGCAAATGCTTGGCAATGCTAGTTGTAATAATGGATCCAAAGGACTCAATGGTAAGCATTGTCATCGTGTCAACCTGAATCAGGTTGTCTTGTCACCCCGACTCAGCTACCTACCCATTGACTCAGTCATTGACTCGGTCACCTAACCCTTGTTTCCATTGCAACCCCCTCCCTCCTTCTCTTTCCTATTTCCTACACCTTTCTTATGTATATATAGAGGCCATAGAGCCACGTCCAATAGACAGAGTCCTCATTCTTTGATATTCCGATCGACACATCGTATCCCAAAGACCCTTTCTAATGCCCTTGATCCTTAACGAGCCAGAACCAGATTGACCTAGATCTTCAGGCAGCATATGCCGATAAGCCGACGCGAGTATGCCCAGAGAAAGAGTAAGGAGAACAGCACGGAAACCTTGACGGCACCATAGTAGGTGAATCATTGTGGTCGGATCACGGACTCTGCTGCCGTGTTCACGATGGTGAACACTACAGCAGTGATCTTTTTGGACTGGAGTGGAGTGGGTCTGGCCTTGGATCCACTCCATCCAGCTAGTAAATTATTTTACTCCAAGAGCTCCTTGGAGCTCCAGGATATTTATATACTAAAAATAGAAAAGTTTAGCGTTAATATAATACTATAAAAGAATATAATAAATATAGTTTTAAGAAGAAATAAGTAGAGAAGACTAGAAGAGAAGAAAGAAAGAGGCAAGTAGAGGTAGGTAGGTAGAGGTAAATGGAAGAGATGGTGAGCGTTTAGGTAAGCGAACACGACGAGCACAAAGGTTTACCTCAGCGAGCTCAGACGCGATTTTTTAGCTAGCATCGGAATAACCTACGCCGTCTTCCGAATTGCAAAATCACGTCTAAGGGCGTTTGGCGAGTTTTGTTAAAATCCTAAGCAAAATCCGCCAAATAGAGATTGCGGATATCTAATTCATTTATTTATATAACGCGTTAGTATTACCAAAAGTTTATATATTATTTTTAAGACTTAGGGCTTCTAAATGGTATGAATTTTATAATACGGCTATTGCTCAGTCCTGATATTAATTTCGTTAAAGTTAAAAAACGCGTTGTTAAAAGCCTAAGCACGTATTGTATCTTATTGAATAGTCTGCTGATATTAATAAAACTATATAGATAT
>Ga0307515_10021336_pt1 | contig 11493 bp, 7 predicted proteins | sample 17_EM_MG_FD_194513 | JGI IMG/M metagenome (GOLD analysis project Ga0307515, IMG submission 194513) | Populus trichocarpa ectomycorrhiza microbial communities from riparian zone in the Pacific Northwest, United States - 17_EM | ecosystem: Host-associated > Plants > Roots > Unclassified | place... | reverse complement strand
GGACCAAATTTTTTATCCTTTATCCTTGAAATTTTTATCTCTTTTTATTTTGATCAATGAGCTTTATTTATTTTTAATTACATTCATGTTGACATGATTTTATTTATCTGTATCTATTTTGGTTTGTGTTTTTTTTCAGTGTTCAATTTCTCATTGAATGTTCCAGTGTTGAATACAAGACCAGTTTTATAAAAAACAATGTAATATTATTCTTAAAACTAAAATTCAGAGATTAGGTATTAAAATTGAAATTAAAAAAACCACGTGTTTATTTTCAAATGACCTGGAAATATTTGATCTGATTCCTCATATTTCATTTTTTTCAAATCCAGAAGCTTTTTTTATGTCTTAAATGTTATGATTGTATACTCGGGTTGGATTGAAATCGTTTTGAATGTAAAAAAACAAACATTTATTTAAGTTGTAGTAATTTTTGATATTATTATTGAATCTCGTCTACCAAGTAAAACTTAAAACTTCTAACTCGAGTAATTGTTGAATCCAAGTTTCCAATTAAATCCTCGAACTAAAATCTTAGAAATTATTGAAAAGCTTTTGAATGAATTTAAATAGGTATTAATTAGAAAAAATAATTACAACACTTCGATAACACGCATGAGTTTTATCAATTGGTAGTAAACTTTGATGGTATTAAGTAAATACAAATAAAATAAACAAGTCATTAATTAAAAATTTTGAGAGATAGATATGGATTAAATTCTCCAATTAATTATATTGAAAATCTTGATGATTTAAATGAATAAAACAATACAAGAAAATAAGTTTTTGCATTGAAATATTTTATATTGTTCAGTTTTACTCTGTCAAACATAAATCTCAACTCAAATGATGATTCGAGTATAAATTTTTCAAGTAATTTTCCGACATGATATTTTATTTTAGATTGGAATTTAAAGTCAATTGAAGTTTGAAAGTTTATACGAAATTACTAGTGGCCATGAAGAAACATGCGAAGTAAGAAGTAAAATATAGACTTATTAATGATAAAATTGCAAATAAATTAGAATGAAATTGTTACCGTTACATAGCTTTTGTTAGGTATATATTAACTATTAACTACATATGTACATGTTGTGTGTGTATTGTAAGGAATAGATGTATGGAAGTGTTATATAATGGTTATGAATTAGGAAGAGAAAGGATACAATTGAATAAATGAAATTGGAGGATAAAACTATGTTGAAAGTAATACATATATTGATTTGGTTTTTCGTCTAATACCAAATAAATCTAGATTGTTGAAAGAAAAGTGTTAAAATAAGTTAAATAACAAATGGCGTCAAGGAAAGGAAATAATAGCGGGCTTGGAATTAAATTTGAAAGTTTATTGTAATACACAGATTAATACATGTTGATGTAAATAAGGTTATTAAAAAAACAAATGGTCCCATTTTCGTGTATGGCACGTAATATATTGTCCACGTTATATTTAAAAAATACAGGGTGTTATAAGATGCATAAGTTTAAAGGTAATCTAATCTAAATTACCGTTAAAAAATAATTTGATTAAAATAAAAAATAAGGCTCACATCTTTTTTAACATTGTAATTATGATGTATTTAATTAATTGTAATAAACTCAGGTTAATTCATCAAATTCATGATCTAATTTGTAGACTTAAAGGGGTTTAATGTATTTTTTAACTATATGATAAAAAAACAAGGATCAACTCAAAAATTATTAAATATTAAATATTAAATGATAAAATTAAAAAAATAACAATAAAATTTTTATCAAAAACCCAATGTCGAAAGTTTTTTTTTTTTTTAAAAAAGACAATGCTAAGCGCACAAGCCTGAATGGTTGTCTCATAGTCTTAAAAAAGTCACTATCATTCAAATCTTCTTGTTGAATGGAACTTGCTGACACCAAGTTTTTACCATTTTTTTTTGTTGTTGTTATCAAAACAATCATTTATTTTTTTTTCTTTTGTTATTTTTAGCAATTTTTTCTCTGTTTTTTCTAATTTTAATATTGAAAATTAATAAAATAAATTTTTAGATTGAAATAAAATTTATCATAAATTTAGGATGAACTATATTTTTTCTCTGTATTTTAATTTAAAGTAATTAAACTGTAAGATAATATATTTAAAAAAAAAGTTTGAAAATTAAAGAAAGATGGACAAAAGATTCACTGCCACCTTATACTTTTTTTAGTTTCTTTTAATTGAAGAATTTCTCTCTAGAGTCTTTGATATCTCTAGATGCCGAATAATCTCTCTATATACAGTAGCAAAATAGATTCGGTTCTAAATGCGTTTAATAGTTAAGATACCCTGACATGTTTACGTGTCAATGTATTTAAAGCATGACCCATAATACTATGTATGTGAGTTGTTCATGTGTCGATGTATTTAAGGCATGGCCAATAATACCCTGACGTGTAATAAAAATTCAAAGTATTTTTTTAATAATGACCAATAATACTATTATTTATTTTTAAAAAAATCGAGAGTAATTAATAATTTAGTTTCAATATATATTTTATATTTTTTTAAATTTTATTACCCTTTGATTTTATTTTCAAGATATAAAATTTATAAATTCAGTTTTAATCAATATAAAATAAAACATTAGCGCTTGTTTGGAAAATAAATAAAATGCTACAAAAATTTTACAATTTTGGCTTCAGCATTTTTCATGGATACAGGTCTATTGCTATTAACGTTTAAACACAATAAGAACAATACAGACAAATATAGAAAAATGACAACAATGTAATTAAATAATTGATTATAATGTATAAATAATAGAAAGATCAAAATCGTACCAGCCGGGAAAGGCACGCATCAGTTTTTTACTATGGAATTAATATACACTCTGTCAGCGGATTAGAGCAGAGTATTTTAAAAAAAATTTATTTTACAGATTTAACTATTTTGAACTCAAATTAACCCGTATTCGTATATTTTTTCAGGACAGAGGGTTGTATTGAAAGTTAAGAAATCAAGTGAAAATTTTAGGTAACATAGAAGGTGGTTGAAAATTTCGTTAAAATACTCATTTTAATTCCTGTATTTTTTAAATATTAGATGAACAATCTCTTGAATTTGAAAATAAAATATTTTGGTATAACTTTACTATTATTATTTTTAATCCTTTTCTAGAGAGAGAAAAAGAGAGAGAGAGACCGAATTCCAGTTTAGAAAGAAAAAGTAGTCGTTGAGAAAGATTCCAACCATTATAACGATTAATTTTTGTGTCAAAAAGTTTCATATGATGAGAGGGTTATATTTATGTGTTTTTTTTTTTACATTTCAAACACCTAAAACAACAAATCCGAGCTCAAGAAGATTTTTTATTTTGGGTGGATTTTGGATTTTGAGGTGGTTTTATTGGATTTTTGGTGGCTAAGAATTGGTTTAATAAGGTCTTTATGGTTTTTTTCTAGGTGTTTTTAGTCAACAATAGATTGAAAATGAGATTTTAAATGGAAAAAACAAAGAACCTTATTTTTCCAGCCACCACATTGGCTAAATTTTGGGTTTCTAATGTGATCCGCCGTCTGCTAATGTAGGTGACACATCTTTTTTTTTTAATAATTAGAGTGGATGACACGTCGCTCGTCTCATCAAACTTTTTTTTAAATAAAAGCCCACACTTGAACTCGGGCCTAGCCTTGCAGGTTCGTGCATGAGCCGTTGCTTTATTCTGCTGAGTCTGACTTACCAAGCCCAACATCGCCTGACTTGGTTTTTTTATATATATATATTTTTTTAGTTTTTTTTTAAATAATACATTATTTGTGTTGTTAAACTAAGTGTTTAAAAATATTAATCTAATAAAAAAACTGTGCTAAATTTTTTCATTATAATTCTTATTTAAATAGATAGTTAGATTCCTGGGTAGATAGTTAAAAGTGTAATCTCCATGACAATGTATTCAAAATTATAAGAGTTTGTGTAAGAATGCTGAATTAATGAATACAGCTTTGAGAAATTCATCAAAATACTAATGTTATTTCCAACAGTTTTTGCAAGAAAACTCGTGTAAATCACTCTATCAGCCAAAGACACAACCATAAAAAGGTGGATTCAATCTAATTTTTTCACTTGTTAGTCAGTTTCAATTTAATCCAAATTTCCCCTTCATAATTTTTAACAAATTATACAAACGGCACGTAACTTCCGTAGGATTCGGTGTCTCAAAATGCGACGACGACGTATTTACCACGTGCCAGACAAAAAGTCTCGGTAACAGACGGTCTTACGAAGACCGTTACTTCTTAAACCCTCTCCTTCATTTTCTCATTAAACCCTAGCTACACCTCTCTTAGATCTCGACAGAACTAGGAAACGGACAGCAAGTCAGCAACAATGGAGTTCTCTCAAGATGACTTTGATCGTCTATTAAGGTTCGAGCACGCTCGAAAATCCGCCGAAGCTACCTACGCTAAAGACCCTCTTGATGCCGACGTGAGTACTATATATTCGTTGCACGACGCGTTGTTTCGTTTAATCTCCTATATGCTGGCTATCACTTTAATTTTCTTTTTGCTCACCATCGATGTATTATCATTATGACTAGTGATTTGTTAGCATTAAAAAAGGAGGGTATGCTTTGCAGAGCTTGACTAAGTGGGGCGAGGCATTGCTCGAACTATCACAATTTCAAACCGTGGCAGAGGCAAAGAAGATGATAAATGGTACTGTAGTTTCTATTGTTATAATCACCAATTCACAATTTAGCAATTTTTATGGGCTTTATGTTATTGGGGCGGTGTTGTAATTTTACAGAGGCTATTTCGAAGTTGGAAGAGGCAATGATGTTAAATCCAACAGCCAATGCCATGTGGTCAATAGGAAATGCCAACACTTCTTATGCATTTCTGACTCCCGATCTTTCTGAGGCAAAAAATTATTTTGACAAGGCAGCTGATTACTTCCAACAAGCGGTTGATGAGGTAATTTTGGAGTTTTTTGGGATTTGATTCACAGGATATGTTTAAGCATATTAGTTTCTAGTAGTCTTCACTAAGATGTAAGCTATAACTTTTCAATTTTGATTTTCAATACAGGACTCGACTAACGAGCTTTACCACAAGTCTTTGGAAGTTTGTGCTAAGGTATACTTTGCACCTTCCTTCTCATAAAAAAAGTTGAGTGTGAACTGTTGTTTCTTTCAGCGTATTTGGTGGTTTTGAGCCTACCCTGTTAGATTTCTGGTATGAATTTTACTAATTATGCTGATATAGCCCTCTATCTACTAATAAGGTAGAAATCACTTGGTTTTTACATGAAAGTAGTGTCAGTCTTTGGAAGTTTGTGCTAAGGTATAATTTGCACCTTCTTTCCTTGTCATAAAAAAATGTTGAGTGTAAACTGTTGTTTCTTTAAGCGTATTTGGTGGTTTTGAGCCCACCCTGTTAGATTTCTGCTATGAGTTTTACTAATTATACTGATATAGCCCTCTATCTACTAATAGGGTAGAAATCACTTGGTTTTTACATGAAAATAGTGACAGTCTTTGGAAGTTTGTGCTAAGGTATACCTTGCACCTTCCTTGTCATAAAAAAATGTTGAGTGTAAACTGTTGTTTCTTTAAGCGTATTTGGTGGTTTTGAGCCCACCCTGTTAGATTTCTGCTATGAGTTTCACTAATTATGCTGATATAGCCCTCTATCTACTAATAGGGTAGAAATCACTTGGTTTTTACATGAAAATAGTGATAGTCTTTGGAAGTTTGTGCTAAGGTATACTTTGCACCTTCCTTGTCATAAAAAAATGTTGAGTGTAAACTGTTGTTTCTTTAAGCGTATTTGGTGGTTTTGAGCCCACCCTGTTAGATTTCTGGTATGAGTTTTACTAATTATGCTGATATAGTCCTCTATCTACTAACAAAGTAGAAATCACTCATTTTTCTATTGTTGAAAAGCAGAACATACATCTTATGTTCACACATTTTTCAATTTGAGGTGTTTGTTCCAATGGAATAATCAAATAATCAAACCACAAAGATATTATTTTGATTATCATCACCACAGCTTCTCCAAATCTTCAATATTTTCCTTGTTATTCTGTGCTTGATGTTCTGAATGAACATTGCAAATCAAGCTTTAGCTTTTTTGAAACCACTTCTGTCTATCCTGATCAAATGAACTCCACTTTTGATCATGTGTCGGTGCTATTTTTTAAGTGAAATATGTGATCTTCCAGTTTTCCGACTAAAGATGTTGTTGACGATATCTTCTCAGGCTCCAGAATTGCATATGGAGATCCATAAGCATTCAAGCAGTCAACAGACCATGGGTGGTGAATCTTCTCCTTCTTCAAATGCAAAGGTGAAGAATTTAGGCAGCTCATTTTTTTCGAAGTTCACCCAAGTAAATGGTTGCTTGCTTCTTCCTGTTCTTGAAAAAAAAATTTGTTTTCCTCCTTCCTCTCTCTCCTTTTTTGAAAAAAAAAGGAAAACAGTTAAAGGAATTTTTTTTTTGCAGCTTAAAATTTCATCATGTATGGGCTTTTCCTCGTACTATACTGTGACTTGGAGTTAGTTTCTTTTTCGAATAAAAGAAACTGTTGGAAAATATTGAGAATTCAAATTGAAAACCAAGGAGTTTTCTCACTTTAGGATGAAAAAAAATCTAGAAGCAGAAGAAAGAACACTAAAAGTGCTGCATCCTGATTGAAATTAATGCAAAGCCTTCCAATATCTCTGCATATCAGCTAAAGAAACCCATAAGAACAGTTCAGAGCTTGAGCATCCAGAGTTTGGTATCTTAAAATGTTGTATAGCACCTTATGATTTCTGATGGGGGTTCGTCACCAGGCTGAAATAGGAAAGTAACCAAATAACTGAGACAATTTGAATCATTGATATAATTAAATGGCTGAAATTCTTGCGATTGAAAGCCCAAGGGAGATGTTTACATTCTAGTCCACATGCAGTGGTGTAAAGTGAAGTGAATTGTAGTAGCAATGTCCTAGACTCGGTGATGACAGAGAAATCATCCTTGGAATATAGAGTTAAATTAGTTCTTAGATCACCGTGTTGGTTGTACAACACCCCCCCCCCAAAAAAAAAGAAAAAAGAAAAAAGAAAAAAGTCTGGAGTGCAAGCCCTCTTGAATATGACAAAAAATCGGCAAAAGTTAACTTAGATGTGTATCTGAAGAATCTGCTGTGTGTTCTTACACTGCCTTGGTTGCACCTCTCACCTCTCCCCAAAGTCTCAAGCTAACAAAAAATTGGCAAGAGTCAACTTTGTTGTTTAATAAGAGTTTCTGTGCTTTAAATTCAGATGCCTTACTATCTGCTTTCCACATTTGTTTTCTTATTTTTTAGAAAAAGAATTCCAGAGAAGTATTTAGCAAATTAGCATGAGGCATTGTTAGTTTTTAACCCTGTTTTGTTATTTGCAAGTTACCACATTTGAATTAAAGTCTCCAATGTGCTGTAATCTGAGTTCAGTCAGCATTTTTCTTGCAAATTAATTTAAAGTAGATGATAAAGAGTCCTCTAGTTTCAGCCGGTGTGTTTTCCTTCATATTCTCTTTGTTTTCTCTTATTCTTCCAAATCACGTGATATGGAATGCAACACAAGATATTTTATATGCACACCATATCCACTGCTTTATGGTTTACAACAATTATGACCTGCTTGCCCTCAATGGAATGGTGCAATGTTGGCCCTGATGTACAACTGCTGCCATTGTACATATGGATTGTTGAAACAATTTTAATGAATCGACTCTAATGCACGGACTCCAAATTGGCTCTACAGCATGCATGCTGTTATGTACATGCTATTCATGCATATATTTGTAGCTCACGGGTTCTTTCCTTGCACGCTTAACTTATGCTTATGGTGGAATGTATCTGATTTCACTATCCAATGCTAGGTTGGTCAATCAAGTTTATTTAAGTCCTTTGGATTAGTAAAACCTGATGTAAGCGTTTCCTATTGCCTAACTTCACAAAATAGTAAAAAAATTGAGCCTAAACTATTCTCTTTATTCTAGTTAAAGCTCCATGTGGTTTCTTGTTGTGATGGATGCCCACTAGTTTGATGTGATATGAGGTTCTTGACATGCCAATTCCCTAAAAATTTACAGAAGCACATCAAATCCATAGTTTGTAATGCAGCTTAAGTATGATATTTTTGTAAGTGTTTGGTTCTGGAAGTGATGGTTGGCCATGAGTTAATATGGAGTTCACGCTGAATAATTTCCCACTGGTCACTACATTATATACCATCTCACACGATTACTATATACGTTTTAAAGCATCATCAGACATTTCTTTGTCAATCCTGTTTCAGGGCTCCAAGAAGAAGGCAAACAGTGATCTGAAGTATGATATATTTGGATGGATTATCCTTGCAGTTGGAATCGTTGCATGGATGGGGATTGCAAAATCCCATGTTCCTCCTCCTCCAATATAAGCATTAAGTGAAGATGCCAATATCTTTTCAAGAATGTTCAAATAGTGATCACAATATTCCTGCTGGAAGGCATGTATATTCCAGTTATACATGTGGTATGCTATCCGCATGTTGATCTTGACCTTTCATTTTCTTTATTACTTATTCGGTTAGAATTATCATTCTTGCAAATTTTAGTTATATACATCTGTTGACAGTCTTTCAAGCTTTTCTTGTTTCCCTCTTACGTCCTTTTGCTCGGGTTGTTTGATGTCATGAAACTATCCTGCTCTTGGTAAGAAAGTGATGCGGCTTATAACATTGTTAAAAGCTAGGGTTATCAGGCTTCAAGGTTATATACCAAGACCTAAGTTATAGAGAAATTTAGAGAAAATTCCATAGTATTTTATTAAAAGTCTAAATAATAGTCTTTCTCTTAAAATAAACTAGACATTCCTATTTATATTTATATTGGTACTAAAATTCTTTATAGGAAAGAATTTCTAATTAAAACAACTAGTTAATAGAATTCTTCTAACATTAAGATTTTTAAATAGTGAAATACTAATTAAATTAAAAGTTCTATTCTAAATAAGAAAAGGTAAATAAAAACAATCCTGCATCGTAACTTTCAAGTCTTATTTAAAAACCTTTTCAATCTTCGTCATCATAAAATTTTAATCCAATAAAAAATAGAGCCTTTAGAATTTTTTATAGAAATTTTAGCTTATTCTAACGGTCGGATTAACAGTTATGTTTAATTCATCAAATTGTATTTTGGACTCCTTTTAAATTCTTCAAAATCTAAAAATCTTAACCATTGATAAAAAAATAACAATCTATTTTTTTTATCCACCCAAAATAACATCTATTCATAATCTTGTGTAAACTTCAAAATTAATGATTGTCTTAAATTTTGCTAAGATAAGATTAAAGGAATACTAATATGAGTTCTAAAGTCTAGAAGTTCAAACCGCTCTTCTCTAGCACCATAAGAAGAAAGTTTGTGCATGACAAGTTCTGCTTTTTAATGATAAGAAACCTTGTTGAAATAATGGTAAGCTTTCAACTCTGACTACCACTTTATAAATTTTTTCTTTGAAAACCTCCCATCATAGAATAAAATTTCATCAAATTTTCAGGCAAGTTGCTTTTCTCTTCATGATCTTTTTGTGCAAAACCCATTAGCCGAGCTAGATCTACCATGGTTTGCTCCAAACGGTCTAGTTTCTGCTCCTGGGCTCGCATAGCGCCCCAGAGAGCCTCCTCTCCTACATCACGAAGTGAGTTGCTATTGTCTTCGTCTGTTAAAGAGGCTAACCTGCTCTGATACCAATTAACACGATGTATAACGTAGTTAAAAGTTAGGATTCTTAAATTCTAAGGTTATAAACCTAAAACGTAGAGAAATTTAGAGAAAATTCTCTAGTGTTTTATTAAAAGCTTGAATAATAGTCGTTTTCTTAAAATAAACTAGGTATTCTCATTTATATTTATATTTATAGTAGTAATAAAATCTTTTATAGAAAAGGACTTCTAATTAAACTTACCTAATTAATAGAATTTATCTAGCATTAAAATTTATAAATAGTAAAATACTAATTAAATTAAAAAATTTAAGCTAAATAGTAAAAGAAATCCAAATACAATACGGTAAATAAAGATAATCCGCACAGTAACTTCCAAACCTTATTTGAAAGCTTTATCAATCTACAATCATCATGAAATTTTAACCCAATAAGTAAAGCCTTCAGAATTTCTTGTAAAAATTTTAGCTTGATTTAACGGTTGGATTAAAAAGTTATGATTGATTTATCAAATTGTGTCTTGCACTCTTCTTAAACTCTTCAAAACTTAAAAATTTTAACCATTAATAAAATAATACAATAAAAATTATTATTATTATGTCAGGAAGAATTTTCCCACGTCAGAAAGGTCTTTGAAATTCATTCCATTGTGTCGGTCTAAGTTTGGTGTCATGATACGTGTATTCCAACCATGTATTACTTTGACCTGAACTCTTACGGATTTAGAATTCAGTGGTTCCATTTTTCTTCAATGAAAATAAAATTCAATGTTATAGGTCGGGGGAAGACCGCTCCCCCATCACAGAGAGTTTAAGAGGAGAGATTTAATTCTTTATCTTTTGATTCTTATGTGAACACTATTGGGGCTTGACAAATGGATTTTTGACTGTGGTAAGAGGCATGGATACACAGAATGACAGTGCAAAATCAGGAAGCCAAATGGCTATGAGGAAATATTCTCTTATACAAAGAAAAAAAATTGGCCATCATAGTGCCGAAACATACATATATGAATACAGGTACTCCTCCTTGCTCCTTGCTCTCCTCACACCAAAGCTTATCTTGACCTTCAGTTGGACATCCACATAATAAAATAAATAACATGTGATGAAGTTGTTCTGATTCTTGTAGCAGCCTCTGTTTACTAGATACTGTTAAATTTCTTGAAGTGTTCTGTTGGCAGTCATTGCGACATAATCTGAATCTGATAGATTCTGATAAGTTATAGAATTCTTCAATGGTTTTGTTTAGTCATGTTTTATTCTGTGCTTTTGGCTGTTACATTTCATAATGCACATGGGAATTCCTTTTGATTACCCAATGTTATAACTTTGCTCTTTTTATTCTCTCGATTAAAAGCTTGAACCATGCATATCCTGTGCAGTATCATGCAATTGCCCTGGTGATTGGTGTACGGATATGTGATCAACAATTTTTATGTAACAAAAAATCGTGTCTAATCTTGTTTCCTTTTAACTTCTCCCTTTCTCTGGACCATTTTGCTGACCACCATTTTAATTTTTACGTGGCTAAGTATCTAGCTCTATATTCATTATGAATACATCTTTTGTTTGAGAAGTTCTCCATGATCCACCAAAAGAAGAGAGAGTTGTAACCGTGGCCATTTAATTATAGCTTATTTTATTTCAATCTTTCCCTATCAGGCTTCCACCCTTGTTCTTGTTAGGATTGTTGCCATTATGTGCAGCAATCATAGAGCATTTACAGCCTATCTTCTAGAAGAGGATGGCTGCCATTTTCATTGTCAAAGAGGGCTGCTAGGTGCAGCCACCATTGTTGAA
>Ga0307515_10021335_pt1 | contig 11493 bp, 1 predicted proteins | sample 17_EM_MG_FD_194513 | JGI IMG/M metagenome (GOLD analysis project Ga0307515, IMG submission 194513) | Populus trichocarpa ectomycorrhiza microbial communities from riparian zone in the Pacific Northwest, United States - 17_EM | ecosystem: Host-associated > Plants > Roots > Unclassified | place... | reverse complement strand
GGGTCAACCCGGGTCAACTCGGGTCAACCCGGATTAACCCGGAAAATTAAAAACAAATTAAAGTTTTAATATTTCATATGAAAAAATCCATGTAAATATAGATTATACAAATTATGAAGTTTAAAAGAATATTTTAAAAAGTTTTTTATCTAACATTAAAAAGATATTATGTCAAGCTTTTAAGTTAAAGTATTTAAACTAAAAAAGTTTTTTATCCCACATTGAAAAAACATAACTTTTTCCTTGGAAACATAGAGTATATATACTAATGGGTTTCAAATCCCACATTGAAAAAACATGGTTTTTTTTCATGGAAACATAGAGTATATATATGAAAGGGATTCAAATCCCACATTGAAAAGATACTATGTTATCCTTTTAAGTTGAAGTATTTAAACCAAAAGGTTTTTTATCCCATATTGAAAAAACATGACTTTTTTCTTGAGAACATAGAGTATATATACTAATGGGTTTCAAATCTCACATTTGAAAAAAAAAACCGTGTCTCGTCCGGGTTCGCCCGGGTTTAGCCGGGCTGTTGCCACAGCCGGTCTTTTATTAAACCCGGACCGGTCCAGCCACCAGGTTGACCGGGTCCCGATTCGACCCACCGGGCCAGGCCGGGTTTAATAACAGTGGTTTAGTGCCTTTGTAGTATCTTTCGAAGGGACGAATCTAACCCACATAAAAGAAAAAGGAATAAAACAAAATGAATTAATTAAAAAAAACATGCAGAAACCATGGCTTAAAACGCGTGGAAAGACAGCGACTTTACCTTCGTGGTCTCTCGGTTAAGATTATGATTTATGACACTTCTCCTCAAAGTTCTCTTACACCTCAGAAGAACCCTCCTGGATAAGCATAATGGCCCCTTTGAAACCCGCATCAGTTTTTTTAGGTCTGCGCACACAACTGTCGACGATGCAATTCCTTTTCCTGGAGAAGTTTCCGTACTTGTAAATCTAAGGCATGCATTACATTAAGATATGGATAAAGGGAATATCGTTAGTCGGTGATTATAAACACTCCACGTGATCATATATTCCTTCTCCTTCTACTCCATTACCTTCAAATATCCGAACTCGATGAAGTCTAGGTTAACATTCCCAGTTCAGTTTAGTTTTTACTCTTCAAAATAACCCAATTGCTCTTTTTAGAATAAGAATCGAACCAAACTAGAAAAAACCAATAAGCATCGAATACTTCAAACTTATTGATATAGGTTCGACTCGGTTTGGTTTGGTTTATTTTGTAAAAATACCAGCAAAACCATACAGTTTCATTAGCCAAAACTTCTCACTAACAGTTTTGCTTCCCCTATCATATTTTACAGATGAGAAAGAGAGAGTTTATGGGGTTGTTTTTGGTTTTGATTTAGGGTTAGAATAGGAATCGACGAGAGATGGAGGAAATGTTTGGAGAGGTTCGGTTGCTTGTGGGGATGTGTGATTGGTTTTATTAGGGTGTGTTTGAGATAGTAGTAGTGGTTGCGGTTTAAAATATTTTTCGCTTACAAATGTATCAAAATAATATTTTTTTTATTTTTTAAAAATTATTTTTTATATCAGGACATCAAAACGATCTGAAAACATAAAAACATAATTTTTAGCAAAAACAAAATTCAAAATTTGAGGGAACGCGGTTTGCACCGTATTTACAAACAGACCCTTAGAGTCAGAAGAAATATTATTATTTATACTTGTTTTTAAAGTAAGTTAAGTGCTCGGTGAACCGGTTTCGTTCAATCATGCTCAACTAGCTTTAGTTTTATAAATTAAAACTAATCTAGACCAGAATTTTTTTAGGTTTTTTAGTTGGTTAATTGAATTTTTTTTCTTGATTTGATTTATTCAATTATTTTTATTTTATTTTATCTTTTAATCAGTTTTTGGAGTTTTTTTACTCATCAATGCACATAGTACATGCTGGTATTTAATTAATTAAAGACTGTTTTCTTACTTCAACAATGTTAAAGTACATTTTTAAAAATATTTAAAGCATTGTTTTGAATTATCTACAAAACAATATATAGGTTTACTAGTTATTCTATTCAATACTTTTTAAATTATGAATAATTCATATAAAATTTGAAAACTTAAAGTTAATAACTTTCCTTGATTTTCTATGTTTAATAGATATTAGGTAGCAAAGAACTATTAGAAATAATAATCACTAAATTTATACTAATTATTTTGAACTTTTGTTAGAAACTGAAATAATACTTTTTGCATTATGCCACTGTAAGAAATACTCGTTTCCCTAAAAGATAAAAATTAATATTAGTTTAATTATATGATTAAATAAAAATTATTAAATATTAAAATATAATATGATATACTAGAAGTTATCATGGTTATGTGTTATATAGCATCGAAATATATTGCAATAACCTATCTTTGACCATCATCTTTTTAATATATTTTCAAAAAAAAAAAAACTTTAAAATATAAAAATTTCAAAAACTATATTTGTGATGCAATTCAGCCAGTTTACATCTATTTTTTCGATTCCTTTCACATATCTTCTTTATATTTTGAAGTGATGAATTTTATATAAAAAAAAAAGAATAGTGAGTGACATTATAAGTAATAAATAAAAAAAAAGGAATATCTAAATAAACATCAAAGTCTCTCCAAGTAACTCAAAGTTTAGAAGATAGGAAGGATTAAAAAAAAATCAGAAATAAAAATTAAAGGAAATAATGGAAGATAATATAAGATAAGGAAAGATTAAATAAGAAAGTAAATAAATAATAAAAATGAGTTATTTTTTTTTTCAAAAAAGAGGAGTAATTTCTTTTGCTTTTTCTATGTTGCGAATTAACTATTTTGTTATCCATAAATCAATTCAAGATAAATAAATACCACTATACTAGTATGTTGCCAAATGGGTAATAAAATGTTTTAATACACGATTTTATTTCTTTTTGTGTGTAAAATATTTTCAAGCTACCATATTTTTTCTATGACAAGAATATTTTTTTGTTACATATTAATTGTTTTTGTTGTCCATAAATCAATATAAAATAAATGAATACCATCACTATGCATTAAAATGTGAATCTAGATTTGTGGATTTGAGGGTGCCTATAAACCCGACCTAAAATTTGTAAACTAGTGTTAAATAATGTAATATTTAACAACAAAAAAAAGGTTATATACTAAAATGAAAAAATATTATTATGATTAGGCGTGAAAATTCCCAGTAAATTAGTTTAAGAATCTTGGATGAAATAAAGTAATAATTTGGTATTTGAAAAGTAATGATGGTTGGGTAATTAACAGAAAACAAATAAACCTCATGATAAATCGCTTAAATCCCAACTAGAAAATAATAAAATTTCCATGATTAATGGTGAAAATTCTCGGTGAATTGGAGTAAAACCCTGAATGAATTAAAGTATGAATTTATGCGCAAACAATATCGACAATCGGTGTAAACTCTCACTTAACAACGTGGTTAATAAAATTCAGAGAAGTTTTATTATGTCTAGTGACAAAAATTTTCAGGTAAGTTAGCTTGAAACTAAGATGAAATATAAAAAAAAATTGTACCTAAAAAATATCATCGGAATACTCATAAGACATAAGTGAGTGGCATTATCATAACTATGGAGAAACAAATCCTCCCTTTTAAATAACAACCAGCCATTGTAGGAAGAGGAACTTGAAAATTTATTCATTTCTTGTTCTTCTTCCTTTCTTTCTTGAATTATATGCCATGAAGACTTTAGTTTAAGGGTTTTTCACCTGAAAATCAAATCCATATTAGTCAACTTTAGGGAGAGAGTGCGAGAGAGATATTGGAGGTTTGGAAGCTAGAAAGAGAAGACACTTCATTGGAGGAGAAAGAAAATTTTTAAAGAATTGTCCATTAAAACTCATTAAATTGAGTTGGTCATGAAAGGTAAGAACTTTAATTACAACAAATTTTATTATTTTAAGCAAGGAAATGAAAATTTTTAAATTTGAATTTGTTAGGGTTTATGCTTTATTTTTTTAAAATGATAATTTCAATGGTTCTTTGTTAGCTTATGATGTGATGATAAGTTTGTAATCAAATTGAAGGAATTTTGGTCAATTATAGGGTTTTACTATGAATGGCCAAATTGTTAGTTTTGAAAATTAGGGGAATTAAAAAAAAATAGCTTTGATTTAGCTTGTTTTGGGTTTGTTTGTGGCTTTGTGATGATTTATGTGTTTAATTGTGATTATAATAGGGGTGGTATTGGTTTTTTGTGTGTTTGATTATGGATGATGATATTTTGAAAAAATATTATTAGGATGAAAATTTTCTATGTTGAAATTAAAAAGGGTTGTTTTGGTTAATCCTTTGGTGGTTTAATGTGGGAATGGTATTATAAGTAACAAATTGAAGAAAAAAAATAGAAAACCAATTATGAAAACTTAGATAATTAGTGGTCAGCCATTTATAGGGATTTTGAGGATTTGAAAATGTAACTAAATTTGATAGGTTGTAATGTTTTAATGATGTTATGGAATGCTAGATGTTGGTGTTGGACATTCTATTGTGGATTGCTAAGAGTTTTATTATTTTTGTTATATGTTGGAATTCTGGAATTTGGCTAAATTTGGTGGAATTTTGGTGTTTTGAATAATTTTATGATGCTTAAACTTGATTGGTATGATGATGTTAATGTGTATAATTTTGATGGAAATTCATGTAAAATAATTTTTTTAGTGTTGGTTATGTGAGTAAATTGTGGGGAAATGGAAGTATAGAAATGGTAGAATTATGTATATTTTGATGTCTTAATGATGTTAGGGATGCTTAAATTGATTATAATCATTGTAAATTGGTTTTTGATGTGTGAACTATGACTATTATGTTTTGGAAAAGTTATGTAAATGTTTATGTAAAGAATGAGCTAGTTAAATTCACATTAAGTGTTTGAGAACATATGGGAATGTTTGTAAATTTAATTATGATGAGTAAGACATGATTGTTATGTTTTGGGGAAATTGAGTAATTGAAAACTAATTATGGTAATGGGAACTCTAGAGTGACCAGCCATGGTAGGGAATATTGGGAGATCTGGGAAATTTGATTTAAATTATGTTAATTTTAGGTGTCATAACATGATTTGGGTCCCTTAAAATTATCATTTTATTTTATAAAAAATTAAAAAAAAAGAAGTTATTTTAAAAAAATAGATGTAAGAGGAAAAATGACTTAGTTGGCAAGAACAGGCTGAAAAGGGATCTAAATACATAAATGAAAGATGAAAGGACCAAACTGGATCTTTGAAAATATTGGAAACCCAATTGCACCCTTGAAAGACATAAATGTGAAAGACAATACAAATTTAAGGCTAACTTAAGTGAATATTGGATAAATTTGCATAAAAAATAGGTTTGAGGACTTAATTACATTTTTAATAGGCTGATTTGATTTAATCATGGGGCTAATTAAATACTTAATTAAGTTTAAAAATAAATTTAGGTCAAAAATTAAAAAATTAATTAAATGAAATGACTTAATTAAACTTTTAATAGGTCAAATTAATTTTATTAAAGATTTAATTGATGAAAAATTGAGTTTGGAAGCCTAATTTGGGCTTAATTAAGAAAATTAAAATTTTAAAGGGCCAATTTATTTTTTACAAGCTTAATCAAATGAAATCAGGAGTGAAATTGCTACAAAATCAAAGTTCAGGGGTCAATTAAGGGTGAAATTAAAGAAATTAAAGACCAAGGACCTTTCTGTAAAAGGCGCCCAATTTTGGGGGCTATATCGAATTTTTTCATAGACTAAATTGAAGAAATCAAAGATTAAAGCTTAATTGAGGGGCTAAATTGAACAAATTGGAAACCAATGACATCTTTGAAAAAGATACCAGACTTAAAAGGTCTCAATTGATGTTCAACAGGGGTTTAATTGCATAAAATTAATCAATTTTATCTCAATTGAGGACATTTAAGCTTAAATTAAAAGACTAGGGACTAAATTAGAGATTGCCTAATCCTAATTAATAAAACCCTAATTTTAAGGGTTTAAGGAAAACAACATTGTTTTGGTCAGGTTTTTTCTATTTTGGTTGATTGTGAACCACTCTTCTAAGTAATAATCAAGGTAACTCCAGCCACCGCTGGATGAACAGTGACCACCATTCGACAAAAGAGCTTCCCCTATACAAGGCTATGTCGACCTTTTTTCGATGTTTTGGCCTCACTTGCCACATGAAAGCCCTCAACATCTTGTCTCAAGGCAACCTTGTCTGGTTCAATAAAATTTAATAGTGTTACACCTAACTTTGGATTGATGGTGGGAAGGCTACATGCCACCAAATAAAGTATGATTTGATCCTAGTATTTGCCATGATTAATTCATGGAAGGTGCACCTCTAATCAGCTATTTTCAATCAAGTTTTAGCTATAAACTTCCCAACTTTTTCTAGAAGTTCCAAGAGTTTGTTAGACATATAGGAAGAGGGAAAACAAAAAAAAGAAGAGAGGAGGGTGGTCCCCTAATAGATCATAGGCAAAATGAGAAAAAAAATCTCCTATGATCTAGTTTTGAAAAACCACCTTCAAACCCATAAATGTTTTCATAACCACCTGCCTTTTAAGGCTATAGAAAGGGTGTCTTTTGAAGCTTAAAAGGGACTGGAGAGGTGAGAAAAGGCCATGAAAAAAAGAAGAAACATTGAGAGAAAACCAATCAAATAGTATAAAAAAAGAGAGAAAAAAAGAGAGAAAAAGAAAGAAAGAAGATATTGTGAAGAAGAAAATAAAAAAATTGCTTGGAATGGGCTACTGGAATCTGTTCAAATCAAGAAAAAAAGACAGAAACTAGTTGCAATCATCTCTTGAATTTATATTACTCAACTTGATGGAGAGGTAGAACTCATTGAGAATATCTCTCACCTCTTCATCTTAAGCTTTGATTCATTTATTCAAGTGTTGTTCATGATATTTTTGAATTGATTCGACCATGTTTAAGTTATTTTTGCATATATGTTTAAGGTGCTTTAAATGAAAGTTGTAATATGATTGTTTGTTCTTATTATTAATATGATGTTTTATGATGTTTAATAAATTATTAATGATATGCTTTTGATGTTTGAATACTTGTTCTTGATGCATGGAAAGCATATGTTATAGTTTGATGATTATATACAAAAAAATGGGACATATAACAATGCTTGGTCATTCTAGTGTTTTTGTTTAGTTTTGGAAGTTCATATAGGTGATTTTGATGTTGTTAATGATGCTCAATGAGCTTTAGGATTGATAAAAACAATATATGTACATGTTTGTATGTTGAGCAAGGGTTATATACTTTCTGAGATTCTTAAAGTGTTTGAACAATGGGTAATCAAACATTCATGTTAATATTCCTTTCTTAAGAGTTTATGAAGTTTGTGGTTGGTGGTAGAAGATCTAACACCTGCAAAACAATTCCTTTTGATAGGGTTTTGGGACCATCCGATGATAAAATTATTGACTTTTAATAAAAGATTGTAATAAATGAGAGAATAAGCTTTAAATTCTAAGAACAATAATGTTTGTTTTTGTTTTTGTGTTTGTTTTTGTATGATAAATGCTCTGAGAATAAGAGTATGAATACATAGAGAATAGAAAATTATGAACCCTTTATCGAGGTAGTTTAAAGGGTATATATAGCCCCTGAACCTCGTCATGTTGTTTGAATGAAGGGGTTGAAGTGTTATTTTCTTTGGGTAGCATTACTGGGGGATAAATATATTTTACACAATATTAACGAAGGATAGATATCCCTTACACAATATTAATGAATGATAAATATCTCTTACACAATATTAATGTTGATGGAAATATAGTAGGCTCTTGGGAGACTTTTATACACTTAGAATGTAGAGAGATGATTATTCATTACTTTTAATATTTTATGTTAAGAGTAACAAGAATAAACAAGCAATGCCTCGTGACCTAACATGAGGCCTATAATGATTAACAGTTTCATACGCATTTGGACATAGAATGAACCTAAACCTAAGGGTGATAGGTTTGGTAACTTGTCAGACACATATATACTCGGGCTTAGCACGTAGCTGAATCTGTTTGGCAACGCGACTGGCCACGTGTTTGTCAAAAAATTGAAAAAAAAATTAGAATTAATTTCTTTGTGTTTTTGAATCATTTTGATGTGCTAATATTGAAAATATATATATTATTTCCATGCATTTCCAAGTACAAAGCACTTTGAAAAGCAATCATTACCACAATATCAAACACTACCTTGTTATAGAAGCGGAATAAAGCCATTGTTTAACCTATTTTCAAGTAAAAACACCTAATTAAAATCTTTAGTACCTCAATAAACTCATTTATCAACACAAACACCTTTAAATGAATATAAAAATACAAAATTAAACCCGAAAAAGCTTTCTCAACCCTGATATACTTTTTCCAATAAGATAAGGGCTGAAAATCACCTTGAAGATACTCATCTCATCAAATGGAATCATTGACGCAAAGGTTATTCTTTTTTGTTGTCGTAATATGGTCAACCTATAAATTTATCTCTTTTACTATTTTCTAGTTATTTTCTCTTTCCTTTTTCATACTTAAAGACTAAAAAAATTAATAAAATTAAGTTTTAAACTAAAATGTAAAAGTTTCAAACCAAAGTGACTGAAAGGACAAATGAAAAAAATCTAAAGGCAAAAATCTTTCAAAAGACACTAAATGAATAGTGGCAAAAAAATAAAAGAGCATGAATATGTCTCTTTGTTAATTTTGGTCCTTGGATTTTAAATTATTTTAAAGTAAAGAAACCAATTTTTTATTTTTCAAAACCAAGCTTCAATTTGATATCTTTGACACCGCAATATACACAGAAAGAAAATTAAAATAAATTATCAAGCTTAATACCCAGTTAATCTAATGTATAAGGACAAAATAAAATAAAATCGATGATTGAATATGAAAAAACTTCAAATGCCAAAAAAACATAAAAACATTGTTACAATCCATGTTTCTCCTCGCAATGTATAGTAAAAATGCCTTCTCTTTTTAAGGTGTTATAGAATGAAAGAAAACATAGCAGTGATGTGAATGAGGGAATGAAAAAAAAAACGAAGAAGAAAATTGAGGTTGATGACATTTTTTGAATTTGATCAAAACATATAAAACATCTGCTTTAATTCTATTATTTTAAAATGTTAATAACATGTTGAATGTTGTAAAGAACATAAAAAAGACATGAAATGAAAAGCTTTTTTTAACATTAGCAACCAACATGTGTAAGCATAAATAATATTTTTTGGTGGAAACAACAATTAAATGGTTTTTTGGGTGTGTAATTCAATTTGATTGAAATGTAAAAACATAAGAAACGTAGCCTTTAATTGACCAACTGAAGTACAAACAGGAATGTAAGTTGAGCAAGCAGAATGCATCATATTAACAATAGATTTTTAAGAACGAAAAAAATTATATTGTGAAAGAGAAAATTTGTTGTAAGTTGATATATTAATGATTTGATTGATGGGTTTATGGTGATTAAACAATACAAGTGAGTAGTTAAGGGATTTAATAGGAAAAAAAGGAGTGAAACAAAGTTACAACCAAGCTTTGTTCAAAGATGATGCAAATGATGACATACTTGTGGATATGGTTGGGTTGGGGAGATGTTATGAAGTTGTGAACAAAAGAGATAACACAGGTTTATGTCGATAAAGGTGGTGAAAAAGGAAGGAAAACATGAAAATGATATTGATGGGTTTTTTTTAATAGTTTTGTCATTTTTTGAGAAGGTGGAGACACATTTCTTAAAGAGGTTGTAGAAGTGGTTGTCTCTCTTGTTTTTGAAGTTGATTTTGTGGAAGTTGTGCTTTTGGTAAGAGAAGAAGTTTTTTTAAACAACGAATGAGAAATTTTTGTTGCGAAGGAAAAGTGAAAGAAGTAGAGGATAATAGGCATATGTAATGTATAATCTATTTATCATAAGAGGAATTCATGTTAAAAATGTTAAGAAAAAATGGGAAAAAAAACAAGGAATAAACAATATTTTCTTGAAACAAAATAATTGAAAAAAGAGTGAAATCTAAAATGAACAAACATGAAGGAAAAAGTGAATGTGAAAATAAAATAAAAATACTTAAAAAAATGGCAAGCATGGAAATCATGAAGAATATAAAGTGAACTAAAATCACTTAGAAAATGGGGCTATCAAAGGAGTGATAGTTACGTAATGAAAACCAAGAAAAACAACAGTTGCTAGGTGAAGCAACAATGGAAAGAAACATCAGCATTAAAATCAAAATTGTGCATTACCAATACCTTTTTCTTTATAATCAATCTTACCAAACCCGACTTGCAGAGGAAAGAACTAGTTGCACCTACTCTAGCAACAATAACTTGCAAACGAAAGGAACTAGAGAGAAGCAAGAATTACAGGTGCATATGTGCACACGCACACGAGACAGAGACACACAGAATATATTTTTATATTAATTTTATATTTTTTCATGATAAATATATATTTAAAAAATATATAAAAACAAAAACTATTGTCCTCCGAAACTGGTAATTAGTCTCTGGTCCCTATAACACACAAGCTAGCCACTCCTTGTTGTAAGGAAAAAAAACAGCATCTGGGATGAAATGTTTTGGATATTAATTCTAAGATTTAAACTTAAAAAGTAGATGAAAAAAATGTATTTGAATTAGATTCCCTTCTAAAAAGAAAAAAAAAAGAAAAAAAAATCAATCCAGCAAATTCCTAGAAACCAATTCATAATCATGCAATATCTCAAAGATTCCCTTCAAATCGGGTAAAACAGGAGTATTATTGTGAATTATGCACCCAACATGCTCCGGTATCTTTATCATTCTCAATTATGTACCAGAAAGGCTCTGGACATGCTCCAGTCTCACAGTTAATATAGGTTTCTTTTCTTAACAATCACACCCTATAACCAAGTGTTAGATAAATGATAGCAAATTCTTCTACTAGCGGGAATCATGTATCTTGTAAATGCAGCTCTCAATTTTTTCTGCAAATCTTCTACGCTAGCTCCTAACAACCCCCCCTCAACATACACAAAACACACGCACACAGAAACAAAAGTGAAGAGAAAACAATACAGATACATATCCAACCTATCTTCAGAGCTTGAAAATATATGAGCCAATTGACTTGAGGTGATACACTATATTCATATTCGCCTCCTAGGAAAATTCATCCTATTTCAAGGCGTAAAACTTGAAACCATAGAGCCAATCAACTCCAGATATATTACATTCACGTTTCTCCTCCTAGGCAACTAGGTTCTACAACAAGATTATGTTCAGAAAACCTGCAGTTTTATTTAACCAAAAAAAAAGTTGCCCAAATATTCCAAAAGCCTAATTCGCACTAAAACACAATGAAAGACACATAAAATTAGAGTTTCATATGCAATGTTGATGCCATAAGCTTCCCATAGGCACCAATCTCAACATACATCAATGAACAGCTAGTCTTAGACCTATATCAAAACCCTCA
>Ga0307515_10021334_pt1 | contig 11494 bp, 12 predicted proteins | sample 17_EM_MG_FD_194513 | JGI IMG/M metagenome (GOLD analysis project Ga0307515, IMG submission 194513) | Populus trichocarpa ectomycorrhiza microbial communities from riparian zone in the Pacific Northwest, United States - 17_EM | ecosystem: Host-associated > Plants > Roots > Unclassified | place... | reverse complement strand
CGCTTGCCTCGGTCGCGTGCAGGCTGTGAGCTTCTGCCGCGCAGACGGCCCAGCAGGCCGCGTGCTCGCTCGGCTGACTCGGGTGTCCTGGGTTGCTCAGGTGACCCGGGGCGCTCGCCCGCCTCGGGTCGGCTGTCCTGCTGCGGGGGCGCGGGCCGGACGTGCTCCTGAACGGGTCGTTCGTACGGGGGCAGGACAGGCTCGGGCCTCGGGCGTGGTGCGGGACGGTGGTCGCGGGCCTCGGCCAGGGTTCCGGTCAGGTCCGCGCGGAGCCAGCCGATCTCGTCCGGGTCGTCCGCCGTCATGATCACCTCGGCGAGACGGGCGGTGGGCGAACCCGGGACGCCGTGGGCCGGCTGGTCCGGCCGGAAACGGTTCAAGTGAGCGCGTTCGTAGGGGTCGTTGACGATCTCCGCGACCTGGGCGGGGTCGAGGAAGGACGCCACGACCGCGGCCCGTGCCCATGGATCGTCGGCCGGTCGGAGCAGGAATCCCAGTTGCCGTCCCCGCCAGTTGCGGGGCCGCAGGTCGAGACCTGCCGCGAGCCGGTCCCGTTGCTCCTGGGAGGTGCGGCCGGTCAGCAGCGGAGCGGAGTCCTTGCCTGCGGCGAACTGCCGTAGCTCGTCGGCGAGATACAGCCAGACCACGGCCCGGTAGCGGTTGAGGTAGAAGGCCACCGGCGTCACCAGGCCCAGCCGCGCGAGGCGGGTGAACCGGGTGGGCGTCACGTCCATGAGTTTCGCGCCGTCCGCCGTGCCCACCGCCCGCACGCGTTCGCGCAGCGTGTCGGGGAAGTGTTCGTCGTTGCGCAGCCGCTCGATCTCGTCGCGGCCGACGCGTCGGCCACCGCCCCCTTCGTCAGGAACGGTCCGTACACACCCGAGATGGACCGCGAGGTCGAACTCTCGTCGTTTCAGCCCCAGTTCGCGTGCGGCACGGCTCGGCGCGAAGGACGCGCCGGAGGGGCGGAGCGTGCCGGTGGCCGGTGCGGCGGCCGTCTGGGTGGGTTTCGTGATGCTGACGCCGGACATGGTCGGTCTCCCCCGTGGAGTGGCTGGCCAGCGCCGTGTGCGCCGGCCTCGGGAAAAACCGTAGCCGGTTCGGTTGCCGGCCGGGCGAGCCTGTGGATAACTCTCGCCGGAGCGCCGTATTCGCAGGTCAGACGTCCGACAACGGAAGTTGATCGGGTTGCCTGGCGTCCACGTCGAGGTGTTCGCCGACCCGATTGACGAGCAGTGTCATCTCGTAGGCGATCTGGCCGATGTCGGCCTCGGCGGCGCTGAGTACGCACAGACAGCTTCCGGTGCCGGCTGCCGTGACGAACAGCACCGCGTCGTCGAACTCGATCATCGTCTGCCGTACCTTGCCCGCGCCGAAGTGGCGTCCCGAGCCTTTCGCCAGGCTGTGCAGGCCCGACGACACGGCGGCGAGATGTTCGGCGTCCTCACGGCGGAGTCCTGTGCTCGCGCCTGTCACCAGCCCGTCGTTCGACAGGACCAGCGCATGTCGTATGTGTTCGACACGCTCGGTCAGATCGTCCAGCAGCCAGCCAAGTCCTTGGTTCTGTGCCATGTTTCTGATCTCCCCGTGCGGCAGGTCCTCCAAGCCGAAGGATCCGGTCAGTCAGCCTTCCCCACGACCGTGCCGCGAGCAAGGAGGACGGGCGCATGACACAGGAGATGCGTAGCCGGCGTCAGCTCACCGAGTCGAGCAGCCGGGCGGTGTGCATCCGCCCGGCGTACTCGACCAGCCTGATCAGTACTTCCTTGCCCGAGTCGCGGTCGCGGGCATCGCAGAGCACCACGGGCGTGCCCTGGTCCAGGTCGAGGGCGCGCGACACGTCCTGGGCGCCGTAGGCGCGGGCGCCCGTGAAGCAGTTGACGGCCACCACGAACGGGATGTGCCGGTGCTCGAAGTAGTCCACGGCGGGGAAGCAGTCCTCCAGCCTGCGGGTGTCCGCGAGGACGACGGCGCCGAGGGCGCCCTGCGACAGTTCGTCCCACAGGAACCAGAAGCGGTCCTGGCCCGGCGTGCCGAACAGGTACAGGGAGAGGCCCGAGCGGATGGTGATGCGGCCGAAGTCCATGGCGACGGTCGTCGTCACCTTCTGGTCCACGCCGTCGGTGTCGTCCACCAACTGGCCGGCCTCGCTCAGCAGTTCCTCGGTGCGCAGCGGCCTGATCTCGCTGACCGCGCCCACCAGGGTGGTCTTGCCCACGCCGAATCCACCGGCGACCAGTATCTTCAACGCCAGCGCGGACGTCTCGTCGTCCGTGGCGTCGGAGTGCTCGGAGACCATCGATCACTTCTCTCGGGAGTGCGGGCAACGGTCGGCGTCCATTGCTCTCATCATGACAACTGCTGTTCCCCTACGGGCGGTTGGACCACTATTAGCCCGATGTGACCGGCTCACCGCTGTTCGGTGCCCGTAAGGGCGCACAACTCGGCTTGGTCCGTGCGGTTCCGCGTCTCTCGTCCACAGCTCTACAGCGCTCTCAGCCCTTCGATCACCTCGCGCAGAATGCGTTCGTCGGGCAGTTGCGCGGGCGGCACCGGACGGCTGACGGTGACGCAGCCCAGCTCCAGGAGGTCCCCGAGCAACACCCTCACCACCCCTACGAGGAGGTCGGCGCCCGCGGCGAGTTCGGCGACCGACTGTGTCTCCGTGCGGCACAGGTCGATAAGGGCCCGGTGCTCGGGGCCGAGCGCGGTGTCGTCGTCCATGTTGGGCGCGCCCGGGTCGAGCGTGACGAGCGCGATCAGGTCGAAGCGCACCCCTGCGGGGCCGGGTTTGGTACGTCCGCCCGTCATGGCGTACGGGCGGACGAGGGGCCCGGCCTCGTTGTCGTACCACTGGCTGCCCGGTTCCCGCAGGGTGCCTGTCGTGTCCTCGGTCATCTGTGCGGACCGCCCTCTCGCCTCATCCTGCGGCGGGCGGGCGCGCCGCTGCTCTCGGCGCCGTGTGGAGGTGCTCGCCCACGCGTTTCACCAGCCGTGCCATCTCGTACGCCACCAGGCCTATGTCGGCGGTCGCGGCGGTGAGGACGGCGAGGCAGGAGCCGTCGCCCGCGGCGGCGACGAACAGGAAGCCGTCGTCCATCTCCACCATGGTCTGGCGCACACCACCGGCGCCGAAGTGCCGGCCGGCACCCTTGGCCAGGCTGTGGAAGCCGAGGCGACCGCGGCGAGGTGTTCCGCGTCCTCGCGCCTGAGATCGGTGGAGGCGCCCACCGCGAGTCCGTCGTTGGACAGCACCACCGCGTGCCGGACTTCGCCGACGCGCAGTACCAGGTCGTCCAGCAGCCAGTCGAGTTCGCCGGACCGCCGCTCTGCCCTGGTGCCCGGGTCCTTGATCATGTGCGGTCTCCTTCGCTGCTGTCTCTGCCCGTTTCGGTACCCGGGGCGGCTCCGCGGCCGGGTGATCTGCCGCCGCCGCGCACCCAGCCGTCGCGGTAGGCCGTCATGCGGTCCCGTACGGCCTCGGGGGTGCGTTTGTCCTCGCTCCGGGACCCCGCGGTCCGGGCCGGTTCTTCGGGGCGCTGTTCGCGCAGTTGGGGGGCGAGGTTGGCCTGCCGGACGCGCCGTGGGAGGTCGTCGGACTCCTCCGCGTCGCCGGGGTCCTCGGGCGAACGGTGCAGCCGCAGGGCGGTGACCCCTGGCGGTGGGGTCTCGCGGCCGGTCCCCGCCGCGGCCGGTGCGGGGGCCACCAGTGCGGGGCGGTCCACCGGTGCCCGGACCGGTTCCTGGGGCGGGGCGGCGGCAGCGGGCACGCGCGCGTACTCGCGTTCCACGGCACGCTCCCGGTCCATCGCGGCGCGCGGGGCGCGTTCCGCTGCGCCGCTGTGCAGCAGTGCCGTGGGCAGCAGGACGACCGCGGTGGTGCCGCCATAGGGAGAGGTCCGCAGGTGCACCTTGATGTCGTGCCGCGCGGCGAGCCTGCTGACCACGAAGAGGCCGAGCCGGTCGCTGTCGAACAGGTCGAGCGCCTCGGACTGTTCGATGCGGCGGTTCGCCTCGGCGAGGGTCTCCTTGCCCATGCCGAGTCCCCGGTCCTCGACCTCCACGGCGTAGCCGTTGCCGACCGGTTCGCCGGTGATGCGCACCCTGGTGTGCGGTGGCGAGAACTGGGCGGCGTTCTCGACGATCTCCGCCAGGAGATGCGTGAGGTCGGCGACGGCGGCGCCGGAGACCGACGCCTCGGGGAACTGACGTACCTCCACGCGCGCGTAGTCCTCGACTTCGGAGACGGCGGCGCGGACGACGTTCGTCAGGGAGACCGGCATGCGCCAGGCCCGGCCGGGTGCCGCTCCGGAGAGGATGATCAGGCTCTCGGCATGGCGCCGCATACGGGTGGTGAGGTGGTCGAGCCGGAACAGGTCGCTGAGTTCGTTCGGGTCGTCGGACCTGCGCTCCATGCTGTCGAGAAGGCTCAGTTGGCGGTGCACGAGGACCTGGCTGCGGCGCGCGAGGTTGACGAAGACCCCGGAGATGCCGCTGGCCAGTTCCGCACGTTCCACGGCGGCACGCAGGGCGGCTCGGTGCACGGTGCCGAGGGCCTCCGCGACCTGTTCGGTCTCGTCCTCGGCGGGCGGTCCCGGGGGCGCCTCGGCGCGGATGTCGATCTCCTCGCCCGCGCGCAGCTTCAGCATGGCCTGCGGGAGTTTGTGGCGGGCGATCTCCAGGGCGCTGTTGCGCAGGCTCACCAGCTCGACGACGAGGCCGCGTCCGATGCGTACGGAGATCACCAGGGACGCGGCGACGGCGGCGAGGCCGAACAGCACCGCGGCGCCGGCCGGGCTGAGCAGGCCCCGGGTGAAGGGGTCTGCGCGGTCCGCGACGTCGTGGCCCGCGTCCGCCTCGATGGCCCGCATACCGCCCTGCACGCGCGCGTGTGCCTTGGTCCAGACGGCTTCGGGCGCGGCGGCGACCGCCTTGACGCCGGGACGGGCGCCGAGCACCTTGTCCTCGGCGGCGGCCAGAGCGGCGTACGCGCTGCCTGCCGCGAGGTCCTGCCAGGTGGCCCGTTCCGGGCCGCGCAGGTCCGGGGCGGTGGCGTCGACGAGAGTGCGGCGGGTGTCGACGGCCCCGGTGAACAGCCGCAACCGCTGTCCGTCGAGGCGCCCGGCGAGTCGCGCGCTGGCGAAAACAGCCTCCTCCTGGGCCAGTGCCTCCCCGGCGCGGGAGAATTCGAGCAGTACGCGCGCGTCTGAGCCGAGTTCGGCGTCCTGGATACCGGTGAGCGCGCCGCCCACGGCGAAGGCCGCCGAGATGGTCCTGGTGTACTGCGTGTACGTCTCGGCCCATCCGGTACGGCGGTCGAGTACCGAGGTCCGCAGCGTGCGCAGTTGTTCGACGCCGGTGACGAAGGCCTCCAGGCGGTCCGCGACTCCGGCGGGCAGTTCCTCGCCGTCGGCGACGGTGTTGCGGTCGCCCAGGCGCAGCTTCGCCACGGCCCGGTCGGTGCGCTCGCCGAGGGTCCTGAGGTCGATGCCGGGGACGGCGGCGGGATCGGTGGCGTGGCGTACGGCGGCCGTGCGTTCGGCCTGGAGCGCGGCGACGGCGGCGGCGACCGGGGCGCGCACCTGGGAGTCGACGCGCTGCAACTGCCGCAACCGGGCGATGTCCTGGGCCGTGGTGACGGTGGCGTACGCCCACAGCGCGAGCAGGGAGACGACCGGCACCATCAGGAGGCAGACGATCTTGGCGCGGACGGTTCCCGGTCGCAGGCGACGGCGTCCCGCGCGCGCGGGTATCTCGTCGGGCAGGGCTCCGAGGGGTTCTTCGGAGCCTTCGTCGGCCGGCGGACCGGCGTGCGCGCGGCGTCCGCGCACCGGGGGCGGGGGCGCCGTCCCGGCGCCGGCTCTGGGGGTCCTTCGGGGTGTACGCATGGCCTCCTCGCTCGTGGTGGTTCGGGGCGCCGTCTCCGGCAGGGTGCGCGCCTCTAATGGGCAGCGACGCTCTCGACCGGTCGCTGGGCGGACGCGGATGCCTCGCGTTCCCCGGCCGTCGGTGACAGCGCGACGAACGCCGAGGTCAGGAAGAGATAGGACCCGAGGCCGACGGCGAGGGGGAAGATGAACTGCATCGCCGTGGCCCCGGGCAGCGCCTCGCCGGAGGGCGTGACGTCCACGTGCACCGCGAACATCCCGGTGTAGTGCATGCTGCTGACCGCCGCGCCCATGACGAGCGAGGCGACGGTCACCGCGATCGGCGACTTGATGTTCAGCGCCGCCCACAGTGCCGCGGTGGCCGCGACGACGGCGATCACCACGGAGAGCGCGACGAGCGCCGGGTCGTAGCTCACGTCACCGTGCAGCCGTACCGCGGCCATGCCGAGGTAGTGCATGCTCGCCACGCCCAGCCCGGTGGTGAGTCCGCCGACGAAGAGCGCGCGGGCGCGGTCGTGCCCGTAGCCGACGGCGAAGACCCCGGCGGAGACGACGGCCATGGCGACGATAAGGCTGAGGATGGTCAGCGGCACGTTGTAGCGGATGTCGGTGCCGCCGACGCTGAAGCCGAGCATGGCCACGAAGTGCATGGTCCAGATGCCGGTGCCGATCGCGGAGGCCGCGGTGACGAGCCAGTTGCGGCGCGAGCGTCCGCTCGCGCCGAGCGCACGGACGGTGCAGCGCAGCCCGAGGGCGGCGCCTATGCAGGCCATCACGTATGACAGTGCGGGGGTCAGCCAGCCGAAGGCCGCGTGGTCCAGGTGTCCCATGACCAGGGGACGCTAGTGGGGGCACGGGTGCACGAAGGGGGCGCATTTCGAAAGGTAGTGAAATATGACAGGGAACTGCGCCTGAACGATCGCATCCGGCTCGAACATGCGCGCCGTGGGGTGCTTCGCGTCTGTGCGGGATCATGCGGAACATGAGCGACGACCACACACATGTCCAGGAGTTCTTCACCGCCCGCGCGGCCGACTGGGACCGCAGGTTCCCCGACGACGGGCCCGCGTACGCAGCCGCGGTCGCCGAACTGGGGCTGCGTGAGGGCGCCCGGGTACTGGACGCGGGCTGTGGCACCGGACGGGCCCTGACGCCGCTGCGTGCCGCCGTGGGGCCCTCGGGAGTGGTCATGGGAGCGGATCTGACTCCGGCCATGCTGGAGGCCGCGGGACAAGCCGGACGGGGCCTCGACGGTCAGCTGCTGCTCGCCGACGTGGCCGCTCTTCCGCTGCGCTCGGAGTCGCTCGACGCGGTGTTCGCGGCGGGCCTGATCGCGCATCTGCCGCATCCCGCCGAGAATCTGCGGGAACTCGCGCGCGTGGTGCGCCCCGGCGGCACCCTGGCGCTGTTCCACCCGATCGGCAGGGCCGCGCTGGCCGCCCGGCAGGGCCGCCGGATCACCCCGGAGGACCTGCGCGCGGAGCCCAACCTCGGTCCGCTGCTGGCCGGTTCCGGGTGGCGCATGACGTCGTACGTGGACGAGGACGCCCGGTTCCTGGCGCTGGCTGTCCGGCCGGTCTGACCCGGGCCGTCAACGGCGTACGGAGCCCTTCACCCGCAGGTGCCCTCTTCTGCCGCCGGAACTCCAACTCTACGTTGGGTAGGAGCAGATGAACGATCAACCATGGCAACCACACAGGGGGAGGGTGGTCCGCATGTTCGGCGGAATCCATAAATCGTTCACCAGATTTCTCCATTCCTGGCGCTCGGAAGCGAGCGCGGGGCAGGCGAAGCGCACGCACAATCTCTTCGAGGCCGCTGCCGTGTACGTGTCGGCGTGCGCGGAGGACGACCAGGACCGGATGGACGAGGCCGTGGCCTGGGTGTCCCCGGAGGCCTTGTCGTTCGGGGTGAACGAGCTGGCATGCCGTGCCGTCATCGCGCTGGCCAGAGAGCGCGACGAGTCGCCGCGGACGGTGGCCCGGGATCTCCTCGGACTCCCGACCGCCTGACCGAAGCAGGCACATCCGGTCGATTCCTCCCCGTCCGGCGGGAAAACAGCAGCTCCGGGTGGGGTGGGAGTCGTGACAAGGGCCTTCCGCTCGGATTAGGGTGCGCGCCGATGGACGAACCGATGGGGAGGCTGGGATGGCAGAGACGGACGAGGAGGCCGTCGCCGCCGAGGACGACGCGCTCTATGTGCTCACGGCGGTGCTGCTGACGCCCGCGCAGTTCCCGAGCGTGCTGGGCGACGACTACCCGGAGGCCTGTGCGGCACTCGGCCTCGCGCCGTTCGCCGACGGGTACGGGTTGGTGCTCGGCCAGGACGGCGACGGCGCGCGGTGGACGGTGGTCATCGACGACGTCTCCCTGGTCGCGGTCGCGATCGCGTCGTGGGACTGCGGAATGGAGTACGACCTGTCGCCGGAGGAGCACACGGTCGTCGCCGCCCTCCCGGGCTGGCCCCTGGCGGTCGCCGTCGCGGCACCGGATGTGCCCGCCCCGCACGACCCGGGCCCCGAACTCACGGACCGACCGCCGCTCGCTCCGCCGGACACCGCCACCTGGGGCCCGGCCCAGCGACGTCTGGGCGCCGACGAGATCGCGCTCCAGTGGGCGACCTGGCGCGAGCAGCTCAGCGACGAGGACTTCTCCCCGCCGCGCGGCGGGTCCGCGACACCCGAGGCTCCCGAGGCGTCCGGGGTCGAGCCGGACCGGGCCGAGGCGGACACGGACCGGTCCTCGGACACGGCCGACCCGGCCGAGGACACGGTGAACCGGGCCGAGGGCGCCGTGAACCGGCCCCGTGCCGGGATCCGGCGCGTCCTCGCGGAGGCACGCGCGTACGTGGAGACGCCTCCGCCCCTCGGCCGTGTCCGCTCCTCCTTCGCTCCGGGCGACGCGCGGACACTGCGCGCCGACGGTCCCGGCTGGTCGATGGTGGCCAGGACCGACGACATCGCCTTCGTCCTGCTCGACGACGAGCCCGGAGAGGTACTGCCGGTGGGCCGGGGCCCGGAACTGCCCGGCCTCCTCGAAGCGCTCGACAAGATGGCTGTACGCCCCAGTTGAGCCCCGCCCGGACACCTGTGGTTCCGGGCGGAGTTCAGCGGGTCGGGGCGTCAGCCGGGGTGGGGCGCGCGCGACACCGGCTCGCGGCGCCTCAGCGGCCGATCTCCTTCTTGCGTGAGACACGGCGCAGCCTGCGCCGCTGTGCGGGGTCCAGCGTGAGATAGGCAGCCGCCGGGACTCCCAGCACTATCAGCAGCGCGGCCCACCACGGCAGCCAGAACAACAGGATGATCCCGACTGCCACGCCCCCTGCGGCGATCTTCGCGTTCCTCGACATGAGTGTCGCCTCCTTCGCGGCCACGGCCGCTCTCTGCTCTGAAAACGGGTCCGCGCCTCCCACGGTTCCGGACCGCGACCCTGAGACGTCCCTGAGACGCGACCCCTAGATGCCCCTGAGGGGCGCTCCCACCTCGTGCATGTGACGCAGGGCCTGCCGGTACGAGTCGACGAGCCCCGTCTCCGTATAGGGAATACCCATCTCACGGCAGTAGGCGCGCACCGTCGGCTGGGCGAGCCTCAGATGCGGGCGGGGCATGCTCGGGAAGAGGTGGTGCTCGATCTGGTAGTTGAGGCCGCCGAGGAACCAGTCGGTCAGGGCGTCGCCTCGGACGTTGCGCGAGGTGAGCACCTGGCGGCGCAGATGACCCCAGCGCTCGCCGTCGGGGGCGGGCATCTCCATGCCCTTGTGGTTGGGCGCGAAGGCCAGGCCCAGGTGGAGGCCGAGGAGGGCCTGGTGGACGGCGGCGAAGGCGAGTGCCTGGCCGAGGGAGAGCGAGGTCAGCAGGAGCGTCGCGTACGCGGCGACGTGGGTCACCAGGAGGACGGCCTCCACGGCCCGTTCCCGGGGCGCCTGTCGGCGCAGGTCCCTGAAGCCGGAGATCTTCAGGGCGATGCCTTCGAGAAGGGTGAGCGGGAAGAAGAGCCAGGCCTGGTTGCGGGTGAGCCAGCGCCGGAAGCCGGTGCGATGCCGTGCCTGTTCACCGGTGAAGACCAGGACGTCGGCGACGACGTCGGGGTCCTTGTCGATGTGGTTGGGGTTGGCGTGGTGACGGTTGTGCTTGTCGATCCACCCAGGAGTAGCTCATCCCCAGCAGCAGGTCGGCGTGGACCAGGCCGATCGCACGGCCCATGGCCTTGTCGCCGGTGATCTGCGAGTGGCCCGCGTCGTGGCCTATGAAGGCGGTGCGGGCGCAGAACGCGGCGAGCGGCGGGGCGAGGAGCAGGGCCCACCAGGAGCTGCCGATCAGCACGATGCCGGTGACGATGCCGGCCAGGACGAGCAGATTGCCGGCGATGCCGAGGGCGTACCAGGTGTGCCGCCGTTCCAGCAGGCCCTGCCCTCTGATGGTGCGCAGGAGCGGGGCGAAGTCGCTGCCGCCGGACTGCGCGGCGGGGGACCCCGGAGGTTCGGCGGCGAGGGCGGCGGGCTGGGGCATGGTCGGTCTCCGGCTCTCTTCGGGCATCGGGCTGACCTCAGGAAACGTACGAAGCGGACACCCTTGGCGACCATGAGGCCACCACCCGTGTCCGTGCGGGGGAATCCCCGCTGTCCTGAGGGGGGTTGACGACACCCTTCGACAAAGTGACCTGGGTCATGGCTGAGCCATGCCGGGTGGACCTTCGGGGTGCTGTACCCTCGGCGACCCGGACCCCAGTAGTCAAATTTGAGGAATGCGGCCATCGCTGTGCAGAGGATTCCCGCGGCAACACCGTCCGAGATCTCCGAACTGGCCCGCTGCTGTGCCGTGTTCGTGCCCGCCGATCCGGCCCGCACCGGCACGGTCGCGTTCTGGCGGCCCGACGGCGACCCGCCGCCCGCTGTCGCCGCCGGGACCGTCGACGAGCTGACCGTTGCCCTGCCGGGCGACCACGGTGTCGAGCGGACGCCGGTGACCGCCGTCCTGCTCCCGGTGCGTGCGGCGTTGCCGGTGCTCACGCGCGCGCGTGCCGCCGCGCAGGCCCATCGGGCGACGGCGTTCTGGGGTACGGCCGCCGTTCTCGCCCTGCAACTGGCCGCGCGCGGGCTGCTGTTGCCCGGGCTCTCCGTGCGGGATCACGACGCCTGGCGGGCCGGTCCACTGGGCGGGCCGGACGTGGAGCGTGTCCGCGAACTCGCCGCCGCGATGCCCCCGGAGGCGCACGCCGTGCCGTTGGAGGACACGGAGCCGCCCCGGCTGCCCGACCCGGAGCGGCTGCTGCGCGCCTTCCTGGACGCGGTGGCCGACGCGCTGCCCCGCTCCCCCGCCGCCGCTCTCGCCGCGGGCGGGACCGCCTACGCGGTGCGGGAGCCGCAGCACGTGCCGGAGCAGCGCGCGTGGGCCGCCGAGGTAGCCGCCGGACACGACGCGGGCGTACGGATCTCGCTGCGGATCGAGGTACCGGGGTTGGCGTCGGCCGCGCCGGACGAAACCGACCTGCGGTTCCGGGCCGTTCTCCAGGTGCACAGCGTGAGCGAGCCCGGGCTCGTCGCGGACGCGGCCGAGGTGTGGGCCGGGACCGGCACCCCCGGCACCCCTGGCCCCGCTTTCGGCCCG
>Ga0307515_10021333_pt1 | contig 11494 bp, 3 predicted proteins | sample 17_EM_MG_FD_194513 | JGI IMG/M metagenome (GOLD analysis project Ga0307515, IMG submission 194513) | Populus trichocarpa ectomycorrhiza microbial communities from riparian zone in the Pacific Northwest, United States - 17_EM | ecosystem: Host-associated > Plants > Roots > Unclassified | place... | reverse complement strand
CCGCACACCCCCCAAATTACTGCTCGCACACCCCCCCGAAACAGGCTTAGATCCTTCCTCCTCAGGTTAGAATATCAAGTGTATTTGACTTGTTTACACCCAAATCGCGAAAACAACACCACGCGCCCATACCTAATAACTGACTGCGGAGTGCTCTGCGAAGCGCTGTAAGAACTAGATTTGGTGCTACTGCCTCTATTTTAACGTCTGTAGATTGCCTCTACGGGCACGCCCACACCCGCGCCCGCGCTCGCGCTCGCGCGCGGGTAGTGCAGCCAGTATTTCGCTCAAATGCTAAGAGGTCCCGCCGAGTAGAGTTATCAATATAATTCATAGAGTTAGCCGGGCGACCGCAATAACGCTCTATAATTGCGGGCCTTTGGATAAGAAGGTAAGGCAAATGCGAGGTGTTGATTTAGGTATAGGTGCGTAGTATTGTTTTCGCGATTTGTGTGTAAACAAGTCAAACACGTAATATTTTAACCTAAGGAGGAAGGATCTAAGCCTATTTCAGGGGGGTGTGCGAGCAGTAATTAGGGGGTGTGCGTGTAGTAATTAGGGGGTATTTAGCTAGTAGTGCCCATAGAATATAGGGTAGATTTTAACCGTATTAGGAAGCTTTAATTAGTAAGCAAAAAAAAAGATAATGTAGTCTATAGGCAAGTGGCCATTATAGGCAAGTAGCCAGTGTTAAAACTTACTAAAAATTAGAAAACTTATACCTTAATATCTTAATAACCTATATTTTACAGCCTCTATTAAAGTTGCATAGTAAATAGTTTAGTAGTTTTTAAGATATAGTAATTTGACCTTATTTTGGGCCCTAAAATTTAATATCTTAAAAACTACTAAACTATTTTATAAGGGATATTATTGCGGACACCTTAGGTTGCCCTTAGGACAACCCCTAAACGCCCCTCGGATAGTCGCTAGTTATATACTAGAGGTATATACCTATAGTATATAGTCTCTACAATCCTAAAGGCCTTACCTCCTTAAAGATTTATCTCTCTTACTAATCTATTTTATTCCTATAATCGTGCCTTATAGCCCCCTATCTATAAAGCCCCTTTATATTTAAATCCTTCCTACCTTTTAAAAGGGTAGTTGGCTTTAAGGACTAGATTATTAATTTATATCTTTTATTTATAACTACCATTCTCCCTTAAAATCTTATAATAATTGTGACGGCTTAAACCATCAAACAAATGTCTTATTAGAGACTTAAATAAATGCTTGCAAGATCAAGCGAACGAATGCTATATTATGAAGATATTAAGCTAAGGAGCAAGAGAAGGTGGTGAGGTGACGTCTATATACACATGCCAAGTCTTACGCGAACCCCTAACTAGGTGACGCGCTCCAGCGCCGTTACATCACCCCCCCTTTGAAAAAGCCTGCCCTCAGGCGTCATTCTCTAGTACTTATCTACCTTGTATATAGTTATAGTTGTTGCTGCAGGTAAGGCAGCAGTAGTTGATAAGATGCTGTAGGCAGAGCAGCGGATGTCTGTTATAGTACTGCAGGCGGGAGCGGTAGTGGTCGAATTAAGGTCAGCTGCAGGCGTAGTAGCAGTTGTCGGTTATAATACTACAGGCAGGAGCAGTAGAAGTCAATTGTAGTACTGCAGGTAGAGCAGCAATTGTTAAATTAGATTAGCTACAGGTAGGAGCAGCAGATGTCTGTTCGGGTAGTAGTACGGTACTAGCGGCGGTAACGATAGTGGTCGAGCACAGAGCTCGTCTATCGGTTGTCTTGTGATAGTAGGTTAATTGTAGAGCTCGGGCTATCAATTGGTCGATAGATAGTAGGCATAACGGCGCTATCGTTTATCTGGTTTGTAGCAGTACGATGCAAGCGGAAGTCGTAGATTGTAGGCGTAACGGCACGATCGTACGGTTAGAAGACTGTAGGCGTATCAGCACAGTTGTGGTTAGGTCGTAGTAGCAGGCGTATTGGCGCTACTATTGTCTAGTATATAGATCGTATGTATATCGGCACGATCGGTAGTTAATAGCAGAGTAATGCCAGCGTCGGTAGTTCTAGTGATTTCGTTCCTCAAAGCTCGTATTACTTAGTATCAGTTGGGGTCGTTTATCGCAGCCAGTGTATAGCACTAGTCTTAGTATTAACCGATTTCGTTCCTCACAGTATATGTGGCTTAGTGTCTGTTAAAAAGGACTATTTAGGTAGCAGTACGGTGCAAGCGTCTGTAGACGTACGGTCGTTCGGTCGGTTGGTCGATCGATTATCGACAGATATACGCGTTAGACGCGTCGTCGTCGTTCGGTTAATAGGTCGGTCGGTAGGCATACGCGTTTGGTTGACGGATATACGCGTTGCTTAGTCGGTCGACGAGCTCGTATGGTCGGAAAGAGGTTACTGCCCGGCACGTGCTTCCCCATAGCATAGGCGGCCGTTAGGTAAAGAGAAGGGAAAAAAAAGAAGAGAATAAAAAACATAAGTATAAGGGTGCCTGTATAGTATAGGGACTAAGCTTCTTGTAACCTAGCTACTATAGGACTTTGTAAACCTAAGACCTGAGATATAATACCGCAGCCTGCATATAACTGGGGAGCTTAATATAATATAACGGCTTAAACCATCGAACAAATGTCTTATTAGAGACTTAAACGAATGCTTGCAAGATTAAGCAAACGAATGCTATATTATAAAGATATTAAGCTAAGGAGCAAGAGAAGGTGGTGAGGCGACGTCTATATATACATGCCAAGTCTTACGCGAACCCCTGACTAGGTGACGCGCTCCAGCGCCGTTACAATAATCTAAATAGAAACTCTACGGGTACCTTATAGAAAGCCGTCGTGCCAAAGTAGAAAGGTCCCTTTAATAGCAAGAGATTGCAATAATATAACCCTTTAAGTAAGATGGCTAAATAAGCCCTAATACCTAGATACTCTAGGAGCTTAAAGACTCTTATATACCTATAGTTACCGCTAAGGAAAATATAGATACCCTCTATAATAGTTATAACGCTACTAAAAAGTAACTAAAACCCCTCTAGTTCTACCTAGGCTAATTAAAAGATTAAGCGCTAGAGGCGACTTTAAGATCTTCCTTTAAGCTAGAAATGCTAGAGGAATATACTAATATATTTAACTAGGGAACTAACCGGAACCCTCCTAGAAGACTACCAGCCTATAATTAATATAGTAGCTTTACAGTTCCTAGCGAAATAACCCTATTTTCCGCAATTTATATAAGCTCCTTTTTTAAACTATTTTTCCTATTATAGAGTCTGCCTAAACGTCTTCTACTACTAAGATCCCTAGTGTAACCGACTACCGGACCTTGCATATTACCCTGTTTCACCTACATCAGCACTACCCTTATATATCTTGGATACGTTTAATATAAGTTATAGGCTCCGGAGTTAGGGGTCTACTTTTATGTATTTATACCACTTTGATTTCCATAGATTTACAATTAAGTCGCTTATTTAATTCCTATACACTGCAAAGCTTACACCTAGTTTAGCCTTTGCTTCTTAAACCTGTAATTACTTAATCCTTATCCTTTAGGTTTCTATAGTCGTTTATTCCTATATTCTTTAGTACTACTTAGGTCTATTAGCTCTACGCTATACTATAGTTTTTAACTTAGTTAATGCGTACTCTGCGCTTTATATAACTATAGAACTCTATCTTAATCCTTCCTAGTCTGTTCCTTCTAGTAGATTCCATTATTAATCTTAATTGCTTAATTAATTAGTTTCCTTAGGGTTTCCGCATCTTCTATTAGGATAATTACGTTCTAGACTTTTACTTTAAGTCCCTGTTTGTACTATGCTATAAGTGCCTTATTATTCTACTTAACTTATATAGCTAATATTTAAAATTATATTATATACTTAATTGCTAAGGTTCGTTATACTAGGTTTTAAAGCTTTCGCTTTACTATTATAGTTACTTTTAGGTCTCTAAATATCTATATTAATTGTTCCGCGAACCCGTTCTAGCTAGCGAATATATATTATACTTTTTAATTAATAGTTGCTATGCCGTGTTCTTATACCTCCGTAAGGTAAGGTTTAAACTACTTAAGTGCTCTTCCTATTAGGAACAACCCTATATAAGCCACTTAGTCTATAGATATTGCTAGTTTCGCTCCCTCCTATATAACTTTAAAGTGCATTTATATAAGGAATCCCTTAAGCTTTAACTTCTCTCTCAAAAATTGCTTAATAGATAATAGCTTAACCTTCACTACTCTAATCTTATTAATTCTTTCCTTAAGTATCTTATTATTATCTATTAATTAATTAACTATTTCCTATAGCTGTTTAACCGTAACTAGTTATAAGTTAGTATGAACCGCTACGGAAGGTCCAGAACAGGTGTCTCCGCAGGATCGCAGGGGCATATCGGCGAACACCAATAGCTGCAATGGAGAAGGAAGCAGCCATCCCCCCAATACAGCTCTATATAGAAACGACAGCCCTCTAAAGAGCCGCCAAGACGGCTCCCAATAGGGTAGAAAAGGAATCAGCAGAGGCACTTAACGGTATCTGGAAAACACTAGCAAAGCGCTAGCGAAAAACAAGACGGCCACTAGTACCACTAGAAGCGCTCAGAGACCGCGCAAGGGACCGTGAGAATAAGATACAGGGCTTCCTCGCACACCAGAGGGACTGTGTAGAGCGGGAAGCCGCAATAAATCCCCGCAGGCGTAGCCAGCGGAACGCCGGCAGAACGTAGACGGAGCGCCGCCGACGTACAGAAGGTCACCAGCACCACTAGCAGGCAACCACCCTTATTACGAAATGGGCTGACCTAAAATAGCGCCGACGGTGGCAGGCGAAGGCTAAAGACCGCATAGAAACCACATGGAGGACCCTATAGGGCAAACCCATAATACTACTATACAAAGACCTAACAAAAGCAGAGGCTATAGCACTGTTTCTTCTTTGTATAGAGGTAATAGGGCTTAATATATGGCTTGTATCTATCGGAGTACTAGCAATTCTACCGCGGTGCAAATGCGGCTAAATAAGACAGACAGTTCACTATATATTACTCCAGTGTCCACGCTACCAAAGGGCAGACTTTATAGCAAAATGCGCGTCTAAACGCCTTTAGGATGTCTTAAGCAATAAAAGAAGCGCCTAAGCGGCCGCAAAATAGCTAGTATAGTTAGGTGCCTTAACCCAGTTCCGGGCTATAAAGGTAATGGATATAGAGGATATAAGTAGATACTAGCCCTTCCAAAGCTTAGAGGACTGGTAGAAGAATATAGATAAAAGGATAAGGGAAGAAGGGGTAGAGTGAGATTGTCCGCGATGCGCGGTTAGTCGGCTTAAGATGCAGACCTTTAGATAGGTAGAAGGCGAGCCGCCAGCGCCCCGATATTAGAACGCTGTCGTCTCTTTAGCGCGGCCCGCGACCGGGTTTTCTCTAAGTTAGAGTTTTTCCTATAGAAGGTATTAGCCTGCGTGGACCTACTAGGGGGACCGGGACGGGCGGTAAATTGAATTTATTATAAGTTAGTATTTACTATACTAGTATCGTTACCTAATCCTAAAGTAGTTACTGCTATTAACGATATTGTAGCTAGTGCTTTTAGCGGCATATTATTTAACTTATTAATACTATAACTAGGTAGTAAATATATAACAAAGCCTTATAGTAGGGACTATAATAGACTTATTAATGGGCTAGGTATATAGATAAGAAGAAGTTAATAATGTAATAATAACTAGTAGAGTGGTTGCCTAATAGATTAACTCTAATTATATTCTAAGATTTACTATAAAGAAGAGAACTATCTAGGTAGGGACTATAATCCTTTAAATATATAATACTGCGCCTAAGAAATGTACTGAGTATATTAGTACGTTAGTACGTCAGTACGTCTTACGTTTTTACGTTCCTATATTCCTATATTCCGAACTTATAACGTAACTAACTACGTAACTTAGTTACCCCTTATCCTATAATTTAACTAATTCCAGCACCTCCCGTGCTTCGACTACTAGTCTATTTATATCTCTCCTTAGTAGTGCTACTACTGCTAATATAATGTCCGTAACAGTAGTAACATTCTATCCCCTAGCTTAAAACCCTTATTTTAACATTAACATTTCCTTAACCGCTTACTCCCCTACTAGATACCTTTTAAATTTAGGTATAGCTGCAAGCTAATAAGGCGAGGGTATTAATAGAGGATTAAAATGCTTTACCAATTATTAATCAAGCCTTAAGGATACTATAATTAAGCTAAAGAGGTGGATTTTAATATTATATAAAGAATTAATTAAATCCAAATATACGTCCGAAACGTCCCTAAACTATTACCTTAGATCTCTTTTAGCACCACTTTACGCAGATTAACGGTATAGTAATACATTACGCGTTTAAGCGAATCTTTAACTCCATATATAGCGCAAAAGCTTTAATAAATAAGGAAAAGTAGGACTAGGCTGATTAGAAATAGAAGTAAGATAACTGCGATTACGAGGACCCCTACTAATATAGCCTCCCCTATCGCTATATACTTATTTAGTACTTAATATAAAGGCTTCCTATATTACCGGCTTTAATCCACCCTTACTAGTATATCGCAACAAAGCTAATTGCCGCTCTAGATTAGCAGCCGCGATATATTAAGGATATAGTGTTTTAGGGTAACCCTCTATGTTAGGAAAACGGGAGAGTGGTAGGGGCTAGCCCTAGGTCATTTTAGCCAGATCCGCTAATCTACTTATATACACTTCTTTACGCTAGCCCGGGGCCACTTTAGCCACTTTAGCTACTTTAGCCACTTTATATCTAATAGTTATAATATTTATAATATTTCCTATAATTGCAATATTTATAATATTTCTTATAGCCATAATATTTATAAAAGTAAAATTTATAAAATTAAGTTAATAGTAGTTAAAGGGGGGAGCCTTTTGTAAAGGCTCTAAATTATTAATTAGCTAGTCTAGATAATCCGCTACCTATATACTAATTTCCTAACTAGGTCTAATGCCTATCTACCTACCTATATACCTACCTACGTACCTATATACCTACTAATATACCTGCCTATGTACCTACCTACGTACCTACCTATATACCTACCTATGTACCTACGTACCTATCTACCTACCTATATACCTATGTACCTATATACCTGCCTATATACCTACATACCTATCTACCTACCTGCGTACCTACGTACCTACTTACGTACCTAATAGCGTACCTACCTATATACCTACCTATGTGTTACGGGACACCCCTGTAACACCTTATATACATATACCTATTTCTACTAACTTAGCAACTAGAGACCGACCATAAGACGGCAATCTAATAGCAATCTGTGGCAATCTGACGGCAACCTGCCGTATTCTGCTATATTCTACTAAGTTCTACTAAGTTCTACTAAGTTTTATTAAATCCTGCTAAGTTCTGCCAGGACTACTACCTAAATCCTATTCTACTCTATATATGTATTAACTAAGCAACCAAGTCCACGATATATACCCTTTCTTCCTATTTTCCTACGTTCTTTCCTTACGTAACGTCTTAACCTCCTTACACAGTTTATATATATAGCTTAATAATATCTACCTTACTATATATTATCGCCGCTTATACTTACTCTGTAACACTATATACCTACCTAAATACCTACCTATATACCTACCTAGATACCTACCTAGATACCTACCTACGTACCTATATATTTACCTACCTACCTACCTACCTACCTACCTACCTACCTGCCTGCCTATATCTGTTATAGGAGCTCTACGTCTTTTTAGGGAGACTACCGCTTAGGCTTTAAGCGATTAATTAAGGAGTAGGGGGGAACCTTACGTAAAGGCTCCAAATCGTCAATTGGCGGTATTCCCGATAATCTGCCGGTTGTGTACCGATTTCCTAACTAGGCCTAATGCCTGCCTATATTAGTGTCTAATTCAATTTAGGAAAGGAGTTAGTTTAAAAAGTGGTCATCTAGGGTGCCTCTCTTAGAGGCCTTAATCCGATTTAATTTGGTAATAGGCTATATCAAGGCTCTGGTTCGATTCGATCAATCAATTAATCGATTAAATTGTTCGTAGTGTTCGCTGGCTGGTCGTTATCGTCTGGTTCTGGCGACAGTCGTTTAGTTCTAGTCATAGTCCTCTGGCTACTATTCTGGTGCCTCCCTAAGCAGGGAGGATATAAGGAAGGAAGGAAGGGCAAAGGCAGTATTTAGGTATATAAGGGGTATGCAAAGGCAGGGCTCTAGGGGGTCAGCTAATGTGGCGGAAAGCTAGCCCCAGGCCCTAAAATCACTTTTAGCGAAACTAAATTTCGTACACTACTTCCTGTTTTCCTAACGTACCAGAGTACCTAGAAGCTCTTACTAGGATCCGGCTATTGGTTCTCCGCCTCCTTAATATTATTAAGGACCTTCCTACTAAAAAAAATAGGCGAGCTTACTAATAAATTTAAAGACTTTAAGGTAGCTTAAATAGCTATTTTAACTAGATAGGTAGAGCTTCAATTACTACCTAAAGGGGCTCCATTTAAGGTTCCTCTAAAGGCTCGCTGGTAGCCACTACCTAAAAAGAAGTATAGTAAGGCCAACTAGTGGGGTAAAATAAGCGCTAAGATTACTAAACGTGCTGCTGACGTTGCTATATAAAAGCTTTAAAAGAAAAGGCAAGAGGAGGCCCGGAAGTAAAAGGAGTAAGTAGAGTTTAGAAGTCGGCTTATACTTACTTAACTAAGCGGTAGTATAAATCTTAGCCAGTTTCTAATCTAAAATAAAGAACTAGCTAACGAAGTAGATATGGATATTAAGGAGGATAAGTAGTAACCATTTAATAAGCTATTGGTATTATATAACGAAGTTTTAGGGGGTTTAAAGAACAAGGTGGCCATTTTAGAGGCAGGGGAGGACGATAATTTATAGCTTAATAACGCGGAAGTACTCTAAGGTACTATATTAGACAATCCTTACCAAAATATTAGTAAGAAGGAGCCTATCGCGACCTATTTGGTACCTAATAATTATTAAGAGCCGCTACCTCTCCTACTCTATTAATCTGGTAGAGTAGCGTGTACTAGAGCTTAAAGGACCTATACTTAATTAGCTTATAGTAATTTTATATTAATATTAAATAATACTAATAAGGGTCTTAGTAATCCTAAGCTAAAAGAGGTTAGTATTCTGTTAAAATTAAAGCGATTGTAATAGGGAGCTTCTGTAAACGCGCGTAAGGCCCATAAAGCTAGCGCACTTACTATTAGGTCCACTAAGACCAAGCATACGCGTAGTAATAAAAAGGGAAAGGATCCTATTGAAATAGACGGCCGAATATTGGAGTATTATATATATAAAAAGTGCTTTATTATTCAAAATTCTATTAGGCGTTAGCAATAGTGGCCTATATAAGCTTACTAATTGCTAAGTAATTGTGGTTCCATAGGATGGTCTTGCCTAAAGTATAAAGTAAGGATATAGATAGGGAGTCCAATAATAGAATAATAGGGTATATTGTATAGACAGAGACGAATCCTTAAGGGAAAAGGAGGAGTTTGTGTACGAGGTAGGAAGGGTTTTCCCTAGGCACGTATAGCGCACGTGCCTCACAGGCGAGTCACCCCTAGGTTGCCCTAGGGTCGCCTATACCTTGCGGCTATATAACTATCTACTTAGGTTTCACCTAACACGGAAACTGCCCGCGATTAAATTCTGCCAAATTCTGCCAAAATAAACGTTTTAGTACAATCGACGCTTAACTAAATTCTGCCGATTTCTGCTAGCTTAATTAACTTCTACTAAGTTCTGCTAAGTTCTACCAGATTCTACCAAAGTCCGTTAAAGACTATATGCGTACATATATATTGTTACGGGACTCACACGTTCTCACGTCTCTACGCGTTTTAACGTTCTTAACCCGTGCTTACGTTTGTCCCAAGACACCTACGCACGTTCCCCTACAACCCCTATTTATACCCATACCTAACCTATTTTATTTCTATATTTAAATGTCTTTATATTAACCACGTATAGTTACGCGTACGTAGCCTTCTTTAATTACTACCCCATTTAGTACATTGTATTTTAGCTCGTGCCTACTTCCGTAACATATATATACGCATATATTAACCACTAAGACCCCTAACTATTTAATTATAAAATTCTCGCGTTATTCCTTTCTCTTCTTTACGTAACGTCTTATTCTCTATAAGAGCCATACCCTTAGATTTAAATAGAATTTATATCGTTCCTTTAAATCTACCTTAAAGTCTCTTCGTGCCCTTACATTACGTTGCGTTAATACCACTACCCTTAAAATGGCAAACGAATTTAAATCCGCCACGTTAACCATTATGGCCCTAGTTAGGGAATAAATAACAATAATATAATAGTCCTTTATAGATACCTTGGCCCAGTAATAAGCTATACTAGAAGCCTAGTATTAGCAATTAATTAAAGCAATACGCAAAGAACTCTATAACGCCAAAGTACTCGCGTTAAAGACCCTAGTACTAATACCTATAGACAAGATTAAAATAACTATATTTAAGCCTAACCCGTTAAACGCGAACCCTAAACTAATAGTAGTAGCTTAATCTATATCTATAATAAATCTAATACCTATTATAAAATCTAAAAGGCTCCTTAACCCTCTAATGTTTAATAGAAATTAAAATAACCTATATCCCTTTATAACTAAGCTGTCTTAAACTTTTAATAAATTATAACTAATACCCTACTAAAGCTAGTAAGGTTAGCTATAGAATGTCTTATTTAAATAAAGATACTTATTACAGCGACTTAGTTAATTAAGGTATAAGCGCTGTAAAGAACGTATACAAGCCTATATAATTAGTAGTCTATAGACTTAAATATTAAGATAAGGAGCAGAAGGTAAAAAAGGATATGTCTATATATATATGCCAAGGCTTAAGCGAGCCCCCTAACTAGATCCGTTACGGTGCCGTAATATACTATACGAACTATAGATCCGTTCTTCTATAATAACACCTTTATTAATTTTAAAACCTTTATCTCTCTATTAGAACAAATATATAGCTATTACTAAACTTAAAACCCTATAATAATGGAACTAAGACTTTATTAGCTTTTTTTCGGAATTTTTAGGCCTTATTAGTAAGCTAGATTGGAATAAAGCCGCTAGAGTTGCCGCTCTTTATTAAGCTATTTTAGACAAAATTAGAGCCTAGTTAGTAGGTAGGGACCTACTAAAAGACTTAGCCGAATTTGCTATAATATATTAAAAAATTAATAAAGACCTTTAATATAATAAATAGACTTATTCTCTAAAGCCAACTATACCTTACGTTTAAAACTTTATAAAACCGATATATACTATAAGGGCGCGAAGAGACTTTGGGAAAGATTTAAAGGAATAATATAAATTCTATCTAAATCTAAGGGTATATAGCTCTCGCTAAGAACAAGACGTTGCGTAAAGAAGAGAAAGGAATAATAAGAGAATTATATAATTAAATAGTTAGGGGCT
>Ga0307515_10021332_pt1 | contig 11494 bp, 15 predicted proteins | sample 17_EM_MG_FD_194513 | JGI IMG/M metagenome (GOLD analysis project Ga0307515, IMG submission 194513) | Populus trichocarpa ectomycorrhiza microbial communities from riparian zone in the Pacific Northwest, United States - 17_EM | ecosystem: Host-associated > Plants > Roots > Unclassified | place... | reverse complement strand
GAAAGGGAGTCGATGGCGCAATTCGAGCGGTGACTCCAGAATCGGCCTTCTGCTTATACGTGCCTGCATCCTTCACCCACAAATGACCAACATCTATTTTACTCCGAACAATCCTATATTCGTACCTTCTGCTGTATTCTGCTCTGAGTTTTAAAAATTCTGTATTGTATCCTGTGCCGCATCTCGAATAAAGGAATTGCCCCTACTCCGCAATTTCATCACCTAATACTATGACCATGTCTTCCGGCTCCTCCTCACCAGCTCCAGAGAGTTCCAAGGGAAAACTCAATGGCTTAGGGAAAGCCTTCCGTAATATAGACCTCGACGGACACGACTTACCTCCCTCACCTGCTCCCTCGAGCCCACGAAATGGCAGAAAATACGCCCTGGCTACGGAATTAGTGTATACAGAGGGGAACGACCAATACAATGCGAGCAGTGTACCTATATACCAGGTGTGTAACTCTCCTGACCAATCTATTAGTCGACATAGAATCAAGCCTAGCGGTTAGGCTGTTCAGAGAGGACGCTGAAGTTGTTTCTATATGGTCTGAACATCACTGACTCACCTTGTCCATAGTCCGCAACCTTCAAGCAAGAGTCCGCAACTGGTGGTGCAGGCGAGTATGACTATACACGGTCTGGAAACCCTACTCGTACGCACCTCGAACGACATCTAGCCAAAATCATGAATGCGACACGTGCTCTCGTCGTTTCGTCTGGCATGGGCGCTCTGGATGTTATAACCCGCCTTCTACGTCCAGGCGATGAAGTAGTAACAGGAGACGACCTTTACGGTGGCACAAACCGCCTACTGAAGTACCTTGCTACGAACGGCGGCATCATTGTTCATCATGTCGATACCACAAACCCAGAATGCGTACGGACTGTCGTAAACTCCAAAACCGCCATGGTACTTCTTGAAACCCCTACAAACCCTCTAATTAAAGTCGTTGATATACCCCGAATCTCAGAAATCGCACACGCCGCAAACACCTCCACCATCATTGCTGTCGATAACACAATGCTCTCCCCACTTCTCCAGAACCCATTAGACCTAGGCGCCGACATTGTGTACGAGTCGGGGACAAAATACCTATCGGGACACCACGATCTTATGGCGGGAGTCATTGCCATAAACGACCCTACACTAGGCGACAAGCTCTATTTTACAATCAACGCATCCGGGTGCGGATTATCTCCCTTCGACTCCTGGCTGCTACTGCGGGGAATCAAGACGCTCGGCGTGCGGATGGAAAAGCAGCAAGCCAACGCACAACGAATTGCCACATTCCTCGAATCCCACGGTTTCAAAGTGCGTTACCCCGGTCTGCGCTCGCACCCACAATACGATCTCCACTGGAGCATGGCACGTGGTGCGGGCGCCGTCCTGTCCTTCGAAACCGGTGATACCAGTATTTCCGAGCGGATTGTGGAGAGCGCGCGGCTGTGGGCGATCAGCGTCAGTTTCGGCTGCGTTAATTCCCTGATCAGCATGCCATGCCGTATGAGCCATGCGAGCATTGACGCAAAGACGCGCGCAGAGCGGCAGCTACCGGAGGATATAATTAGGTTGTGTGTTGGGATTGAGGATGTCGATGATTTGATTGACGATTTGAGCCGAGCGGTTAGTCTTTTCTATTATTATCGTTTTCTCATTCGATTGAGATAAAATTTGAGTTTCATGAACTATTGCTGACATTGTAGTTTAGCTCGTTCAAGCAGGTGCTGTAACAGTGACTGTAGACGGCTTTAAAGCTATAAGTGCAGACAAGAGAATTGGCGGAGAAAGCGATGAAGACTCGACCCAAGGAAAGGAACTAGCGCAGAGTTCAGAAGTCGCGTCGACGTCTTCGTAGCGACTTCGACTATACGAAAGCTGTGCGTTGTTGAGTAAATATTTACCGGTTATGAGTGCTGTTATAGTCAATGCTTCCAACCAGGAGCAATATTTGACATTTGGAATAAAATCGGTGCTACGGCGTTTAGGGCCAGAGGGTTAGCATTGCGCGACCTTTCCAAAAGGGAGGCATCATGAGGACACTTTTCTAGTTACGGTGGGAACGGGCTTTGAGGTGTCATGGTGGTTCATTATAGAATAACTTTCGATTTGATGATATATTTTCTATGCTGATTTCCTAGACCCAGTTACCCAAACACCCCCCCCGTTCCCCCGCCCCCGCCCGCCCAGCAAATGGAAAAGCGCAAGGGAACGGGTTTTCGAGGTTTAAGTTAACCCAGGCACAGCCTAGCTACCCTGATATATATCTCAGCCACTGCGCTCACCGCATCGCCCAATTTTCCGCCACTTCACACAAGAAACTCTTAATCTCCGGCTTTACCCTCGTAGCTTCACTTAACTTCATTAAACCTACTCACCCGGCACGCTTCTCCCCCTAACTATTCAAGTAATTCATAATCGCGCCGCGCAACCGCGACGCACCATCGCCGACCAACTGCGCCATATTCTCGATATCATCACCAGCAGTAAGGCCGAACCTGCGCACGAAGTCCTTAGCCGCGCCCTCGAGGTCACCGTAGTCGTCCTCGGGCTCATCTTCCGGGCGGCCGAAATAGGCGTTGGACGAGATGGAGGTAGCGCCTTCAAAGCCCTGCAGACGCTCTTTCGCAGCCGCTGAGGCAGACGGGTCATAGGCGGCGCGACCGAAGAACTCGTCCGAGGAAATGGATTTCTGGGCGCCGAATTTTTGGCGCGCGTACTTCTCTGAGTCGTCTGCGGGAAGCGGGGTATTAGTACAGGCACAGAGTTGTATAGGGGTGGAGAGATATACCTTCGACGGCTCGACTCGTGCTCCCAAACCCGCCCATCTTCCTCGGTGCCGTGGCCGGCTTCGCGCCGCCTACCTGCCCGAACCCCAGCCTGCCTATCCCCATGCCTAGCCGCTCCATCTCCGCGCTGCTCCTTTCAGGCTTGGTCGCGCCGAAGCCGGCGCGCGGCGGGCTGACGGGCGTGGGAGATACGATGCCGGCTGTCTCAGCCGACGCTGCCTTTCCCTTCTTCGCCGCCGCATCCGCTGCCTTCTCGGCTTCGGGGTCGTACCCGAGTTTCTCGATGCGCTCGGCTTCTTCGCGCGCCTTGCGCTCCGCGGCTTCGAAGTCTAAGCCGCTGTCTGTGGGCGCTAGTTTTTTGGCGCCCAGCTTGGTCTTCTTTGCGCCGAGGATGTTCGTCTTGCGTGGGGCGGCGCCCGTTGTCGTTTTCCTGATTGCGGACGAGGACGTCGTGCGGGAGGCGGGTGGGGCAGCTGGGGTAGATTCGGGGCCGCCTGAGAGTGGGGATTTGGGTCGAGCGATGCCGTTGCCGTTTGCGGGTGCGTTGAGGAAGGGGGATGCGGTGCGAGAGCCGCTTAGGGGCGTGCCGGTGCGGGAGGGTGGATTCGAGGGACGCTTAATGGTTGGCTTATCCCAGGAGGAGAAGAAGTCGTCGTCAGTTTCGCCAGGCGTGCTGGTGCCGTCGCCTGAGTCTGTTTCGGGGATGTCGGTGATAACTACTTCCTCTGGGTATCTAGTAGGTGTTAGGTATGACGATATATCATATGCTATGAAAGCATGTATAAATTGGGTAATGGGTTGCATACTGTTTTGCATCTATTGCTACCCTCCTCGAGAGCTCCTCCTTGTATTTCGTAGCGGCGTTCGAGGTATATTTCGCTTTAGGATCTTTACTAGCTAACGCAGCTGAACCGCCGTGAGTTTGGAAGTACTTTGTAGCAGACTCGTTCCCGCCGACTTTCATAATTCGCAGTTGATCCCATTGCCAGACTACACCTTCACGTCAGCTATTGCCCCTAGGTACACTAATCAAGTCCACATACTGTCTAGATTTGTTGACCGCACAAAGGAGATGTGTACTCCCATATTCCGGTGGTTTGCTGAGCAGTCTAGACATAGATAAATACCGAATGGTACGGAAGACCATGTGGGGTTCTTTGCGCCGCAGTCAAAACATATCTACATCCCCATTAACATGTTAGCAGCGCTCCGAAAGGGATACGGTGTGGACGGCGGGGCAACGGACCTTGTTAGCGGGCTTGGACTTCAATTTCTCAAAAATCTTCTGCGACTGGGTCTTCGTTGCCAAAGCCATGATGAAGACCTGGCGCAGAAGTTTGCGAACGGCGAAAGGTTAGGGAAAATGTTGGTGGGGATGTTCCCTGGGAATGTCAATTGGGCGATTATTTGGGAGACCGTGTTCTTTACGCTGTGTAAAATATTTTAGTCAGCAGATCTGGTTAGCGTTTTGCCTCTTCCGTGAGCCCGAACTTTCCCGTCCCTGTAAAGGAGTCCAACGGCGAGGATCCTCCACCGAAAATTACTCCAACAAACATACAATATCTACTGCTGTGATGCCCAGCCTCCAAAGCCAGGCAACCTTACAAGGTGCTGCTAGAGCGGATGACTTGGTTAGAGCACACCACAGCAAGTATTTAAGTAGGTTGAGCTAATCTATTATTCCAGGTTGCTCCCTCATCATGGCAACGAATGGTCGTAGCATGGCTATGTGCCTTCTGGAATTACGATCATCTAATGTTTTGGAGTCGACTCTCTCATAGGACTGAGTTCTGTGTCATTTCCTGCCTCTGTAGCTTGCATGATTATCCTTTTTTTACTTGATATGCCGTGAGTCATTACTTGGTGATAGAAAAACGAGAGTTGTACATGTGTTAGAGATTCCGGTACTATCAAACACATACCCTCATTATGAGATAGGCTCATGGAGATAGAGGGTGGGTTTGCCCTTCAGTATATTAACATTCTTTTCTCGCCATCTTTCGTTTTTCTTCCGCTCAGCTCACCCATTGCTGGAATCGAGATAGCGAAGATCATTGGTGTATTGGGTTGGTTTCATTCATTTCTTCTATTCGTAACTCTGCTAATTCAAAAACAGTCGTTGGTTGCTTTGCCATGATGATATTTACAGCGTACCTTGTCCGCGGACTACAACCCGTTTTGGGAATGTCCAAAAGATTAATGACCGAAAGAGTCAAAGAATTGGGTGCCCGTGACGAAGGTATTCCCACGCCCATCCAGCTCTCATTCAACATACTGGCCTACCTTACTGCACTACAATTACCAGCGCAGTGGAGACGCCTCTTGCATCCCGTTTCAGTTTCTTCGCTTATCACCGTTTTAGGCGTATGGATATTTGCATTGATTCGTGGGAACAGCCTCAACGTATTGCATGCCTACAAAATAGGAACTGAATATATGCAGCTATGGCAAGGCCAAAGGGTCTCAAATCTAGGAGTTGGCGATCTCTTTAGCAGTATTTTAGATGTAAGCATCTTTGCACTCGCACTATCCATGTTTCAGTATTGGCATGAACTTCGGCGGCACGTATGTTCCCATTTTCTTAATACCTCTCCACTTCTATTCTCCTGGATTACAACCAATGGCCACTTACACCTGTGATATCGCAGTTCCTGCTCATAATTCTCCCAAATATTATTCTCTCCATAGCATCCTTCTTCGGCTGCTCCTCCCTCTGTCATGCCGTCGGCATCACACCTTCCAAGGGCCTCTCATTTGTTAGCCGTAGCCTCATTTTGCGCTCGCGCAACCTACCACAGCCAACCTTGGCGGCAATCTCAGTCTTGTTGCGGTGCTATGCATTGTCAGTGGAATATTAGGTATCCTCTTCGGGCCTACAATGCTAAAGTGGATGAAAATACCTGAAGTACTGAAGCATATCTTATATTCCGGTCCCTAAGGAAATGGATAAATCAATTCGTAAAAAGGAAACCTTAGCATCTTCGTAGCAAGCGCTAATAAATGAAATAATAGATGACTACATAACCCGCGGAGTTACTCTAGGTGCAAACTCCTCTGCCATGGCTGCTGCCCTCCTACTCGTCTCAGGCCCTCGCGCGGTCACGTTCTCGAGTCTATCCACGAGTCTTTTCGGCACGGTGACTATAGCATTGACGCCAGTTCCGCCAATTGTGTGAATTGTTGCAGGTTTAATAGGACAGTAGAGGCTATGCATTAGAGGATAGGATAGAATAGAAATGGATTAGGCTACAACATATATAGGATGCATTTATGTATGTAAGATATGGCCAAAAATATAACGAGGGATATGCGGAGAGATTTTAGAGCTCCAGAACCTTAGCTCTGTCTTGTCATTCTCGCGTGACACAGATGTTTTCAACGGTACGATGGGCAACATTCATGTAGCGTGAGATAAATCGCAGTGGGCGCATAGGTAATTGGACTGGTTTCATGACGATGGAAGTTTCTGTTGCATAGACTCATTCTTTATGAAAGCAATGATAATCCAATGAAGACTTCTATCCAGCCCTTCATACTACGATTGGAGAAGGTTACTAACTTGTTGCAATAAAAGCATCCAAGAGACGAAATCTAAAATATAATAGATATTAGTGAGCTTCAGGAAATGCTCATTTACTAACCGAAATTGTGAGAAAATGCTTTCCTACGGGGGTAATCTCCACGTTTGACATAACCCTGAACTTCCCTTTGACTTCTCCAATAGTACGATCACATAAGAAGCGATTATGAAGCTGCTAATTAACAAAGTTTGAAAATCGACGTGGTCCTAAATTGTTATGGGTTATTCCAAGTTTAGCGATGTTGTCAGTGTTGATGCAAGTGGTCGTGCTCAGATGCAGGGACAAAAGCAACTTGACTCGCGCATCTCCTCGAACAATTGAAAGACCATCCGAGGTGCCACAACTCCGTCACTCTCAGGTTCTTACTGTCATCTTCGCCTTAATCCTGTGCCAAAAATGCCAATGGAATTTCTAACATATTATCTCCCGCCCCACGAGGGTCTACTTCCCAAATGGCTGCTCCTAGTACTTACCCCTACCCGCCCACCAGCCTCCAAATATCCCACTAACAACCTACTAAGGTCTCCGTCATATCAATTGGTAACAGCATCCAAGCTTACAACACCCTTCACTACACGGCACGCGTCTACTCCGGCAGTGCCATCTTTCCCGGCTCCAAAACACCTTTGAACCCCGTCACTGCGCTCAGTGCGCGTACCTTCGGCACTTGGACTTTTCTCTCCTCGGTAATCAGGCTCTATGCTGCCTACTATATTGACAACCCGGCTGTATATCAGCTTGCGCTGTGGACATACGTGGTCGCGTTTGGGCATTTCGTCAGCGAGTGGCTGTATTTTGGTACCGCGAAGTGGGGGAAGGGGCTTGCGGGACCGGTAGCAGTGTCGACGGGGAGCCTGGTATGGATGTATTTGCAGTGGGGATGGTATCTGTCTTGAGAAAGTGGAGAAGACAGTGGAGTGGATTAGTGGGGATCTTGTACGAAGATCGGGAGCCGAAAGACAACGTGGTAAATCTTGGTTCGGGCTTTTAGAGACGGTAATGTGGATGGATGTATGAACAATTGGATGTCAATGCACGAAAAGAGGTCATGTCACGGATGCATTAGTGGGAATCAAAAAGTTCTATACCAAGGTGATTTTCACGAATCTTTCTACAACTACAATCTGAGATCATTGAAGCTTTTTCCGATACAACTCACCAGCGCAGTTTCGCAGGTGTGTTGCAGCTTGTTCCGGCGTGATGTCTCGCTGGGGTTCTGCCATCATTTCATATCCAACAAGGAATTTCCGGACCGTTGCGCTCCGTAAGAGAGGTGGATAAAAGTGCATGTGGAAGTGACTAGCTTCAATCTCTTCTTTTGTCCCATCCAAAGGCGCTTGATGAAGCCCCATGCCTAGTGTTGTTAGGAATTTTACCTAAAAAAATAAGGTTGCCAGCACTTACTGTAAGGAAATTGCGTCTCGAATAAGTTGTCGTATCTTCTCGTCACCTCTGCAATCGCTTCTGCTAGATCCTCTCGTTCTTTATCATCAAAATCCACAAGAGCCCTTTTGTGCTGTTTGCTCACAATCATGACCTCAAATGGCCACACCGCCCACCACGGGCATAATGCCAGGAATGATCCATTTTCAAACACTACTCGTTCTTGTTTCGCTGCTTCTAGAGCAGCATAATCCTCTAGCAGATTTGCACCACCATGTTCGCATCGATAGCTCTGCAGTTGCTCTAGTTCGAGACTCGGTTCTTCTGGTAAGCTGGTTGTAGTCCAGACCTGGCCGTGCGGATGTGGATTGGAGCAGCCCATTGCAGCGCCCTTGTTCTCGAATATCTGCATATACCGGTATTGAGCATTTGGGGCAGCGAAACTCTCCTCATGGCTATGAGGGGCTATCGTGGTAGCGCTTGCTACTTGGACAAGTGACGATTTAGGGCTGAGATGAGCAGTGTAAAGCTTCGTCCAGGTCTGAATAATGGGAACAATTTCCGCTGGAGTAAGGTCCGCAAGTGTGAGGTTGTGTGAGGCAGAAAACGTGATCACATAGCATTTTCCAGTTACTGGCTCGGCACACAGTAGGCGGCTTGACAGGCCTGAGAATATCATAAGCCGCAAAGTATTGGTGACGGATGAGGGAGCACAGACTTTCATCCTTGTTCTCAGGACTATATTCGTCCTGCTCCTCTTTTACAGCACTATAATCATTGACAAAGGCGAACGTTTTCTCGTACTTCGGGTTAATGTCGCCTTGTGCGCGCTTATTCCCCGGGCAGAGATAGCACTGGTGATTATTTAGGAGATGTATAGCGAAAACATTGATTTGTATATAGGAAAATGGATTGCTCACTGACGGATCATAGTCCGGTAGCGTAGTCTTAGATGCGGCTTCCTGTTGACCTCTAAAAGGAAGTAAGGCCATCAGTCAGCCCTAATGTTCCTATGATTATTCAGTTCATATTTCTTACTGCCATGGTCTCTTGGTCCGATGCGGGGAAACTAATACCCAGCTGCCTCTCAAAGGATTGAATCGCCTATGTGAAATGTCATCGAGAATTGGCTTGGGCATACTGAAATAATTATTCGCCCAAGGATCTTCGAAATGGAAGTTCGCTACCTAGAAAATCTCTAGACGGACGAATTGAAGAACAGTTGAACAGTGACGCACACTAAAATACAAGCTTTTTCAAAACTAGTGGCTGAACCTTAATAATCGGATCAGAGCGGCCCGAGCAGAGGCCGCGTTGCAGAACAGCTCCGAGCCAGCAATACGTTGATCTTCATTAGTGTGATATACAAACCACCACAGCATCTTCAGTTGTCCTTGCAACCATAGCAGCAATGCTACCGAGCTCTTCAACTTCTCACAATCCATATGATCCATACGACACCGATGCAGTCGAGCGGGACCTTATCGATCCAGATGATGGTAAAGAGCTGCCTGGAGAAAGTTTCATCTCACACGTAACTAATTATATCGGTAGCTACACTAGATGATCTCGATGACCCTCTACAGCCTCACTCCGACCGTGCTCCATTAACAGGCAATATTCAATCTCGATCAAGTAATCCGAATGCGCAATCCTACCTAACCTCGTCAATTCCTGGAGAAGACCGCCGTGCGCCTACAAACACCATCGACGAAACAGTATGGGAGACATTATCGAGGGATTTATTAGCTATCTGGGAAAAGATGAAGCAGGTACTCTATCCAAAATACCTACTTGGTGGAATGATGGCCAGGGGTGGAGGTATGGGAGCAGCGGAACGAGGAGAAGCAGATGGGTTTGGGGATGGCGTCAGGGGTATAGTGGGACGATGGCCAGATGCAGATGTCATTCTACAAGGAGGGATGAGCGAAGGACTGCGGGACTGGGATCTTTGGTATGGGTCCATAATTATTTGCTAACTAAACATGGCTAACGACCGGATAGGGGACCTCTAGTTTTCTGCCTCCTCCTGAGCCTTTTCTTATCAAGGGGTGCAAAGGATTCACAGAAATCACTGGTCTTCTCTGGAGTATTTGCGATGGTGTGGATCGGAGAGGCCGTAGTGACAATGCAAATCAAGCTCTTGGGTGGAAACATGTAAGCGTTCCTTCTCAAAACTATCGCTGGAGTTTTATGCTAATCATAAAACAGATCTTTCTTCCAATCTGTTTGCATCATCGGCTATACCTTGTTCCCCTTGGTCATCGCGTCGTTGCTGAGCGCGGTTGGTCTTCACCCTATTCCTAGGATACCGATCTACATTGTGCTGGTAGCATGGTCATTGGCTGCAGGAATAAGTATCCTAGGTGGCTCCGGTGTTGTTAGGAACCGAGTAGGGATCGCTGTATACCCACTATTTGTGTTTTATATTGCGCTCGGATGTTTGTGTTTCATAAGCTAGACTCGACTTTTTGAAAATGCATTATCAGGATCATTTTCCACGACAGCTGTCTATGGGATATCCAGAGGCTTTGTATTCTTATTGGGCGTTATGGGGGCTTGCCTAGCTGTCAACTTTTCAGCTGAAGGCCTTGGCGCAATCAAATGGGTCTGGATAATTTGGTAATTTCGATTTTTAACACGGCCGACTTGGTGACCTACATCTACAAGCAAACAGCGGCGGATCGCGTCGATCCTGAAAACGGGCACTTTGATGGTGGACGATTTGTGCATTACGGCGGCCTCTGTCACGGTGAATTTTAGCCGCAAAGTTCCCCACTGCGTATTACGGCATTGGTCTATCCAAGTCCCCTCACAATCCTCACTCGCAGGCGCCAAGTCATAGCCACCAACAACCATTCAGAGCCCGAACACGCGATTCCCCTCCTTACGTGCCCACGTCTTCGCGTGATTGCACAACCTGTTGAAATTCGAGTCCCACGTCAACTAAATTGGAGCCCTTGAGGCCGCGACTCGGCCGCTGCAGGGTTTCTGCTGCCAGCAAAGCGAAGAGAGACTGTTGCTTTGACCTCCGTCCTCGCCTCCAACACCTCTTCTCGTGTTCGATACAACTTCTTGCACTGGCTCGAGCCACTGCCTGAGTTCCGAAGCTTCGGGACGCTGCCGACGATCACTTTGAGCTGTAGCCGTCATCTTCGCGACCAGGAAGACGCTTATCGCATTTCATGAGCGCAATCCGAGGCTTATATTCGTGGTAGGGCATTCTGCATCCATCTTTAGGCCGTGAATTGGTTTTCATGCTAATACATGTATTTTCGGACAGAAACCTTGCTCCAACCCTCGATCTTACCCGCCGACAGCTCAAGCTCGCACGACATCGCCACTCACTACCGGGTTCGCATCTCCAGACCATATTCCCTTCCACTTCGCCTTTTGGATAAAACCCGACCATATAATCACTTGGACTCCAGTCTAGACAACATCCGCAAACCACACAGCACTGTTTTGATAAAATGGCGCGCTCAACACCGCGCCATGAATCACCACAGGCTTCCGCGGAGGCAAATGAGTCCCCTATACACACACGAGCAGCATCTTCGACCTCTCTAAGTGCGCTTTCTGCAACCAACAGCGATACAGAGTGTGGGGAGAGACCCGTCAGAGAACAGCTGAAGAAGACTACCATAGCGGCTCTTCCTGGGGATGGCCCTTCAGCTTCGGACCACCCCATGGGCGATGCTCCAAATCATGGAAAGGCCACCGATGATGAAGCGCCCAGG
>Ga0307515_10021331_pt1 | contig 11494 bp, 6 predicted proteins | sample 17_EM_MG_FD_194513 | JGI IMG/M metagenome (GOLD analysis project Ga0307515, IMG submission 194513) | Populus trichocarpa ectomycorrhiza microbial communities from riparian zone in the Pacific Northwest, United States - 17_EM | ecosystem: Host-associated > Plants > Roots > Unclassified | place... | reverse complement strand
GCATTTTCTGTCACTTTAATGTTTCTTTATTTGTCCAGCATCACTTCAATAAATAATCATACTAGTTAGAGAGAGGGAGGGGGAACCATGCTTATCTAAAATAAACGCAGGAGAGGGAGAGAGGAATTCATTAAAGTGTTTGCGGTTATTTTTTAAAGTATTTTTTGTGTTGAAATGCAATAAAATGATATTTTTTTATTTTTAAAAAATTATTTTTGAGATCAGCGCATCAAAATAATCCAAAACATATAAAAAAATTAATTTTTAGCAAAAAAAAAAAATTTAATTTTTGTGGATCGCGTTCCCAAACGGTGTCACCTCAACTAATTGAATAAATAAAACATCTATTTTTAATGATTCACCGTAAGAGAAATAATAATATAAAAGAAAGTAGTTTGAAAACTTGCAAAAGATCTTATTTTTTAAAACATGTTAAAGATAATTGTTTTATAATTTATTTTATCTATATGTACCGAGTTATGCAACATGCAAATTAATCCCTTTATCTATGGATTTCAAGTCATAATTGCTTGGATTTATCATTTCATAATTATTCTTATCACCAAATTATTAGGGTTTTTGATATGAATTCTACCTTTTTTTTAGTAGTATGAAGTAGAAGGTATGGCTTTGCCCATAGTTTTGAAATTCGGTCCGGCCCGTCGGGCCGATCCGGGGCTGGAATCGGGCCTGGTTGATGAAAAAATAGAAAAAGCCATGACCCAGTGTGACCCAGCCGACCCGGCGGGTTGACCCGACAAAACCCGGTTGCAACCCGTTGACTTTTGTTTTTATTTTTACTAAAACGACGCTATTTTGAATTTTTTTAAAATAGTGATTGACCCGGCCGACCCGGTCAAAACCAGGAATTACAACTCATTCAATAAATATGCGGTCTACTTTTCCTTCAAATATAAAAGGAATTACAACTCAGCGTGTTTATCCTTTTAAAAGGTTAACTTTATATGATACTGATAATATTGTTTATTATCTATTAGTTCTTATGCTTTGAAAAACTTTGTTCTTGATCAATTAGGTCAAACTTTTTTGCGAGCTCTGGGTCAAGCAATCATTAACAGAGTTTGTCACTATAATGACATTATAAGAGAGATCTTATCGATCTGAATCTTCATGTGAGTAAACTTCAAATGACCTATTTCGAGATCCTTTTGTATACGGTTCTTGAAAATAATAATTTTTTATAATACCATCAATCAATTCTTATCTCTTATCTCTTTATTATGTTCCAGTTGGTTTTTTTTCTTCATTTATTCAAATCTTGAATCCAAGATGAAATTTGTTTCAATAACATAACTCTTTTTTTTATTATTTGTTGTTGTTGTTATTTTAATCACCCAATTTTTATACCTAATAAAATAAAATATTGGATAAAAAAAAAAGATGCATGCTTAACCTGAAAAGTCAAGGTGTGGATGATGGGTCGTAGACGAAGCCTGCCACTTTATAATAAAAACCTAAATTGAAAAACTTAAAAATCGATATGGGAACACTATATAAATATGCAACCCACACACTAAGCTGACACACATGAACTAAATTGACACATATAGAGCACAACAACCTTAGCCTAAAAAAAGTAAAAAAAAACTATAAATTAAGAAGAACAAAGGCAGAGACTAAATGGTTGTGTGTCTTGATTGAAAAGATAGTATAATAGAAAAATAAGAAAATTAGGGGAATCGTGATTTGTAGGTTTAAATTGTGTAATATTATGTGATGATGATGATTTGTATGGTTAGGTTGATTTTGGTATATGAAATAGGATTGTAATAAGTGAAATTAATGAAAGAAAAAAAATGAGAAATTACGAGATGAAAATGATGAATAAACAAAGTATGATACATAAACATGGAAAACAATAATTAAAATTAAGTATGTTAGGTGAATGTGAAAATGATATCAAATGAAATATGCATTTTGATGGGGGCAATGATGCATTATGAAAATCAGAGTGCGAAAATGGTATAAAATGAAACATGTCTTTGGGACGGGAAAATGATATCTTATGAAATATTTCATTTGAAATTTAATACCTTTAAGAGGCAACCAAACCCTAGGTGGCCATAAAAAAAAAAGTGAGAAACCCTTTAGTTTTTCTAAACATGTTATTGCCTTGCATATTACATATTTTGCTTTGACATTATGAATAATGATGCATGATAGGTTCAAAAGTCATAAACTCATGATAAAACATTATATGCTAGTCCAAAAAACTACGTCAGACAAGATCAATACTTATCAATTCGAGCAGTTTATGTTTGAAATAATGAAATGCCTTCTTTAATTCCTAGTAAAAAATACACATAACCCTTATTGTTTCACTTTGAGCCTAAAAAAATTCTTTGCAATAAACCTAAACTAGGATCACCCCATATTAGAAGGCGAATAAAAGTCATAAAAAGATTAATAAAGCACTAAGTAAATTCAAGAGTGACATCAGTTCATCCATAACATATGTAGTAAAATTCAAAAGCGACATTAGTTCATCCATAACATATCTAGCAAAGCTTGACTTAGCATCATAAAGCAAAATGCTAAAAGGCACATCAAAATAAAAAAATATATATATGAAAGTGAAAAAATTAAAAAAAATGAAAACAAAAATGTTACGGAAAAGCTCAAGTAGAAAATGTGTCCAATTAGCTTATGGTCAAGGATGAGAATTTTTTTTTGAAAAAAATGGCAATGAAAGATGGGCATCAAGGATCATGCATAAAAAATTATTAAGTCTCAAAGGACTCTTGAGGAATATGAGCCAAACCTTACCATCAGAAGGCTTTTGCGATCTAGAGTCTTAGAAGACTCTGGTAATTTTTTTTATTTTTATATCTCAAAAGACTCTTGCAATTCTTTCTTGCCTTTTGAGTATAAGGGGAATCTACTTTTAAGTCTCTAAGGATTGTTGCAAATTTGTCTTTATTCTTAGAGTCATAGGGGCTATTTGTTTTTGCGGTTGAAACCCCGTTTCATGATTTCTTCAAAAACAAATTTGCTTGAAATTATTTTTTTTTGTTTTTTTTTTATTGTTTTGATGTGCTAAAATCAATAATAATAATAAAACATTATTTTCATGCATTTTTTAGCAAAAAACACTTTGAAAAGCAATTATTACCACACTTCCAAACACTACCTTAGATGACTATTACAAATTTTTCTTTATTTTTGAGTCTCAAATGACTAGCATAAATGTTTTCGTCGTTATTCAGTCTTAGAGAACTTTTTCAAGGTTTTGTTTACTTTTAAGTCTCAAATGATTCTTACAATCTTAAGTCCAAAGCATTGCTCCTGCAAATTTGAATTCCCAATGATTCTTTTAAATTTCAATTTTTGAAGTTGATCAGCTCTTAATTTGATCATTTTTGAAAATCTTCTCAGTATGCTATCATTTCTTTACAAGTTTACTAAATATAGCTTATTCCAATGCATTGAGAAATTTGATGTGAAATTTTTTTTATATTGTACCAAAATTTTGATAGAGTTACAGATGGCTTAAGCACTTTATTGATGTGGATTGTTGAAGGGATAGGTATAGGAGATTCAGATTGATTTCCATTGTATGCAAGGTTTTTGACTTATGTACCGTCAATTGCATGCCTATTTCACCTGGGTACCGTCGTGTTGCAAATAGCTAGCCTAGCTAGCAAAATTGGCGTTTACTTCTGTGATATGGCCTTGGAAAGGACTAATTCCAAAACCATGGACATGATCTACCTCTTACGCAAGCCAAAACAAATAATAATAAAAAAATGTTATACTCCTCTAATTTCCTCCACCTTCCAAGCACTTTCAGGAGCAGGAAATGGCGACCCACAACATTGTCACAATCACTTTCCCATCGACAGAAAAGAAAAAAGTTCATCATGGACAAGGCATGCACGAGTTACACAATTCTCTTCTAGTTTTTCAAGCATCTATTCATGAAAGAAATGCATCTATCTACACACATGCACCTTCACTTCCTCTCTGGAAAGCTACATGAAGAGTTTCATCACCTCATATATAGCATCTAAGCACCACAGGTCGGCGTTTCGTTTTTTCCGAGGTCGGTAGCTAGCTAGGTCCCATTTCTATTTTGTTCGTGCAGAATAGTAACACAAGTGGAAGGTGTTGTAGAGAGTACAAACCTTTCCTTTCCTGATGGATTCATACTCTTCAACCACCTCCCCTTACTTTCTAAAGGTTTTTCCCTGGTTATTCTTTATTAATGTAGTTGCTAAAATGTCGATCCTTTCACATTATTACAGTACATATCGCTATCAAAACCACAAGATTTGAAGGCTTCAAATTAGAATGATTTTAAACTAATGGCCATAGACATTCTACTTGCGCACTCTAGACACGGCTTCCTTCATTAATTATTAATTGTATGCAGACAAAAACGTCGACATAGCCCAGTTCTACTGGGGCATCATGTGGGTTACTGACAGTTTAAGAAGTAGCTCTCCACCTCATTAATAAACATATATGTACATTATAAGACTTAAAACTCAAGGTGTGGTCCTATATTGGTACGTAGCTAGCTAGCATACTTGCTTCAAACTAGCTAGCACCTATATTTTAAAACTTGGCTAGCTAAGCTAAGGCGACTGCTTTTGAAATCTTGCTATATATATATATATATATGGTATCGCTTGCGGGGGTCCATTTGATAGAGCACCGCAACAAGTTTCTCTCACTCTCCTGTTTGTTCCTTTACTTGTATATATAATTGCTCGTTCCAGGGTCAGGACCACCCCTATTCAATCCATCCATTATTCATTGCTAATAGGGTGGAGATCGAGAGAGAGAGAGAGAGAGATCACTGTAAAAGGACGACTTTGACTACAATTGTCGGCATTCAATTACCCAAGTTTTGGAAGAATACCATTTTCATTATGTGGAACTGACTTCATCAAAACAAGTATCCACACCACCATCAATTTCAAAGAAGCAAAGATATGAACAACCACTACTAGAATTTAATTTTAGATTTACTGAAAGAATTTTTGTTTGTAGTGATAGAGAGACCGTATACTCGATTTTTATCAGGTCCACATGAAGATCTTGTCTCTAATAAAAAATCCAAATCGAGATTCAGATGAGTCGAAGGATTGTCACCGTATCTCTCTTTCAATCAGGTGCTATATATATCTTGGAAAAAAAATCAGCAAATTCAAAAAAATAATAACTTTAAAAATTGGTTGAAAACAACATACCATAAAATGTTGAACTCGGCTATCCACAAGTTGTTGCACCTCTTTTTGGCGGTCATCAATCTGCAAGTGTGTTTCCATAAAAAGCTCCATCAGGCTTGGTTTGCGTCTAAGAACCATAATCTGCAAGAGAAAATTATTGTTAGTTAAATATATTTATAAAAAAAACAAATAAAAAATGGATGTAATTAAAAAAAATCTTATTATCCGCTTTGCATACAAAACGAACGAAATGAAGCTGTCAGTGCACGTGGTAATGAAATCGTGAACACACTGGTTCCAGTTTTCTGCATTGAAGTGTGATCATGGCATGAAATGATCAGACATCATGTGCATGAATATATCATGCCCACTCGGCCTCCGAGACATACAACAATATGAAATCCTTCCAATCTCCCACCTCCTTCTAGCCTAGAATGGAAGCTCTCTTTCTTTCACATATTTTTTGGCTTTCTTTTGCACCTCGTACAAAATTCATGCAACGTATATGATACAAATGAATTATTTGTTAGTAAATGAATAATAAAATTGAATAAAATGATTAAAAAGTTTTATATGGATTTCAATCTTACCTAATTGCAGCGTGATTCACCCAAACTTTCCTTATAATAGCATTGTGAGTTCTATCCCATTCAAAATTTTCCTTGCAATTAAAATTTATAAAAGAAAATTTTCATTAATAAGTTAATAAACTAACCGAATTAACATAATAAAAAAAATATTTAAGTTACTACAAACCTTAAACCTTCCGAACCATGTATCAATCATAAGTTTCCATTCAAGATGTTTAAAAACCTAACTCTATTGAAATGATGGAATTTCCATCGATAATTTCATCGCCAATGTTATGGTTATGGTAGCCTCAATGTTTGTAAACCTGAAATTGTATTCGTTAACTGAAATTAATTTTTCAAAAATTATTAACATGTTGTTGTGAAGGGAAAAAAACTTACAATGAAGGTTGTTCTTCCATTAAACCCAGTACTTCCAGGTAAATGGATCCCGCTATGAAAGGACCCCCTCAACATGGTGGCATCGCACTCGACGAGCCCGGGTCAAGCATATCTGCCTGTGTCTGCTCTTAGTTGGCACCGAATGACTTATAGTCGTCAGAAGCACTGCTAGAAGAACTAACAGCGATCATGTCCATACGACATGCTATTGACTTTTCCCTAGACATCTACACAAATTAAAAGATTAAGGTACTATAAATCATTCATATTTAAAAAAAAGATATGGTAGCACCTCTCATATACGGCAGATTACTTAAAATTTTTAAACCTGCAAATACAATATCAATCGAATAATTTCAATTATGTTGATTTAACCAAATTTTCAATTAATTTTGCTATAAAAATTTGCGAAATGATCATAATAGGTAAATATAAACACATTAAAGGATTTGTAGTACAATATTTCACATTAAAAACTACTCATTTATCCTAACTAATATCTTAGCTATTTTTTTTTTATTTATGATGGCTACTAATTTTGTTAATTGTTTATTATTTATAAATAATTTTTTATTTTCATGAAAATAAAAATTGTTTGTTAACACCAACAAATCAATTAGCTAACCATATTAACAACAAAAAATTAAAACAATTCCACCAACATTTATACAATCATTAAAGAACATAAAACTTCAAAAAAATTCCAAAAATCTATATACAATCATTAGAGAACAGAAAATTAAAAACTTTCCAACAATCTATATACAATCATTAAAGAACATAAAAATTTTAAAAATTCCAAAAATATATATACAATTATTAAATAACAGAAAAATTAAAAAAAATTAAAAATTTCCTATAACATTTATACAATTATTAATAATAGAAAAAATTAAAAAAATAAAAAATTCCCAATAACATTTATATAATTATTAATAATAGAAAAATTTTAAAAATTAAAAATTTTCATCAACATTTATAGAATTATTTATAATAGAAAATTAAAAAAAAAATAAAACATTTCCATTAACATTTACACAATTATTAATAACAGAAAAAATAAAAAATTCTCAATAACATTTATACAATTATTTATAATAGAAACATTAAAAAAAATAAAAATTCCCAATAACATTTATACAATTATTAATAACAGAAAAATAAATATAAAAAAAAGAAAATGAATAAAAAAACACAAAAAAAGAAGAAACAAATCTTACTTTAATGTTGAGTTTTCCCGAGCATAAGAAGAGAAATTGTTTTTTGAACAAATCATTAAATAAAAAGAGAAGAAAAGAAGAAGAAGATAGGAAAAGACATAACTATGTGTGGAGGAGAAGAGAAGAGAATGGGTTGAGAAGAGAAGGAGAGAAAGAATAGAAAGAAAAATGAAGATTTGGGAGGAGCAAAGGAAGAGAGAAGAAGAGATGTGCCTGTGTGTTCTGATTTTAGGGATTTTAGTCTTTTAATTTGGGGTTTTTTTATTAAATATTAATATTTTTAATTTTTTTATCGATGTATCCGTCTATAAAGTCTAATTGAAATTTTCCATTTAATAATTGTTTTTTCCAGAAACACGGCAAGTATTATCGACGTCTTTCCTATTAAAAAATTAAAAATTAATATTTTAAGTTTTATGTCGGTGTATCCATCTCTAAAGTATAATTGAATTTTTAATTTAATAAATTTTTTTCAAAAACCTGTCATGTATCACCAACATCTTTACTGTCAGAAAATTAAAAATTAATATTTTAATTTTTATTTCATTGGTGTTTCCATTTGTAAAGTTTAATTGAAATTTTAAATTTAATAAAAACATTTCTAGAAACCCGTCACGTATCACTGATGCTTTTACCAACGGTAAATTAAATATTAATATTTTTAATTTTTCCTTCGGTGTATCCGTCTGTCAAGTCTAATTGAAAATTTTGATTTAATAAAAAATTATCAGTAACACACTAAGTATTACCGACATCTTTACTATCAGAAAACTAAAAATTAATATTTTAATTTGTCTGTCGGTGTTTCCATTTGTAAAGTCTAATTGAATTTCTCAATTTAATCCAAAATTTTAAGATACATATCAGCTATCACTGACTACTTTTATGTCCGTTAGTGATTTTGTCTACAAAGAACAACAATAATCAGTGCAAGTGAGAAGTGGACAATACCTTATCTTTTGAAAAAATACCGACATACATTAACTGTTGGTGATCTCGTATACATTGAACATAATAAACAGTGTCAGGAAAAAGAGAATAATTTGTGTAATCCCTAAAAATTGAACACAATGAACAATGCTCTCTTGAATATACCGACTAACATAATTTGTTGGTGTATCTGTTTGTATTTTACATGTCTGTCGGTATTTTCATATGTGTAAAATAGTTTATTTTGTCAGATTATATTTGTATTCCTTATGTATCCATTCTGCAAATACTTGAAATCACACCAACACACACAACACAATAACACTAATTCTATGTATAATAATAAAATCACATAAAATAAATGTTTCATTATGATTTAATAATAAATAAATATCATTGTCATTACATAAAAGTTTATTTCATTAAAAAAAATTACATTATAGTTTATGGCATTACACATTTGTGTTGTGCAAATTAATTAGAATTGTCTTCTTTTTCAATTTTATCATCGTCATATTCATCACAATCTTTTATGTTGATTTCGTCGCGATCATCATCTTTATCGACTTGTGTATGTCCGCTGCTTCTCAAAATATCATTTAACTTCTCAATATTAACATCAACAAAAGTATTCTCAGTGATGTGAAAATTTGAATTTTCTTCCACATCATTAGACAAAACAATTCAATATGGATCAATTTACTCTTCAAATCGAAAGACATCATCTCTCACTGTTAATTCATTATTGCTATAATGAAGAACCTGGACATGACCTCTAAATTTGGTTTTCACTATGGATAATCAATCAGCTCTTGAACGATCCTTTTTAAAGAAATGAGTGTATGTATAATATAACTTACTCGTATTTCTTGGCGAAAACAAAGACATCGTTGACATTGCAAAGTCTAGCCCTTGTATTAATTTTGACCAAATCATGATAGGGATCTACTATGATTTTTCTATCAGTGGTTTCATACCAATAACATTTGAATAAAAAGATTCTATTTTACTCGCTACGATATTTCAATTCAATAACCACTTCTAACTTATCATAGTAGCTAACTTCAAATAATTCAAAGTCAGTCCTTTAACACATATTCTATTATTATATATCTTTCTATCATAATCATATTCTTTAGTATAAAACACATATTCATTAATCAAATACTCATTATAGCACTTCAAAACGCTGACACTTGCATCAATCTTCAACCTGCGCCTTCTAGCGGTGAATTAATCACAACTTTCAAGCTAGCAGATGACTTTTGTTTGGTTGCTAACATGAGCCAAGGGTGGAGGTTGAATTTTGACTAGATTTGTTTTGCCTTTAGGACCATAGATTTTAACTCTAGTTAATATGATGATTGTAGTTATGAGAGCAAATTGAGTAAAAGAAGTCATAACATGTGATAAATAGCAAACCTGTAATATTCTTAATGTTTTTTTTTTACGGTGACTAATGACTATAAACAAAATTATATAAAATAAAAATTAATTACAAAAATAATAAAATTTATTAAAAGTTGGCATACAAAATATTCTCACACTCAAACCATACATGTTTTTAATTATTATTTTTAATTTCAAGAGAGAGGTTGCACGCAAGTTGGCCTACATTATAATTAACATCGCAGACCATTTCAAGAAACTCATGTGGGCTATAAATTCCATAAATTGGATTCTCTAAAAAGCCAAGAGGATCCGCTTTACTTTTGAGACTCTAAATCACAACCGGCATGAAGTACAATCAATATAATAAGATGCCATATTGAATATCATGAATTATTCTTTTTTATTTAAAAAAGTATCCTCAACCTAACTTTCCATCGAAGGCTTTATGATTGCATCTAAAGGATAATTTGTGTTTCGCATTCAAAAATATCAAAAATTATTGAAAAACAAAATTACACCAGTTTTGTTATTAGATCAAATATAATTCAAAAATTAAAAGATTTATCCTTAAATATCATTAGGATTTTGTTTTTTTATAACCATAGGTGTCCGAGCTAGTTTATCTGCACCTCGACTAATCCTCCGAGACCTTGAAGTTAACGACCAGGTAAGTCTCTAGCGGCACCGAGATTTGTGACTCTCGAACTAGTAATCTTTATAGAGGAAATCCAGGACCTGACTAGTTGAGCTATATCCTTAAAATTATTAGAATTTTGTTTACTACAATGAGAATGACGAGAGATAATGAAAAAAAAATTAGATAATTAAAATAAGCACCACAACTCTTAAATATTATTATCATGACAACTCCTTATGCTACAAGTGGATGTTAGTGCCTATCAAGGACCCCATGAGAGAGTGTGCTTGAGCAAGGTTGCTTTCACAAAAGATCATGATAATTTAGATTTTAGACATGTTTCGTTCTTTTTTCCTTGGGGTGTTATGTGCATTCATTGTATGGAAATAAAGGGCTGAGCGGGAGATGCCCTCTCCTCACATGCATAATTTTCTTGCATCGCTATCTCCTCCTCCTCCTCCTCCTCATTCTGCCTTTGATGATTTGGGACAAGTCAGTCCGTTACGTCCAATCATTTAGGCCAGAATGATAAAGTATGGAGATGCTTATGTCACAGAAAGCCTTGTAGCTCAATGTCTCGTGTCAATTTTCCTTGATGCTAATCCGCACATATTGCTCTGATTCTCTCTTTCTTGTGAAAATAATTTAGTATGTAATAGAATATTATCCATGATTTGCCGGGTATCAAATCAAAAAAAATTTGGACGTCAAAGAAAGTATCTAGGGTTATGTTAACGTGTTCTACTACCATAATTTTTTTTTTATATGATCCGAGTCAACTGATCAAACCTTTAAATCGGATTATGATACCGGAATAACCTTATAGAATGTAAATTAAAATAAATTATGAAGGCTAATTCTCAATCAACATAATATTGAAGGATAAAATTGAAAAAAATTCAACTACAAAAGCGCAAAAAACCCTAACTCGACTGGCTTAACCTGTGACTCGCGTCATAAAACCGTGATAACCATATAGAAAGAAAATAAAAAAAATTATGACGCTCAATTCCCAATTAACCCAATGTTGAAGGATAAAATTGAAAAAAATAATATTTAATTAAAAAAACCCCCGCAAAACTCATTATTTGAGTCATAAGACCAAGATAATCCCAAAGAAAAACAATAAAAAAAATATTATGAAACTCA
>Ga0307515_10021329_pt1 | contig 11495 bp, 13 predicted proteins | sample 17_EM_MG_FD_194513 | JGI IMG/M metagenome (GOLD analysis project Ga0307515, IMG submission 194513) | Populus trichocarpa ectomycorrhiza microbial communities from riparian zone in the Pacific Northwest, United States - 17_EM | ecosystem: Host-associated > Plants > Roots > Unclassified | place... | reverse complement strand
GAGGCTGGCTGTAGTTTCTTCTTCTAGGAGGTCATGCATGGCTTCTTCGGGTGTAGGTAAGGGCCTTCTATGTTTTAGGACCATTAATATCATCGCATACTGAGATGGCAGTGATGTGAATATTTGCGTGCGGAAATCTCGATCGGTGACTGCATCGTCGGTATGGTCCAGTTGTATGCGGTAATTACTGAGCTTGGTGAAGTATGCTTTAAGTGGTTCGTCCTCCATAGGTCAGCAAGCACGGAACTGGCGAAGGATGTCCTGTCTGCCGATATAAGATCCGGCGGTGTCTAGACTTGTTTCTAGTGTGTTCCACATTTCGTGAGGATTTCGTATACCTTAGACGATGCGCCGTACTTCGGAGGAGCAGGAAAGTCTGATCATAGATGCAGCCTCGGCTTCCTTGGCCTTCCAATCATCATAGTTGTCATCGTGGTCGAAGTCAAGTGGCTGCAGTTCAGGATCCTCTCCGGTGACGATTGCGTATGCTTTCATGGCTGACAGGATGAGAATCATGTCGTCTTTCCATTCGTCATAATTGTCGTGAGTGAGCTTAGGGATGTCGCCCCACCTGGTTTTGTTGAAGGCGGGTTCGGAGGAAGTCATCGTGAGATCGTGGAGATGGTGTTGAGTTTTAGTGTTGTTTATGCGGCTGTTGCTACGGTGACAAGGTTTAGGGTTCTTGAGGCTCTTTTGGAAATCGTGAAGGAGATCACAGGAAAGATCGTGAGATTTTTAGATAGTAGTGATAACCGGGCTCATAACCTGTTGAAATACTGATTGCTAGAGGCTTGTATATACTAAAGTACAGGTACATTCATGGACTTATATACGCGGTAGTCGGAGTATGTCTTTGTATGTCTTGTACGCATGCATGCGCACTCAGCTGGCATCTCCAGCTGAGTGGCATCTCCAGCTGAGTGGCATCTCCAGCTGAGTGGCATCTCCAGCTGAGGATGGAATGACCATCATCTTAGAGAGATTATGCATCAGCCCAACTGAAGCCATACGACAGGAGATAAACCATATATGCAACATAGGATATTGAAATAGCGATGCTAGAGAAGCTTGATTGTGAATTATCTAAGAGGGCCACATGGCCATATATATATGGCATACAAGTGTGAATGCGTGCGTACGTATCTATGTATAGATCGGGCTGAATGCCATCAGCCCGACAACAATCTCCGGTCATACGAGACTCACCTCCGGCCATACGAGAGTCATCTCCGGCTATAAGAAGGCAGAGACCTATCATGCAATATAGGATGTTGCATGAACCTGACCGAGCTGAGCTTCAGCTGAGCTGATGTCAGGGCACACAGCCGGTAGGGCATAAGGCACCCAACTACCTTGTATATATCTCGAGTCTTTCTCCTGCTCTCTAGTCTCTGTATCTTAAGTCTATTCACACGGTTCTCCCCTTCCATATCGTAACATAGGAGTAGATGAGGCCAGTATCGTCCAATGGCTGTCTCAAATCGTTTGTCTCTCGAGACGGAAGACGTCTAAGGTGGTCTTGAGACTGGCCACTAGACAATGTTGCGAAACGTAGCACTAGAAGCGGTGAGGATGAATGCCACGTATGGTTTGGTTGCATTCGGCGAAGGTATATGGGTACCGGAGTGCTTTGATGATAGCAACGGAACACAACTTATTCAAATATCGGCATTATCGGTGGAGATGATCCAGTATCCCCCGCAATCTACCAGAAGACTATTCTTCCTAACTATCCTGAGACTCCCTAACAGTGTTACATCTTTCATTCGCCTGGCCATTTTTAGTTAAGCTTGCGCAGGGCCAGGAGGTCGTCGCCCTTTTCAATCCATGAGATAATATCAACTATCATATTTGTACTACCAATTACAATTATACCCCCCCTAGTGATATCTGCACGTCAAGCAGGTACCCATATGCAATGTCGCAATCCGATGCCACAATTCAACGACATGGGAACACAGGCAGTCTATTGCGATGATAGATCTAGAAACAGTTCTTGTACTTTAAATGTATATAAATACGGTGGTGGCAAGTTTTTTTAACCATACTGTATTCACTCTATCTAGAGTACGGCAGTAGCGTTCCCCCCCCCTCCAGGTGGCCGGTTAGGCGGGGGAGATACTCTCCATCTACCCTTCATCTCCACTGCTCAAGTGTATAATATACGTTACATTTCACGCCCAAAACGCCCCCAACACGTCGCTCCATGATAAAGATACATAGCAAAAAAACAAACGACAGCTAGCCCAATTTATGTCATGCCTAGAGCAGAAAACAAGCCTGCCTATCTACCTATCATGATTAATTGAATCGCCATCATACTCGGGTATCCCTACTCGACATCGAATTGGTATACCGCTCATCAACAGCATGCATCTCCGGTCTGTAATGAGTATCCAACTCCGCCCTGTGCTGAAAAGGCACCAGCTCTACCTTTCTGTATTCCTCACCCGCAATCTCGGCCAGGTTGTCGTAAGGTTTTAGCGGTAGGCCATCCAATGGCACATTCGGTGTTGACGTTGGTTGCCGACGTCGCCTAACTACGAACACCATGACGAGCATACCGATGATGATGCCACCAGCGAGGGCACCTCCAACAGCACCACCCAACGCAGCCGACGATAGTTCATGCCACCCTGCTTCTACCTGTGATTTCCCGGACGACCCCGGCGTCGCTGAGGCACCCGATGATTCTGCCGCCGCCGCCGTTGCGGAAGCAGCACCTGTCGATTCCGCCTTTGCGGACGATGTTGCGGCTATCGAGTTGGCAGATGTTGTCCTTTTTGAAAGATTAAACACCTCGGTCGCAGAGACCGATTCTCTTCCCTCAAACATGCGTATTGCATATACGCCTTCTTTCAGCGAGCTATCTGGGGTCCAGTAGAACCTTTCGACATTTTCGATGTCGACGGCGATGTGCGCGACTGTCTTCTGGTAGTCGGAGCTGAGGAGGTCGAGGCTGATGGTTTTTGTGGTTGTCAGGTTCCAGGTAATCTTATTAGGATCGCCGATGAATACTGTTGAAGGCGTCTTGATTATGTCTTCGTATTTGTTGATAGCCCGGCGAAAGTTGCCAGGAGTTATTGCATTAGTGCATGAGAAAAGGAACAGAGAGATGAAGAAAACTTGTGGAATGCTAATGGCGAGTATCATCTTAGTTCACCGTTACCAAGGCAAAAGTGTGAGACTATGTCGAGGAGGATTGAAAGGCCATGGACTGTAGAGGTTGGAACACCGTGCGCGGGGTCAGGACTAAAAAAGATGGATATGAAGAAGGGATGGAAGGCCTTAGACTACTGTTAGAGACGCGAACATGCTTATGGTCAAGAATATACCTCATACTACCTAGCAGCAGCCATCAGTCTTTGGTTGTGGGGGTAGAGGTCGGGAGAACGACCAGAGGGTATGACTTTGCGGGTGGGGGAACTTAGCCGAAATACCCGGGGATAGTGGAGGAAAATATAAATTAATATGCCATAGCCGCTTAGCGGCTGAATGCAATATGATTACAAACAAACAAACAGTCTTTGGTTGTCAAGCGCTGGAATGCCTTGAACAAAGCTTACACCTGATATACAACTACCTGCAGTATAGACGGCTATTGTACGCTTCTCGGAGACTACACCGTTAACGCATGTATTAGAATAGTAACCCTAGTTTCAATTTATTTTAATCGAGGATCAAGGGTTGTGTGAATAGCAGGGGAGGTGACACCTCTCAAGTGCACAGGTAGTGCAAGTTAAACACACTGATCAGGTTAGAGGTAAACAAATGCACTGGTCACAACCCCTTCTCATTGGGCAGCACTACTGGCTCTATGAGTTTGAAGTACGCACCAAATTCACACAACCTCCCTGATAGTTCGAGTAAAAGTTATACCAATCAAGTTCAAATTGTGAAAGAAAAAGCAAAGAAAGGCGTTTGAAGCAGCATGAAGTGGCTGAAACTAAGGTAATCGCTAGCCTTTTTCAATGCAAGCCACGGTTACATATACTACGCAGCGCTTCCTACGGGATGCTTACCTTTTCTTGATCTTTTTTAAGTTGGAATTCAATCAATCAGATAGGGCACATTTCAGTCCTTTCGGTCCGTGCCAATTTCCCGTAGGAATATAGGAAATACGGATCGACCCGAACCGCCTTGCTTTAGCCTTCAGATTTTCTCCGTCGTCAGCACTAGAGTTCTAGCGTGAGGTTCTCAGGGGTTACATGCACCGGCATTTTAGCTTGGTACTGAGTAGTTGCGTGAAAAGAGGCGACAACTGACTAAGTATCTTTAGTAATTACGCAGGGTTGTACTGTAGCATTAATGAGATTAGGTTATAACGTTAGGGCTACTCCGTCACTCAGACACTACGATGCTCTCGCTTCGCAACAGCAGAGCAAGCTTGCCGCGAGGCGAATACTTGGGAACAAGAAAACTTGTAGGGTTGAACTACCGCACCCACCTATTTTTGGTGATAGAGTCCTTCCAGATTCTACACATATACATATGCAATTCTTATTGCATGTTATTTATCCAGGTGCTGGCAGGCAATCTAATTGTTCATGCCTTGTATTTGTACGACACTATTTCATCCATTGGATTACCGCATCTTATACATACTTGACTTTGCAGGGGAGCACTGCCGTACAAATCGTAGCCTCCATTGGACGCATATTAGGCTTTCTATACTACGTCTGATTTGTAGCTATAGACAACCATGCGGAAAATCCTAGGTGCGCAAGACGTAAGCTTGTTGGAAGCTAATAGGTATTGCCACAATGTATCTCCTTATAATTTTGACAGCGGAGAGTTACTTCAAAGTGTACATAGCGTTTTTCTCTAAGCATACTGTAAGTACACAGTATGACTGGACACCAGCGGTAGCCCCCAACATCTTACGTGATAACAAACTCATTGGCAGTGCGAGGTTTCATAAGATATGGGCTGACACCCCAGCTGCCGCGTTGGGATTCAAAACAGTCACTCCCTACGACAGTAATATCGATACTTTCTACCCCCAAAGAAACCAATTTCGGCTCGTGGGCGAGTCCCAACGTGCCTGTCATAATCTGTAGTGAAGACGAAGACTATTGAACTATCTAATAGTAGAGTGTATACTTTTATATACATGAAGAGCCTAGAGGTTCCGCGGAGATGATGGAATGGCGAGTGAGTAATCGTGAATGAGTCTACGTGTATGAGCCTATTCGGTAACTTAGTGAATCGGCGACCTCATTCTAGACCTTACAGTAATAGCGCCTTGGGTACGTAATCGAGTGATTGCATATAAATTTCCATAGCCCAATACCGTTCAAAACAGCGGGTAGAGACATCAACTTTCCATTCCTTGAATTTCCACGCCATTCCCTTGATACCTGGCCGGGGTGTTCATGTGTAGGGGATCGTGGCCCTAAAGCTACCCAAGCTCTAGGTTTTTGGGCCAGATGCACCAGTACTGGCGAGTCCTCGAAACCGATATAGCTGGGAGATCGATGCATGGGATACCCTCCAACTTCGGGTCTTATTGGGCGCACCCAACCGCCATCCTCTCGTTCCACAGCGTCCCCACCTCACCGCCCACTACATATGAACGATCGCTTCCTTCATTGCCGCCTACGCCAATCTCTATTCACCATCTGCTCTCTCCGTCATTTCGTGTCGTTTCCAGAACTGAAGGAAGTAGTGGAAAACCCGCAGGAGTGGCTGTATGTAAGTATTAGCAAGAGTGCCATTAAACTGGAGACGGGATGGCTACCATGACCAAAAGTACCTGCTGAACCACGCAGATATGCACCTCTCGTGATTCGCTGGACGAGGGTGGGGTATTCGCTCCCCACTTAGACGTAGTTCCTGGTTCATTCGCCGTCGCTTGAGACTGGCCGGAACCAGAGTCTTCTGTCAAAACATCTACTACCAACTTTTCGGAACCCGCTGGGGCTCCAGCCCTCCACATCCATCCGACGGCTTCTCACCCTCCATATCCCCAACCTTCCTCTTATAAATCACCGGAAACAGCAGTTTATCCGCCTTCAGATCGCAATTACGAATAAAAAGTGCTGCCTTAAGCGCCCCGCTCTTCTCAATCAGCTGTATCTCCATACTGCTCGTTTGGTGCGCTACTGCATCGTGTGCTCTGCTCAGGACTACTTTCGTATGCTTCGAATCCCAGCCGAGATCCTGCGGAAGCCTCGCCAGCGTCTTTGTCTCCACGTTGCCCACGGGATCAACTCGCAACAGGTGTGCGCCGTGTCGAATCTGAAGGGAGTATGCGGTCCCGTTGGTTTCCGTGCGACAAATCTCCGAGTCCGAGTGTGGGACGTGGGATATAGCGCTGGAGGGGTGGTGGACTGCATAGCGGTCATCACTTTCGGGCTCGCAGCCATACGCGGGGTTGCAGTCGTCGACTACCAGAATCTGCTGTGGTACGGGAAGGCATATGGCCTCGCTTGCCCTTCGACCATTTAAGAATCTCCCACATTCCGAGAACTGGAGGTTTTCGAGAAGCATAGGCCTACGTCCGGTTAGGATCGTTTCATCTCCATCAGCCCAGCTGAAGTCTTTACGTCCCAGATGCTTGATACCGGTTCCACTTTCAGCCGACCAAGCCACGATAGGTCTAGACGGATGAAACACGACGCTGGCCAAGCCAATTCCATCTAGCGGGACGCGCGTGAAGTAAGTTCCGGGGACAAAGGTAGCCTCGTTAAACACGGTCTCCCAGACGAGTGTGATCCACGGGAGTTTTCCTAGGTCGTAGACGATGAGGAATAAATCCCCAAAGCCTTCGAATAGATTCCTCGGAGTGTAGAAGTATGCTAGGTAATGGTTGTTTTGTGAGATAGCGATTTGGTGTCTGTCGAAGCCTTCGATGCTGCATGGCGGTAACATCCTGGGCATAGGAAGGCCGTTGCATGCCTGTAACTCCGGACCAGGACTGGGGATTTTCCCAGACCAGTAGTGGGATATTCCTAGGTTTGTATCCAGATCAGTAGTTGGCGAAGACGATTCGGTGAGGCGGTACACCGCTGTTGAGACGACAACTAGAGAGAGATCGGGGGAAAAGGCAACGGGAAAACATTCTTCAGCGGGCGCGCGGAATAGGAGTTGGAAATATTTTTTGTGTCTTTGAAGAGTTGAGGTATGCCACTTCTCGATCGTCATGATTGTTCCCGATTTCCTGTAGAGATTGAATGTTAGTGATGACGCGTATATGCTGGACAGAAAAGCTCACGAGCATTGCCATATTGTTGCCAGCCCCAAAGTGCTGCTATCTAGAGAAACTCGCGAAGTCTTTTTAACGACCATGATATTCTCCTCGTACAGCGTCCAAGGCTCAGTTGGTAGGCACGTTACAAGGTTCCCCGGGGTTTCATTCAACTGACTTTGGGGTGACAAGAAGTCTGTCATTCCCGTCCAAATCTCGTGTATGGTGGGTTGGCACTGCAGGAGGTAATCAAAAGATTGTTGAAGAGTGTTCATGTCGCTCTCGAAGGCCATGATTCTGTCTTTCAATCCATGATATTGAGGATGCGATGCCAGCCACGTGAGGACTGAAGCAATTTCCAAAGATGAAATTTCATACTCGTAACGGCACATAGCCTCAAACCAGACCAGTAGGCTTTCTCTAGAATCGAATAACCTCTCCATAGTTGACAATAGTTGGTTCACGCTTGAATCCTCGGGGATGACGTCGCCGCTTAAAGCTTGAGACGTATGCCACATCCATTTACATGCCGCGCGGTCTAAGAATGCAAACTTTGCCGAGATCGCCTCAATCTCAGATGGTTCGTGCAATTTACTCGCAAGTGGAAGCGCTGGTACGGTGAGGGTGAGATAGTTTAAGCTTGTTTTTGCAATTGTCGCTTGCTCGATATGTTTCGGGAGTGAAATGTGACCTCCCGCATGCTCATTGATAGATTCTCTGCGCTGTTTAAGATATTCGTAAACAGAGAGATGAATAAATACTATGTGTCCGGCTGTCCTCTCCATTAAAAATTAACTAGTTAGCTTGGGGAAAGGTGTACGAACAGGAAGTAGTTTCAACTAGGCCGCCGCAAGTAACCGTGGCAATATCCACTAAATCATCAACAATATGGTGTGGCTCCAGGGGTGTATTTCCTTGCGCAAGTCCAATTTTGAGCTCATCCACGCGCAGCTGGCCGCAATTGAGAATCCACATCACAATCCTCCTCGCAAACTCCCTTTCGGGTTTCCGTTGCTGTAAGATATGTTCTACGATACGAGAATAGAGCGCGTCGAGTCCTTCCAGGTGTATAGCCTCCCAGAAGAGTTTTGTGCGTTCCGCCTGCGATAATGAACGAGAAGTCAAGTGATCTAGCACCAATCGGGCCCATAGAAACATTCCAGCCGCCCGATTCGATAAGTGCTCGATGATTTGCTGATCGTCGATTAAAAACGAAGGTTCGAACCCACGATTACGCAGTCCTCCAATTCGAGACGCAATGAATGTCTCAATATCCCCGTTGTTCACTCCCTCCAGACGCACCCACGGATGCTGGTTAAGATGTATACGTAGCCATTCGTTGCTGTCTCTACTCAAGAGTAAGATCCTAGAATCTTCATTCGCCATAGACAAAGCGCTGAACTGCCTTGCAGTTCATTCGCCATCGTCTTCATCGAACTCGTCAATGCCGTCCACAATAATCGTGCTGAACGGGCAAAGTTTTAATGCAATTGCGAGAAGCTCCCAAAGTTCTTCTACTGAGGAGGCCACTGAGCTCATAGATTCCATCATGGCTAAGGCGAATGCGTCCAAAAGGGGAGTCAGGTCCTTATGGCTGGCAAGAAGCTGGAATAACATTGTAGCCAGTAGTACACGTAGAGAGGATCTTCGTTTATCAGACCATAAAGGATGCCACAGCGTGAGACGCGCCCTTGACGGAACGCGACTCCGCATCTTCAATCAAGAATACGCTGAGGAAGGTCTTCCCTGCGCCAGGCCTGCAAACCGTTCAGTCTCTGTCCATTATGGCAAGAAGGTATTACTCACTTCCCTTTGATCCAGAGTAATCCACGACGAAACAGCTGGTCCTGGGTGTCTTTAGAATGGCAAGTCCGATCTAGCCAGCATTTACATTGCTCTGGTTCAAGAATCGGTAGTCCAGTATTCATATGGCGTTTTCTCGGTATCCTCTCTTTGATATCCCTGAAATTCGTTGGATCCAACCACGCGCGGATATCGCAAAACTGCCTGTCTACAATAGCTCAGCACTTAATCCTGAGGGTGACATAATAAGCATACCCTTCGCACAACGTGCTTCCATCTCTAGCTTCTGTCTGACATCCGAATCAAAGGTAGAGTACCGCTCCCTAAATCGGGCAGATTCTTTCCGCTCCGAGGTTGCAGCGATCTGTTCACACTCAGCGGCTTCGAGCTCCTTCTTAGTTGCAATCCACCGCTGTTCCTCGCTTTCCGCCTTATCTCTCTTCATCCCTGCTATTTCCGTCGCGCTCTTTGCCTGCTCCCTACAGTGTAGTGCTTGAATACGATGAGTGACATAGGCGCAATTGTTCTCGAACCGGGTGACAATGTCTTTTAATCTAAGATCAAACGGTTTCCAAGTGATTTGCCACACGACCGAAGCTGAAGACCGTACTCCTGAAACCAGTCGCCCCATTCACTTGTTTTGGACACGGAGCCGTACTCTTCCCACGCTTCAAAAATACTTCTGTTGCTTACCGCCAAAAGTCCAAGATATCTACATACACCGACACGACATGTCGCTGGAGATTGTCGTCTTCTGGAAAACTGTCGAGGAAAAGCTCATAATTGGGGAGCACATTCGTAATCTTCTCGATCATACGGAGGAGCTTTTCAAAGAACTCCCTGAATTCGCTCGCTACCTAGAAGTTGTAAGTGCCAAACAGTCAGCCCGGAGCGAGGACCTCACCTACAGTAAGAACTTGAATCCACCCCAAATGAGTGCCGACAACCTTGGGTCCGACTGGATGCATACTTCCACAATCTATTTATTCAGCAATTTGGGGATTTCATTAGTGCAATAGCAGTCGCAATACCTTTGTGAATCTTTCAAACTGTTCTATGGCGGGACTCAAACGATCAAGAAGCCGGTTGTATCCCGACCTGTTCGAGAACCCGCGTTCTAAGGCCTTGATGTGCTGCAGTAAATCTTGCACTGACGTAGTTTGGAGATCTGCTTTGAGTGTTGCTTTGAGGGGATCGTCGTCTGGAATGGTGTTCAGGTAGTCGTCAACCGCTTGCGTCAAGATCCGGGAGTGAACCGCTTCTGAGGACGTCATGTTTGCTAAAAATTAGACGTCCAAGCGAGATGCCGGGAGAGTTGGGCTTATAACATGTGAGTATGAATGTTTTGAAGTTAGTCGTATGCAGAGCACCCCTGCTAGTACCCACGTCTCCGCCTCTGCACCGCCACCACCACCGCGAAATGCGTTCAGTATATAGTACGTATTCCATTCATAGCTGCTATAGCCAATCGAAGATCGCCAATCGAAGGAGTACCTTGGGGATGCGGCAAAAAAAGTCGTGTTGTATGTTAGACGGATTTTGAGTGCGGTCATCACGTGGCATTGGGCTAGTTAGGGAGCCACAAGCATTTCACTTCTTGTGTATGTGTTATTTAGACTTAGACTTAGAGAAGACACAGAGAGATCACCGATTTGACAGCTGCACCCATAAGTCGCCGTACACTTCCCCTGCGTGCCCGGATTTGGTTCAACATTGTACAAATGCAGAGAGCTTGCGTTTGATATCAACTTTCGAAGCTTCTAAGGTCGGACTTAGGCGGCCGCTGCAGAGTAGATCTTGACAACCCCACGAGCCGAGACTACAACTTCCAAAGTCCGTCATGCACTGAGAAATTTGGAACCAACTAACTCGAGCAAACGAACCTCGCACAAAGAGACATAAACAACCTTGAACTGAGAAACCCTAAAGATGAAGACGAAGGAAAAGCAAGATCTAGGATACATGAGTCCCCTGCAATGCAACTGAACAGGTCTATAATTAGGCCCACCAATGCCAATACTCTTAGGTTGATGCATAAATAGCTCCATCACGGGTTTCTCACTACCTTAACCTAACCGCAAAACGTCAAACGCGTGTCGGGATTGCGGACGATCGTCAATCACTGCTGTAGTGAAGTCTACTCATGTAGGTAGCTTTAGCGGGTACTTACTCTAAGTAGTCTCGAGATAGAGTGTTCCACATGACCACGGGACGCCTCTCCGACGGTACCTATCCGAGTCCGGTTCTCTGCTGCCAGATTAGACTAAGGTGAATGCCTAGTCTCGTGCCCAGACTCTCTCTTAGCGTCTCAGCCACTTTCTGACGAAAGAGCTCCGACTTAGTGAGAGTCTGGAACTAATCGGTTTAGCCAAGTCTGATCGGGCGCTACTTTTAGCCATCGGAGCTTCCTAATACGGCAGCCCTGCTTCCGATGTAACACTAAGTTTATCGGGAGTCTCCCGATATTAAGAACTGTCTCCGGGTCCAAATACCACTGTCCGAT
>Ga0307515_10021328_pt1 | contig 11495 bp, 7 predicted proteins | sample 17_EM_MG_FD_194513 | JGI IMG/M metagenome (GOLD analysis project Ga0307515, IMG submission 194513) | Populus trichocarpa ectomycorrhiza microbial communities from riparian zone in the Pacific Northwest, United States - 17_EM | ecosystem: Host-associated > Plants > Roots > Unclassified | place... | reverse complement strand
TGGGTTGAATTGGGACATTACCAATGTTGTTGAGCTACAACACTATGTGGAGCTAAAGAACATGGTTCACATGGTTACGAAAATGAAGAGACAACTTAAAAGAAAATTATAAAGTTGTTATAATTATGAGATTTATATTACATCGAAGCATTGTTCTTAAAATACTCTTAGTCGATGCTATCTTAAATACTAGATATTTATTAGAGCTGTAAAGATTGATACATATTATGTTTTTTTTTTATGAAAGAAAACAGTTATTCTCATAAGTCGAGGTATAAGGAATACTTAGAATTAATATGTAGATACTTATCATAAAACATGTATACTAAACTGACCTGCATGAGAATTTCATATGGAGAGATCACTTATGTCTATGGAAAGACTCACATGACAGTTGTGTAAGTAATCCTTAGACTTGAGATCCCTAACTCATCTTATATAGAGAATGTTATGTTTTGATCTTGTTACATGTTATCTTAATTGAGGTAATAAAAGGACAGACATTCAGTATAACATGAACTATATGAAGGTACTTGAGTGATCAAGAAATGATTCATCACTCTAGGTGAATTGGGGAAAATGTTCTATTTATTCTCAAATAGTATTGACTGAAAAATCCTTGGTTAAGGTGGAATGAGATTTGAAAAGAGTTTCAAATCTTATTCAAACGATCATTGACTATTATGTAGAGAATAAAAATGATTTAACATGACAGACATACTTCATGCTTTAATGTTAAATCGAAATATTATTAATGAAAAAAAATTAATTACACTGAGAAATCGGTAACTGAAATGTTAAATCAAATCACTAATGACTTTTCTAATATTTAGGGGATCATGACACATTGCTAGACGATGCACATGATCTTCAAATATAAATTAATCAATTAATGAATTGATAATAAATTAAATTGTTTTATTTATTTAATTATAATTAGAATTTATATTTGAGCTAACATATTAGGAACCTAATAAGTCACACACATTAAAAATCATTAGTCAGGAATTAAACTAGGATGATTTAATTAAGTATGACTTGATAAAAGATATATTTTAGAATTTAAGAACTAGAATATAATTGATACAGTGATTATATTTCTATACCTAAAAAAATCAAGGACTTGATTGAGTTAATTTCTAAAACTTTCTTGAATTAATATATATATGCATATTATCCACGGGAAAAATTGATATTTTGTTAATCTATAGGGTTTTTCAGATTTTCATATAAATAATAAGTTATGCCTGTTATTTTAACAGGGGATTAATGGTTGTTTGTTAGACAAAAAAAGCTATATAAATACAATATTAGAGCTAGCACTCTAGACATTATAATTTTTTTCTCTTCTAAAAAAGAATTATAAGATTTTTCATAGATATTTCGTATGGAATGAAATCTATACCATTCTCTTTAGTTTTATAGAATGAAAATTTATTATCCTAACACTTTGCATTATAACATAAACTAAAGCTACTCATTGTTTCACTGTGCACTGTACAGTGCAGTCCACAGTGAAATGTTTTGCTTTTTTTTTTTTTTGTTTTTTTTCCGTTTTTATTTATATATTTTTTTTATGCCTTTATGGGTTTTTTTTTTGCTTTTTTCTTTGTGTTTTTTTTTCTTTTAATGAATTGTTTTTGTTTAATTTAGTTTGTTAATGTTAATTTTTTTTTTATTTAGTTATCAAACTTTTATGACACGGATCCTGGGTTTGACGAGTTAACCCGGAATTTTTTTTTTTGCTTTTTTTCTTTTTAATTAATTTTTTCGTTCAGTTTAGTTTGTTAATGTTAAATTTCTTTTTATTTAATTATCAGACTTTCATGACACGTATCCCGGGCTTGACAGGTTAACCCAGTTAATTATGGGTTAACCCGTCAATTTTTTTTTATTTAGTTATCAAACTTTCATGACGCAAATCCCAAGTTTGATTAATTCAGATTTTTTTTTTCTTCATTAGTTTTTTTCTTCCTGTTGGTTTTTTTTTTCTTTTTAATTAATCTATTTAATTATCACACTTTTTATGACACGACCTTGCAGCCAGACCCACATCCAAGGCTCTTAGTCCGATGTTGCAGCCAGACTCACTTAAACTTGAGTCATGTAAGTTTAATATTATTATTAATATTATAATTATTACTCTTGAGTCAAGCGTTGCAGCTAGACCAAAGACTCTTGGGTATATCTTTGCAGAAAGATCTAACACTCTTAGATCTTAGCCTTTTTTGATATTTTTTATGCAAGAAAAAAAAATTAACTTGTGGCGTATGCCTTTGTTTTTTTTTCTTTTCCTTTTTAAGCATTTTACTGTGGACTGCACAGTGCAGTCCACAGTAAAAAAGCTGATGCCTTTAATTTCTTTTTTGTCCTTTTTCTTTCTTTTTTTGTTTTTTAATTATTATTTTTTAATTTAGTTTCTTAATATTAATTTTTTTCTGTTTAATTATCAGACTTTCATGACACGGATCCCAGGTTTGACGGGTTAACCTGGTTTGACGGGTTAACCCAGTTGATTCAAAAAAAATTTCTTTTTCTTCATTAGTTTTTTTCTTCCTGTAGTTTTTTTCTCTTTGCTTTTTATTTTTTAATTAATCTTTTTTTTTAATTTAGTTCATTAATATTAAATCTTTTTTCTATTTAGTTATCACACTTTCATAACACGAATCCCAGGTTAGACGGGTTAACCTGATTTGGCGGGTTAACCCCGTTGATTCATATTTTTTTCTTTTTCCTCATTAGTTTTTTTCTTCCGATTTCATCTTTTAATATTGTATGCAGTCCACAGTGAAAAGGCTGATGCCTTTAGTTTTTTTTTTTGCTTTTGTTTTATGCCTTTCAGTGTAGATTGCACAGTGTAGTCCACGGTAAAAAGGCTTATGCCTTCTTTTTTTTCTTTTTAATTATTTTTTTATTTAATTTGTTGATATTAAATTTTTTTCTATTTAGTTATCAAACTTTCATGACATGGATCTCAGGTTTGACGGGTTAACCCAATTAATTTAGATTTTTTTTTCTTCATTAGTTTTTTTCTTCTTATAAGTTTTTTTTCTTTTATTTTTTCTTTTTATTTATTTATTTATTATTTAATTTAGTTCATCAATATTAATTTTTTTTCTATTTAGATATCAGCTGATGCCTTTAATTTTTCTTTTTTTTCTTTTTACTTTTTTGTCGTTTTTATGCCTTTAGTGCAGTCCATAGTGAAAAGGTTGATGCCTTTTGTTTGTTTTTGTTTCTATTTAATTATTTTTTTGTTTAATTTAGTTTGTTAATGTTTAATTTTTTTCTATTTAGTTATCAAACTTTCATGACACGGATCCCAGGTTTGACGGGTTAGCCCAGTTAATTCTGGGTAACCCCTCAATTATTTTTTTCTATTTAGTTATCAAACTTTCACGACACGAATCCAAGGTTTGACGGGTTAACCTGATTTGAAGGGTTAACCCAGTTAATTCAGATTTTTTTTCTTTTTCTTCATTAGTTTTTTTTCTTCCTATTGGTTTTTTTTCTTTGTTTTTTTCTTTTTAATTAATCTATTTAATTATCACACTTTTATGACACGACCTTACAGCCAGACTCACTTCCAGGATTATTGGGTATGGTATTGCAGTCAGACCTATTTAAACTTGGGTCATGCAAGTTTGATGTTATTATTAATATTATAAATATTACTCTTGGATCAGGCGTTGCAGCCAAACCCAAGACTCTTGGATATAGCTTTGTAAAAAGACATAATATTTTTAGATCTTAGTTTATTTTTATATTTTTTATGTAAAAAAATTAACTCGCGGCATCGCGCTGGTCATGTAACTAGTGTTGAGCTAAAGGAACTCACTGCGCATTCGTTAACCAGCCCGCCCACGGCATCATCACATACGGGCAATTAACTAGATAAGAATATCGACAGACACCTTCTTGTTATTGCCTCAATAAAATATGACAATGGGTTCATGGCATAGTCAAAGTATATTTAAGTCCGATATTTCTATTTCAGATTTTTTAAAATAAAATAAAAAACCATCAAATGATAATGTGTTCCCAGATGGGATTTTTTTCTATTTATTTATTTAAAGTCTTTTGTAGAACTCAGATACTTGTTTTCTTGTTTGAGATGGACTGAGAATTTGATGCATGATTTTCCAGTTTAAGAGTGATTTTAGATCAATTTTTTTTTTCTATTTTGTAGGTTAAAAACTAGGTTTAGGAATTAGTATTTAAAGCAACGTCTTAATTACTTGTGATTCATGATCGGTATAGAATTGATGGTCGATTATTTGGTTAAACCCTGCAATCCATTGTTTAAACTAATTCCATGGTTTGATAATCATAATATTTTCATATTCAATATGGACAAAGCTTGTTCTGGAATTATAACTGCGGCTAACTCATTCTTATCCTGAAGAAATTTAAACAACAACAGAGTTTGAGACCAGCAGCACTCAAAGACCAAGATAATACCAATACTCGAATGCCATGCCATGTTCCGTGTGTTCTTAGCTACCGAGATGTTACAAGAATCCAACAGAAAATGCACCCACCAAGAATATGACTAAGGCAAATTAACTCACCAGTATACTTGGAGAAAAAGATAAAAGACTTGTTAATGAAGGTCCGAGTTTCTTGAATCCTGATCTACGCCTAGGTGCCCAAGGAGAATAAAACTGGAGACATTCCTAATATTTGGTTGCTATTCTTGTACATGGACAGCAATAACCTCTACTGTATCATTACAGGCGAATGTCCCCTCTACAATGTTTTGACAGGTTGAGAAACATTGGCTTGTGAAGCCAGAACCGCCATGGCTACATCTGAGTTATGTTGTTGCTGCTGTGTTGTTTCCAAGGCAGAAGCAGCAACCCTTTGGGCATTGGCTGTGGAGGGATCTACGCTAGTTTCCTTCTGGTCATTAGCTGCTGAGTCATTTGCAGCATGAAGTTGTAGCAACCTATAATCAGTTTCAGGCCTACGACAAATCTTCCTCAGTGGCACAATTTCCTGAGGAACACATGATTGAGGACTCTATAAACATCATAGATTCCAAGGTGCATTGTACATCAGAAACAGGAAAAATGAATTTCAAGATTGAAAAGAAAGAAGTGTAAATATACCTCTGATTGGTCATGATCATAACGCACCAAAAACCTACAACGGCAACCTCTTACATCATGCCTTCGTCTTTGGGCATCAAGAACATGAGCATCAAAATACAGAGCCTGATCTTTGCCTTCCTGAAAATTTAAGAGCATTTAAGAAAGATGTTCCTAATAGTTTCACCAAAAATTGGCTTAATTGATCATTTGTTTTCATTCATAAGTAGATGTTCCCACTTGAAAACAGAGTATGAGATCTCCAGGAAGAACTGCAACACATTCAGATGCTTCACAAGGGAGAGACCGCTGCCTGACCTGCCTGCAAACATTAAGCCACTCATCTTCATCCGGTCCAAAACCAGCAAACCGAACCAATACTTCCTGAAATGGTCAGAAACAGTAGAGCATGAGATAGTGAAAGAAGATTGGCAAAGTAACCAAAAGAAAGGGCACAATTGTTCCCAGGTAGCAAACAGCTAAGAAAACTCAAATTTGATAAAATATTTAACAAAGTTAACGGCAGTTATTGAATTCTCTTAGGGTATAGGATCATAAGAAAGATTCATAGCAATCCTAGCATAGATATTCATGGGCCATCAAGCCAAATATTAGCTTTGGCAAAAAATTAAATGTGATTATTCCTTCTCAGCCCTAGTGACAAGGTTGAAACTTAGTGTCCATGAAATCAAATCTTTTAACACAATTAACAATTTAGTAATGGAATACAGATTGATTCACGTATACTTCTCTCGAGACCATCTCACACAATTTTATTGATAGAATGAAAATGGAAAATAAGTTATCCAGTTGATGATTAAAAGATGCAATGGATGTATGGATGGAAAAAAAAAAAGCAACGACAATAACACAAGTCTCAGCAGACAACAAAAATATATCCAGAGTTAGTTCATGTTAATCATTGCATTACTATATGCAGGAAAAATGAGTTCATATGTTACCGGTTCCCCCTTGTCCAAATATCTATGGGATAGGAAGGTTCCTACATCATACCTGGCAAAGCAAAATTGAAGTGAATCACGCAATCCCTCAACCAAGGAAGGAAAATATTAAGTATCAAATAGAACATGAAGAAGCATTAAAATCTCAACCACTTGAATTGACAATTGCAAAAGCATTAAATTCTCACCATGCACCATCTCTAGCAGATTTGGCTTCAAATTCCATGTAAGAATTTTCTGAAGTTGCCCTTCCAGCACCAGCAGCTGTTAAAAAATGATGGCCAAATAAATTTACAAAATGATTACTAAATTTAGGCATTTAACAAAAAGAGCAATAGAACTTTTAACAGTCAAGATGCAATTATATACACTCGAGAAAAAGAAATTGGAGTTTATCCTATTCAATTTTCCAATATCAACTATGCAATTATTCCTCGCTAAACTGTACTGCATAAACTCCATGTTCCGGCTCTTTTGGGTGCATTATGGCAACACCTCATAAGGTACTGAAAAATGACAGAAACTAACCAAAAGTGTGACATATGATACAACCTCCTCTCCAAACATATCCTTCACCACCTGAACCCCCCCCCCCCCAATGACTAAGAGCCACCTTGAACTATAAGTATATAATGATTTCACAATGAATCTTAGGATTCTATATAAAAACACCCCTTATTTTAAAAAAGAAACGAAAAAATTGAATAAAATATCTGATTTTTCTTTTTAATCTAGATTTGGAACGTTTTTAATTAGTCCTTTCTTCTCTTTCATTTTCATACCTGTAGACAAATCTAGAAACTAAGAGAGGAGTTGGGAACTGAAGAAGATAGAAGATGAGAGAAGAAATTGAGAGACATGAAAGAAGAAAGACGAAATTGAGAGACATGAAAGAAGAAAGACACAGAGCAAGAGAGAAATTAGAGAATTAAAAATTCCAAACTAGATCATAAGAAATTATCCCAAAGAGAAAGCTATAAAGGATTTTGATGGAAAATGACTCAAATTTATCCAATTTTTTTGTATGGTAAAGGAACATGCAGCCACACAGCTAATTACTTTAAAATCAACGTAGGTTGTGTAATGTTCACACGGCAAGCTCTGTCACTTTAATCCAACAATGACTTTGAAATTGGGAGAAAGTACAGAGCATCGTAGAGAAGGATAATTTCACAGGGATGTATACTTTGAAGCCTGCATGCCCACCCTCCACTGATCACACTATGAGCAATCTAAACATTAGTCCACACATACAACACAATACCATTTCCAGTTCATCTGGAAAATATAAAATAGCATTTGATCGGTTTGAATTTTATTTTCTAAGTTTTGGGTTTGGCAGAAATATTTGTTTTATGGGAAATAAAAGGGTTTTAAATTTTAATGACTAGTGTCTCCAGTTTTTACTAAAAGCATTAAACAAGCATCAAGACATTAGACAAAACAAAGACATGAGGAGGGAAAACAAGATGGGTGAATAAGTAATTATTTAAACTCAATGATCTCTGCTGTTTTCAAGCACATGCACATGAAGATTTAATGCAACTAACACTCTAGTATTTGATTGCTAGGAAACAAGAAATATGAGGGTAAAGAAAGGATTTTATTACGGGAAGAAAGCAAAAGAATAAGGAAAATGAATATCAAGTAATAAGAATTTTGATGCAGAGCAGTTGTTGATAAATAAGCTACAGGAAGACCCTACTTGCAGCATAAGCAACATGGAGCATGGTAAAGTACCTAAAAACAGCAAAGAGTAAACCCATTTCAAACAGACAGATATATAGTGTTTGTAAATATAAACCGATATACGCTAACACAGGCACATGGGCTGTGTGCATGCCTAAGCATATGCTTGTGTGAAATGCATAATGATACACAATACCCATCAACAGCAGTGAAATCAAACATGGAAACACTCAAATTATAGTAAATTAAGAGACCAATTAATCAATCCTGGTTGCACCTTCAATCCCAAGTCCAGAAGTGCCAAAGAAATAATCTAATAGGTATGCACAATACTCAAGGAGAATGTCCTCAACACTTCAGAATTCATTCTACCTGAGGAAGCAGGTGTAGTTGCAGGGACAGCACCAGGTATTGGAGCAGCTACTTGTTGAGATAGACCCCTAGCTGCAACTAAATCGTCGCGAGGCATAGGTGTTATATTTAACTTCATTGGGGTCTTATTTGATTTTGCCCTTATTGCATACCTTCTGTTTTGGAACCAATTCCACACCTATAAATAGTATTCCAATCAAGAGATGAGTGTTGACTGAATCCCAATCGTACGGGAAAGAAATGCACTCAATGCATCTTACTTGTTTCATTTGCACTTGAATGTTCCCTTTTCGATCTGGGGACTCACTAAAAGGAGAGATAAATACCTCATAATTTTAATGCCCACAACATAACGAGAAAAGGTTAAATATCGCAAGTTCTTGGAAGAAAACAAACACACCTGAACTTCTCTGCAAGAGATACAAGAACCTCACGAGCTGGCATCGTGTTATTGTGCTCTTGCAAAATAGCATCCATCTCCGTAACCTTGAAAAAAGAGGGTAAAGCGCAGAACATTACTCAAAAATTTAAAATCACAAACATAAAATATACTACCACAGAATAGAAAAAGGTTTTATAAGTTCAATTCATCTCCTAAAAAGAAAAGGAAGAAAAAATAAAAGGAAAGGGAGTGTTTTTCTTTGCAGCGTAGAATATCGTTTCTGAAGCCTAAAGTTCCGAAACAAGATAAATCCCGATGAAACACGTTTGAATTTATTTTAGCGGAGAAAAAAAAATCATAATTTCATCTCTAATCAATTTATGACCTTCTTTAGAATCATTGACGTCACAGAAATTTTATGAAAAAAAAGGTCCAGACTTGCAACAACAAAAATTGGACTAAATAAAAATTTGTTGAAACTAAACACAAATGGCATGAAGAACAAAACATCATATCATATATCGTAATAAAAACAAGGCAAATAATTGAAACCCAGAAAAATCAAGCACGTAAATCCGGAAACAAAACCAGCCCACTTCATATTCCCAACTTTGAATCCAACCCACATCCAAATAAAAAAATTGCTAATGACAGAAAAGATGGCAGACCTCATTTTGCATGAAGCGAAAGGAAGGACCGCCATTACTGGGAGGGCGACCCATCACTTCACTCTACTACTTCTCTCTTCTTTTGCGACCAACAATTCAATTTCGAAGCAGACAAGCCGCTTTTTTAACAATCAAAAACTTCAGTTTGTTTGTTACGGTGAATGTTTGCTGAGACTTCTTTTCCTTTTTTTCTTTTTTTTTTTAAGGAAAACTAAAACAAAGGGAAAGTCAAAGCACAATCTCGCAAAAGAAAAAGAAAAGGCTTATACGGAGAAAGAGAGGGATGTGATTGAGGCGTGTTTTGGATTTGGGCCTTGTTAACGTCGCTTAAAAGGATAACGTTATTTATAAATTTAAAAATCTTACAGTAGTGATTGCTTTTTAATATATATTAAAATAATATATTTTTATTTTAAAAAAAAATTATTTATGATATAGAAATTCAAAAAAATTCAAACATATAAAAAAATTTAATTTTAACTAAAAAAATCAAATAATTAGAAAATATGGTTTCAAACGTTGTTATTGTTTGTTTGGGATAGTATTTCAACTAAAGTTTTCAAAAAATTTGAATTTTTTTGTTAAATTAATTTATTAATATTTTTTTAATCATTTTGATATGTTGATGTAAAATAAATTTTAAAAATAAAAAAATATTATTTTAATTTATTTTAAAGCTAAAAGTTTTGAAAAACAACTATTACTACTATCTCAAACACCTCATTAATAGTTACATGTCCTAGGCTTCATGGTGGATCAGTTAAATTTTATTTAACAAAAATAAATAATATAAAAGTGTTTACAATAAGTTTTTTTAACACCAAAAAAGATTTAAAAACCTCATGCATATATTTAATTAAATAAATTAAAAATTAATTTTAATTATATAAGCAAAAAATAAATCATTGATTATAACTAAAAACTAAATTGCAAAATTAAGAGGTAGATGTGTTTTAAAATATATGATCCTGTACAATAAAAAATGATGGATCTAATCATGTTTAATAACTTTTTAAAAATAATAATTTTTTTTATCAATTCCTATAATAATAATAAAAAACACATAAAACAAAATGAGTCAAATTAACATTTTTCTTAATGCAAAAAAGAAACATCCAAGAATCTTTGATATGCTATCTAAGAGAAAGAAAATAAGCATGAATTTAGAATCTGACATATATTGGATGATAATATTTTTTATAAAAGCATTAAAATTATAATATATTAGATTGACTTAGATAAATTCAAGTTAATTATTTAAATAAATGAGTCAGGTTATAAGACTATAATAATCTTATAAAAAAACTGAAACAAATCACGAAATTCAATTCTTAATTAACTTAATATTAAAAAAAATTAAAAATTCAAATATTCAATTAAAAAAATGAAATAATATGATCAACCGTTCAAATTCATGTTATAGCTCATGCCCTGTTTATTTGCTGGAAAGTAGTTTCTTTTAGAAAGTAAATTCCGGAAAAGTGAATTCCGAGAAAATGAATTATTTTCCGATATTTGGTAGTGTAATGAAAAATAAGTTGGAAAACATTTATCAGTGTTTTGTTATGTCATGAAAAATGAGCTGGAAAATAACTTATTAATGTTTTATTTTTTCAAGTTTATTAAAATAATGAAAAAAAAAATCTTACAAATTAAAAAGTTGAATGAGAATAAAATTGAAAAAAAATATAATTTCATAAATTATCTCAAATAAAATAAATAATAATCAAAAGAATAGATATCAAATCTAAAAAATAAAAAAGAAGGATGAAGAAATTAAAATAATAATAATTAACATTTCATAAATTATTTCAAATAAAATAAGTAACAATTAAAAGAATGAGGACCAAATTTGATAGATAAAAAATTTCAATTAAAAAATAATAAAGGAAAAGCAAATAATAATTATAAAAATGAGGACCAAAATTAATATAAAAATTAAATTTTAAGGGATGAAATTGAAAAACAAATATTCAAAACAAAATATATATAGCAATGAAAAGTTTGAGGATCAAATTTGATATAATCAGCAAATAATATGATATTTCTAAATTTTTCACAACTTTCAGAAAGTGTTTTCCGTCCAAAATAAAAGAAAAATATTTTTCTGAAAACCAAGTCAAATTTTTTTTTGACTGAAAAATATTTTTTGTTAACCAACTTTTTTAAAAATATATTTGTTTTTTAAATAGATTTTATAATTATGACTTAAAAAAATAAGTTTTAGAGAATATTTGTTTACATGGTTATGTCTGCGTTTTAAACAAACCGCAATAAATAATTGTTTGATAACTATGAAATCAAGATTTGAAATGGTGAGACGCATAAATTT
>Ga0307515_10021327_pt1 | contig 11495 bp, 8 predicted proteins | sample 17_EM_MG_FD_194513 | JGI IMG/M metagenome (GOLD analysis project Ga0307515, IMG submission 194513) | Populus trichocarpa ectomycorrhiza microbial communities from riparian zone in the Pacific Northwest, United States - 17_EM | ecosystem: Host-associated > Plants > Roots > Unclassified | place... | reverse complement strand
AGATTTCAGACCAATGAGTTAAAGATCAGATGACCCATATTATTGCTGATTATGAATGACTTAGTGCTGAGACAATTGAACTTCGCCGATTGGTAATGAAGTGAGATCACATATGAGTGGTACATGTGTTCCCTCTTATTCGCCCCACGTTCTAGGTGAAGACCTGCCTCATCCTACAACGCCTTTATTTTAGATTAATTGTATTTAAACTTATAAATGTTTAAATTTTGTAATAAATATTTGAATTTTATATTAATTTATTTTTTTCAATTTTTTTCTATTTATGTTTAGTAGATTTTTTAAAATATATATTTTTTAATTATTACCGACGAGGTTACCAACAAACATAGTTCGTCGATATATTTTAGAGAGTTGAAAAAAAATTATTGCAAATATCACTACCATTGTTTACTTACTGAAGAAATAATCGACGGCATGTTTGACGATTATATGTTAAGTTCATCGACAGACATACCGTCACATGAAAAATGTCACTGATGAAATGACATACGGTTTTTTTATTGATGATATGTTATATTTAACGATGGAAGTACTGACAAAACAAAGCGGGTAAAGTTTTTTTTTTGCGTGCTTTGTTTGTTAGTAAATCCATCTATAAATTTATTACCGACAGATCATAAATCATTGACAAGAGTTTTTTCGATTGATTATTTCCGCCCGTGATCACGTGGGCAAGTTTCATGCCGACGAACTATATGTATAAATACTGATAAAAAATTCGTTCGATAAATCTAAAAATTCTAGCAGTGATATACCTATCTCTTTTTTATAACTCTTCTTTTAAGGGATAATATAGAAATTAAAACGAATTCAATTCACTAATAGCATTTTATTTAGCAATTAAATTTATATTGAACACTATGGTTGAGTTACAATAAAGAACTTGGTAAATTTTTTACTAAACAATGGACAATGAAAGTCCAAGGGAGTTTTTACTTGTTTGTATCTGGAATAGAAAAATAACTGCGTTGCTTAAATTTTACCGCGCAAACAACCCTGGGCGGAGCTAGGGGAGGCTGGCAGTCCCTTGCAATTGTTTTTTTCCCTACCCCTCTTAAATAATTTAATATTTTAGAGCTAAAACCAATAAAATTTAAGTTTTAGCATTTTTTTAGATTTTCTTTTTTTTTAAAAAAACAACGTGGCTTTGAAACATGTGCAGGAAATAAGAGCTTTAGACCAGAACTTTTCCGTGTATGCAGGGTTGGCACCATGGACCCCCTCAAGGAGGGGTCTAGGCTGTTTTAATTAGATGCTGCCCCGCTTTTACTGTGCTGATTAAAACCACAATTAACTGGGAATCTAGCCTTTGCAATTTTGTTTGGTCCCGTCTTGGAGCCAAGAGATTTATTTCTCCTTTAATGATAATAATTAAAAGTGTTTTTTCAATAAATCTATATATATATATATATATTAAACGAGATTAATTTTTTAAAGATAAAGTATATTCAAAAACAAATTCTTTTAGATATTAATAATAATAAGGTTTGAACTTGAAAGTATTAAAATAAAGAGAAAACAAATCTCTTTAATCACATCTACTTTGAGGATTTATGACCGGGGAGTTGTTACGAGTTACAACGCGCAAAATAAATCATCATTGGACCAGTAATGTGGTGCCACGTTAGCTGGTTTGGTTTCTAAGAGCTCGAGACCCAAAATTCAACACGTGCTGCATTCATTCTACACATATTTTTCAAACCTACCGTTACGTGTGAGAGATTTTATTTTATTTTGAGAATAATGCTGTTTTTATACCAATAAAACATTGTTTTTTAAATCAATTTCCATAAAATGTCAATCATTAAATTTTTAGAATTACTTCATTCAATAAATGGGATTTAAGAGAAAATTATTTTTAAAATTTTCCGAAGAACATTGAATTTTCAATAATTTTTAACACTAAACTAGTTTATCTGTTGATGATATACGCTAATAATTATTCAGTAATTTTTAACAGATGTTAACAACCAATTTCCAATGTCAGATCATACTAATAGAAAACTTTTTAGTGATGTTTGGAATGTTAATGTATTTTTATTCGGAAATATATTTAAATAATTTTTTAATATTAAAATATTAAAAATTAACTAAAACTTAAAAAGTTTTAACTTTTTTTTTTAAAAAAATATAATTAAACTGTAATATCACAAACATGGATTTAAAGTTGATGACTGTTCCTCGCAACACTGCCGCATAATAAATTAGTTTGATACCACGAGAGCACAATGAGATTGAGCTGGCATGGTTAATGGTCTCCTAGCAAAAATAGGCGTAGCAAAGTGGGCCATGCCTACCCGTGGCCCCAGACAGCACAGGTAGTGGTTGAGGAAGATTTGAGATCATTCATTTAGGTAACGCCGATGGTTTCAGGGCTTCAAACTGTGCATACAGTAGTGACACAGGCCACCGGTAAACAGTGAGTTAGGTCTCTTGAAACTTGAAGGATGGCCGCCTCATTCATTTTGCCACCGGTAAACTTTGTTCTTGATGTAGCTTATCCTTTTTAAATTTAATCTGTTTGTTTTTGCAATGGCGTATAGTTAGAGAAGTCTTTACTTTGATCACAATTTTAAAGGTCAATTTGTTTTCTTCTCAAATTACGGTAAAAAAATTGAGTCCGGGATAACTCGTCAAGCACACTCATCGATCACACAGCGCCGGGATTTTGTCTTGTGCCAGTTTTACACCAGATTCAAGCCTTAGGAGGGACTTGTCAGGTGAGCTCAATTCCAACGAGCTTCACAGGAATAAAATTTAAAAAAAAAATGTTATTGTGGGGACTCAGCGGCAAAGTCTGGGTACCCATCTTGTAATGTACGGCCTTCACTATTTGAGCGGGCCCCGATATCCATCTGTCATCTGACGTTTCAGATTTAATCTGATAACCTTTTGATGGACCCTACCACAAATAAGAGAAGAGCCCTCTACCTTGAAGGTGTGGATTCTTCGACAAGTGGACCCAAGCCCACCATGCAATGGTGGTGGACCAGTTGGATGGTGGGTGGAACCCACCATCGTCACCGGTCTAAGCTATAATGAAGGAGAGCTCACCGGTCACCAGGGGGAGGGGACGGGAGGGGACCCACATGGCCTCATCTATTTGTGACGAGGGACCCCACTACCTTGAGGAGGCCACAATGGGGTTGGGGTATGGTCATAGACCCACTTGCCCTTACTGGTCTTTGTTCTCTGTTCAGTTTAGGGGACCCCTACAATGGATGGATCCCTTGTCTGTGGTACATGAACCCCACTATAAAACTTTAACACCAGCACAAACTTTTGCCTTGTGCCCTACCACTACCAGCCAATGCCAATGCAACACGTCAGCAGATTAAAGTAAAATATCTTCTGGGTCTTTCTTGTGGGGGGGGGGAATGCGGTTTGGACCACTTCAAAATTAAACACCTTTCATGTCTTGGATTATTAGCTCAGGCGAGCAAAAAAAACTAAAATAAAAAATAAAATAGAAGGTTCATATAATTAATACTTTGGACAGAGGCTTTACATATATGTGCCTGGTTTTTCACAGATCAAGTCTCGAATGATCGTACACATGCACAGCAGAGATGAGGATCGACCTGTTCTGTCGGTTTTGTAAAGAAAATAAATCAAAGCAAGGTTTAAGAAACTGAAAAATCCAATCAAGCTTAAAGGTTTAGTCTAGAAAAATAGAAGAACAAGGACAAGATAAATTCCCTTTTCATATCTATTGTTCAAAGACCATGGAAAAAACAAATTTGTTCCTGGAAGTTTCGATTTACATGTTATTTTAGCCCTTTCTATTTTCACCCCTTCATTTCTTGTCGCGATTCAATCCTTTGATGGTGAGAAGTGAAAGAAAAAATCACTGACAAATATTGAAAAAATAGAAAGTTTTCAATTGGTAGTATACCGGTCATAAAAATATCGATCTTGATGTTAATAAGTTTGTTCCGAGACGGGTAGTTTAATAAATGTTGTCTTGCCCTTCAAATGTATTCGGAAAAGTAGATTGGAATCTATAAATTGTATTTTGATCCATTTTAATTATGATTTTTGGATAGATTGAATGGTGTTATAAGCTTGCAAATGGCTTTATAGAGGTTTTCATGATGACTTGAGGTGTTTTTAGATTAAAGTAAGTTAAAATTTAGTTTTATAGGATCCGAAAACTCAATTTAAATTATAAAATGATAATTTAAATTATGATGTATTGTCTTTGCAAATAGACAATGCATTATCCATTATATTAAAAACATTAATGAATGATGTGTTATTCATTTACTTTCAAAAATAAAAAAGCGAGACGAGCAAGCCTTGTATTTTCAGTCCTATCATGAAAACCTAAGCCTTTTCTTTTTTCTTTTGAGTCTGACATGTGTACTTATCCTTTCATGTCTAAAGGTGTCTATTGATAACTCTTATTTTTTTAAAAAAATAAAATCATTTTAAAAAAACTATTATCCATTTATACTATAGTTTTCAAAATGATAAATTTTTTTTATAATAATATTAACAATTACTTTATAAATAATTATAAATCAACCTTAAACTATAATTTGTAAAAAACAAATGCTTCATTAATAATCGATAATAATAGAATATATATTTGTTGTTTTGCCCTTTAACTTCAAATAAAATTATATTAAAATAAAATTATATTAAAATTAACTTAATTAGTTTAATAAATGTTGTTTTGCCCTTTAAAGCATATCAGAATTCTTAAATTGTATTTTGATCTATTTTAATTAATGATTTTTGGACAGATTGAATGGTGTTATAAGCTTGCAAATGGCTTTATAGAGGTTTTCATGATTACTTGAGGTGTTTTTAGATTAAAATAAATTAAAATTTAGTTTTATAAGATCCAAAAACTCAATTTAAATTATAAAATAATTTATTGTCTTCGCAAATAGACAATGCATTATTCATTATATTAAAAAAATTAACGAATAACGTGTTGTTCATCTATTTTAAAAAATAAAAAAACTAGACGAGCAAGCCTTGCATTTTCATTCCTATCATGAAAACATAAACCTTTTCTTTTTTCTTTTGATATGACATGTATACTTATCCTTTTAGGTCTAAAGGTATCTATTGATAGCCCTTATTTTTTTAATTTTTTTTAAATAAAATTATTTTAAAAAAACTATTATCCATTTATACTATAGTTTTTAAAATGATTAAAGTTTTTTATAATAATATTAACAATTACTTTATAAATAATTATAAATCACCTTAAACTAGAAATGCTTCATTAATAATCGATAATAATAGAATATATATTTTATACATGTGGGTAAAAATATCAATTCATATTTTTTTTCATTTCTCATTGAAACTGATTCTTGTTATTATAATAAGTTTTTATCTAAAAAAAACAATGCCATGTTTTCTTAAAAAAAAAAAGAATAAGGAAATAACGTTTATTTACTCTTCAATTCAAGGCACTAGAATTTTTACAAATATTTTTTTTTAATTTTTTTAAATGTTACTGTAAGAAAAAAAATAGAAAAAAATTAATTTTTTGCTCAACAATCGCCTTTCTCATTAGATAATGACTATCACCTACTGCGCTAAAGTCACTATCTACAAACGACAACATTTTTCTCCTCAGCTTTTTCATCGAATGAGGGCCCATTGTGAAAGTTTGAAATGCAATAAGATGGGCTGGGCGTGCTCAAGGGGGGTCGAAGAGTCACAAGGCTCACATCAATGAAAGGAAGATTGAGATCGGAAGTTGGCTTCGTTGCCGGGAAAACAAAGTTGTTTATCATCATTCCGGCCAGGGGACGACGGACTACACCTGGATTATAAGAATACTTCAAAGTACAACCACTGATTATGATAATGATTTCAGAGAAGAACTCGAGTTAGGATGCATTGAAGGATAATCAAATATGGATGTTGAGGCACAGGTCATGTCCCGAAACTCCATGGCCAGTGGCCTCCCTGTGAAGAAGTTTCTGATTTCTGGCCCTTCATCCTCAATGAAAAAACAGGACCTGGGAAACATTCTAATCACAAATCCTGTATCAAACCAACGTGCGCACGAGGAATTTCAAATCAGAAATCATATGCTCGCTGCAGTTTCCGAATCCGATGGTTTCAGTAATCTCTTGTGAAAGTCTGTCATAGACTACTAGATCCAGAACTACGTACGGCTACCCTTGTCGCTTTGTATAGCCATAATTCCTAATTTGTATTAACTTGTAACCGTTGACTTTTATATTGTTTATTAAATATTTGTTGAAGACTACAACTCAAGGAATCTATTTTATCTTTTGACCTCAACATTTAAACGACTCAAGGTCCCAAGAAAACGTTTTGGTAATTCCCTTTCTCCCGTCAGTTCCCAACAACACCAGACCCCTAGACACGGGCATTTAATTCGTTTAGAGGATGAAGATTACAGTCCACACCCCTGGACACAGGTATTTATTCGTTTAAAGGGTTTCAGGGATGAAGATTACAGTCTTGAGTTTACACAGGAATGGAGCTGGAATAAGAACACTGAAGTGCAGGCTGAAAGGGCCTTTTTCAACCGAGGTCAGATGAGAACAAATGCATCACAGAAGCAGATGCATATTGTTAAGACATAGTAAATAAGAGAACTACAAACAAGAATTGAAAACCCGTCACCACCGTTCTAAATATAACTTCCGAAACAGAGAACTGACTTGTTAATTTTTTTTTATAAAAAAAACATAACGACTAAGACATAACTCACTCTCAAGCATGAAATCCCGTCACCACCGTTCTTTCCCCACCGATTGGGTTGGTGTAAGTTGGGTAGTGTTAGTACTTTTAACTTCATATAAATGGCTTTAACAATAAACTAGGAAACTTGAACTTCCATTGTAAGACAGTAGATGTAACATAGATATCACGATACGACCCTCCTTTTGGGTTGCAGCAGTAGGAGTTTTCACCCAGTTATGGAGAATTAGACACTTTACATGAGCAAATCAACAGATACTAGGAAAAACAAGAATACTCGAAAGCGTGGTGGAGTGCATGGCCATGATAAAGCATCAAATACCACACAGAATCATAGCTACTCTTTACATAATATGGAAAATAAATCTATTTCTTTTTTCCCCGAAATCCATAGTGTATTTCAAACTTCACAAGGTAAGCAAAGCATTCGTTTGAGGATATAACAAAATTACATATCTTAAAAATTCACTGCTGATTTTATTTTTACAAAATTTTGTTGATTTTTTTACGATACAGATGAAAGCAATGCAAGTTTGAGGCAGTCATCTGACACTTGTAACTGCATCCAGAATGAAAACTATTGAGAGAACAAAGTAGGACAAATTCCTATTACTTGGGAAATAACTTCACCTAAAAATCATAGAAAATTTGGAAATCCAACTTCTTGCGCTGTCCATTATGATCCAGACATGTAGGTGTATCGAGTCTGAGCACCGACAACAAGCTCAACAATTTTCGCTGAATGTTCATAAGATAATTGTATGAAAAACATGAATTTTCCAGAAACAAACTCAATCATCAAGGTGCAAACATTATGCAACAAAAAAGTAAAACTGAAAAGAAATAAACACCACGCACCTGTTAGAAGCCCAATGATGGGAACGGGTTCTAGTAGTTTTTCAGTGCTTTGAAGTCTTTGCCTGAAAAGATTAACAAAAATAGTGTTGAATCTTAGATTACTTTATCTTGTGGAGATTGCTGCTACGAAACAGCAAAGCTTAGCAAGAAACTTAGTAAAGAAAGAATTACCTGGTGTACTTGCTAAAGAATGGATCTCTCATAAGGTAAAGCGCCCATAACAATTTTCTTCTTTTCAACTGATTCAAACATAACATCAACATCCCTTTAGCATCAAATCCATCAATTAATGAGTATTACATTCACAAAAAGAAATGAAAAATTAAGAGCGGACAGGATCATCCCGAAGATGATGGACTGGAAAACAGTAAAATTCTGTAAAACTCTAACCTCATCCTGTTCAGAAGCGGTAAGATGATAATCCCTTGATTTAGTAACCTGTGTTAAAAAGCCTGCTCCTATAGTGTCTACAGCCAGAGAAAGAAACCAAGGAATCCACGACCGAATTCCATACTTTCGGATGAGCAACACATAAATAAGGGGTCTTGTAATGAACAGGACCTCTCCCATGAGAAATAATGCCCCCTGAACACCTTTCTCAGATAAAATCATGGAAAGCGATGGCCTCTCAATCATTTGAGCTGTCAAGGTACAATTTCAAATATTACTTGAGTTGACTTATAGATTCTATATTATTCATCTAGCCCCAAAACAAAATTATTAAGAATGATTATACGTGGAGGCTCCATGATAGCTTGCTTATGTTGAACCCCGCGCAACCACACTGGATCAGAACCCATCCTGGCATTTTCTCCAAACCTGCTCAGTGCAGACAATGCCCTTCCTTCTAGATTCCATGGGTTCTGTCCATTAGAGCCATGGTGGGCTCCGTGCTTTTGGAAACCCCCACCATTATGCTGCGAGCTTGAGAAACCCAAATGCTTTTCAATATTTGGTGTCTCTCCTCCATGCAGAAGCATCTTATATCCACTATTCCGGAACAAAGCCAGCCTAACTAGCACCCTGAGTTACAGGAATCCAGAAATATCAACATGCTGGTACAATTCTAAAAGCCCAGCTGAATGAGATAAGAGTCAAATAATATAAAGCTGCTTACTTCGTAGCTTCTGTAACAGCAATGAAATTCCATTTCTTATCATCACCATAATAATGTTGAGCTGCAACTTCAACCAATGTTTCCAAATCTTTTATAGCAGATATGCACAACGAATATGGGAAGGAATTAGGCTTCACGGGATCAGCAAACATCTGGGTTGGAGTTGTATCGATGATATGCTCATTTATAGCAGTGACAATGCCCAAGATTGCAGTTACTGCAGATAATTTCTAACTGTCTCAATATAGCAGCATTTTTAACTTTTCAATGTAAATGAATACAAAAAGAAAGAAAAAGATAAAGGAGTCGTCATTTGGTTTGTGAGATGAAAAAAAACAAGGCTTAACAGAACTCAAATTTGGAGATTTTAGCTGTTTACTTATGGAGCCTGAGAAAGCAATAAAACTCCAAATTGAACCTAATACAGCTGCGTGAGTGTGACTTGCTAGTTCTCATTGGTTCAGGATGGGAGCAACAGAAAACATAAATCTTGACGTATAAAATTGTTTATAATTCCCACCATGTTCCAAGGTTACTTAATAAGGGAAACCCAAGCTAACAAGAAATAGCCAAAAGTTACCAAAGTTTCACAAAACCTGCTTCTGGTCCTATCTCTGAGGCGGAAAACCGTTCAGGAAGAAGCCATGTCAATCCCTGTGCAAAATTTTTGAATACCCATATCAGAAAACAGTTTTCAAAAACATGCAGCACATCCACAACAAATTCACCAGAAATTATCACATTTCTATGCCACTGCCAAGTATCGGTAATATCCAAACTATTTAAACAATCAATGAGGCTGAACAATATTCTATGAAACAAAGACTCTTAACTGGAACAGCTACGACAAAAACCAAATTCATTACATAGATGAAACCAAAACCACCGCTGATATCTTAACATACTTCCTGTCCCTGATCAATTTTCTCTCATCAACGATGGATAATATAAACAATATAAGCAGCAAAATATGCAAGAATTTTCATAAAGGAAGGTCCTTTAATCGATTTTCTCCATGAAAATCATGATAACACTACTCAACAGTCACAACAAAATGCAATAACCTCAAATTCATATCCAAACACATCTCAAGACCAGTTTTTTTTCCCAGGATTTTCTCGATGTCTAAGCTAAAAGGTAATACAAAGAACCAAGAAGAAAACCCCCAAGCCAAGACAATCAAATTATGTAACTAAATTAGAGAGATTAGGCTTACATTAGCAAGAGACTCCAATGAGTGAACATAATCTTTATTCCTTCTGACCCATTTCTTATAAGCCTCCATGGCTTCGAAACCTCTAAGAAAAATAAAATAGCACACAGAGAGACTCAGCTCTCCAACTAGTTGAATCTAAAAGTTAACAATGCTCACTTGAATCTAACTCTCTGTCTAGTGTTATAGGATCAGACCCAGATGAAGAAATACAGAGAAAAAGAAAACTCTTTTGAATAATTTCGATCTCAGGAGATGCGGATGCCACCAATAATGCTCGTAGCAAATGAATTTTTTTTTTTAATTTATAGAAACAATATTCTTTTAATTTATAATAGTTATATATCAAAATAATTTAAAATAAAAAATAATTTTTTTTAAAATCCTTTTAAAACGCAAAACTGCAAAAGTAAACACCGCCTTCGAAGAAGGGGCCGGTTGTTGTAAGAGGAAGAGACAAAAATGATAGGAAATGACTAATGAGGGTTTTGTTGATGTGTGATAATTTGTTTTGTTCAAAGTAGTTCTTTTTATCCTATCCGTTCATCCGGATAAGAATTTGACGTGTCTGACCGTGTGATGTCAGAGTACGTGTTTTCATGGGTTGCAGGTTAAATATCAGTAGATGGATCGTTGACCGTTGGATCACAATTTGTGTGGTGGAGATCTTGTATCGAAGGTGAAAGTTTCGTGTCTTTGTATCAAGAGTACAAGGAGAGAATGGCGAGTGGATAATGGACTGGGTTCCGCTGCTATGCGCTAGTGATTCGTGTGTTTGAAACTGTCCCTATAACGACTTTGAGCCTTTTTCTTTAATTTGAAAATAGCTAAAAAAACATATTCCCATATATTCTGGAAATTAATGAAATGAAAGGTGTTTGTGTGTAAGTTAACTGGCACTTACTTTAGCAGTAAATCGAGAGAAGCAGGTTTTAGCAGGTGCAGGCGTCGCAGTGCATAGCTCTTGCCACCGTCTCCAATACAAGCCGCAGCACCCTCCTGCCACTTCTTGGCTCTCCATCTGGGCTTCTAGTTGGCTTGCTTGAACATCTTCACGAGAGTGAGAAATTCCCATTTCTTCTTTCTTGATCCCGTCCTCTCCCTTGGATTCTTGCAGCAGCAGCTGGTCATGCATTTTGATTCTCTTGTTCAGTGCACAGTTAAGCTTGTTGCTGCCACGATCTTGACCAAAACCAGTTCTACCTTACCCGTCCCAATCACTACCTTTAAATTCGAGGTTGTCCCTGTCCATTGAGGTAGCTCACTGTCCATTTACTTTGAAATGATTCGCATTTAAGTTAAACAACCACGGGCTGCGTATTTATTCAAAATTGCTACGCCATCTTATTATCTATTTATTACCAGAAAAAATATCGGTTGGCATCATGTTAGAGTTATCAAGGTTGTCAATTCCGTTCCGTTTCGTTTGGAATGGCCGAAATATTCCATACCAATTCAAAAAACAGAACAAAACGGAACAAATTTCATCTCATTTTAAATCTCGGTCCGTTCCGGATTTTTCGGCTAAATTCCGCCCGGAACGTTCCGGTTCCATTCCACATGTTCCGTTCCGCTCTTGAAAAG
>Ga0307515_10021326_pt1 | contig 11495 bp, 11 predicted proteins | sample 17_EM_MG_FD_194513 | JGI IMG/M metagenome (GOLD analysis project Ga0307515, IMG submission 194513) | Populus trichocarpa ectomycorrhiza microbial communities from riparian zone in the Pacific Northwest, United States - 17_EM | ecosystem: Host-associated > Plants > Roots > Unclassified | place... | reverse complement strand
TGGAATTAGTGCGCCTGCTTGCACTTTCCTATCATCGCCCAGACCTTAAGTTTGTTCTATTTTAGATGATCATAAGCATTTTATATGATAAGTAGAGATATGTAATTTGAATCTTTTGATTTGGATTTAGGCCTATTTTGAACCGTGTGGTATGGATTGATATGTTTCAAATTCGTTTTGTTTTTTGTTTTTCTGGATTTAGAACCGACAATCTGGATGACCTATTGTCTTGTATCCCCGCACATCAAGGAAAATGGCAGCATGACTGAACTTTAGCATGGATGGAGCGGATTGTTCTTTGTTTCGGCAAATTCTATGGTGGAGAAAAGAATTTGCGTATAAGGTTCCAACCAACTTGGAATTTCAAGCATGACGTGGGGTTGGGTTCTGCGTTGACGGCAACGACTGTAAACCAACAAAATTTGAGTAGTGAAAGCATGAAAATTTCAAATCATTGTGTTTTTCTTTTCCTGAAATCGATGTCGAATAATTATGTGGATCTGCAAGCTATTTTGTATTCAACTGCAAATTCGTTGTGGAGTTCTAAAGTCATTTACTGTCAAAACCCGAGCTCTTAAAGCTCCTAAGAATCCATCTAACTCTCAACTGAAAATGTCACCAGCCATGTCACTCATCTTACTTCAACACCGCTATCTTTGCAGCGCAACGGTCACCCCAGAAAGGAAAGTTGAAGAATGCAAAAGGTCCCGGGGCAACGCCCCCTGCAGGCTTTGTTGCCAGTACGAAAGAGCCATTGTGGCGTTGCATGGAGTGTTGTGGTGCTTGCTGCAAGCTGGCCAAGGGCCTGCTTTTGCCTCTCCTGAAGAGATCTTCACAAACCCTTCTGACATTGACGTTTGCTTTCACAGTTTTTACAACGTACATCATTGTTGGACAAAACGCAAGACTCATCTTTTTCTCTTCCTTGTTCTCTAATTTTGTTTGCAGTAGCTGTAGAGAAACTATCAAGGCAATCTATGGTTCTCATTCCAAGGATAACTTCAATCGCTCCTTGAGAAGTTTTGAGCAGTTAAGTTGATCCAACTTGCCCTGCTTATACTGCACAAGGTCATTTAAACCCTTATCTTATTCCTTTTTTACTTTGTTCATTGAACTGATCAGAAAGGTATGAGAGCTTTTCTTGGGTGATCCGATGAAATATTGACTTCTCAACAGGATTTGGGCTATTATCCTATTATGCCACAAGGAAAAGGGTTTGAAGAAAGTTGAAAGCTGGAGTTCAATGCATGTACATTCAACAGTGCAGCAGTATGATACCACTAGTATATTAGATACTGGCAAGATCATCAAGGGAAAAGCATGGCTTCCTTTCACTTTCCGTGCAAAATATCTATGGAGCCCCTTTTTGGCAACATTTGCTGTGGTGTGTCTGAATAAATGATCTCAAGGACCAGAATTAATTGTAGTAGATTGGTCATGAGATCAGATAGCTTTGGAAGATGAATTTCCCTCCTATCTCTATGGTGTCTGGTTACTCTCCTACAATCATAAAGCTAGTGGTTGGGCGTGAATGAATATTCAGTTATCATGAATGCTCAGAAATTCGACCTGATTATCCACGCCTTCTTTTTTCATTGTTTTCGAGGAATGCATATCCATGCTTTCGAGGAATGCTCAAACAAAATTCTCGAACTGGTGATGTTATTTGATCGATGTTCTTTTCCTTGACAAACAAGTGTTAAATGGGAAGCTTGTTCTAGATTGCATGCCTCCTAAAGATCTGTGAATTTTGGAAATTAGAATTTCTCAAAATAAATAAAAATGAAACAAATTCAGGCCCCATAATAGAATTCCTCTAGAACTGTGGTGAATTTCAATAGAAATTTAATGTTAGAACAGAAACTGCTCTAGTTGACAACACTAGTTTAAAGACGCCAATGTTTATGTTGCTTTTCTAATTTTATTTTTTGTCTGGTATTGGTTCGGTTCAAAAGGGGTCTCAAGGTTGGTGAAAGGAACGCAGAGATTGCTATAGAATGAATCTCATCGATACAAGGGCGGTGCTGGACAGGGCAATCCCCTAAAAGGCTGGTGCCCGCTGCCCAAACAACCAGCTTTCTTTCCCTGAAACCCCACCTCTAGGATACAGGAATCAACAGGAAAAAGAAGAAACCATTTATAGAGAGGACTAATTGCAGGTGATTCAGTAAGACCAAGTCTGGAGAAAGTGTTGCTGGTTGAATTCTATCTAATTATCATATGCAAGAACCACAAGCATTCATCGCAGAAGATTGTCCCACTTCGTTTTTTGACAGTTATGATATTCCTGGAGTATATGATGATTTCCCTCCATTGTTAGAAGCCATATGCTATCCTCTGGTTTTCCTTACCAGGGTGATTCCTTCCACGATTTCAATTCCTCACCATATAGTGAAGAGGATGCAATGAACCCTTAGGAAGAAGGGCAGCTGCCATGCAACAATTGGAGGAATTGGGGAAGTGAATACGAATCTTGATTCACCTTTGGTGATTGTTGGGATGATGACCTCTCCTCCTATGGCAATATTACTGATAACAACGGGAATGGCAGTGGATTGCACAGCAGAGAAGAATGCTTTCAAGGTGAAGAACAGAGAGACATATTCTGGCCATTATGAAAGTGAAGAAACCCAGTTTTCGTATTATGATAATTGGTCTGGCTACGAGTCCTGGTTTGATGAGAGGAAGGAAGATACCAATTACGATGACAAGCATGAGCCCAGATATGCATATAGCTACAGCCAGGATGAGATGGGCAGCATCTGTGAAGGTTTCTTCGGTTACTTGCCTTGCTTGACTCAAACATTTAGCAGCTTCTGGTGAATAAAGATTCTCCAGCTTCTGCTACTATCATCAGTTTAGAGTTTCTTTTGTATTAAAGCAATGGTTAATAATAGTGATCTTTACTTGTATCAGAGAGGCAGGGTTCAACGGAACCTTCTCCTGAACAAATAATTACCACTCAGCAGCATGGATCAATGCTGCTGCAAAACCCAGAAAAATTCATCCGGTGTAAGCATGAAGATCTGGATTAAACTTCCTTTTGATCTGCCACAGATGTTTCTGTTCATTATCCTTGACCAGGAATGCAGCCCGAGCAATTCTTCATTCTTCACAAACCGGTTTTGGTAACTTCGGTTTGATTTGCACAATGGGTTCGGTTGGATTTGCACAATGGGTATGTTGTATTGTTGTCTGACGACCTGTGGTGAGTACTGTCATCCATCCCTAATCTACTTGTTTGAATAGTCTCATTAGGGGAATAAAAAAAATAAAAAAAATTCTTCTAGGTTGGGAATTAAGACAATTAATCTTGTCTTCTTGACCGTCATTAAGACCTAAATTACATGTGCATCGCAAGTGTTAATGTCAACACGTCAACAATCACAGAGAAAGAGGAAGTTAAGAGTAAACTTCTTTCTTTTGACGGAGTAAATTATTATGTATGATCAGTGTGCTATACAGATGATGGTCAAGCTAATAAAATTTATCATAGTACAGTGCCAAGCCCCAATTCATCCTCTATATCATCCCCATCTTCAAACAGCTTCAGAAACCGAGCTTGATCTTGCTCCCTCTTCTTCTTTTGCCAGTACTTGTATGCTGCTACTACTCCAAGAACAAACACAGTTGAAACCAGAGCACTGATCAATATGACCACAGCAAGATGCGTTTCGTTCCCTTTTTTGTGGGGCTTTGAGGCAGAGTTGGAATCTATTGACAAATGGAAAACAGACTCATGAGTATACTTTTGAACAAAGAGCTGTTTGCACTGAAACATCAACAAGCAGAGGGACATGCAGATCACACACAGATGGATTAATAAAACATCCGCAAGGCATGTCCCTTGTTTACCCTATCAAAAGAATACCCTGAAGGTTGGATAACCTTAAAAACTTTTAGTCACAGGCCAACAAGCTAAGAAGTGTTATTGAAGTACCAGTAGCATCTAGAAGGCTGAAATGAACATGAATGCAATGTTATTGTTGCAGCAACATGCAAACCTTCCTCCTCTTTTTTCATTAGTTCAATTACCTATTCAATCAGCAGAAGAATTCACACACCAACTTGCCATAAGTATCATAAATTTATCTGTACAATCTAAATATCTGAAAAAATCATGAGTTCGCATAGCATCAACAATCAAAGTGGTCCAGCCAAACCAGAGTTGCACCTTCCCTACAGCTGCTTAAGTTCCTAAATTATCTAAAATAGCACTTCTTACTTCCTAGCCATCCATTAAAGCAATATTCTTTGATGCATAACATCTTCACCTCCATAATTACTTTGCTATAAGAAACAATTCAAACCACTTTCCACTAAACTATCATAGGCAAGAAGCTATTAAAAAACACTTGAAACATAGATACGCAGAAAATACATGATCATATAACACAGAAAACTAACATAACACGCACAAGGCAGGTCCCTTGTTTTTACAGTAGCCGGCAAGGTTGGTCACCTTAATAATTAGTTGGAAAATTCACACACAAACAAGCTATAAAGTATTATTGAAGTACCAACAGCATCTAAAAGTCTGAGATGACTACAAAAGCAGAATTAGTGAAGCAGCAACATGCAAGCTGAAACAAGTACACGATCACTCTTCCGACAGCAAAAATCCCACCTCAAGACTCTTGTTGTACAGCCAAACAGGAATCAAAGTCCCTTGATTATCTAAGCCCCCACCCCACCTTGTTTCTGACTAAAAGTTCATTTACCTATTGATGGCATAATTCACACTCCCACTTGCTAAAAGTATATCATACAGGTATAGTAGCATCTAAACATCTGAAAATATAACGAGTTGGTCATCAACCACGGAGCCAAACCAGAGTTACACCTTCCCCAACATCACTAAGTTTGTTAATTTTCAAAAGCAACATTTCCTAGTCATCCATCGAAGCGACACATCTCCAAATTACTCACATTCTTTTTCTTTTTGACAGATGCACATACAAACACAATTCAATGACCTCACAAAATAGCATTCCAAATATTTTTTTAACCTTTGATGCAAAATGGCATCCTTTAGCTCTATATATACAGACACTCAAACTCCAAACTTCAACATTCCAGTAAAGAAACCAGTTATCCATCGTAGGCTAGAAGCTAACAACATCTTGAAACATTATGTACAAAATATAGTTACAAGTTTTGAACTAAGAAATACCAACAACACTCACCAGCTGCTAATGGCACACATTGTGGACACAAAAACGTAGCATCAAATTCCCCGTGAATAATTCGCTCATTTTTCCCATCGGAACCCGCAAAATCCGACGGACAAAACTCCCACTCATCAAAAACATCATCAGACTTGAAGTCATCCTTCTCATAAAATCCACATCTCTTGCATTTCAAGCTCGTAAACTCTGTCAAAGGCTACAAACAACACAAACACACACAAAGAATAAGATAATAATAATAATTAATTAAAAACTTAAAAAAAGAAAAATGCAAACCTTACCTGCCATGATTCTTCGCCTTTAAAAGTATACGAGACATTAACTTGTTTAACATCAGGCAATGCTGTTCGGTTCTCTCCTTTACAGCTGAAATATATTGTTGGTTCAACATTTAACCACTCGTGTGTTCGGTATATTTTCATCGAATCCAATGTTACGACAGCGGGTAATACAATTCCTGTCACCAAACACACACCAATCAATCTTAATGTAAGACTCCAGATTGACAAGATGGGATTTTTCTTCTTTTCGTACCTGGAAAGTAGATGAGGAAAATCAAAGAGACAAGAAAAGTAGCTGAAGAAACCCTAGAAATCTGAAGATGGCAACAAATCGACATGGCTTTTGATATTCGATTGAGTTATAAATTGATTGATTCAGGAGAGGAACGCACTTCTAAATATCCACAGGGTTTTTAGAAGATGGTATGAGTTTGTGAGAGTAATTAGTCATGGCGGTTTTTTTAGCTTCTGGTAGAAATGAAAAATAAGAATACTTTGGTTCGTTTGCGTGAGCTGACCGCTTCGTGCTGCGCTATACTGTACGGGGGGCGGTGTCTAGATTACGCTGAGGTGCGCAGCATGGATCACGAGAGCCATCTCTCTCCTCTCTTACGTCAGCTGAAGGGCACTTTCGACATGCTGTGCTAGTGGTATGAGCCATGAGGGCGCGGCAGAAACTCTCTCTCTCTCTCTCTCTCTCTCTCGTTTTATTCAACAAAAAGGAGTGGTAAATTAGTCCATTGATTATGACAGAGTTGGGTATTAATCTCAGTCGGCTTTTCAAACTATACAAAAATTCTCGATGGCTGGAAGACATGGATAGGAGGACTACATTAAAATCTTCTAAGATTTAGGGACCTAATTGAGATAAATAAAATTCTTTAGAGACACCATAAGAAAATTCCCTATAATTAGAGGTCATGTTTGTAGTTTTCTCCTTCCCTTTTTTATTTATTTATTATTTTTATCACACTTCTCACATGTATTATTAATGAAGATAATTTTTAAAAATGCGATAATTTCTGATTTTAGATATATTTTACATGAAAAAACATAATATTAATGTTTTGTTATTTGATTATTTTCAACATCAATGTCAAAAATGAATAACAAATATTTTAATATATTTTTTAAAAAATATTTTTGAAAATTATCTTGCCCATAATACCACACGTTAGCTCCCCTACCTTTGTTGTGGCCTCAATTGATCATGGACAACCACATTAAAAATATGTTTGTTTGAGAGATGTGCCACGTGGCGTATTTCTTACACAAAAACACCTTAAAACGATGACATTTCAATTACACTGAGAGTTTAATTTAATGAAAGTCTTGTAGCTTGTAATATGTGGTAAAAGCTTACAGCACAAGATGAAAGAATACGATTACGGTTGTATTAGTTTTCCGGTAAAAGCTTGTTATATGTGGAAATCGAATTTTATCACAGAACGAAGGCATGAAAATATGATCACGGTTGTATTAGTTTTCCGGTGGTGGTGCATGTTTGAGTCGGCGTGTAAAATCGGATGATATTTTGACAACATTAAAATGGTAGTACTATATTTAACCAGTCTAGTTACTTCGAACTTCATGGCAGAGGTTAAGCAGGAAATGGTCAAAATCAGATTCGGAAACAGTCAATTTGCTATTCTGAAAATCACACACTCCAAGATAAAAATCGAGTGGTTTACACAGACAATGCCTAATTATGGAATTGATGGCAGGAGAGAGCTGCAAGCAGCTAATTTAGACACCCATTCTTTCCCTCTCCTGCAGCTGCTCTCGCATTGCTGGGAGGGAATTTAGCCCATCGCCCTGCTTGAATCCATATTTCTAACTTCCTCTTCTCATAATTCTGAGGTATACAACACAACATCACGCAGGACCAATGTGGGGATTTGCAACTCTTGCAACCATTCTCCTTTTATCCCTTCCTGACCATGCTGACTCTACCAGGTTATCCGACTTGAGGGATTCAATCGGACGAAGACCATTGTCAAGGCCTACCGAATTCCTTGCTGCTCACAACAAGATCAGGGCAATGCACAACTTAACGTCCTTGTCCTGGAACAGAATGCTGGCTAGATATGCTCGCCGGTGGGCCAACACGCGCCTTGATGACTGCAAGAATCTGGAACACTCTCCCAATAGCCCTTTTGGGGAGAACTTGTTTTGGGGTCTAAGAGATCACTGGAATGCTTCCAAGGTAGTCAAATATTGGGGTGATGAAGTGCAGAATTACGATCCACTAACAAATGAGTGCCTCAACAACAGTGTCTGTGGGCATTATACACAGATTGTATGGAATACGACTCAGAGTGTAGGCTGCACCCATGCTTTATGCAATAATAATGAAGGTCACCTATTTGTTTGCTCCTATGATCCTCCGGGGAATATTTACTATCAGGGCCCATTTGGTGGTCGTTTCGGCAAATGTATTGTGTATCCTCCGTCGTCCGATCGATCAAGCTCAACACTTTCAGGAAGCCCACATGCCCCCACGGGGATCACCGCGATTACAGCTAATAACAGGGATTTCATCTCAGGCACCACTGGGCATCCAGCTAATTTGACCCCTCCTAAATTTAACCTTAACAATGTATGACACTGCCATGGCAATATTGAGAATATGCATTCTAACCATCTTCACAGGCACACTGCCTGGTTAGCTTGCGAGTTATATGTATTCCTCCATATAAGAGTATAAGATATACAGCATGTAATAAACATATAACCCATCGACAGCTTTTCTCCGTTGTGTTTTCCTTCTTTCTTTTTTGTGTTCTGACTTCTGATCTGCTGGCAATGAGAATTATAAATCGCGTCCTTTGACGGACAATTTTGCTTGATTTGGATACAAAATGAGATTTTACCAGGATTATAGTACAGGTTCTGTCAATCACCCTGGACTCGGAAAAACACCAATGGAAATCTCTTTGATTCTCAATGGGGATGCTTGAAAAGCGCGAATGGTTCAGTATTATGGTGAATCCGAGACTAGGCAGGCTGAACCGGTCCAGGCTAATTCTCTAATCACACATGGCTGGTTGGCCTACTTGCACAAGTTGCTCTTTATCACTTTGCTCTAAGTAGATTTAGCCAGGTCCCCCTCCCCTCATGCAGGTACATCTTATAGGTGATTGTGTTGGTTTTTAGGGTGGGAAAAGATGAGGAAAGGATGGAGAAAACTAGCATCACCATTAACCAGCCAACCTCATGCTTGCTTCATAACACCTCAGTCATGACACGGCCAAACGATTAAAAATAAATATAGAGCTATAGATATAATCCTAGCAAACAATTCAACTAAGGGTAAATGATTATTGGTGTTCTTCACTTTCTTGGCATTTCCATTGCTAACTAATGATTTCAGATAAAACTGTAGGCTAGAAGCTGTGGTGTAATTCAAATCATGCGATCCCATACCCATATAATGCAATAACGCTTCAAGTGCGCACCACAAGCATGCACTGTGTTATCATTTCATTTGCGCATTACGCATTGTACAATCAGAAACTATCACATAGTAGATTTTTCAGATATTGATACTGCTCCCTTGCCATTTCAAGTGTTACATATGCGGTAGGGTGTTTGCAACAGTATCAATAAACCTCAATCAGTAGAGAATACCTTGGTTTCTAATTGATAAGCTTTGGTGAAGAAAGCAGGCCAACAAAGATAAGTGGACATAATGCTACTAACAGTTGATGCACCAATGAGCATGTTCATCACCACAATTTGCAATTGAATAGCTTCTAGTGGAGAAGCCCCTCCCATGATAAGCCCAGTCATTGCTCCAGGAAGTGAAATGAGACCCACAGTTTTGGCATTGTCCAGTACAGGAGAAAGCGCAATAACAAGAGCCCTTTTCACTTGTTGAAGTGTGGCTTGACGTGGAGTTGCTCCAAGTGCCAATGCTGTCTCTACCTGCCACAGAAACCACCCAATTCGAATAAGCCATGGAAATTGTTAACAAACAACAAAAATGAATCAGAATTGGACTAGTTACTCTTAGCAATAAATGACATGTTGGGTTCACATAAAAGTTGTAAACATCCTACAACGAAAATGAATGGAGAAATTGAGGTATTTTTATCCAAGATTGACTCTCAACCCCTAACTCTAAGGCTTTTTGGGTCAGAGGTTGTATCCATCTTGCATATAAGAACCCGTGCGTGCAATCCTAACACGAAGACCGAGTCCCCTGCATCTCCTCTAAACAAATAGGTCCTAACATGGTGAAGTCTTGGTAATGAGTTGTCTTTAACATACCAGGTTCATTTGGACTTTGATATCATCGCGGAGTCTTTTCATTGTAACTCCAGTAACTGTCATTGCATTTCCAACCATCATGCCTGCAACGGGAATGATGTACCGTGGAGTGAAGGGGAAAACGTTCAATATAACGAGCAGGAACATTGTCACTGCAGTACCAGCAAGGATAGAAGCACCAGCCACCAATTTTCCTCTAGGAACATGTTTGGCACGTTGTCCTGCTGTATATCCAGCGACAGAGACCTGCAGGGGGGTCAATAATAATGTCAAGAACTAGGAAAAATAATTTGAGAGAGAAGCCTAGTTGAAGTCTTGCATCAGTTGCCAAACTCCTATAATTATAATCTAGAAAAAAAAATCACGAGATTGAGACGGCTTGTTGGGATTTTCAGGGATAAAAAGCCCATTACAGATCAAGATTTTCTTGACACTTGCAAGTTGTGAAGTGCAGGCAGCCAAGTTTATCGACGGTAGAGTTGAAAACCAACATTAAACAGAGTAAATAAGAAAGCAGAAAGCCTGTGCTCTGTTGCTGTCAGCATGCAGACAATTCTAGGTATGTGGCGAGGATTGTTCGTTGAGAGAAAAATCAAGGCTTAACAAATATGGCTTAGAAATTCCATGTTTTTGTCTCCAATAATTCCTCTTTTCTTCTCTCTCTCTATGTTCTTCTGTATGAGATAAAATCACATGTCCGCTGTATTATGGAAAGGCCGCTCAAAAAGAAATCAAAACAAATCCGAGACATACAAATAATCAATTGATGCAGAAAAAATATATTCAAACTGAATTAAGCTCTGTTCGTTAATGAGAAAAGGAGTAAAAAATAAATAAATATTAAAACAGAAACGAGGAATTCACACAACCCTTTGGCTATTTCCTTCATGGTTGAACTTTCTTACCAAGCTAACATATACAAAACTTGCAAGTTAAAAATGTTAATCAAGAAAAGAAATAAAAATAAATTAATACGAACCATGAAAATGTAAGCAAGGATGATCCATACAGCGTGGTCCTGACTGAAAATGAACTGCAAAACAAACCCAATAACAGATAGCTGAAGAAAGGCTCTAACGATGGAGTACACCATCTCTCCCCCCAAACCAAGGTTTTGCATATAGGACAGAATCACCGCCACGAGCACCACTGCTGTAGCAGCCAGTGGCTTTATCATACCCTTTAGAAACGTCAACAACCATTCAAAATTATAACTACCAACACCAGAACTCAGCAATTCATCAAGGTCGAAATCCATTCCAATATTAATTTCTACCGCCCAAACTAAAATCAACTAACTAGTTTTGAGCTAAAGTCCTCTGTTTGTAGAAAAGAAGAAGAAGTTGAAGGTTCTTTGTTGCATGTGGTGGTTATACATATGGTGGCAGAAACGACCTTCCCCTAATAAAAATGAGATATCTCGTGGAGTCCCTATTAGAGGAATATGTATATGTGGATCATTGAAACTACCTTCTCAAGTGGCAAGTTTCGTGCTTTTCTGAGTACGGCACAGGTACATCCCGTCCAAATATTTTTTTATTTTTTTATTCTTGAGAGAGCCCACAGTCATCGTTCCATCATCATTCGATTAGAATATCTCCAATGAAAAATGCTATTTTAAAGAGACAAATTAATAAAATAGCATTTTAAATAGTATAAATATAGCTTTTTTTACCATGCATGTTCCAATGGAAAAAAGCCATTTGAAAAGCCATAAGTGTTTTATTTTTTTTAATGATTTTAATGTTATTTT
>Ga0307515_10021324_pt1 | contig 11496 bp, 10 predicted proteins | sample 17_EM_MG_FD_194513 | JGI IMG/M metagenome (GOLD analysis project Ga0307515, IMG submission 194513) | Populus trichocarpa ectomycorrhiza microbial communities from riparian zone in the Pacific Northwest, United States - 17_EM | ecosystem: Host-associated > Plants > Roots > Unclassified | place... | reverse complement strand
CTAAATTCGCAGATGTATTTTAAATTTTAATTCCAATTTAATATATATATATATGAAATACTCAAATTGCTTCTCAACTGGAGTGCTTTTGCATTCTCCTATATCCCTTTTTTGTAGTAAAAAAAAAAACTGTGGAGGCCAAACAAGTACGCTATCATGGCATAGAAGAAAAGGAAAAATTTTCTCTTTCTTTTTTTTTATGTTTTTTTTTTTTTCTAAAGGTGAAATTTTGAAATTGAAAAGCGTATAATCTGTAGAGTTTGTTAGATGTGGAATAAAAAGCCACGAATCTTCATCCCAACTTCAAACACGATATATGAGATAGCCTGAACAAATGATTATTTTTGTGTTGAATCTTGTTTTTAAAATATTTTTTTGTATGAAAATATATTAAAATAATTTTTTATATATAATTTTTATGATTTTGATATATTAATATTAAAAAAAATATTATTTTAATTGAAAACATTTTTAAGAAGATAAAAATGGATGAATTAATTTGATTTTTATTTTTATTAAAACTGAATGAGTTAAAATGGGTTGAAAATCAAAAGATTTAGACACCTCACAATTTTTTTTATTTTTTTGAGATAAAAAATGAATCTTTTAGTTTGGTTTGATTATATATAATCTCGGTTTTTTATTTAATTTCTCGAATTAGTTTTGTTAACTTTTTTATATTTAAGATTTAAAATCGAAACCAAGATGATTTTTAAGAAAGAACAATGAAAATTACACGACAAATTTAAAAAATAATTTGATTCAATTAATTTTAAATCAATCTTTAACATCAGCCAAATAACTCTGCTCACCTCTGAATCGATGTGGTGCTTCAAAAGAAGATTAAAATTCATCAACGACCAAAGTAAGCAGAACCATTCAAATCCCAGAAAGGACAGCCACTTATTGTCCCCTGTATGAGCACGTGAATTTTGTGTACGCTTGACGACGAAACCAATTGATTCCAGATCTCTCCAGCTCTCCCCCGTTTGTATTTTGTCTGCCACTTTGCATTATTTATTATTAGGAAAATAGATACGGATATTTTTTGTGATAAAATATATTAAAATAATATTTTTTTATTTTTTAAAAATTATTTTTGAAATAGCATATTAAAACGATTTAAAATATATTAAAAAAAATTAATTTTTTTAAAAAAAATGATTTTTTGTGGAATCTGTTCTTTCTATCCCTGCCCACTCGTTAATTTTCATTTATCATTGAGGATATATATTTCTCCGTACGTAATTTGAAATCATTTTCTTTTTATTAACATCCATGTAATTTAACTCTTCATTCTCTTCCTAATCACATAAAAATATCATGCTTGTTACGTTTCTGGTCAAGATTTAGTCAATGTTTGGAAAGATAGTTGAAATTGTATTTTTTTTAAAATTATTTAAAATTAATTTTTTATATATTCAGATTATTTTGATGTTTTAATGTCAAATAATTTAAAAAAAATAAAAAATATTATTTTAATACATTTCCAAACAAAAAATATTTTAAATCACAACAATTATCACACATCTAAATACCCTCTTAATCTATATCAATAAATATGAAAACACCCTTATATTTTATATTAAAACGTGTTCTCGTAGTCTTGATGAATATTGAGTCCTCAACCTTTGATTATTTTTTTTTTTTCATGATATGAATTTAATCACCATGATTCCATTAAATTAATTCGAATTTTTATAAATGAGTTGCATAAACAATGCTTTAATAACTTTTGTTGTGATAAAAAAAAAAAGTGAAATTACCTGTAATTGAAGTTGTGATGGTAATTAAAATTAATCAAAGAACTTCTATCCGGCGCAAACTACGAGAGGAAATGTCACTCAATCACCGTCAGAGCTTGTCTGACATGGCCGTGACTTTTAACTTTGGCGTGGACCAATTAGACTGTTAGCTAGCTATTGTCGTTGTAGACTTGTAGGCTTGTAGCCATTGCTTTATGTGTAAAATGTGTTCAATAATACTTCCATATTAAAAGACTTGTTTGTTTATAACGGTCATTATTTTTTTAAAAAAAAATTATTTAAATATATATTAAAAAATTATTTTTTTATTTTTTTAAATTTATTTTAAATATTAATATATCAAAACCATCTAAAATCATAAAAAAAATTATATTAAAATTAAAAATTAAAAAAAAAACTTCAGATTTTTTTAAAAGTATTTTTAAAATGAAAAAACAACCATACTCTTAAAAAAAAACTTTAAAGGTTATTTTCTATATATTTTTGGTATTGTAATAATTTTTATTTTTATTTAATAAAAAAAATATTTGATTTGTTAAACAATTTATGTTTTTTATTACACATCACCTATAATTGCTTTTTAAATATTGGTTTTGTAGAAGATAGAATAAATTATTTTTTATTTATCTTGAAAGCAATAATTCATCTCATATTATTTTTAATCAAATCTATATTTTTTAAAAATTTATTTTTAAAATCACAACTAGAAATATTTTTTTAAAATTTATTTTTTAAAACTGCAATTACAAAAATAACCATATTGTCATTCTAACTCTTAGCTTCCAAATAACTTTTAAAAAACCTTTAATATTCCACCATATTTTTCGTTGATTTTAAATTGGGTTTGATACAAGAAAAAAAGTAAAAAAATATATATTAAAAAAAGTAAGATTTAATAGCGGTGTTGCCCTTGGATCATCGTTTTAGTTTTTTTAAAAAAAAAAAATTAATAACATCATTTTAAAGAAATTTAAAAAGTCAAGTAGAGTTTTACTTGGGTTTTGACTGTCACAAGTTCATTTATAAAAGTCAACGACCAAGCAACTCCTGACTTGGTTTGACATAAATGTCCTCAACTAAGTCCTGACTCAGTGGGTTGACCAACCTACTAGTCTAGTCCCAATGTAAAATACCATAAAATTTGGTCCCCTTCAGTTAAATGAGGGACCATAACCTTGAAAATTAAAATGTACCTTTTCTAATCTAGACGAATAGGTGTTTGGTAGGTTAAATAGAAAGAAAAACAAATAATTTTTTAGTTGAAAAGTATTTAAAAAAACAAAAACTATTATAAAGAAGCTTAAGCCAAAAGCAAAATTAGTTGTATATATATTCGGGATTGTGGTAGTGATGCCGGTTTAAATTGCTTTTTGTTTAGAAATGTATCAAAATGAAATTTTTTTATTTTTAAAAAGTATTTTTAATATCAGCATATTTAAACAATTTGAAAACATAAAATTTTTTATTTTAAATAAAAAAATAATTTAAAATTTTTAAAAATACAGTTTGCACCATATTTCTAAACACACAATGCTATTGTAACCAAAAGCTGTGTAAAATCTTGGTAATAAAAATATAATTTTTTTTTTTAGTTTAACGTGGGTGTCCGGACCAGCTTGCGCGCACCTCGACTAATCACACGGGCCCTGAAGTTAACGACCATGTAAGCCTCCAGTAGCTATCATATGAGCAACCATAAGGCTCGAACCTGAGACCACAGAAAGAACAAACCTCTTAATCCCAAGTTCTTATCACTGGACCAACACCTAAATGGTTAATAAAATAAAAATATAATTTTAATCATGCAACAAATGTGCTTTATGTCCCATAATCTTACGAGTAAAGAATCCAAGAGCATTAACAAGGTAATGGGGAAAAAAACAGGCAAAGGAGGAAAACCCTACACTTGTTATGTATTATATTAGTTTATAGTTGAGATCAAAAAAAAAGTTTTGAACATAAAAAAAAATATTAAATTGTAAAAATTTGGTTCACATTGTTATTAAACTCAAATTAATAAATCAATATTAAATTTATATAACTCAATTTCTTGTCTAAATCGATTATAAAATTAAATTTTATATGAGTTGCTTTATCATGCAATGAATTTAACAAGTTCAAAAATAATCTATATAATAAATAAATAACACAATATTTTTTTAATTTTAAGACGATAACATATCAAATTAATCTAGATTTCACTGCTTAATCTATCAAACCAAAAATCCAAATCATGAACTCCATTAGGTTTTATAACTTTGTTTGTTTAAACTATTTTTTACTTAGTTGACGCACGAAATAAATTATAAAAATCAATTTAAAATAAAGAAAAAAGAGATGAAAAAAAAATACAAGTTGCTTCTTCGTTTACATGAATAGCAAAGCATATGAATAATAAATCAGCTGAGTTGTACACCTCTAGTGTATAGTAGAATAGAATAGAATGAGAGTTAAGTTTGACGATCAAACAGAGTCGTGATTACAATCATTCTACGAAATAAAACACTACTAGCACCTTTAACTTGCTACACAAAATCTCAATAATTATTCCCTTCTGCTCTGGCTTCATGCATAGTGGTCCACTCCCTTTTCTTGCTAAAAGAGGAACTAGTTCAGGCTGCAGAGATTGCAGATAACTTCCTTAATAGGGTTCAGGGTTGGTAAAATGTGGAGATTTCTTATTGAGGTTGTATGGTGCCGCATTCATCACCCTACATTCACAAAAAAGGTATCAATTCAGGAGCCGGACGATTTAGTTGAGCTAATCGTTGCATCCATAACATCACTACATTGAAATGCAATTTTTCCAGGAATATAGCAAAGGTAGTAGTAGTATATTTTTATACTTTCCACCTTTTTTTTTTTTTTTTGAAAAACTGATTCTATATTGGTGGTAAATGTGCCCCTCATGCCCAAAGCAAAACAAAAGGCAGGCTTTGAAAATTCTGGAGTCAACTCCAGACATAAGGTGTCTCCAATTCCAGGCCCCGACTTCTCTAAAGATATAACTACCACAGAGGCAAGAGTTCTAGGCCTAGCTAAATTACGCATAGTAGTGCATCTCCACAGGTACTTGCTTTGGCTCCCCATCCAAAGTGTAATTGTTAATAATTATGAAATGGATTTGAGCATTATGGTCAAAGTGATAGTGTAAACAAGCATCTTTAGTTCTTCCTTAAATAAGAACTCACCTTTCCTTGCGCTTCTCTAAAAACCGAGCCAATGATGCTTTTCGAGCCTGAGGGACTGCAGTGACAGAGGTTGGCAATCAATTATACATTGCAGATGTAGACAAACAAAAACCTAATCTGTAGACTATGTAACAAGTTCTGAATGAATGTGCTGCATAATTTAAAAATCCTTTAGTTGGAAAGTTTTTCAAGGGGACAATATATGTTAGAATATCACCCTCTTAAGAGAGAAAAAAAGATCATACCAGATGGTATCATGGTGGTTGTAGTAACAGATCCCACTACATTTGCTGTCTTTGTATGCTCTGGTTTGGTAACATGAGTGGTCAAAGCTCCTGTGGTTTTAGTTGCCATGATTTCCTCAGTACTAGTTGACCCACTCCCTGATTGGGCACCAGTATGTGATGGGCTTGAGAGACGAGAGCATGGTGGAGTGGACATTATAGGTTGGTTCACAGGACTAAGATCAGCTGCTGCTGGCTTAGAGCTAGATGCCTGGACTTGGACTATTGGCTGTGCTAAGTTAGATGAAATGGAAGGCCCATTTCCAGCCAAGAACATGATTGCCTGAGCCTGCGTAGGATTCCATAAAGAAACGAAATTTAGGATCACCATTTCCCATTAGACAATAAATTAACAGCCGGCACACACATTTAGACGGAAGAAAGAAAGACCAAGAAAAAACCTTCTCAGGGGATATATCATCATAGACATTGACTGAGCCAGCATAAAAGATGGTCAATTGAGCAGGAGACCCAGATGCCCTGACACTGTTCCCATAAACATGTTTCAATTGATGTTCATTGTAAGAAATATTTGGAAGTGTTCATTTAAAGAATAAAGTGATACCTTACCTTGAGTCTGTTACCCCAGCAACAGAACCAACCATTGGAAGAATTGAATGTGGAGCTGTGACAGGAATTCCTCCTAGCAACTGTGGCTTCGTGGTAGTCCCCGCCATATTCTGACCAGTTGCTGGATAATGATTCTTGAAGAAATGGTTGCCCATAGAAATTGGAATTGCATGATTGGAGACTGGAAACATCTTCACATCATGAGGATGATGCATAGAATGCACATCGTGTTGCACAGGATAAGCAGTCAGTGAAAAATGAGTCCCACCTTGTCTATTGAGATTGAATAATTTCTATATGATAAAAATCCATGGGGGAATAATGACATTAGCTCTTATATATGAAATAAAATGGGATTTGATGATAAACATTTGCTTAAATCCTAGCACCAAGGGAAATATTCGTCCAGCTCATTTTAAATAGCAAACGGAAGTGATAAAGTTTGTTCCTTCAGGATTTTTAAGCATACCCAGCTGATAAGTTGATTATTCCAGGGAGCTTCGTTAACTAACTTTCCATTGATGCCTAACAGCTACTCAACGTAAACATATTATTAAACACAAGGGATAGGAAGGAACTATACCATACCTGGATTTCAGCCGTGGAGTGACGAGGGGTGGAGACCTTGTTAGAGAAGGGCCACTGCATCCCTGAACCTGTAGCAAATCGTATAGATTTCAACAAAAGGATTAGCAACTGCATAACCTTTTAATTCAAAACAAATCCGGGAAAGTAACATAACACTCAACTTTTGGTCACTATCAAATTAGGGAAAAGGAAGCTCAAACTGTTTGAATCAGACTCCAGATGGCACACTCTTTAAAGCTAAACTGGGAAAATCAACCTATTGTGTATAATCCAAAATTGCTTGTTGAGATAAACAGTCAAACATATGAAGACAAACAATTATAAAATATCGATGTAAACAGGCACTGATACAAAATTGAATCTTTATCTCACAGATATAATCCGTCAACAGTAGATATATGGCGACGCACATATATGCACATATATTGGTTGTATATATACACTGTATCAAACAGATAAATTCAGCAACGATTTTTTTTATAAAAAAAACCTTCATAATTTCTCAACGGTATGAGACAATTACTCTTTCTTTTCATTTATTCAATTCGAACATCACAGTCACAGACTCGCGGCTGCACCGGCCATGCACTCAGAATTAACAAGGTACAAGAAAAGGAGAAAATTTTCCACACCAAAGCAAAAGCAAAGCTACACGATTTCATATCACAACTAATTCTAAATATAACTAAGCTCACAAGTTCATTTTAATGCTAGAATCACAAAACCAAAGCAAAAGATGAAAAAAAAAAAAAAAAAAACTTTTTTTTTAAGGCAAGAAGAAGAAGAAGAAGAAGATACCTGACTCTTTACACCCATCAGCGTTTACCTCCTCCTTAACCACAGCCAGTGGTTCTCTTGAACTCAAACCCAAAAAATCTCTTTCCATTTCACTCTCTTCAAAAGAACTAGCTTACTACAGAGAATTCAGCTAAAACCAACCTCGAAAGACGAGCCCAATTACCATACGGATCAATCAATCGATTTCTCTTCTCTTCAAAAGACCAAAATTCTTGGAGAGAGAAACGAGAGAGGAAACCCAACAAGCTTCTACTATTTAAAACAGGAGAGTTTTTTTTTTTTAAGGTTGTATAAGATCTTGACCGTTAATTTTTCGAAGAATTATCAAAATACTAGGTGTGATAGTTACCGGTTTATCCAGTTTGGTTACTGGTTTGTCCGGTAACACAACACGTGCGAAACTCTTTAATGGACACATTACCAGCAAGTTGCTGCAAGCTGGCCCACTTGTCGGTGGTAACTCCTCTCTTCGACTGAGAGTGTAACACGTGTACTTGTCACGTGAAGAGTTTCTCTCGGTGGGTTGATGAGCTCATCTTTATTTTAATAGCTGTCTCAACTCATATAAATTATCGCCATAAATTATCAAAGAGTGATGTGTAATTCATCTCAAGCTTCTTCTTTTTTTCTATAAATGATTACACAGCATTTTCGGGGTTTTTTTATTTATTTATTTAAGCTAAACACTTAAACTCTTTTGTTATTTGCGGGTGTAAAAAGCATATTTTGAATTAGTTAGGTTTCATTTGGAAGTATTGTTAAATATGATTGAAAATATATTTTGCTTTAATTATAATTTTAAATGTATTTGATTAGTTAATATAAACCATAATTTTAAATGAATTCCATTAAAAACACTATTTAAATTTTGGTTACGAAAAAAAAATCATCTTTTATAACTTTTTTTTTCTGAACTGTAGCTGCAAAAATTATTACAATATTAAATACATACTATCTACCCAGCTATAATATATATTTTAAAAAAAATAATGTAAGAAGAATAGAATATCAGAAAACTAAGACGCTCATTTGTTTGAAAAGTTCCGAAATTATAATTTTTTTTGGTCAAGTTATATCAAATAATTTGATTGAATAACTCTCAAATTCTCATGGAATAAAGGATATATGAAGTGAATAAATTGCTCTTTATTGTTTATAGATTTTGCGAGTGATTACTGTTATTGATTATATTTTTTACATAAGTGTTTTTTTATAAAATTATTTTTGTATTGTTTTCTTTGTTCAGTTTTAAGGTGAAGGTGGAGTGACGTGGCGTCATTAATTTTTTATACGTTACGATATTATAATGGTCCTTACTGAAAGTGCCGGTTTTAAAATGGCACATGTGGTATCATTAATTAATCAATTCTTCACAAGTTACTTTGTTTATTTTAGTGATCTTTAGTGAAAATAACAGTTTTAAATAGAAATGTATGTTCATGATTGTGATGAATAAATGAATGAACAATTTTAATTGTGGAATATGAAATAAAAGAATAGTATATAAATAAAATAAAAGACGAGGTGCACGCAAACTAGTCTGAACACTCATTTTAATTAAAAAAACACCTATAAAATAAATAAAAAAAAGTAACCCACTTATTCCAAGCTGGTAAAAGTATCTCCTCTCGCAAATTTATGAGTTCTTCTCTGTTGCAAACTATCATCTCTTCTAACAATCTCACTCTCTTTCATAAACAAAGATTTACAGGTAAATCACCACCCTCAAGTTATTTTCTCCTTCAAATCCACATATATTTCTGTTATTCATATACAGTGAAGCTCCTCTTTTTTCCTTTTTCTTTTCTTTTTTAATTTTCTTTTCTTTTAATTTAGCAATTTTTTTTCTAAATCTAATCCCCATATTCTTTTTAACAATTATCTGGGTTGTATTTGGACATGTCAAGTCAATTAAATCATATAAGTCAGGGTATTTTTAAATTTGTCAAGTTAATTAAATCATGTCAGGATAATTTTTGTATGGTTTAATTTTAAACCCGGACTAATTAAGAAGTACTTGGGTCAAGAATTTTTTTGTCGATTTTATTCTTAAATTTTTTTTATTAGTTAAGCGGATTGTTTTTGGACAGACCAGGTCAATTGGATCGTGTCAGATAAACTCTCAACACAGTTTAATTTTAAATTTAAATTTGATAAAAAATTAAATAAAAAAGTTTTAATATTGATGTGGTGGGTCTGATTTAATGACAATATTAAATTTTTTTTTGCACTGTGTATTTTTTTGTCGCGTTCAAGAACAATTTTGATTTAACCCAGCCTTGTCTGATTATCGAGCGCTAGCTGTAAACTAGTTCAAATCTGGTCGGTTTTAACCCAATCTTGAATGATATGAGATTTTAGGGCATTACTTTGTAGAGATATACAATTACGTGATAAATAACAAGACCTTTTAATTATTCGTCGTATTTAGAGAAAAAGGTCTAGATATTTTAAAATAACTCGTAGAATAAATAAATAAATTGAATTAACAAGGACATGGGAGATGCCATTAGAAGAAATTGTCCTCTTTCAGTCCAGTCAAGTGAGCGAATGAATGGAGAAGGAAAAGAAAAGAATAAAGGAGAGAAGCGCAAAGTTAAGTGGACAACAAGATAAACCAATCAACCAGAAAAGGAGATTTATTTCCGTGCGGATGATGTGTATATGGATCAAATTTAAGGAATAAAAAGGCATTGTCCTATCAATACAGAATTTTACAAGCCTGCACCACTGCAAAAGCAAAGCAGGTCAAAATAGATTTTTTTTTTTAATGTAGAATTAGCATGATTTTTTTAAAATATTTATAAAATAACATGTTTTTAAAAAATATATAATGAAATAACATCATCTTTACATATCGCAATTAAAAAATACAACATGCATAACTTATTGTTATTCATAATAGTTAAATCTAAAATAATTGTAAAATAGTTTCACATTTGAAAGGGGGGATATGATAGGAAAAAAAAGAAGAAATAAACCCCAAAGACACACCGAAGCTTATATTATAACACCATCAGTATCATTAGACAGATCTTGATTAAATGAATTCAATAACATCGAAAAAAACATCAACAATGATCTGAGTGGCTACACTTGCCATCTAAATATAATGGGATGACTCACTTGCCTGAGACAACAAATATATCAACTAAAATTATTATTAATAAATTTTTTTAATAACATTAAATTTGTTTTGTCAATATCTTTTTATAATACTAGTGTTTTTTATTAGAGTTTCGACGTGCTTTTTATATTGTTTTCCTCTCTTCTCAATCCTAACTCGTAATGTGCATCTTATTTCATAATTTTTTTTATAAGTTTTTATTCTAAATAACAATAACTTGTGTATATCATGTGTTTAAATCGTTATATGTATAAGCTGTTTTATTTTATTAATTTTTTTAAGCTGTGTTATTTCATAATTTTTTTTATTTAAAAAAAGGTTCTAGCCGTAAAAATATTACCAGCATCATTACTTCATTTGATAATAAATCACTGTATATCCCTTGCCATGGAAAACAAGTGAGAAACGTTTCTGGCCTACTTAAATTTCTCGCCTTAATTTAAAAAAATTGTACCGTGCCGTTATTTCGTAAAAGTAACGGTCTGTGACATTATATTGTTTGGTAGTCATCGGGAAGGAACAGATCCAACACGTGTCGCAACTCTATTGAGTTTCTCTCACAACAGTACCCACGTACTGTCTGTTTCTGTCGCTGACAATTGTTACGTGTCAAGGTTAACGGAAAATACCAAATATTTACCGTTTCTCAGGTCACGTGGTAATTCTCTGGCCACCAATCTCACGTGTCTTTGTGCACGCCTCTATGTCTATGCAGTGAATTTTTTTTATTTTTAGAAACATGTGGCAAATCAATGAATGTTTTGATTTACGGCATAGTTTTCCAATTTCTAGAACATTTATTAGTCTTGTAAAAATATGGTATCTACGTAACACTTAAGTGTTTGTTTGATATTGTTGATTTTATAAAAAAAAATTTATTTATTTATCAATTATTTGAGTTACTTCTAGACTCAACTGGACCATGTAAAGATAATTTTCATGCAAGTTAATTTTATATTTATATCAGGCAAAGAATGAAGTTAAAAAGTTTTAAAATTAATTTACTAGATTTTACATGTTAATAATATCAAATAATTCAACATGATATAGATATTTAGTAAGACTAGTTATTCCTTGAAGGAATAAGATATTTATTTTTTCAAAGTGGTAATTGATCATTTACAACAATCAAAACTAGTTAAATTATGATTTTTACACTATAGATATATAAA
>Ga0307515_10021323_pt1 | contig 11496 bp, 6 predicted proteins | sample 17_EM_MG_FD_194513 | JGI IMG/M metagenome (GOLD analysis project Ga0307515, IMG submission 194513) | Populus trichocarpa ectomycorrhiza microbial communities from riparian zone in the Pacific Northwest, United States - 17_EM | ecosystem: Host-associated > Plants > Roots > Unclassified | place... | reverse complement strand
AAAAAAATATGTTTTCCTAGCCAAAATCCTCATTTCTTATATATGCATTTTTCTTGTTTTGATGAAACATGTCTTATTAATATTATTATTATTATCAACAACATGATTTCTTGAATAAAAACTTAAGATAATTAAAATAAATATTTGCAAAAATCTTAATAATTTAAATTCATGAGGAAAAAAATATTTCTTTAATCAAAATCCTTTCTCCTTATTCTTCTTTTTTTTTTCCCAACGAAAACATGTTTTTTTCATAGCTAAATTATGGTTGATTGAAATATATATATCTCCTCTTTATTTTGCGATAACTTTTACTCTCCTGTCTTAATATCTGAGGACTCATATATGAGAAAAATAAAGTTTTAAAACCAAAACATAAAACCAAAAATCTTAAGAACCAAAAATAAAAAATAAAAAACTATAGGGACCAAATTAAACCTTTATAAAACTTTTAGGAACAAATTGAACTTTTTGTAATAAATAGGGACTAAAACATGAGGAAATAAAGTTTTAAGACCGAAACCTAAACACTTAAAACTACAGGGTCCAAGAATATAAAAATAAAAAACTTTAAGGATCAAATTGAACTTCTTTGAAAACTAGAAAGAACAAATTGAATCTTTTCACATCATAAAGAGATTGAAACATGAGAAAATTAAAAGTTTTATTATTGAAAAGTAAACAACTAAAAATATAAGGATAAAAAGTAAAAAACTATAAAGCCCAAAGCATATTTTTCCCTAAAATGAACACTATAGAAAAAAAACTAAAATATGATGCCCTTTTTTAATAATAATTTTCGTTATTCATTCATTTTTTATTCCCTCACAAAACACTATTAATTTAGTATACATTTGCACTTCAGGTCCCTTTATTATGCAAGTTTTACAATTTGATCTCTTAACTTTTTTTTATTAAGCCCTTTGACTTGTGTTTTCGAGGTTTTATGCGTTTCGGTGTGTTCTAATCTATTTTGTCAGGGTTTTCTCATGTTTTGTTAGGATTTCCAATGTTGATTGATGACCAATTTTATAAAATTAGGTTATGGCTCCTTCTTAAGAAAACAAATTGAAAGTTAAAGAATCAAAATTTACATTAAAAAAGAAACTAAGGGCTTTCCCACACTTTGAGTGCAAAAGTTCCATTTTCTCCCTTCTTTTAGGTTCTTATGTTTTGGTCATTAACTTTATTTTTATCACATTTCAGTCGTATGGTTAAGAGAGGAGAGAAAAAATCATTAAAAAAGTTGATGTGAGAGAAAATTCTTTGTAGGTTGGATTCCAACCACAAAAAAACTTTTGTTTTGGTGTCTATGGATTACAAATTAAGTTAGGAACTTAAAGGAGGTGGTTTTCCATCTTCTATGATACTAGAAAAAATGGACTGGACCTTGAAAATCTTTTTGAAATTTAATTTTGAGTTTTTAGACTAATTAAAATGTGTTTTGTTATTCAAAATATGGTTTTTAGGTTCATATATTTTGGGGTGAAAAATGATTGAAATCTGGGTATTGAATCCAAAAACTTGGACCCTTATTTTTTTTATCACCATAACACAGTTTTGGTAACTAAAAATACTTGTAGGTGGACAAAGCTTGCTCGCTAGTATGGATGAATTGTCCACAATCTATTACAAAAAAAAAAATCTAGCATAGGCTACATGGCCTAGGCGTGTAGGCCTAACTACAACCTAAGCATGCATGGGACATCCTTTTTAGCCTAGGCGTGCTTGAGCTTGCTTCTCTACTCCCTTATTTTTTTTGAAAAAGAAAATATATCTTAAAATAAAATACTATTTAGATAATTAATTATAATGATTTTAAAAAATAATTCTATGTTTTTTAAATGAAACTTAAGGTTTTTATTATAATGGTTTTTAGTTCTAATATTTACTTTTTATGATTATATAGGAAAGTACTAATGTACACAAATTTTAAAACAAAGATATTTACTTTTTATGATTATATAGGAAACGTATTAATGCTACATGTTATCCTAATAAAAGATAACAGATGGGCATTTATAGGTACAACATGAACTATATAAAAATATTTAAGTAATCAAGAGAATATTCATCACCCTAGATAAATTAGAAAAAAAATTTCATATGTTCTTAAATAATATTGATTGTAAATTCTTATGTAAGGTGGAATAAGATTTGAAAATAGTTTCAAATCTTATTCAAAGAATAAATAATTATGGTGTTGAAAACAAATATGATTTGACATAATAGATACTTCACGATATAATATCTAAATCGAAACATTATCAATGAATTGATAATAATTACACTGAGAAACTGGTTACTAAAATGTTAAGTCAAACCACTTATGACTTTCTTAATATTTAGAAGATCATGACAAATTGCTAAACATTATACTTGATCTTCAAATATAAATCAATCAATTATTGAATTGATAATAAATTAATTTATTTAATCATATTTTATTTAAGATTATGATTTATATTTGAGCTAACTTATTAGGGAACCTAATGGTTCACACTCTTAAGAACCATTAGTCTAAAATTAAAATAAGATGATTAATTAAGTGTAACATAATTGTAAATAAATTTTACAAATTGAGGAATATAATGTAATTAATACAAAGGATTACAATTCTAGACCTAGAAATAATCAAGTGAGGATTTGATTGAATTTTTTTAAAAAAATTAGCCTAAAATAATATATACGATATTATTTAAAGGTTAAATTGATTTTTTTTTCCATTTATAGGGTTTTTAGGTTTTTCTATAAATAGAAAGTTATGTCTCTTATTTTCTATGCATAAAGTACAATACAGAAACACATAAAAAATATAAAATAAAAGAGCTAGCACTCAAAGGCATAACAATTCATCTCTTCTAAAAAGGGTTGAGGAGTTTTCTCATTGGTGGTTCGTATCAATTACTGTTAGAAGCCAGACACTTAGATGACTTGTGATTTGCGACAATCCAGTATTGAAGCAGTTATTCGAAGCAAAAAAAAAAAACATCTGATCTTCATGTAATCTTCATATAAATCCTAAAAATCCTAGATCTATCTAACAGGATCTTTGAGACTCCCAAATTTTTTTAAAAATTTATAGTTTTCATTGCATTTATGTGTTTCTAGAAATCCAACACAAATATCAATCACACATTCACATTGTTTGTCGTCTTCTTCATCTACATACTCCATAGTCAAAGACCATGGCAATGTTAAAGAAAAGAAAAGACAGTAAAGAGAAGTTATAAGGTTTTTAAGAGAAAAGAAAGATGAGTATTTCTTATTAGGAATTAATGTAGCAAATCAGATGGTCTCTTCTTTGATTTGCTTTTGCTCATTTTTTATGATTTAAATTCTATTTGAAATTCAAATCAATACTTTCAAAAAGGTTCCAAATACAAGAGTTAATTTAACTGTTGGAATTGAATTCAATTCCAAAGATTCCAAATAGCTTGTTAATGAGAATCAAATATATATTTTATCATTGTTATCATTGTAAATTTTTATATTATTTTCTACAATTAATTATTCTTTAGTTCTTTTATATAGTTGTGTGAAAATAATTTAAATGTTATTAAATTTTTTTGTGCTTTATAATTGCTTTACAAATCATGTTAAGTTTTAATTTGAATAATTGTGTCTTTCATAAAAAAAATTGTGTCCTCTCCAAAATTAAAAAGAAATTAATGAATAAGGAAAATGAGGCTTTGACCATAAAGAAATACAATTTTTCTTATTTAGTTTAAATCATTTGAATTTTGATAGATATTTATTTTAATTGCTAAAACTTTTTATCAATAAAAAGTCATTGTTTAGTCAAAATAAAAATAAATAACAAATGGGATTTTGACAGGGAAAACACATTTTTTTTCCTCATTGGAGTTTTTATGAATATTTATTTTGAACAAAATACATATTGATAAGATCATTGGAATTCTTTAAAGTGTAAGTTCTCATTATTATAAAATTAAATAAAAATATGTTTCAAAAATCGCATTGCTATAACACTCGAGCATATGGCTAGTAAAAAAACTAGAAAAAAAAAGTGGATGTGTTGTTAAACTTCGTAATATGAATAACCAGGGGAAAAAACCATGATCATCATTCCTAATTTTATCAATTACTAAATAAACAATTAATCATTTATATTCAAGATAGTGTTTGACTACTGTCTTAGGATAGAAGACACATAAATAAATAAATAAATAAACATGTTTGATTAGAGAGACAAAGACGGAGATATAAAAAAATATGTCTCTTTGATAGTTTTAAATTGAATTTTTATACTTTCAAAACAAGAGATACAAAGGGGTCAAGTCTCCAAAGACAGTACATATTATTTTTTTATTCTTAAAATATCATTGTAAAAAACTCTTAATTATAAAATTATCCAACTCTGTTTTAAGTAAATAACCTTAGTTGTTTTGAGTTAGAAAAAAACAATCATTTTCTACTCTTCTCAATCAATGATTAGTTTTCTTATTATTATTATTATAATTATTATTATTTAAATAAACTTCTTAAATCTTTCTCTATCTAATCATCAAATTTTTTTACAAAAAATTACCTATTGCACTCGGAGGATGTCCAACAATATACAAACTGGGAAGCAAAATCCTAGATGAGGAATAACAAAATTTAGTTGGACCTGAAAGTAGTGTTTGATTTTGAAATATAACAGTAAGGTATTCATTTTCTTTTTACCTCATTTATCTAAAAAAGATCAATATCCTCAAGTTCTAGACCAGTAGCCTTCACTATAGTTGAGATTGCAACAACTTACACCTATGAGGGCAGGATCTACACTAACAACAACAAATTCCCTACATGGCCAAGATAATTTTAAATGGAAAAATAAGGAGGATCCATTAATTATTCTCAACATTAATTTTTATACATGAAAACTGACAGAATAAATGGCAAGTAACATCGTAACATCTAAACATTGTTTTTCTTAATCAAAATATGCATTTGCAGATGGCTAATCTTCCTAAACTACATAACAAACATGTTGTTATTGAAGCAAAAAGTTATTGGCCTTAAATGAGGTTGTATACCTTGAACTCAGGAAGCTCAACACTTATTTAAGCATTCATATTTTCAAAATCTATCTCTCTATATTATTATTGTATTTTCTCTAAAATAAAAATACTTACTTAAGAATTGAAGTGTCGCCAAATCTAACAAAAGGGACCTTTTGCAGGACCTAGCCACCAGACACTTTTGCTTACCAGGTGCCAAGTACCGGCCACTAGTCACCTTGGCCAGAGAGAATGACTTAAGAGATTAACTGATTATCCAACACATAAGTCTTGTTTCTAAGCTACTTGGATTTTTCAGGATCTCATTAATAGCACTGTCTGTGGGGAAAATTGATCAAAAGCTATCAACTGTTTTTCTAGAGATAGTTTTTGACATCCCTAATCACTATCAATGAGAGATGGTCACAACACATCTAAAATAGAATGTCCAACAAACATCTCTACAACTATTGGCATGATTACTTTATTAGAACATCAACAACTCTTCAATCAGGACTAACTTCTCACTAGAAAACAATAGTTGCTCGAGGGGATAGTCAAGCCCAATAAGCTTGACACAAAAACCTTGAACCAATCTATATCCTAGTTTTAAGCAACCTTTGTGTTAGACTTTCTTCAACACTAATATACCAACCAAGTAAAACTCTAAAAGCTATAACATCACTAAATTACGAGAATGATGTACATTTTTATGATCTTGTTCATTAGTATTAATGAAGTTCCTTTAGCAAGATAAACTACTTTAATGATAAAGAATGTTCCAAATCAGCTTGAAAGGCATGATCTACTGTGTATACAAGATGTGCACTGTTCGTGAGAGAATCAAAAGGCTATGCAGCATGATTATTACTTCAAATCAACATGATTTCCCTTATTTATCGAAGGACTTGGTGGTATAAGAAAATTTAGGCTACATGTTTTTATCGATCTCATAAATATCGTTGGCACTTTGAAAGTTTGAAAGCATCCAACAAGGCCAAATGGAGTGTTGGTTCAAATCGTACAACATGTGAAGTCTATTTGGCAACCACCTAGAAGATATCTACTAGAGAAACTAGTAGATAAATGTCATTAAATTGATTATACCTCAAAGGGCAATAAAAATATACCATGGTCAATGACTAAGAATGTAAGTTTCTTATATATGAATTAAATTATTCAAAGTAACGATGTTTTGTTTTTAGGTGATATTCAGAGCAACATCCTCGGAACCTTCCAAGGATGGGATGGACTAAGTCTTCCTAGTGTGATTGCATGATTTACCTTAGAATAGATCAAATTTTCCTTAGTGTGATTGCACAATTAACCTTGTAAGGGATTAACATGATCTTCCCAGTGCAATTGCATATTTCTCCAAGGATGGAATTGATATGGAATCTCTCCAGGGCAGCCTTCCCAGGCTGGGATAGACTCAGTCTTCCTTGTGCAATTGCATAATTTATCTTGAAAGGGACCAAAGTCTTTCTAATTTGATTGCATAATTTACTTGTAAGGGATTGACATGGTCTCCCTAGTGTAATTGCACATTTCTCCAAGGATAGGATTGACATGACATATTTCCAAGGCAACAGCCCCACAATCTTCCAATGATAGGATTGACTCATTCTCCCTAATACGATTACATAATTTACCTTGAAAGAGATCAAAGTCTCCTTAGTGCGATTGCATAATTTACATTGGAAGGGATTGATATGATTTCCCTGGTGCGATTGCACATTTCTCCAAGGATGAAATAGACTACCTCAACAACAATGTTTTGCCTTTCTAAGGACAATAGCCTTAAACTCATAAGCAGATCAAACTTGAAACCTCTTAATAAAGTAGCATCAATCTCCACCTACTGCCTAGAGACTTTTTAATAATCCACTACAGATTTATCTGTACTAACAACCAAGATTTTTGCTCGGTTCCAAACAAGGGGAAGATCCCTCCTAAATTTTGTTTAAGGTCAGACAAAGTTCAAAATTGATAAATATTTTTCTAAGTATTGGTGTTAGACCTATACAAAATTTCAACAATTTTCTAAGGGTTTTTGGACCCTACATGAATTTTTTTACAATGGGCATTAAAACTATACTGATTGTTTAGGGAATTCTCTTAAATTTATTATAAGTATAGGTGTTGGACCCATATAAAATTTCAAAACTTTTTCTATAGGTCTTGATCTCAGTATGGAATTTTTATTATAAATGTTAAACTCATACACACAAGTCAATATAGAAATGAAAATAATCAAATGTTATATAAAATAAAAAAATACATAGATAAACCCCACATAACCGAGGCTATGTATACGAGTAAAGAGAGAAAAGGGTAAAGGCTAAGATATCTAGCCTAGGTTCCTTAACTAGATATTCTCCATGTCGAGCAGCAACAGGCCTGATAAGGAACATATTTATAAAATCAGGCACCATAACTAGATGAAAGGTAGTACTGAAGTCTACCTGCATTCCCTTTGATCTATAGAAGAAATACAGGTTGGATATGACAAGAAAGATCTTGTCTGAATCGTCTCGATCAAAGCTGCAGACCCAAAAAAATTCCTTAAACTCTCCATGAGAGTTCCTTAAAGACTCCGGCTAAGCTCGAAAACTCTAAGCTTCTTCCCTGGCAGCAAGAAGCTCAGTCCTCAAACCGTATTAGGTGGTTTTGGCCTTAAGAATCTTCTATTTCAAAGTATCCATTTGGTTATAAACGACTTGAAATAGTTTATCATTAGAGGTTAACTGAAGAATAACACCTTGTATTTTTTTTCCTTTAGCAATGAATAAACCACATTAAGACTCCCTATTTTCGTCTTCATAGTAGTCTTCTCCTTCTTTAGCCACTCGAAGACAACCTAATTAGCCCTATTTTTGGCAATGACCTCCCTTATATGGTTCCTCTCGGCTATCTAGTGCCTCTTGGAATGAGCACACATCATGAAAGTCAGCTAAAAATAAGTGTTAGGAATAATGGTCATAAAACCAAACTACCAGGAGAAATGAGAAAAGTTCCTTAAATTGAAGGTCATTTGTCTAATTAAGGTCAAATAGCAGTAATAGCTCTCATTAGATATCATTAAGATGTCTGATGAATAGTGAGGATACTCTCCAACAGTCTCACCAACTCAAGACTAGTCTCCCCAAAGCCAAAACTCCCATCAACAATAGCCTCCATGAGTTGCCTTTTATTCTTAGGTAGGGTGGGGAAGCTGAAGGGAGCCTAATCAAGACCGAGGTTGATGAAAGCATCCTTAAACTTAGCTTTCTAAAAATAGCTCAGGTGGAGGGCTCAATTACTGCAGCCTCTACCAATAAACCTAGATGTTGAAGTAAAGGAAAGGCCACCACAAAGCCTTTTATGATTAAGGCTGAAACATCGGTTTCCACAAAGGTTGAGACCTTTTTGCTCTTAAAGTGGGCAACAACGGCTGCAATCACTTCAGGGAGAGTCAAATCTATTTGACCCCTGGTTGGGGGAGTACTATTACCCTTTTTCTGTGGGAGTTCTGACCCCCGCTACTGTTTTCTCAATAATAGAGCCCTTAGGAACAAAGAGTTCATCAATGATGATTGGGTAATCCTTTATCACTTTTTTAGCCTTACATCCACTCATAACAAGAGACAAAGGTGGAGGAACCCTCTAGTAATGGGAATAACCTCAGATTTGTTGCATTCTATCTTTAGGACTTACTGATCCGTTATACCTTATTATCAGCTATCTCCCTCTCCATTTCTTGACTTGCGCAGGCTTCCCACATAAAGTTCCTTTCATGGCTCCAGTGGTTCTATTGGAAAAAGGTGAAAAACCAATGCATGTTATTGCCACCATCAGTGTCAACAACTAAATGGTAACAATTTTCAAAGACATTAACTATAGGCTTGATTTTAACGAGCCTAGAAAACTTATCATAAGGGGATAAAGTTATCCACATATTAAAGTGCAATTGGTATGGAACCAACTTGTAATACTTTTTTTTTTGGATTCGAGGAAACCCCACCTCCCGGAAAGCGCACTTTGTGGGCCCAGGTGAGCGAGTAAAACCCCGGCTGTCCCAGGCTCTTACAAGAGGTGCACGCCCTTACTCGAACTCGAAACTTGCTGTGCAGATCTCAAGTCCTTTGCCATCACGCTATGCCCCTTGGGGACCCCAACTGGTAATACCTAAACACTTCCTTCACAAATATTTAGAGAGAGAAGTAATACCCCAATACATACATGTAAAAGAGGGCTATAATCTCAAATTAAACCTGGGCAGAGCCCAAGGTTTGCCGGCTAATATGCTTAGCATGATTATGCATTTAAGTTGTGTATTCTCTTAATTGTAAAAAAGTAACAAACTCTATGTCCTCTTATACCAAGGTGCTAGGAGCATGATCCTTAAAGGTTTGAGGCAACCTCTCTCATTCTTGAGATTCCTTAGTAATATTAGGAGAAGAACTTCTCCTGCAAGGAGAGTTACTCTCCTCTCTACCAAAAGTGGACTCCAGGTTGCCATCTCTTCTAGTTTGGGGGCCCACTTTGATGGACCCTTGGTACTTCTTCCAGTCTCAAGTTGGAATTTGAATTTCTCTTTAGAGGCACTGACATCCCTCTTTCTAGAGATAAATTTAACTCTTTTTGAGTATATATTTCTTTTTAAAGTAGAAAAGGAAAGAAGCTTGTGATGGAAAATACCTAGAATGAGTTTTTCTTCTTAAATTAGAACAAAAGTAGTTCGAAGTTTTTAACAGAATAGTTTTTCAAAAAGTAAAAGAAAAGACAAAAGTAAGAATGACTAGGGTTATAAAAGAAACATCTTTCCACTCTTATCATTGGATGAATGACTTTTCATATCATCTCAAATCTCTAAAAGTCCATTCAAATGTTCCATTGAATGCACGTCGTCGTTTTGTTTTCCAAGAGACACCTCATTTCAATAAAGATAGATCACCTGATCATCTTCTTCAAATAAGGGCGAAACACATGGCCACAAAAAATCCTAATAGTTCTGTAAAGACAAATCTCATAGGAAGGTAAAAAGTATCTCATTGATGGAACAAATAACTCTCAAGTAAAAAGACTTTTTTTAAGACTATTAACCTTTCAAAATCTTTGCGTAATAAATACGTAAAAACTTGAGGGTATTGATGGATCAACGTATTTTATACAAGTTTTTTTTTTAGCCTAAAATCCATGTTCAAAACAAGAAACCAAAGGCAGGGTGATAACCCAACATCTTTAAACTCGGCCAAGCATTGAACTGAAGCATATATAGATCCAACGAGCTATCAAACTCATTACCCTCAGGTTTAGCCAAGTGCTGAGCCCAAATACAAATGACTCTAGCAATCTTATTAGGCTTTGGATCTCGAGACTCTGATGAGTTAGAGATATTTCTCCTGTGATGAACCATAAATATTTTCCCTTTTTAACACATAAAAGGTCTTTTAATGCTATAAAAAAAGATGAATTTTTAGTCCCCCCCTCCATTAAAAGGTAATAATGATGGACTATAAAGATTCATTGGATATTTAAAAAGAGGACATTCACAATTTTTTAATTCTGAATATTTTTAGGATGTATATTTTCAAAGTTTATTTCTCTCAAATATTATTGTATTTTTTTTTAAAAAAAACACATTTACTTTATCATATATATTTTCAGAATCCTCCCCTCCACTAAAGGTTAGATTTTTTAGGACCTCATCAAATGACAAAAATGATTATTGTATTGTTATTGATTTCAACTTAGTATATAAATTAAAATACAAAAATAATATTCATTTTTTAAAAATATGTAAATTTGACAATAACAAATATTAAGGATAAAGTCTACACATATATTAAGAATAAAATATTTTTTTTTTTATATCTTGTTCATCCTCATTCAAATGTGATATAAAATAATTATTTTATCTTATACATATGTATTAAACATAATTTTATCTTTACTCCTTATATATCATGTTTTCTATACCCCATTTGTCTATTTTATTCCATCCGAAGAAACAAAACAAATAACATGTAACAAAACATCATATCATAGTTCTTAAACCCGGTTCGGTGGCTGGCCCGGTCCAAAGCTCGGGTTCCGGGTTTTGACCGGGTCACAGAGTTTTGATTAGGTCACTGGGTCGTTCGGGTCAATTTTTTTTTTTAAAAAAATTAAAACGATGTCGTTTTAGTTAAAAAACAAAAGTTAACGGTTTGCAACCGAGTTTTTGACCGGGTCATGTCCGGTTAACCGAGTCAGCCGGATTTTTCTTCCCCTATTTTTTCTTCAACCCGGCCCGATTCCAGATCCGAGTCGACCCGTCGGGCCGGGTCGGACCGGATTTTAAAACTATGCATCATATTCATCTTGAAAAAAAAAAATTATTATTATTATTATTATTATTATCATTATTATCTTCATCAGGATCACGATTTCCGTCCGTAAAATGAAAAAAAAAAAAAAAAGGTTAGCGTTCTCACTTTTATTATTTTGAGGAAGTATAAATAATAAT
>Ga0307515_10021322_pt1 | contig 11496 bp, 10 predicted proteins | sample 17_EM_MG_FD_194513 | JGI IMG/M metagenome (GOLD analysis project Ga0307515, IMG submission 194513) | Populus trichocarpa ectomycorrhiza microbial communities from riparian zone in the Pacific Northwest, United States - 17_EM | ecosystem: Host-associated > Plants > Roots > Unclassified | place... | reverse complement strand
TATTCATATATTTCTTTTTTTTTTACAAAAATATTTTTTTTTTTTATAAAAGCATTGTTTTCTAATAAAAACTTATAATGATCTAAAAAGCATGTTTTAATAAAAAAACAATAATGACTCAATAATTTTAAAAAATTTACAATAAAAAATAAATATTTTATTCTTTCTCATTGACTATTTTTAGCATTTTCTTTTTAATTTTTCATATTAGGTTTAAATGTAATAATTTATAAAATAATTATTAATATTACCATAAAAAGCTAAATCTTATTTAAAAACTATGATATAATTGGATAATTTTTTAAATACCATTTAAATAATTTTCTTATAGTGAATTTTATTATAAATTAAAAAAAAATGAAGGGTCATTTAAAAAGATACTAGGCTCCTAGGTCTAAAAGGATGTATGTAGTAGACACATTGCATTAATAAAAAAAAGTCCATGCACACCTAGCTTTCTTTATTTTTTATTATTTTTTAAAAAACCATACAACTCATCCTAGACAAATAATGTGTCATCCACTAGTGTTTTTTCTAATAGTCTCCGGTGCCGGTGAAGTCAGGGTTTGAAAACTTAGATTTCAAAACCCATATTTTAACATGTTTTCATCTAGAAATTTTTAAATTTTTTCTAGAAACTTTAATAAACCAACTTGTGATTCTAAAACACCTTATAATCACTTTAAAAATAAAAAAAATTAAACCGAATAAAAAAAAATTCATCCTAATCTACTTTTTGCTTATATATTTGAAGGGAAAAAGCCATTTTATTGAACTCTTCTTTCTAAGACGTACCCATTAAGATCAAGATCAATTTTTATATGGTTGACCAAACCCTTTCTCTCTCTTTTATTTTTAGTGAACTTTTCTCCTCCTTTCAACATGTAAAAACTGAAACCTAAAAAAAATAAAATTTAGGATTAAGAAGTAAAATCTTAAAATATTAGCAACCAAATATGTAAAAATTAAAATTACAAGGATCAAATTGAAAACTTCCTTATTTTTCTCAAAAACTTTTTGAGAGTATGCAAAATAAAATAAAATAAAAATCTCAACACATAAAAAGATGTTAATATAACTTAGAAAGATGAAATTATAAAGAAAAAAAATTTGATAATTAAATTGAAAAAAAGGTTAAGCGACCTAAAAGAAAGGCACGAATGTACTGTTTTAATCCACAATATAGGTGTCTTCTTCTATGATAGAATGAAAAGTGAAAGAGCGATCTGTTGATTTATTTTGTAATTTATGATTGTAATTGTAATATGGCAAAAAATAAACAAACTTGGGGTTTAACAATAAAAACGCATTTGTAGAGGATCACAATGTAGATTCCAGCATATCCAGAGGATGCTCACGTAAATTTCTCATAACAATTTCCAATAAATACCATAAAAGAAAAACCCAACTCGGGGGGTTTTGCAGTAAAACCCTAGTTCCAGTTTACCATCTGAGTTTCCGAGTAGGAGCTACAGCAATAGCAGCCGCAGCAGATTCAACCATCAATTTCTGGCCTGAGCGTCTACACAAGGTAACCCTAACCCTAACCCATTCAGTTGTCTCTTTTATTTTAGAAAATTCTATTTCATAGGCAAACAAACAATAGTAATAATAGTGACTTGTACCTTGTTGGAAACTATGGTTGCAGTAACGATGGCAGAGGAAACCCAAATGCGAGAATCAGTAAAACCTTTTAAAAAGAGAAAATCAGGGCACAAGAAAGGCGGCAACTTCAAGAAGAAACAAAAACAGTTTCTGGGCAATAAAGAAAAAGTGAAAAAAATAGACCCCAGATTGAAGAAATTGCTTAGAAAGAAGGCACGCGACTACAATTCTGATGATGACAACGAGGATGAGACTGCTCACGCGAGCGAAGATGATAACGCAGATTCCATGGATGATGATGTAAGTAGTGATGATGGTAAGGAGAAAAAGAATCTGGGGATTGAGATTGAAGGGTCTGAGAATGAAGATGATGATGAAATTCCGCCTGGAATTACAAAGTTTAGTGAGGGTTGTAGGGCATTTAGGATCGCTTTCAAGAGTATTAGTAAGAAGGCCATATCTGATGATTCATTGGTGAGCTAAGCTGCTTTTTTCCCTTAAAAATATGTGTTTTCTTGGGTGAAATAGATAAGATTCCTAAAGTTTGGTGGGTTTGCAGGGACCAGTTTTATCGGGTCACAAGACACTTGTAGCAGAAAAGCTTGCTGAGGAGGTAGCTGAAAGGAGAGTGAAGGGAGATGCTAAGAAGGAAAAACATTTGGTATTTCGATTTTCACTTTATTTACTTATTTATTTTGTTATTTTAGCATGTATCTGCATGCTTCATATATATTCTTATATTCATATTTCAAAGTGCCATTATATTTATGCTGTTACTTGGGAATTTGTTGTATTAGGTGGGAGAGAAGGGGCATGTAAAACCTGCTAATTATTTAGATGCACATGAAAAGTTTCTAATAAGTGTGGCTACAAAAGGAGGTAATATGTTTTTTTTTCTTGATGTGTTAGTAGAGATATATGTTTTGAACTTGATGCTTTGGTTCTCATGCTAACTTAGTTCATCTCTACTGCATGTGTTGCTGACATTTCAGTTGTCAAGTTATTTAATGCTGTAAGTTGCTTTGGGAATTTCTTTTGTGTTTTTCCTTTCAGAATCTGTAATTATTTGATTCTGTTTCTTAGATTAATCACTCTTGCTGTGGGACTGAGACTGAGTTTTCTTGTTTTGTATCTTAAACAGGTTAACAAGGCACAAAATGCACAGAAAGGATTGAATCCTTCAAGGTCAAAAGATGCTAAAGGTATGTCCATGCCCCATGGGCAATGCAACTGGCTTTTGGATCTTCTTATTTTGATGCTACCATTTTCCTGGTTATCTTACCAATACAAAAGGATTCTAGTCATTGTTGAAGTGTACGTGGGTTGGAAGTGATTGATACACATTTGGTTTTCTCATTGATGGGTTTATTTTTCCATCGTTGTGTAATGTGAGCGCTTTCCAAATGAACTTCAGAAAGTGATTTTGGCACTGATATTTAGCCCTTATTATGTTGTTGCTGATCTTAAATGCATTTCCTCAGCTTTGTATTGCTTCTCAATTCTAATGAAAGGTTGTCTCAATCCTGTCAGTGATAAAGAAGCGAAGGAAAGAACGCTTCTTTTCGGAGCTGGGCAAGACACCAGTTGCTGACACTTCAACTAAGGTAAGTTATCTCTCATTTTATCTGTTCAGTTAAAACTCTGCTTCAGTCATAGGAGCTACTCTTGCATTTGTTGACTTCCTGTATTCTCCCATAATATATTACTTGTCTGGAAATTATTCCACCTTAGATCCCATCTTCTTTCTCTCTTCAAGTTCATCTGGACGTTATTAACATGTATGCTGAGAGTATTGAACTCTCTTTAGAACCATCTTTTATTACCAATAACTGTTAAGTTTGTGAAATTGGACTCTTAAGTCTGCTATGTATCATCTTTCAGAGCATCTATTCTGCTGTAATGTTCCATTGAAGAACTTCATAGTTTTTACCATTTGCAGGTTCATGCATCTTCTGGTGAAGGGCCATCTTGGGCTCCATTACGTGATAACTACATGCTAACAAATTCCAAGTTGAAAGACTGGGATAAGATGCCGGTAAGACTTTTTAACTTTTGTTCTGTGATGCAATCATGTAAACCACTCTCCTTCTCACATGCACAGACTTAGCTGTGCATACATTTTCACATGCCAGTGGTGAATATTTTTTATTGTCTGCAACATACTTGCAGGATAAAGTTGTACACGATGACATTGGAAGGATGTCCGAGGATAGCAGTTCTGATGATGATTGATGACATTGGAAGGATGTCCGAGGATAGCAGTTCTGATGATTGATTTTGTGGAGGATGACATAGGAAGGATGTCTGAGGATAGCAGTTCTGATGATGATTTGTGGAGAACTAGGATCCTTTTTTTTTTTCAGGGAAAACCTTGTGTCGGGTTTGGAAAATTGTATGATGTTGTCAATGCACATGAATTTTTGGTCTTCCTTCTTCTGGTGCTTTGTAATGGTTATCGATTATTATTATTGTATATGAATGCTTAAAGCTAAACCAGTAATTGTTTTCTCGTCCCCGGATTTCCCTCACCTTTCTTTCTTTGTTATTTATTTTTTTTACTTTTTTTTTTATGAACTTTCTCGTCGTCTCCCCCCAAGGGATTAGAGAATTTTAAAAAATTCCTAAAATGCTCCATGGGTTACTCTTAAGAACAAAACGAATTGCCATGATATAAAGGCTTGAATTCGAAACTTTGTATCTGTGGATCTGCAAATGGCTGCAGTTGAGAAATGTCAATTTTAAAACCTACTACGTTGAGTTATGGGAGAATTTCCTGCCACCAAAGCTTGGAGAAACATTCTCCTCGACTTTCCAGATTTAAAAAATGGTAGACGTTTTAGGAATGTCAGGAAAACCATGGAAACCATCCTGTATACAGTGATGAAAGCACGTAAGAGGGTAGTGTTATGCAGAATGCTGTTACAGCAATAGCCATAAAAATTGATACACAAGTGATCATTGTGCTCTTGCTCAAGACTTGTTCTTCTTATTACTTACTGGTAAAATCACCTTTTTGCCTCGTCTATTTATACAGAGGAGCAAAGTAGAACGAGGGATCTCCACTTAATCCATGGTATACATTAAAAAAGACACAGAAACAGCCTGTCGGCATTATCATCAAGGGTACATGCTCTAACTATACTCTACTGCAATCAACAGTGAGTAATGTAAGAAGTAAATAAATAGACCAAGAAAATTAACAAATAATTAAAAAAATATCTAGTATTAATCCTCTCAAAACTACAAGCATATATAATCATCCTGTGCGATTTACAAGCCCACGGAAAAGAAGAAAATTACAACTACAGCTGGTTCAGGCCAGATATCATACATACCCTCTCAACTACATATATAAATCCTCTGATATATACATGCCAAATGGAAGGAAGAAAGGAAAATTACAACTGCAAGATCTTCGGCCAACCTAGCAACTGGGAGTTCAGATACCCAACCATATAGGGAAGCCACTTATAGAATTGAACCGAGTTGGAAGATTAACAGTCGACATTATGAGCATTAAGCATTTTTATGGCTGGACAAATAAGTATACATTCCCTAGAGAAAAAAACGAAACTCGTGAAACTGCTCAGGGAATTCAACAGGAAATGAGATTTTCCATTGTGTCAAGGCAAGACAATAGGGCAATCATGTTGGATGATGTCAGAAACCATCTTCATTCACGTTGATGGGAACTTCTGCCCCGGAACCTTTTTGGTGATGCAACAGGAACCAGTTCTCTTACTTCCATACTCCACCTTTTCTGCCCGCAAAAACCTTGACCCCATCAATACAATCATATAGCCTGTCATTGCAAGGAAAATAAGGTATCAATTTCCGCTGTTGTTTAGGAAAAAATACCGAGTCTCTCAAAACTAAAGATCGGTTTCTTTCCCTTTATTCTTCTAAGAGCAGGTTTAACATTGTACATTCAGAAACTTCTCGTTTGGCTAAGTGGGTCGTAATCATAAGCTTCACCAGCTTTGACAAAACGACCCTTCACACGCCTTCTTACATCTGCCCTTGCTTTGCGAGATGCATACCTCACTTTCTTTTCAAACCTGTGACAGAATTAGGAGAACCATTAAACACACTACTGCCATAAAATGCAGAACAATGCGCACAAGATTCTGAAAATCAACAAAAGCCTCAAATAAAAACACAATCATAAAAGACAGTTTAGAGTCCAGGTGAGCAAAATATTTGTGAAAATCACTAAAGAAAAGACATAAATAGTTATACATGATAATCAACCATATGTTCTTTCGAATGCTCTTTTCTAATCATGTCAACTAAAATAAACAAGTCATAAATGCAGTGGTTTTTCTTCATGTGTAAACTACAAAAACAAGAAGAAAAGGATAATGTCTACACTCAAATGCATGCATTCCTCTAATTCTTGTGGATTGTATGGTACATTAGACTGTATTGCACTATGTGGACAAATTTCCTCAAAAATAAAATACAAGCAGAGGAAAAAATTACAGTATATAATATACATGTACAACTTGGTAAGAAAATCCAACAAGTCAATAGCATAATCAGATTTTCTGTGAAATAAAATGAGAAAGGCCACATAAAATAAGTACAAGTTTCCTTTTGGGAATCACAAAAAAAGGTGGCAGTCCAAGTGAGTACACCAAATAGATTTTAGATTGACAGCATACTCACATCCGTGTCTTCTTCTTTTCCTTGTAACGCATTACAGCATCACTCCGGTTAGCTGATGAGAAGGGACTCTCGGGGCATGGGGGGCACCAGGGAGGCTCTCCCATAAGAAGCATTGAAGATGCTCCACAATCTTGATAATCTGCAGCACTACTCTCTACATTAAGGCCAGAAAATGAGAGGCTGGAATGGCCTTGCTTTTCCGTAAAACAAAGGATTGGTTCAGTCTTATTGCTCATCATAGAATCAGCAGATGCTGCGTTGCTGCTTGCTGGCTGTACGGCGTTGACCACTCCAACTGATGACCCCTGGAGACATCCAAGTAAACACACATTTAACTATGAATGAACCCAGAAAATGCCTATTGCTGAAAGTTTCTATAAAAGACATGTGATTATAGGCAGGTAGATGTAGAATTGTAGTAGCTATGGAAATTATCATGCAAATTGAAAAGAAAGAAATAATAGACCTTGGAGGCTGGGTGAGGGTTTTAAGAAAAACATATCAACTTCAATCAAAGTCCAATTGTGAATGCCAAGATACTAAATAATAATGCTGAAAGTTCGAAAAGGGAGTCTACTATGTACGCCCAGCTAAAATTAATCCTGGTAACTGGTATCGCTAAATGTCCAAACATAACTGCATACCGTGAAAGATGTGATTACTTGGAAAATAAAGCAAACAGAAACAAACATCATTTAGTACTAGGTTCAGCATGATCACATACTGCTTATGGCTAAGACTCACAGATCCAGGCACCTACATTACATTCACTGAAAATGTACAAGTAGAAAATGCCTTGGAGACAATGATAACATGTATGAGATTTGGGAATCAGGACCAACCGCTTGATAGGTACGGTGCCATGATTCGAGGATCAGTTAATTCTGACATGCATGAACTGACTTAATGCTCAATGAACACTTTGTTGGACAGCTAACACGATGCCATACAAGTTGATGTCATTTTTTAACCCTGTGGCAGTGCATTTTCTTACTGTCACTTCAAAATCAACTAGCCATTCTTGTTTAAGAATTACTCCAATCCTGTTACAAGACCAGTCAAATCAAGGATTAAGATTGTTTCAGCTTAATGATAAACATTTCCTCTGCAGCACACATAAACACATTGTCCTTGTCAGGACATTTTCTTCCTTTTTTCCATTTGGCAAGAATCCACAAAACACAAGGTGAGATATGGTGTGAGATCATTTTCTTTTCAATAAAAAGTCCTTGCGTGAAATATATATCAACAATGGAATTATCTTTTTCAATCAGGTCAGAGGAAACATATTTAAACTATATAAATCTTTCCTCTGGAAGAAAAAACTACAAATGAAAGGGAAATAATGTTCACCAAAGAGAACATGGTATCTCAGAAGTATGCATTTATGTCCAATTGGTACAACAAGGAACAAATAAATCAAAAGACAGCTGAGTAAGATAAATGCACAGCAAAAGATAACAAATAAAAGAAGAGAACCTCAGCTGCAACTGCACCCTGACAACTGGAGTCAGCACCAGACATGTCCTTTGTCCCAAATAAGCTATCAATGCCACCATTCTCAAGAAGCTCTTCTGAATTATTGAGGGTAACACCAAAGAGTTCTTCATAGTTTTCGAGACTCAAATCCATTTCATCCATATTGAAGTCCTCATAAAGATCAGCATCTTCGTAGGGTGCAGGACACTTAGTCCCGGGACAGCATAACTGCAGATGAACAGAGAGAAATATGCACAAGGTCCTTGAGAAACAGAAAATAAAATTTTCACATACCCATAAAGAAGCAAAAGTAACGATTCACACTTACTCTCTCTCTCTCTATGTATATGTATTTCAGTTTGCTAACGAGAAACAATTATATGAAGTTAGGATTTGACTGACTATGAGCTTCGAAGGAGGTAAGAAAGCTCAAAGCCCATAGTTGTTAACAGCTGTTAAAGCAAACAGAAGTGCATTTCAGAAAATTGTTTTCACAACAGCTGAGAACGAAAACAGTTTCTCTTACAATGTAATGTGTGAGCCCCTCATCACAGATGAAGTTATGTTTCCCAAACCAGTAACGCTTCAGTGGATGATTTCGAAAGTCTAGAAGCTAAACTTTAGATGTATTTTGCAAAGTTTATAAGAAAACAGTCTCTCTTGTATAAAATTTAGATCACTGTGCTGTTTATTAGATTGTCCATGCAACCAAAATGACAAGCACCTACATTCCAACAGAATAATTTACTTACACCTCCAAGACAATTAAAAAACTGAAGTACCCCATACCTTAGGCAAAGATGTATTTGCGGATCTGGTTGTCTGGTCTAGATTGTTTGGCACAGAGCTCGATTCAGGTATCGAAGAAGACCCAAGCCAAACACCTGATTTAGCTATTTCACGCCTGTCATTAACTTCAACAACTCCAGATGCATTTTGGCCAATAGTATTCTCTGTAGGACCCCAGGAGTCTGTGGTGCTATTTTCAGCAATGCTCATCAAACCCAACTCCTGCTCACAAGTAGATTCACCTCTGGAAGGGAAGTCTAAAACAAATGACCATATTGAAGAAAGCTCAGAAGCTGATGGACAGCCAGAGTAAGAATTGATCGTTTGCCTTCTATGTGTGGAAGCTGATGTCGAGGTGCCATGGCCAATCCAATCACAATTTTGACATAGAGAGATTCTTTCTTCAGCACATCTAACTAACGCTGGTTGTGAATTGCATCTTTCACATAAGAGGGTCCGTGAATGACGCTTGGACAAAGCATTAGCAGAATGAACATTTCGATCGCATGATAAACATAAGCTTGCAGCATCTGACCGGCAATAAACCATGGACCTTTGTTCCCCACAAAAATCACAAACGTAACCCATGCTTGAACTCACTGCTGACTCAAATCAAACTTCACCAATATTGAAACCTCTAACCGAACAAATTTTCAGCTAACAACAGCTACCTTCTTTGGTGGTTCCACAAATGGATTTTACAATCTTCAGATTTTAAGATAACCTTCAAGCAATACCAGAGAAGGAAAACGTCATTATCTTTGCTAACAAGGATGAAATACAGGAAATCGAAAGAGAGTCGGAATGTCACTCTAGAAATCATGACTGCATGGACAACCTTGATTATTTTAGATAATTATTTCTATAAAATAAAAAGTGAAAAACAGAAGAAACAAGAGGTCAGTAAAAACAAAAACAAAAAAAGGCAACTGCAAATTTTCTAACTCCAGAAAGAAGAACATGATCTATCCAGCGAAATCCAAGGCTTTAATTAAGAAACCACATGAAGAAGTAAAAAATTAAGACTTCATGAAATTTATAATTACTTTCCAAAGATGTGCTAAGCTCTTGACTTTTTTCTTTCAAAGAAAGAAGAGAAAAAACAGTGTGAAAATATAGAAGCCAGCCCAATAAAGCAACAAAGTATGACTTTTCGTGTCAGAACAGCTAGCTACTAGGAAGAAAAAAAAAATCAACCAAATCCACTTGACGCATGAAAACAGGAATTAAATCCAATAATGAAATTCAACCCCAAAGATTTGAAGAATCAACCAGCATCCCGAATAGCAAATACCAAAAAACACAGAATCCAATAACCTGATGCCAAAAATGCAAGGAATTCAGTAATAAAGAAGCTAACATAAAAAGGATCCATCTCTTACCTTCTTTACAAAAAAAAACAAACAAACAGGATTATGATGGAACGAACCCAGAAAAGGAAATACATAAAAGAGTAAAGAAAACAGAGTAATTAACGCAAGGAAAAAGAAAATCGGTTGAAAAGCAGTAATTCATGCAAAAAAAATATTAAATTATTGCCACCCCAGTAACAAAAAAAAATGTATATATTTACAAAGCTGAAGAAAACCTACCAGGAAAAGAGCTCTCTTGAATCTCTCTCCATCCCTGTGAAATTTGTTTCCTTCCTCGCAGAATAATTATTCCGTTCGAGATTTGAAAAGGGAAAAGAGCAAGGCTTGGAAGAGTAGCACTGAAAGGAAGAGAAAGAGCGATGATGAGGGAGGGAGGAAGCGAGGGAGGGATAAGAGAGATAGGAATTGGGTGGGTGTGTTCTGACATGTTATGTTTTGTTATGTTATCCACATGTGTGAAACTCTCTGTGTGTGTGTGAGTGAGTGACGTCAGCTGATAAAAAGTGCAAAAGAGTAGAGGAAGCATTAAAAAGGGGTCAAGTTGTGGGTGGGGGTAGCACAAGTGGGACCCTGTCCTTTTCAATTAGTGAAAGCAAAAAATTAGGTCCCTTCCTCGTGTTATTCTTGGTCCCCTACTCTCCCTCCTCCTCCAAAATTTTGATAATGTTTGTAACGTGTTGATCCCTTTTTTTTTAATATTTTTTTAAATATATTAAAATAATATATTTTTATTTTTTAAAATTTATTTTCTATATTTGTATATTAAAATTATTTAAAATTATAAAAATATTAATTTAAAATAAAAAAAATTTCTAAAATATCTTCTAAACAGAAAAAAACAAAAAAAAAAGATACTATTCCTCATATATGCTTTCCCACTTGCATACCCTTTTTACCCACCCCTTTTCTATCCAGTCACCACTACACGTCGCTAATGCCAAAAACAGGTGTACACTACTTCCATTTTCAGTGCTCCGCCAGAAGCCGAATTAGAAGTTGATTTTATAGCCGGATTAGAAGTTAACTAGACTGTACGGAATACGCAGCGGGTCGGATTAAATTTTTTTAATTTAAAAAATAATTATTTTTAAAATAAAAAAAATTAATAATTAAGTTAAATCTTGATTAATTTTATAATATAATAGGAAAATAAAGCTACAATAAAAAATATTATTCGGAAAAAGATGTCAACCCTTCTTAACTTTTCAAACATGTAACCTATATTATAAAACTGGGAGCACAATAAATGAAAACATTATAAAGCACAATTCCTAAGAAATTGAAAGGAAAAAATTATACAAAAAAAATCCCAAATAAAAAATAGTAATTAAAAGAATGAAGGTCGTAACCGAAATAAAAAATAAATTAAATGACAATAAAAAAATTTCAATTTGAGAGTTAAATTGAAAAGGATAAAAACATCAACAAAAAAAATCAAAAAAATAAGAAGTAAAATAAACAAACACAATACACTATAAACTTGAATTGAATGATGAAATAAAAAACAATAAAACTCTTATAAAAGGGTCAAGGGAAAAAAATCAAAAATCAAAATAATAAAGATCAAATTGAAAACATCAAT